>BNJU01004396.1_pt1 | contig 165940 bp, 178 predicted proteins | sample 8539281 | NCBI WGS metagenome assembly BNJU01 (sample SAMD00202456, study PRJDB9452) | human saliva metagenome | isolation source: human saliva | place: Japan | reverse complement strand
CGCAACACCAACAATACGCACCGGTAATGGGAAGAGCACCAGCACCACGCCAACCGAGCGCCCACGCACCAGCGGAAGAGTATTGCTATATTGCCAAATAGTTAGCGTTATTTTTTCGTTAAGAGTTTTGCTAATAAAGTATATTGCTATAATAAAGAGTAATTTTATCAAGGAGAATAATGACTAATGGATTTAATTCATGAAAAAGTATTTGTTAACCGTTACCACTATGATGTTCGTAACCATGAGTGGGAAAAAGAGAATGGTGTTCCTAAAACAAATGTTGAAGTAACGTTTCAGTTGCACAATAAAGATAAAGAAGCTAGCAATACGTCGGTTGTAGCTGTTTTGCAATTTATGATTGTTCGTGATGAGTTTTGTTATCTCAGGGATTGTTTCTCAAATGAACCATATTCAAAAACCGTATCGTCAATAAACCAAAAGATTTCTCACAAGAAGAAGCTGAGTCTTTGGCAGCACCGCTATTGGATACACTTCAGCGTTTGACTTATGAAGTGACTGAAATCGCCTTGGATCGTCCAGGAATTAACTTGGAGTTCTAAGATGTCTTTAGCAGTTATTACGGATTCATCGGTTAATCTACCTGCTGAAATTCAGGGTCATGCTGATGTTTATATTTTAGATATTCCGGTTATCATTGAGGAACAGCCTTTTGTTGAAGGAAAGAACTTGGATGTGAATCAGTTTTACGAAAAAATGGCAAACTCTGAGGAACTGCTCAAGACGTCACAACCTAATCTAGCCGACTTGGATAACTTTCTCATGGAGTTGGGGGAGAAAGGGTATACCCATGTCATTGGGCTTTTCCTTTCTTCGGGGATTTCTGGTTTTTGGGCTAATAGTCAGTTTTTGATTGAAGATCATGCCAAGTTGAAGGTTGCTTTTCCTGATACTAAAATCACGGCAGCTCCTATGGGTGCTATGGTTAGAAACGTTTTGCATTGGTCAGAGCAAGGGATGTCATTCGAGAATATTTTGAAGAAGCTCGAGGAGCAAGTAGAGAACACGACGGCTTATATTCTTGTGGATGATCTTAATCACCTTGTTAAGGGTGGCCGCTTGTCGAATGGCTCAGCGATTTTGGGGAATCTTTTGTCTATCAAACCCATTTTACATTTTAATGCTGAAGGCAAAATCGTTGTTTTTGAAAAGGTACGTACAGAGAAGAAAGCTGTGAAACGCTTGGTTGCCCTAGCCGAAGACAATCGTGAAATGGAGCTTAGCATCCTTCATACTAATGCTCCTGAAAAAGGCTGAGGCTCTTAAAAGTCAGCTGGAAGCTCAAGGGATTACTGTTTCATCGGTGGTATCCTTATGTGCTGTGATTGCGACGCACTTGGGCGAGGGAGCGCTGGTGCTAGGTCTAACACCTAAATTTACCAAATAAGTACGATACATCTGGAATCAGGCTTGCCTATGAGCAAGATCAATAGAGAGGAAAAATGATATGTCTATTAAAGTTATTGTTGCCGGATTTAAAGGAAGAATGGGTTCAACTGCGGTTGAAAATGGTTAAGGGAGATGATGAATTGACCTTGGCTGCCTTGCTTGACCCGTTTGCGGCAGAAAAAGAAGTGGATGGTGTTCCTGTCTTCACGGATAAAGCTGATTTGGTTGGCTTTGATGCAGATGTTTGGGTAGATTTCACCATGCCTGCTGTTGCTTATGAAAATACCCGTTTTGCCTTGAAAATGGCTTTTGCACCGGTTGTAGGAACAACAGGCTTTACTGAAGCACAAATTCAGGAATTGACAGACCTTTCTAAAGACAAGTCTATTGGTGGTTTGATTGCACCTAACTTTGCTATTGGTGCTATCCTTCTTATGAAGTTTGCGGCAGAAGCTAGTAAATATTTCCCAGATCTTGAAATCATTGAGCTTCACCACGATAAAAAAAAAGATGCGCCATCAGGTACAGCAGTGAAAACAGCTGAACTTATTCGTGAGGTTCGCGAAACAAAACGTCAAGGTGCTGAGGATGAGGTGGAAACACTTGCTGGAGCACGTGGCGCTGAGTTTGATGGTTTCCGTATTCACAGTGTGCGTTTGCCAGGTCTTGTGGCTCACCAAGAGGTTATCTTTGGTGCCCAAGGAGAAGGCTTTACCTTGCGTCATGATTCTTATGACCGTATTTCCTTTATGGGTGGGGTTAACCTCGGTATTAAAGAAGTGGTTAAACGTGATCAGCTTGTTTATGGTTTGGAACATTTACTATGAGATTAAGTTATTTGCCTTCTGAGTTTCAGAAGGCTTTACCAATATTAGAGAAGATTAAGGTTGCGGGTTTTGAGGCTTACTTTGTTGGTGGTTCGGTGCGAGATGCCCTTCTCAACCGTCCCATTCACGATGTTGATATTGCTTCGTCTTCTTATCCTGAGGAGACTAAACAGATTTTTGAGCGTACGGTAGACATTGGTATTGAACATGGGACCGTTTTGGTCTTGGAAAATGGCGGTGAGTATGAGGTGACGACTTTCCGAACAGAGGACGTCTATGTGGATTACCGTCGTCCGTCTAGCGTGTCCTTTGTGCGTTCATTGGAAGAGGATCTTAAGCGTCGTGATTTTACAGTCAATGCTTTGCTCTTAATGAAAATGCTGAGATTATTGATAAGTTCAATGGTCTTGCTGATTTGGACAACCGTGTCTTAAGGGCTGTTGGTAAGGCTGAGGAACGCTTTAATGAGGATGCTCTTCGTATCATGCGGGGCCTACGTTTTGCAGCGAGTTTAGACTTTGATATCGAAGAGAAGACTTTTCAGGCTATGGCCAGCCATGCTCCTCTTTTGGAAAAGATTTCGATTGAGCGAAGTTTCATCGAGTTCGATAAGTTGCTTTTGGCACCGCATTGGAAGAAAGGAATCAAGGCACTTCTAGCAACTAAGGCTTATCAGTACCTTCCAGATTTTCAAGAAACTGCTGAAGAATGGCAGGATTTTGTGGCAGACTATGTGGAGGGCTTTAGATTTACAAGTTCTGAGCAGGCCTGGGCGGCAACTCTTCTGGCTCTCAAGCACGATAATCCACGCTCTTTTCTTAAAAAATGGAAGACATCTGTTAATTTCCAAAAGACAGTTCAGTCCTTGGTTGACATTTTCAATTTCCGTTTGGGAGAGAGCTGTGACTAAGCAAGATGTTTATCAGTATGGTAAGGAACTCTTAGAGGAGGCTGAAACCTTGAGACGGGCTCAGGGCTTGGACGTCGATTATGAGCGTATTGCCGAGTTGGATGGTCAGTTGCTCATCCATGATAAGCACGAAATCGTTGTGAATGGTGGCACACTGATGAAGGAGCTAGGATTCAAACCTGGTCCGGACCTTGGTCGTGCACTTAAGGCTATCGAAAATGCCATCGTTGATGGTCAACTAGCTAATGCCGAGGAAGCCATCATGGCCTTTGTTCAAGCTATGAAATAAGTCTAGAGACGTGATAAAAATGACACACCGCTACAGAGCATGCGTAGGATCCGTAGCGGTGTTATTTGTAAAAAGGAAGTAAGATGTCAGATTTTATTGTTGAAAAATTAACCAAGTCCGTTGGGGATAAGACGGTTTTTAAAGAGATTTCATTCATTATCCATGATTTGGATCGTATTGGGATTATTGGTGTCAATGGGACTGGTAAGACAACTTTGTTAGATGTTGTATCAGAGCGTATTGGTTTTGATGGTGACGTGTCACCTTTTACCAAGGCTAATGGTTATAAGATTGCTTATTTGACTCAGGAGCCTGAATTTGATGATAGCAAGACAGTGCTTGATACGGTCTTGTCATCAGACCTTCGTGAGATGACTTTGATTCGTGAATACGAGACCCTCATGGCGGATTATTCTGAGGATAATCAATCTCGTTTAGAAAAGGTTATGGCTGAGATGGATAGTCTTGATGCTTGGTCCATTGAGAGCGAGGTTAAGACAGTTTTATCTAAGCTAGGTTTGTCAGACCTCTCTCAAAAGGTCGGGGACCCTCTCAGGTGGTCTTCGTCGTCGTGTGCAGTTGGCTCAGGTTCTCTTGAATGATGCTGATCTTTTACTTTTGGACGAACCAACCAACCATTTGGATATTGATACCATTGCTTGGTTGACTAATTTTCTCAAGTCTTCCAAAAAAACGGTCCTCTTTATTACCCATGATCGTTATTTCTTGGACAATGTAGCCACACGTATCTTTGAGCTAGACCAGGCTAATCTGATTGAATACCAGGGGAATTATCAAGACTATGTGCGTCTAAAGGCCGAACAAGATGAACGAGATGCAGCAGCTCTTCACAAGAAAAAGCAACTCTATAAGCAGGAGTTAGCATGGATGCGAACGCAACCACAGGCACGTGCAACCAAACAACAAGCTCGTATCAATCGCTTTAAGGATCTTAAAGGTGAGGTTCACCAAACGGTCAATAATGACGATCTTGAAATTAACTTTGAGACCAGCCGTATTGGTAAGAAGGTGGTTAACTTCGGCCATGTCGATTTTGCTTATGAAGATGGCAAGCAAATTCTCAGTGATTTCAATCTTATCATGCAAAATCGCGATCGTATCGGTATTGTTGGGGATAATGGTGTCGGGAAATCGACCTTGCTCAATCTGATTAATGGTGATCTTGTGCCTTCAGCTGGTATTATAGATATTGGTGAGACGGTACGTATTGGTTATTTCTCACAGCAAATTAAGGACATGGATGAGAGTAAGCGTGTCATTAACTACTTGCAAGAAGTTGCAGATGAAGTTAAGACAACGGTTGGAACAACCAGTATCACAGAGCTCTTGGAGCAATTCCTTTTCCCTCGTTCTACTCATGGGACACAGATTGCCAAGCTCTCTGGTGGGGAAAAGAAACGTCTCTATCTACTTAAGATTCTGATTGAAAAGCCTAACGTTCTGCTCTTGGATGAGCCGACAAATGATTTGGACATTGCAACTTTGACGGTTTTGGAAAACTTCCTTAATGGTTTTGGTGGTCCTGTCGTTACCGTAAGTCACGACCGCTATTTTTTGGACAAGGTAGCTAACAAGATTCTAGCCTTTGAAGATGGCGGTGTGCGAGAGTTCTTTGGTAACTACACTGACTACCTTGATGAAAAAGCCTTCTTACAAGAGCAATCAGCCCTCCTCGAGAGGGAAAAAAAGCAAGCTAGCGTTAAAGTTGAGAAAGTCAAAGAAGACAAAAAACGCATGAGTTACTTTGAAAAACAAGAGTGGGCGACTATCGAGGATGAGATTGCCGACCTTGAAGCTAAAATCGAAGAGATTGAAGCAGCCATGCTTGAAAATGCTAGCGATTATGGACAGTTAGCTACCCTTCAACGTGATTTGGAGTCTGCCAACGAAACTTTACTTGAAAAAGTATGAACGTTATGAGTATTTGAGTGAGCTAGAAGGATAAGCTCTTTAGTAATCAAAGTATGACAAAAGCCCTGCATATGCAAGGCTTTTTTATATTATTACGTAGTGAGATAACTTTTTTCTACCACAAGCGGAATGAGAATGAGAGGACTGAGACACCCGCAAAGATAATTAAGGAAGCTACCAAGCGCCCAATAAGAAAGGCTGAGAAAAACGGGGCACTAAAAAGTAGGAGACCGAATACCAGACAAATCAAGGCGATTGATAGGGCAGGTTGTCCTGAGAAGCCGAATTGACGTTGGCGATAAGCTTGAAAGCCTTGTGTAAAGGCTGAGACAAGAAGCCACCAAGCGATAATGGTTACAGCTACACCTGAGAGTACCCATGCTGATGTCGATAGCAAAATAATCCCAAAAAAACAATGGAAATGATACTCTGAAGCAGTTGGAAGAAGGAGCGGTTTTTCGTTATCACGTTTGAAATAAACCATGAGACTTGAAACACCAGAAATGAGCATCACTAGAGCAAAAAGCCAACCAACAATGGCAAGAAGGTTTGTAGGATTAGCGAAGAAAAAGACACCCAAGAGAGTAATGAGAATCCCACTAATTAATGTAAAACTTTTCATACGATACCTCTTATTAATTTTTCTTAATACTACTATGTAAGGTAAAAATTGTCAAAACAAAGACCCACTTTAGATTGGTGGGATCTGATAAGTGTAGGTAGCAGCCTTTTTAGTTCTGGTAGCTACTTGGCGTCCTGTTTTTTGGAAAAGATGCTTAAAGCGGCGTAAGAAATTTGTGGAGTCCATCTTAAGGTATGTTTCATTAAATGTCCCAAACAGTTGACGGTAGGTGGTCAAGGTACTTTCCTCTGGCATAATGTTGAGGATAGTTGGGTAGTATTCAAGTCTCCCCTTAATACGTTCCATAGCAATCAAAAGGATTTCCCAGTGGTCAAAGGCGAGGTCATCATGTGACAGCGTCTTGTCACCGTCAGTAAGCTGCAACTTGCCATTGACCATAGCGATATCTAACCAATGTGTAGATGCGGCATCATCGGCAGCCTTATCCATTTGAATATCATTAAAAGTCATGAAACAGAGGTACGCTATTGTAATGGTCCACATACGAGGATCTCGATAAGGTGTTCCTACTGTAACGAGTTGCTCGATGTGATCAGTGTTCAGCTGAACTGATGTCTCCTCACGTACTTCGCGACAGACAGCCGTATTGAGGTCTTCTTGCTCCTGAACGAAGCCACCACTAAGAGCATATTTTCCCATGTAGGGATGATTTTTTCGTTTGATAAGCAAGGTTTGGACTCTTCCTTCAAAATATCGGAAGATGACCGAGTCTACAGTTACTGAGGGTTTGGCATACTTATCCACTTCTTCTCTACTGTAGATTTCCAGGAAGTCTTTTTCGATACCAGAGTTTTCGAAGGTTTTAGACATATTTTTAGCCTCCTAGTCTATATTGTTAATTTTGAGTGAAAATGATTTTGCTGAAGCAATCCATTAGATTTCGATATGCAGACGTTCTTTAATTGCCTTCTTGGCGTAATGGTAGTTGTCAGCAAAAAAACTGTCACTATCACTGTTTTCTCCTAAAATAACGATTTTATCCTTGAATGGTGATAGTAGGTTCAAGAGATGCTTGGTAAACCAATCCCGTGTTCGGTTATCAGCCATAGTCATGTCACGAAAACCATCATCTACATAGTTTGATTTTGGCGGTATCACAAAAATCAAATCCCACTTTTCACGAGCTTGGGTTACCTGATAGAGTCGATCTAACATATCGAACTCTTCTTGTGAAATGTTTTCTTTTAAATAGTAGTCGATATATACCTTAGTGACCGTTGAGTTGGTATCTGCAAAAATAAGCCCTGAGTGTTGCCCGTTGTCAATAATCTCAGCTGTCTGGGCATATTGATCGGTTAAGAGGTGAATATAATCATTGGTATCTAACTCGTCATCTCGGACATTATACTTTTCTTGATATTCTCTGGCATATTCAAGTGAGCAAGGGGCGTTGTAAGTGCGAGCCAAATCCTTAACAAGGGTTGTTTTTCCTCCACTGGCAGATCCGACAACTAGGACCTTACGAGTAAAGTGGCGACGGAAAGGTTGGTGATAAACCGCCAATTTTCCATAGGATTATCGCGAATCTCAGTAGCAGAGATATTGATAATAGAACGTTCGATGAGCTCTACCTGAGCTTGAGGGTAGTAGCGATTGAGCTCGATCACGTACTCTGGCTCTCCAACATAGAAGGTAATCTTTTCAGAACTATCCGTATTCTTAGTGATAAGCTCTTTGACGCGGCTAACCCATAGCACCCAACCTTCTGGATAGGGAGGCATATCAGCTTCGTCCAGTTTATCCACAACGACTAGTTCATCATCGTAGAAAACTTCACGGACATAACGAAAGCGTCGGTTGAGCGACAGGCCTGTGCGTGTCCCACGATCTTTTTGTGTGTTGCCGCCACTTACGATGACAAGGACGTTGTCGTTAGCGCGTTTTGCCTTTGTGATGAGGTCGACATGTCCTACATGCATTGGTGCAAAGGTTCCAAAAACAATACCAATACTCTTTCCTGATAAATGTTTTCTTTTCATAGGCTTATCCTTTTTTAATATAGTAAATTTACTATATTAATGGTAACATAGTTTTCGAGGTAATGTAAATAGATGAAATAGTAAAATAACTAAATTGTTTTTCAAATAAATTCAGCTTCAAGTCTTTAAATAAGGAGAAAAATTTTTGAAAGAACACCCCAAAAAGGTAATGCGCTTACATTGCTGACGTGATAGGTTTTTTTACAAAAAGAGGAAGAATTACCCATGTAATAAAATATAACATGCAAATCGAAAAAAATGACAAAAACACTTGACAAGAAGATTCTGAAAATTTATACTATTCATGTAATTAAATTACTAAGGTAATTATTTGAAAGGAAACATTGATATGACAACAGGTAAAGAGTACGTTGCTAGCGTTTTTGAAAAAAAGTGAAAGCTCAAAAATGGCTATGAGGCTGAGTTCCTTCAAGCAGTTGAAGAAGTTTTCGATTCACTTGTTCCTGTCTTCGATAAATATCCTAAATATATTGAAGAAAACCTTTTGGAACGTTTGGTTGAACCAGAACGTATCGTTTCATTCCGTGTGCCATGGGTTGACGATAAGCGACAAGTACAAGTAAACCGTGGTTTCCGTGTACAATTCTCATCAGCTATTGGTCCTTACAAAGGTGGTCTTCGTTTCACCCATCTGTAAACCAATCAATCATCAAATTCCTTGGTTTCGAACAAATCTTTAAAAAACTCATTGACTGGTCAACCAATCGGTGGTGGTAAAGGTGGATCAAACTTCGATCCTAAAGGTAAATCAGATAACGAAATCATGCGTTTCTGCCAAAGCTTCATGACTGAATTGAGCAAACACATTGGTGCAGATACAGACGTACCTGCAGGTGATATCGGTGTTGGTGGACGTGAAATTGGTTACCTCTACGGCCAATACAAACGCCTTCGTAACGAGTACACAGGTGTTCTTACAGGTAAAGGTTTGAACTGGGGTGGTTCACTTGCTCGTACAGAAGCAACTGGTTACGGTGCTGTTTACTTTGCAGAACAAATGCTTAATGCACGTGGTGAAAACTTTAACGGTAAAACAGCAGTTGTTTCTGGTGCTGGTAACGTTGCCATCTACGCTATCGAAAAATTGCAAAGCCTTGGTGCTAAAGCGGTAACATGTTCTGACTCATCTGGTTTTGTTTATGATCCAGACGGAATCGACGTTGACTTGTTGAAAGAAATCAAAGAAGTTAAACGTGAACGTATCGTTAAATATGCAGAAGCTCGTCCAAATGCAACCTTCACCCCTGCTGGTGGTGAAAAGACAGTTTGGTCAGTTAAAGCTGACTTGGCATTCCCATGTGCAACTCAAAATGAATTGGATGAAACAGATGCAGAAACACTTGTAGCAAATGGTGTATTGGCTGTTTCAGAAGGTGCTAACATGCCTTCAACTTTGGGAGCTATTGATGTCTTCCTTAAAGCTGGTGTATCATTTGGTCCTGCCAAAGCTGCTAACGCTGGTGGTGTTGCTGTATCAGCTCTTGAAATGGCGCAAAATAGTGGACGTACATCATGGACATTCGAAGAAGTTGATGCTAAACTCTACGATATCATGAAAGGTATCTACGAAAAATGCTGCAGCAGCTGCTAAAAGAATTTGGTCATGAAGGTAACCTTGTTGTAGGTGCCAACATTGCTGGATTCCTTAAAGTTGCAGATGCTATGTCAGCACAAGGTATCGTTTAATTGATAGACTATTACCGATAGCCTCTCAATAAAATAAGAAAAGAAGCCTGCGGGTTTCTTTTTTTGTCTGTTTTACTAGATGGTAGGCCTTTTGATATAATAGGGTCAAGGTGATTAATATGAAAAGGGAGTAAATAGATGATAAAAACAATCGTAAAGGATGTCTTTTTCCTTGGACAAAAATCGACAGAAGCGACTAAAGAAGACCTCTATTTGGCTAAAGATTTACGTGATACACTGGAGTTTCATAAGGATGCCTGTGTGGGTATGGCTGCCAATATGATTGGAGTTAAAAAGCGTGTTATTATCGTTAATATCGGTTTTGTCAATTTGGTTATGTTTAATCCTGTCTTGGTAAGCAAGTCGTCACTTTTTCAAACGGAGGAGTCTTGTTTGTCTTTAGAAGGAAGTCGTCCAACTAGACGTTATGAGTCGATTGAGGTTGCTTATTTAGATGAACAATGGATGCTTAAACAGTTAAATTTTTCTGGAATGCCAGCCCAAATTATTCAACATGAATTGGATCATTTGGAGGGGATTATTATTTAGATAGCCTATCCCAAGCGGTCTAGGCTATTGAGTTCAAAGCCTTAAAAATCAAAGTTGCGGGAGTGAGAGTGGGAAGCAATTTTCTTTCTCGCTCTTTTTTTAGTTCTCATAAGAACTTTTCTCTTGACAATAGTTCTTATGGGAACTAAAATAGTTTCTATGAGAATTATTCAAGGAGGAACTTGAGATGCATGGGAAAGATCCTTTTAGTGAATTCAGAGAATTCATCAATACTATGGAATCTCGCGTGCAAGAGTTGGGTAAAGCGTATGGTGTTGAGCATTTAGCTGGCCCGCAAGGATTTGCTGTCAGGTACTTGTTTGAGAATCAAGATAAAGAAATATTTATCAAAGATATTGAGAAAAAGACTATCTATTTCCAAGTCAGTGGCTAGTAATTTGGTCAAACGTATGGAGAAAAATGGTTTTGTTGAATTGGTGACATCTGACAAGGACAAACGCTACAAGTATGTTCATCTGACAGACTTGGGTGAAAAGAAGGCCCAAGATGTCGGATATTTCCGAGAGGCTATCCATGAACAGTTGTTAGATGGTATTTTCGAAAGAAGATGCTGAAACAGCTTTTTCGAGTCTTTTCACCAAATTCGTATGAATTTAGAAAAAAATAAGGAGTAACTTATGTTTAAAATCTTTAAACGTTTAACGACAAAAGAGTTAATCATGATTGTCTTAGCGGTGATTTTTGTTTGCTTGAACGTCTATCTAAACTTGAAAATTCCAGACTATATGTCTGATATTACGATACTCTTATCAACTAAGGGAACTAAGGCGTCGGATATTTTTGCCTGGAATACAGATGCCCCAGGGATGCGAATGCTTTTAATGTCATTTGCAGGCTTTATGGCTTCTGTAGTGGTTGGTTTTCTAGCTGCCAGAACAGCAGCAAGTTTTACTACTCGTCTTCGTGATGATATCTTTCATCAGGTTCTAGATTTTTCGGATGCCGAGATTAAGAAATTCTCTATTCCTAGTCTTTTGACCCGTACGACAAACGATATTACACAATTACAGATGGTACTGACCATGGGGTTACAGGTTATTACACAGGGACCTATTATGGCAATCTGGGCTATTACAAAGATTGCTGATAAAAATGGGAATTGGCTTCTTGCCTTGCTTGTGGCTGTGGCAGTAATTGCCATTCTCATGCTCTTCCTCTTGATTATGGTCATGCCTAAGCAACGTTTGATTCAAACTCTGACAGATAAACTTAATAGCGTAACGCGTGAATCTCTTACTGGGATTCGTGTGGTGCGTGCCTATAACGCTGAAAGTTATCAAGAGGATAAATTTGAAAAGGCCAATACTGATTTGACCCAAAACAATCTCTTTATCGGTCGTTCTTTTGCCTTACTGACACCGGTGATGACTGCTGTATCTAGTGGTTTGACACTGGCTATTTATTGGATTGGTGCGCATCTAATTGAAGATGTTAAGATTCCAACAGATCCAACTAAGATTGCTGGTGCCATGGAAAATAAGATCCATCTTTTCTCAGACATGGTGGTTTATTCATCTTATGCCATGCAGGTTGTTATGGGATTCATGATGATGATTGTTGTTTTCTTCCTTCTTCCACGTGCAGTTGTAGCAGCTGGTCGTATCAATGAAGTTCTAGATACCCAATCTTCAGTCTCTTACCCTGAAAATAGTTCTGAAAAGCCTAAAGAGGTGGGTGCTGTCGAATTTGATGATGTTTCCTTCCGTTATTCTGAAACTTCAGAGCCTGTTTTGGAGCATGTTAGCTTCAAAGCTAAAAAAAGGTGACACGGTGGCCTTTATTGGTTCGACTGGATCTGGTAAATCAACACTTGTCAACCTTATCCCACGTTTTTATGATGCCACGCAAGGAACGATCAAGGTTGACGGTGTCGATGTGCGACATTATGACCATGAAACCTTGCATAATATAGTCGGTTATATTCCACAGAAGGCTGTGCTTTTCTCAGGTGATATCACGTCAAATATGACGATGGGAACGAGTAATAACAGTCCCCTTGATGATTCTAAGATTTGGGAAGCTCTCGAATTGGCTCAAGGAAAAGATTTTGTTGAAAATAAAGAAGGTCAACTTAAAGCAGAGGTTGCCCAAGCGGGGTCTAACTTCTCAGGTGGACAGAAACAACGTTTGGCTATTACGCGTGCCTTGGCACGTAAGCCTGAAATCTTGATTTTCGATGATTCTTTCTCAGCCTTAGACTATAAGACCGATCGTAAGTTACGTCAAGAACTGGCTGAAAAAACACAAGATTTGACCAAGTTGATTGTTGCCCAACGCATCTCTACTATTATGGATGCTGACCAAATCTTGGTTCTTGATCAAGGTAAGGTCGTTGGTCAAGGAACCCACAAGGAACTCTTGGCTAACAATGAGGTTTACCAAGAAATTGCCTATTCACAATTGTCTAAGGAGGAGTTAGAAAATGGAAAATAAGCCAAAAACATCATCCTATAAACGCTTAAAACCCTATATTAAAGGTTTCCAAATTCCGTTTGTCCTTGCGATTTTTGGAGCAATTATTTCAGCTGTCATTACAGTTATTGGACCAGATAAGCTTAAAGAAATTACCAATACTATTACTGAAGGTATCACACCTACAAAAATGGGGACGATTCCAGGCATTGATTTGGACAAGGTAGCAAGTATTGCTATGACCTTGGCTGTTTTATATGTTATTTCAGCCATTGTTGGTTACTTACAAAGTTTTACGGTTGCGACGGTTACACAACGCTTTTCACAACGTTTCCGTACAGCTATCCAAAAGAAAATCAACAGTGTCCCTCTTAATTATTTCGACAGTCATTCTCAAGGAGACACACTCTCTCGTGTGACTAATGACGTTGACCTTTTGGGACAATCGCTTAGTCAAGGTCTGGGTACTCTAATTACTTCAAGTATTCTCTTGGTAGCAGCCATTATTATGATGTTCTACTCAAATGTCACTATGGCTTTCACTGCGATTGGTTCTGTCTTGATTGGATTTGTTCTAGTAGCCTTTATCATGGGCTTCTCGCAACCACTTTTTAAACGCCAACAAGAAAATTTGGCTAACATTAATGGGTACATTGAAGAAATCTACACAGGTCAAGCAGTTGTAACGAGCTACAATGCATCTAAAGAAAGCAGTCAAGCTTTCAAGGGGCTTAATGATAAGCTCTATAAATCTATGTGGCAATCACAGTTTATCTCAGGTATTATGATGCCACTTATGATTTTCATTGGGAACTTTGGTTATGTCATGGTCTGTCTTGTGGGTGCTATCAAAGTTATTGACGGTAGCTTGACTATTGGTGATGTGGTAGCCTTCATGACCTATGTTCGTATCTTCTCACAACCTCTTTCTCAAATTGCACAAGGAATTACACAACTCCAATCATCCATTGCAGCCATTGGTCGTATCTTTGAATTTTTGGAAGAAAAAGATATGGACGACGAGTCAGCTAAGACAGCTGAGTTGACAGATACTAAAGGTCAAGTAGTCTTTGATCATGTTTCCTTTGGTTATACTCCTGAAAAGACTATTATTCATGACTTTTCAGCTCTTGCTAAGCCAGGTCAAAAGATTGCGATCGTTGGTCCAACGGGTGCTGGTAAGACGACTATTGTTAACCTGCTCATGAAATTCTATAATATTGATCAAGGCCGTATCACCATTGACGGTGTGAATACGAACGACATGAAACGTGAAACCGTTCATGATCAATTCTCTATGGTGCTTCAAGACACTTGGCTCTTTGAAGGTACTATTCGTGATAATTTGATTTACAACCAAGAGAATATTTCTGATGAGCAAGTTATTGCTGCAGCCAAGGCTGTCGGTGTTCACCACTTCATCACCACACTTCCAAAGGGGTATGATACTTATTTGGATGATTCTGTTACTTTATCAGTTGGTCAGAAACAACTTTTGACCATTGCGCGTGCCCTTCTTAAGGATGCCCCTCTTCTTATCTTGGACGAGGCAACATCATCAGTTGACACACGAACAGAAGAATTGATTCAGAAAGCTATGGACAAGCTTATGGAGGGTCGTACATCCTTTGTCATTGCCCATCGCTTATCAACCATTCGAAATGCCAACCTTATCCTTGTGATGAAAGATGGTAACATTATTGAACAGGGAAATCACGATGAGCTCATGGCAGCAGAAGGTTTCTATGCTGATCTTTATAATAGTCAGTTTACGGAAGAAGTGGCCTAGGATATTCTTAGAAAAATTATAAGATTTAACAAAAATTCCATAAAATGTATGGCTGTAACTCATGCGTTTTATGTTATACTGAGAAAAACAGACAGATTAGGAGACCAAGATGCAATATCGCAAAGCAAGACAAGATGAAGTTTAAAAAGTGGCATAAGTGTGCGCAGATGCTTTTGAAGATTATCCCTGCCTTTTGATGAATGCTAGTAATTTAAAGAATCCTAAACAGTATGATGAGTTTGTCTTAGCTTTGCAGAAGATCCGTTTAGCTATAAAAATGGACTCTTGTTTGATGGATGAAGAGGATGGTCGCATTGTTGCAGCAGCTATTTTACAGCATTAGACGGAGTCTATGCTTAAGAACCTTCAGAATGGGGCGACTAAGCTTTTCCGTTTTATAAGCATTACTAGGTTGTTCAAGTATTTTAATTTCGTTGAAGAGTCTGAAAGACACCTGGAAGATTCTGCAGAGTACGACTGGTACCTGATGATGTTGACAGTGATTCCGGAAGAATGACTACAAGCAATGTGGTTATAAGGTTTTGTCCTATGAAAAACACAAATTGGACAACTGGCCTTTTGTCAAATCACTTGATGAATAGCCTTGTGCTATTTAACTTAGATAAGCAAAATGAATCTGGCTTCGGCTGGATTTTTTTCTTAGCTTTAGAGTCCTTCTTGTCTGGCTCATTCCTTATTTTTAAGCCTAACTATGCTATAATTAGGAAACGCTATTAGAGGAGGTTTATATGTCAACTCCAAGTATCTATGGGGAATATGCTCAGTATCTCCCCAAGATTTTACAAGAAATAACAGACCCAATTATTGCGGCTAATATTACTAGCAAAAAAGAAACAGGTTTCAAACTCTATGAGCATTTCATTTCACGAATTAAAGAAAGCGATTCTATGCGTGAAAAGTGTCGTAGGAAAAATTTGCCTGAGACCAGTCGGTCTGCTCTCAAGGAAATTCGGGATAGTATTGGGATTCGAATCGTTTGTGGTTTTGTCGATGATATTTACAAAACTATTGATGTCATCAAGGCTATCCCTGACGTTTCTATCTATAACGAGAAAGATTATATTCTAAATGCTAAGCCAAATGGCTATCGCTCTTACCACCTCATTTTGCAAATGGAGACGGATTTTCCAGATGTTCTAGGCAATGATAAAGGGACCTATTTTGTTGAGGTTCAGCTTCGGACCATCGCTCAGGATTCCTGGGCCAGTTTGGAGCATCAGATGAAGTATAAACATGACATCAAGAATCCAGAAATGATTACCCGTGAGCTTAAGCGCTGTGCAGATGAATTAGCTTCATGTGATCTGACCATGCAGACTATCCGTAACTTAATTCAAGAAGGAGGGGACTAGAATGGCTTTGAAAATTTTACTAGCTGAGGATGAAGAGGCTCTTTCCCGAGTTTACAAGGCAGCCCTAGAGCATCAAGGTTATGAGGTGGATCAAGCATTCAATGGGCAAGAGGCAGTAGACCTAGCTGCACAGAATGCTTATCAAGTAATGATTATGGATATTATGATGCCCATAAAAACAGGTATCGAGGCATTGAAAGAGATTCGCTCCTCTGGGGACAGGACGCATGTCATTATGTTGACAGCTATGGCTGAAATTGATGATCGCGTGACAGGACTTGATGCTGGGGCGGATGATTACTTGACCAAGCCGATTTCCTTAAAGGAACTTTTGGCTCGTCTACGGTCGCTAGAGCGTCGTGTTAGTGAAACTTTTACCGCCAAAATTTTGACCCTTGGTTCTGTTCGCTTGGACCAAGAGGAACAAGAGTTGGTAGCTGGGAACGCTATTCGACTTTCAAGCAGAGAGACCAAGTTAATGGCCCACTTCATGCTCAATCCTGCCAAGAAATTAACCACTGATCACCTTTTTAAAACTATCTGGGATGATGAGGAAGATGTGGACGAGTCAATTGTCTGGGTCTATATTTCCTATCTGCGCCAGAAATTGCAAGCCATTCAAGCGGATATTAGTATTCTTGGTGAAAAGGGTGGCGACTTCTGCCTTCTGCAAGATTAGAAAGGAGTAGCCATGTTTAGACGTTTACGACTTCAGTTTATAATGATTACTTCTTTGGCTATCCTCTTTATCTTGATCTTTACGGTGGGAATCATCAACACTGTGAGGTCCTTTCAGACGGAGCAGGAAATTAGCAAGGTCCTCAACATACTCACAGAAAATAATGGAAGCTTCGGAAAAATCAAAAAAATTGAGACTAATCAAGGGCGCGAGATTCCATCAGATAGCTTTCGTTTTTTCAGTTTGACCTTGTCTGACGATAAGGTTGTTAGCCAGGATACCAGCCATACATCCCTAATAAACGACGAGGAAGCGGCTAGATATGCTCTGACAGTTAGTCGCTTGACCAATAATCTTGGAACGATTAGAGAAAAAAATATCAATCTGAGTTATCAGGTTAGCAAAGTCAGCAGAGATAAAATCCTTTGTAGTTTTTTTGGACACGTCTTCTTATTACAATTCTTCCCAAGCCTTGTTCAGTCTTTCTATTCTTTTATCACTGTTTGCTTTTATCTTTTTTGTCGTCATTGTCAGTGCTTTGTCAGGAATTGTCATTCGTCCCTTTATTCGAAACTATGAAAAGCAACGGCGTTTTATCACTAATGCTGGTCATGAATTGAAAACCCCATTAGCTATTATTTCTGCTAATACGGAGTTACAGGAACTCATGACAGGGGAGAATGAATGGACTAAGTCAACTAATGACCAGGTGGCACGTTTGACCAATCTAGTCAATTCTCTTGTGGCTCTATCTCGTCTGGAAGAGCAGCCGGACATGGTTCTTCAAGATGTGGATTTTTCCTATATTACAGAGGATGCAGCCGAGGACTTTAAGGGACCTGTCGTCCGAGATGGCAAATCCTTCGTTATGGATATCGCCCCAGATATCCATGTAAAGGCTGAGGAGAAGTCTCTCTTTGAACTTGTAACTCTCCTTGTGGACAATGCTAACAAGTATTGTGATCCAGAAGGGACGGTTACTGTAAGACTTCGTCAGATTGGAAGAACGCGTAAAAGGGCTCGTTTAGAAGTGTCAAACACCCTATAAAGAAGGTAAGGAAGTTGATTATAGTAAGTTTTTTTGAGCGCTTTTATCGTATTGATGAGTCCCATAATAACAAAGAGCACAGTGGTTTTGGCATAGGTCTCATCCATGGCGCAAAAGCATGGTTAAATTATTTAAAGGGCGAATCTTTACCTCCTATAAAAATGACACCATCACCTTTACAGTTATCTTGTAAACATATTTTTTTAAAAATATTTGACTAGGTGAAAAAATCCTAATTTATGATAAAAATAGTAAGGATGAAGATTTAGTGTTCGCTTTGTCATAAAGAGACCATTTGTCAATCTGGAAAAGAGATTTATCCCTTCTTAATACGATGGTCATTTACGGATTAGGAATGATAAATCTGAGCCAAGAATAAAATCAGAAAAACAACATAGTTAATAGGGAGAAATCATGGTAGAACCAAAATACAAACGTGTCCTCATTAAACTTTCAGGTGAAGCTTTGGCTGGTGAGCGTGGTGTTGGGATTGATCTTCCAACCGTACAGACAATGGCTAAAGAAATAGCTGAAGTCGCAGAATCAGGTGTTCAAATCGCCTTGGTTATCGGTGGTGGTAACCTTTGGCGTGGCGAACCTGCAGCTGAAGCAGGAATGGATCGTGTTCAAGCAGACTATACGGGAATGCTTGGTACAGTTATGAATGCCCTTGTTATGGCTGACAGTTTGAAACAATTGGGTGTCGATACACGTGTTCAAACAGCGATTGATATGAAATCTGTGGCAGAGCCTTATATTCGTGGCCGTGCCCTTCGTCACCTTGAAAAAGGGCGTATTGTTATCTTTGCAGCTGGTATTGGTTCACCATACTTTTCAACAGATACAACGGCAGCTCTTCGTGCCGCTGAAATCGAAGCTGATGCCATCCTTATGGCTAAAAATGGTGTTGATGGTGTCTACAACGATGACCCTCGTAAAAACGCTGATGCTGTCAAATTTGACGAATTGACACACGTAGAAGTTATCAAACGTGGTTTGAAAATTATGGATGCCACAGCTTCTACCCTTTCAATGGATAATGACATTGACCTTGTTGTCTTTAATATGAACGAACCAGGAAATATCAAACGTGTTATTTTTGGTGAACACATTGGGACAACCGTATCTAACAAAGCAGAATTACATAAATAAGAAAGAGAGAACTCATGACAAACGCAATTATTGAAAAAGCAAAAGAACGTTTTGCCCACTCACACGAGTCATTGGCCCGTGAATTCGGAGCTATCCGTGCAGGTCGTGCCAATGCATCACTTCTTGACCGCATCACTGTGGAATACTATGGTGCTCCAACACCACTTAACCAATTGGCTTCAATCACTGTTCCTGAAGCACGTGTTCTTTTGATTTCACCATTTGATAAAGGATCAATCGCTGATATCGAACGTGCCATTAATGAATCTGACCTTTGGCATCAACCCAGCTAACGATGGCTCTGTAGTCCGCTTGGTTATCCCAGCACTTACAGAAGAAACTCGTAAAGAGTTAGCCAAAGAAGTGAAAAAAGTCGGTGAAAATGCTAAAATCGCTATCCGTAACATCCGTCGTGATGCAATGGATGAAGCTAAAAAGCAAGAAAAAGACAAAGAAATCACAGAAGATCAATTGAAAGCTTTGGAAAAAGATATCCAAAAAGCAACTGATGACGCTGTTAAGAAGATTGACAGCATGACAGCAGAAAAGGAAAAAGAACTTCTTACTGTTTAATCAATAGAAAAATAAGGAGAGTGGGACAGAAGCAAAAGAGCATGGACTATGTTAGCTTCCTTGTCCGACTCTCTTTTTAGAGGAAAAAAGATGAATACATTACTTGGAACGATCATTACTGCCCTAGTAACTGATGAAAATGATAAATTTTACTTTGTACAAAAGGACGGTGTGACTTTTGCCTTGTCTAAAGATGAGGGAGAACACGCCATTGGTGACATGGTGATAGGCTTCGCCTATACAGATAGTAAGCAAAAATCACGTCTGACTCAAAAGGAAATCAAGGCAACTCGCGATTCTTATGATTGGGGAGAGGTCACTGAAGTCCGCAAAGATTTAGGTGTCTTTGTAGACGTGGGAATTCCAGATAAGGAAATCGTTGTCTCTCTTGATGTTTTACCTGAACTCAAAGAGCTTTGGCCTAAGAAGGGGGACAAACTCTATATTAAACTAGATGTGGATAAAAAAGATCGTATTTGGGGGCTTCCTGCTGAACCTGAGGTCTTTCAACGCATAGCTGGTCCTGCTTACGATAATATGCAAAATCAAAAATGGCCAGCCATTGCCTACCGTCTTAAACTGTCAGGAACCTTTGTCTATCTGCCAGAGAATAACATGCTTGGTTTCATCCATCCATCAGAACGTTATGCGGAGCCACGTTTAGGTCAGGTCCTTGAAGCGCGTGTGATTGGGTTCAGAGAAGTTGACCGCACCCTTAACCTTTCTCTTAAACCACGTTCTTTTGAAATGCTCGAAAATGATTCACAGATGATTTTGACCTATTTAGAGAGTAATGGTGGCTTTATGACTCTTAATGATAAATCATCACCAGCAGATATCAAGGCGACCTTTGGTATTTCTAAAGGACAATTCAAAAAAGCTTTGGGTGGTCTGATGAAGGCAAAAAAAATCAAACAAGATCAGTTTGGAACAGAATTAATCGGTTAGAGAAGGCATGAGAAAAATCCTTTTTATACTTGGCTGATGACTCAACGTAATCCAAAAATCAAATGAACCAGTGGCAATCTTAGCCGATTTGGCTTTTGAAGATTCAACCTTTCCTAAGCATACCGATGATTTCGAAGAAGTTAGTCGTTACTTAGAAGATCAGGCTAGTTTCTCTTTCAATCTAGGACAGTTTGACCAGATTTGGGAAGATTATCTAGCACATTGATAGGGATAAGGTTTTACCATAGGTGTAATCGTTTTTTTACAATTTTTATAAAGCGGTTAGCATTTGAATTGGGATGAATTGTTACATGTTTTTACAAATATCTCAGATGTTTTTCAATAAATTAGGCTTGTTACAACTAGTTAGTAATTGCTTTAAAGAGCAGTAAGTCACAACTTTTTTTGATGGAAAGTGTGGTATTATTGTAGATATTAAAATTGTTAAAAAGGGATGAATTATAGATGTTATCAAAATCTAAAACTACAAAGGCACTTCTTTACTCGACTGCAGCACTTTCACTTTTTGCTGCTAGCCACGTACATGCCGATGAAGCTTCTAACTGGACAGCACGTTCAGTAGATCAAATCAAGGCAGATATCTCTGTAAATGATAATCAACAAACTTACACTGTTCAATATGGTGATACTTTAGGTAGTATTGCTGAAGCGATGGGAATCGATGTGAATGTTTTGGCTAACATCAATCAAATTACAAACATTGATTTGATTTACCCTGGAACAGTCTTGACAGCAACTTACAATTCTGATAATCAAGCAGTCTCTGTTAAAGTTGAAACTCCAGCTTCAGAAACATCAACCACACCTGTAGTTGCAGAAGCTAATTTGACAACTAACGAAGTGACTGTAAATGGTCAATCTGTAGTTGTAGCGGACTTGACAGCTCCAGTTGAAACAGTAAGCACAACAGCTACTCAAGTACCTGCTACAGAAGCATCAACTCAAGCTGTTTCAGAAGTAACAGAAGCTATCGCATCAGTATCAGAAGCACCAGCATACGCAGAAACTGAACAACCAGTTGCTGATGCTATTGATCATGTAACTGCGTCAGCAGAAGCTACACCTGAAGCAGAAACTACTCCAGCTGCTGAAACACCAGCACAACCTGAAGTAAAAGAAGAAGCTCCAGCAGCAACGTCAGAAGCGTCTTCAGAAGCACCAGCAACTTCAGAGGCACCAGCAGAACAGCCAGTTGCAGAGCCAGCAGCAACATCAGAAGCTGCCTCAGAAGCACCAGCAGCTTCAGAGGCGCCAGCAGAACAGCCAGTGGTAGAACCAGCAGCAACATCAGAAGTAGCATCAGAAGCACCAGCGGCTTCAGAGGCACCAGCAGCACAACCTGCATCAACAAATACACTTCCAACGGATCCACACCTTCAACCACAAGCTGAAGCTTTCCGTCAAGATGTAGCAGCAAAATTTGGTCTTACTGATATCGGTGGTTACCGTGAAGGTGACCCACAAGACCATGGTAAAGGACTTGCCGTTGACGTTATGGTACCAGTTGGTTCAGAAGTTGGTAATCAGGTTGCACAATATGCTGTAGACAATATCGCAAATGCAGGTATCTCATATGTCATCTACAGACAAAAATTCTATGCACCAGTAAACAACATCTACGGACCAGCCAATACTTGGAACCAAATGCCTGATCGTGGTAGCGTTACTGAAAACCACTATGACCACGTTCACGTATCATTCAATGCATAATTAAGAATTACAAAAAGTCACGCCTGGCGTGATTTTTTTGATATAATGGAGAAAAATACGAAAGAAAGAGGAACTCTATTTGCAAGAGTATTCTGTTGAAATTACCCTAAACCACCCAGATGACGTCTTGTCGCTTTTCGGGACTAATGAACGACATTTAAAACTCATTGAAGAAAACCTAAATATTATTATCCATGCCCGAACAGAGCGTGTGCAAGTCCTTGGGGATGACGAAGAAAGTGTCGAATTGGCCCGCTTGACCATTCAAGCCCTCCTTGTTTTAGTGGAGCGTGGGATGCTAGTCAACACTTCAGATGTTGTCACGGCCTTAACCATGGCTCAAGATGGTTCGATTGATAAGTTTGTTGCTTTATATGAAGAAGAGATTATCAAGGACAACAGTGGTAAGCCTATTCGAGTTAAGACCCTAGGGCAAAAGGTTTATGTTGATAGCATTAAAAGCCATGATGTGGTCTTTGGGATTGGTCCAGCTGGTACAGGTAAAACCTTTTTAGCGGTCACTCTTGCAGTAACAGCTCTTAAACGTGGCCAGGTGAAACGTATTGTTCTAACACGTCCGGCTGTTGAGGCAGGTGAAAGTCTTGGTTTTTTGCCTGGTGATCTCAAGGAAAAGGTAGATCCTTACCTTCGTCCCGTCTATGATGCTCTTTATCAAATTCTTGGTAAAGAGCAAACGACTCGTCTTATGGAACGTGAAATTATTGAAATTGCGCCACTCGCCTATATGCGTGGTCGTACTCTTGAAGATGCCTTTGTTATCCTTGATGAAGCGCAAAACACAACCATCATGCAGATGAAGATGTTCTTAACGCGTCTTGGCTTTAATTCTAAGATGATTGTCAATGGAGATATGAGCCAGATTGACCTTCCACGTCGTGTAAAGTCAGGTCTTATTGATGCTATGGAAAAACTAAAAGGAATCAAGGCCATTGATTTTGTTCATTTCACTGCTAGTGATGTCGTCCGTCACCCAGTTGTTGCTGACATCATTAATGCTTATGAAAAAGATGCACCTAAAGTTGACTTTGAGGCGAAACCAGAGCAATCTAATGAGGTTGAAGAAGCATCAGGATTGACCGAATACCCAGTCATTGGTGTTGAGGATGTTAAAAAGTAAATAGATGAAAAGAGGTTTGAGAGTAAGTGTTTTCTACCTCTTTTTTTCTTTTCTAGTCCAGTAACAGATTTTCTCTCTATTTTTGGTAAAATAGTACTAAAGAGTAGGCTAATATGGGGGAAAGATTTTGAAAGTATCAAGAGAGCTATATTCCAGATGGTGCCTAGCAGATGGTAAAAGACGAAGCTACTTAGGCATATTCAAATGAATTGGTAAATTTGACTTAGTGGAGAGAAAATAATGATAACTTGTATAAAAGATTTTCTAGTTGTTGAGAACATGAAATGTCAATTTTATTATCTTTCTTATAGGGATGGGGAACCTTTTGTTTTACTATTTGAGCATGACGAAAAGCTACCACAGACTTTTTGACCCCATACAGGAACTTTGAAACAGGATTCAACAGTCTCTGAATATAAAGCCTTAGTGATTTCTCATATTGATAAGCTTTCTAAAAAGGGAGAGGAGTATTCAAGAGTAAAAGAAGTATCTGTCCGAAGGTGTGTGGATGTTTATAAAAAATGTTGACGCAAAAACGAACTTATGAAAAGCGTCCCAATGCTATCGTTCTGATTGTTTATGCTAATGATGGACATATTGAGTCGCGTAGAACTTTTAAACGATTGACTTCAGAGGAAGTTAAAGGGCTCATAAGTGGTTATGAGTGGGATTATAAGTATGCCTTGGATCATCATAAGGACTGAGATCAATATGGAAATTATCTCATCTGGCGCTGATAAGTAAACCGACCAAGCAGTTTTTTTACTATGGAGAATAATATCCTAAAGATTTATTAAAGAAAACTTACAGTCTTTATGATAATTGTCAAATACTATTTGGCCATTTATTTTAGTACAATAGGATAGTAGACCAATAAAAAAGGAGATTATTATGAACCAGCAAGAGTGGATTGAGTACTTTGAATTAGTCAACGGTCGTAAACCAACTCCGGCAGAGTTATCTCAAGCTCAAGCAACAGGCGAGTTTATCCTTGAGCGACCTAACGTTTTAAGCTCAAATGGACAAATGAGGGAGCAAAGACCGATTAAGCCAGCTGAACCTGTGATTGCTATGACGCAACAGCCTCAGTTTGCCCAAACAGTAGCAACTTTCCAACAAGTAGTTCCCCTTAAAAAAGGTATGTCTAAGAAAACTAAGATTATTTTGGCATCGTTCTTAGGATCCTTGGTAGCGATTTCACTTATCGTTGGTGGCTACTCACTATGGCGTTACCAATCAGGTAAGATTGCGGATGGAACATACGAGGTAGTAGCCTATTCTTATCGCGATGATGATAAAGACAAGATGGTTGATGGCATAAATGAATACAAGGACGAAGATTTGGATTTGCAGTCTTTTGTGGTTGTAAAGAATAATCAATCTAGAACCTACAATTTAGTAGAGGGTGACAATAAATCATATGTTAGTTTGATGGACTATGAGATAGATATTCCTCAGATATTTGATCCGTGGAATAAAACACAAAGTCAAGCTTTAAATGCGGACCAAGTCGAAGATATCACAAAAGACTTCATGAAAAAGATGAGAAAAGACTATTCGTTCTATACCAAAGAGGCAGCTGACAAAGTCGTTAAAAAAACAACAAGAGAATATAAAGATACCTTGAGGGAAAAACGTACTTATGTCAAACATGGTGATGAATACACTCTGACTACTTATGGTGAAAAAGGGAAGCTTGAGTCACGTATTACCTTTAAACGTCTAAGTAAATCTGATACAGACAAACGTTGGAATGATTATGAAGACGCTGTCAAGGATTATAAGAAAGAGCTGAAGTCTTATAGTGATCAATATGATAACTACAAGGATTACTTTGATTATGGTTATGGCTATAGTGACGACTATGGTAGCGATTCAAAAATCAAGCTCTAGTGGTAGCAGTAGCAGTAAAAAGAGCGTTGATAGAATTTAACATTCATAAGTTTAATAAAGCAGTATCAGGCTTAAAGTCAGGTACTGTTTTTTTCTTTTTTTATGAAAAATGGTCAAATAGATTTTTGGCATTTTTCTGCTAAAATAGGAGTATCAATGAAAAAAGGGACTTTTATGAACGAAAACAGAATGGTTAGATTATTTCGAAACAATCAATAATTGCAAACTAATCGAAGAAGAAATTCAACAATCCAAAGCGAACAGCGAATTTATAGCCTCAGAGCCTGTGGCAGAGAATAGTCAGCCACAAGTTTAGATGAGTGAGCCAGTAACTGAATAAGTGACACCAGTTGTGGCATCTAAAAAAGTCTATATTAAGACTTATAAGGAATTTCTTAAAGAGACGGTTCACTATAAGGTTAATGCCGATAAAATCAATGTCCTTACCTATGATAAAAAAAGGCAAACTTTCAGAAGAAAAAGTCTTTAAAGGTCTAACAAAAGAAGAGAAAAAACTGGATTACGACTATGAGCGTGATGATAGGGACGATAAAAAACTTTCATTTCTAGGTGAATATTAAAAGATCAAAAATCAGCTAGTCTGGTTTTTTTAGTGTCCAAAACGTGCTATAATAAGATGTTATATCATCAGTGTTAGCCCATTTGTTAACACATGAAAGGAAATTAAAATGACAAAAACATTCTACATCACAACACCTATCTACTACCCATCTGGTAAATTGCATATTGGTTCTGCCTATACAACCATTGCTTGTGACGTCTTGGCACGTTACAAACGTATGATGAACTATGATGTCTTCTACCTTACTGGGCTTGATGAACACGGCCAAAAGATTCAACAAAAGGCTGAAGAAGCAGGAATCACACCACAAGAGTATGTGGACGGTATGGCTGTTGGTGTTAAGGACCTCTGGCAACTTTTGGATATCTCATACGATAAATTCATCCGTACGACTGATGATTACCATGAAAAAGTAGTGGCACAAGTTTTTGAGCGCTTACTTGCTCAAGATGATATTTACTTGGGTGAATACTCTGGTTGGTACTCAGTCTCAGATGAGGAATTCTTTACAGAAAGTCAGCTGTCGGAAGTTTTCCGTGATGAAGATGGAAATGTAACGGGAGGTATTGCTCCATCAGGACACCAAGTAGAATGGGTATCTGAAGAATCTTACTTCCTTCGTCTCAGTAAATACCAAGACCGCTTGGTAGAATTTTTCAAATCGCATCCTGATTTCATCACTCCGGATGGTCGCCTTAATGAAATGCTTAAAAACTTCATCGAGCCAGGTTTGGAAGACTTAGCCGTGTCACGCACAACCTTCACTTGGGGGGTTAAAGTCCCATCCAATCCTAAACACGTGGTCTACGTCTGGATGGATGCTCTTCTCAACTATGTGACTGCTCTTGGTTATGGTCAGGATGAGCATGCTAACTTTGACAAGTTCTGGAACGGAACTGTCTTCCACATGGTCGGAAAAGACATCCTTCGCTTCCACTCCATCTACTGGCCAATCCTCCTCATGATGTTGAACATTAAATTGCCAGAACGTTTGATTGCCCACGGTTGGTTTGTCATGAAAGACGGTAAGATGTCTAAGTCTAAAGGAAATGTGATCTATCCAGAAATGTTGGTAGAACGTTTTGGTCTTGATCCACTCCGTTACTACCTCATGCGTAGTCTTCCTGTCGGTTCAGATGGTACCTTCACACCAGAAGACTATGTGGCTCGTATTAACTACGAGTTGGCTAATGACCTTGGAAACCTCCTCAACCGAACAGTTGCCATGATTAACAAGTATTTCGGTGGTCAAGTGCCTGCCTATGTTGAGAACGTTACAGACTTTGATGCTGATTTGGCTAAGGTTGTGGCTGAAAATATCGAAGAGTTCCACAAACAAATGAACGCTGTAGATTTCCCACGTGCCTTGGACGCCGTTTGGAACATCATTTCACGTACCAATAAGTATATTGATGAAACAGCTCCATGGGTTCTCGCCAAAGAAGATGGTGACAAGGAACAATTGGCAGCAGTTATGGCTCACTTGGCTGCTAGTCTTCGTGTCGTTGCCCACCTCATTCAACCATTCATGATGACCACTTCAAATGCCATTATGGAACAGCTCGGATTGTCAGGAGCGTTTGACCTTGAAAATCTTGAACTTTCAGGATTCCCAGAAATGTGACAGTCATTTCAAAAGGAACTCCAATCTTCCCACGTCTGGATATGGACGAGGAAATTGCCTACATCCAATCTCAAATGAACGCAGGCAAACCTCAAGAGAAGGAATGGAACCCAGAAGAGGTTGAACTTAAGTCTGAAAAAGACCAAATCAAATTTGATGACTTTGACAAGGTTGAAATCCGTGTCGCTGAAGTTAAAGAAGTAGAAAAAGTCGAAGGTTCAGACAAATTGCTTCGCTTCCGTCTTGACGCTGGTGACGGTGAAGATCGTCAAATCCTCTCAGGTATTGCTAAATTCTATCCAAACGAACAAGAATTGGTCGGCAAGAAACTTCAAGTCGTGGCTAATCTCAAACCACGTAAGATGATGAAGAAATATGTCAGCCAAGGTATGATTCTTTCCGCAGAACATGACGGCAAACTCACTGTCTTGACAGTAGATCCATCTGTTCCAAACGGAAGTGTGATTGGGTAACAGTAATTCTGTTTTATAGTATTTCCTTAAGTGGGAGTGGGAAAACGAATTGATTTTGAATGATAAGTCTTCTGTTCCTTTCCTTATTTTGATTTCGCCGTATACCCCTACTCACCTAAGAGTAATCAAAACAAGATATTTTTAATATTAAAACGAGTTCAGTCGAACTCGTTTTTTATACACTATATTTCAATAAATGTTTAATCTGTTCTACGCTTCCCATCAGGTCCATAGGTATTAGGGGATCTGTCTAGTTTACTAATAGCATCAAGGTCTCCTTAGTGGTGGGGTAGTAAGCTATCTCGGATTTCTTCGATAAATGCTTGAATAATTGTAGATTGTTTTTGTTTATTGTTGGTTACAAAACCCAAAGTGTGCTTGGGACTATCCTTAAGTGGGATTAGGACAATCTGGTCCTTGATAAAACTGTTGACAATACCAAGGCCAGAAGCATAACTATCAGAGGAACATAGCAGATTCATGACACTGCCTCGGTCATTACTGTAGATAACTTGCTGGTCAGGCAGGACCTCCAGCGGATCCTCGTCGAAATGAATTCCAGAGCTTTCCTGACGAAAACGGACTTGTGGATATCCCTCTAAATCCTTGAGATTTAGAGATTTTTTCTTGGCTAAGGGATGTTGACGTCCCAAGAAAATCTTGGTTTCAAAGTCTCCAAGTGGGGTGAAAGTCAAATCCATGTGTTTGAAACTGCGCTCTAGGATGTGGACATTGTCTTCATCAAGGTAAATAATCCCCAAGTCACTTTCGAAACTCTCTACGCTCTTGAGAATCTTTCTAGTTGTTGTTTCAATTAATTGAAATTCTTGATAATCACTACGAAAGCGTTTGGCAATATGAGCCATAGGAAGTGACAAAAAATCATAGTGGTGACTGGCAATAGTGAACGATTTCTTAAAGGACTTGCGATAGCGTCCTTCTAGTAGATCCAGCTCTCCAAGGATACGTTTGGCGTATTTGAGAAAATCATGGCCATCATCAGTCAGTTTGGCTCCCGTATTGGAGCGCTCAAAGAGTAGAACTCCCAGTTCTTCCTCTAAATCACGAATGGATGCTGAAAGATTGGGTTGTGTCAAAAAGAGCTTCTTAGCAGCCTTACTAAATGAGCCTGTTTCAGAGATAGTCTGAACATAGCGACATTGTTGAAAATTCATAAGCATCCCCTTTTTAAAATATGATTGTGACCTATATTATAACAAAATGAGAAGTCTAATATCAGTAAAATCCTGATAGGAATAGATGAAGATCTGATATGAAATTTTTATAAAGTCAGGTCTTATAGGAGTACTGATGGAATGCTGTATAAAGTGTCAGTTGCTAAGACGTCTAATGGCTTCCAATTTTTTTAGGTCGAATGAGGAAGAGTACTATGGTAATCAGTAGTAACCAGAGAATGAAATACCAGATACTTGTAGCTGGAGTAGCCTGTGTCGCTTGTGACAGAAGAAAACTAGTAAAAATAACCCCAAAGTGCAGAACAATAGTCCATCAGAGGCTGACAGTACGTAGGTGAATAGTGACAAAGAATATACCGATAGCCGAGGCAGAGTAGACTTGAACCAGGGTTGCGTCTAGAGGTTGGTGGGTGAGATTTTCTAGACGAGCCAATCATAAGGATGATAAGAAGACGCCTTCTAAAACATGTTTTGAAGATCTAACACCATTTTGGAAGGCGAGTTTACGGAGGAGTCCATAGAGACTACTTTTTTTAATGGAGAGGGAAAGAATATAAAGCAGTCCTGTAAATAGATCTATCAGAAGATGGACTAACCTTTTTTGATAGGTGGTATGTTTTGAGAGTGGCTATTTTAGCTGATACTCTTCTAGAAAATAGTATTTTGTACGCAGTGTGACGTTTTGCACAAAAAGCGAGAGTGAAAGTTTTATTAGATTAACTGACTATTAATCTCGGGATACTTTGAATCTAGAGACCATTTTGGACCAATACGGTTTTGTATTTGTTCGTATTGAACTGTACCTGGGGAAATGGTAGTTCAATGTTAGTAAATAAAGATTTTGGATGGTAATTATCCAAATCTAAAAATTGTTTTATCTTGTTATTGACTAAAGGAAGTAAGTCCTTGATGAGAGTTAGGAACTAGAGGGTCAGAAGCATATTGGGATGGTGTTTCAGAGACGGAATTTGACTAGGTGTTTGTGAGAGCATCTGTCTATGCTACATTGACTATTTTCAATGGTTGTATGGGATAGAGATTGTTTTTGGCTTTTAATTTCAGGGTGGATTGGGGGATTTTCCCTGAGGAATCGAGATTGTTGAAAAGAGATCAAAGGACTGAGCGTCACTTGGATCCCAAGGTAAGCAATACACCTATAAACCTAAGTTTCCATACAGCAGGGAGCAAGTTTCAGTTTAAATGGGGGAAGCATCTAGAGTAATCTAGATGTTTTTTTATTTTGTGAATTCTTTTACGAATAAGTAAGAGAGTGCACGAAGGAGAGAGTCATGTTAATTGCAAAAAATACGGAAGGAAAATTGGTTTCAGCTCTAGAAACCAGTTTGAAACGTAAAGAACCCTATAGCTGTCCTGGATGCCAGGGAGTTGTCCTATTGAGGCATGGCCAGGTAATGTGCCCACATTTTGCTCATAAATCTTTGCAAGATTGTCAGTTCTTCTCGGAGAATGAATCGGCTCAACATTTATCGCTTAAGGCAGCCTTATATAAATCTTTGGTTAATCATGGTGAAAAAGTAAGTATTGAAAAGGTTTTGTCCGAGTTGGGGCAAATTGCAGATTTATTTGTTGGCGATTCCCTGGCTCTAGAAGTTCAGTGTTCTCGTTTATCCCAGCAACGTTTGAGAGAGAGGACATGTGCCTATCACCAAGCAGGTTACGAAGTGCGTTGGCTTTTGGGTGAGGAACTCTGGTTGAATGGACGTTTAACAGACCTACAGCGGGACTTTCTCTATTTTACGGCTAAGATAGGATTTCACCTATGGGAGCTTGATTGGAAGCGAGAGGAAATTAGACTTAAGTATCTCATCTATGAGGATATTTTTGGGAAAGTCTATTATTTAACTAAGGCCTGGCCACTAACCGAAAATCTCATGACAGTTTTACGTTTTCCTTATCAAGCAGAGAAGGTTGAGACTTATAAAGTAACTCAGCGAAAGAAGGTCTCACATGTGATTCAACGAGAATTAATGGGGAAAAATCCAAGGTGGATGAGAAGGCAGGAAGAAGCCTATCTTAATGGAATGAATTTATTATGCCTGTCTGATCAGGATTTTTCCCCACAAGTAAGATTTCCTGAATCTAAGCAGGGCTTTGTACAAATTAGACAGTCACTTGAAGGTTTTGAAAAGCTTTTTATGCAATATTATCGAAAAAGGCATTTTTCTTATCGACAAACTCTCTACCCTCCCACCTTTTATGCTAAAATAGTAAAGAATAGACACAATTAAGGAGAATATTATGTCAGACAATCGTACTCATTTAGAAGAGAAATACACATGGGATTTGACGACCATTTTTGCGACAGATGCAGATTGGGAAACTGAATATGAAAGCACTGTTCAGGATTTGAAGAAGGTTAGTGCTTATGCAGGTCATCTCTTGGATTCTGCTAAGAACTTGCTTGAGGCAACAGAACTTTATATGAGCCTTATGCGTCGTTTGGAGAAAATATACGTTTATGCGTCAATGAAAAATGACCAAGATACAACGGTAGGTCTTTACCAAGAATACCAAGCCAAAGCCTCAAACCTTTACTCACAGTTGAGTGGAGCCTTTGCTTACTTTGAGCCTGAATTTATGGCCTTGGATGCTAAGAAATTAGCTGAATTTAAAGAACAAGAGCCAGGTCTTGGGCTTTATGACCACTATTTCGAACGTCTTTTGGCAAACAAGGACCACGTTCTTTCTCAAGAAGCAGAAGAACTCTTGGCAGCAGCTGGTGATATTTTCAATGGTCCAACGGATACCTTCAACGTCTTGGATAATGCTGATATCCTCTTCCCATGGGTATCGGATGGTCAAGGGGATGTGATTGAGTTGACACATGGTAACTTTTATCACCCTCATGGAATCTAAGGACCGTGACATTCGTAAGGGAGCTTATGAAGCGATGTACGGTACTTATGAGCAGTTCCAACATACCTATGCACAAACACTCCAAGGCGTTGTCAAGGTTCACAATTACCAAGCCAAAGTTCGTCACTATAATTCAGCACGTCATGCAGCACTTGCGGCTAACTTTATTCCAGAAAGTGTTTATGACTCTCTTGGAATCAGTGAACAAGCATTTGCCACTTTTTGCACCGTTACCTTGATTTGCGTAAGAAGGTCTTGGGGCTTGACGAGCTTAAGATGTATGACGTTTATACACCACTTTCTGAGACTGAAACTGCTCTTACTTATGAAGAATCCCTCAAGAAAGCAGAAGAAGTCTTGGCAATCTTTGGTGAAGAGTATAGTAAAGGGGTTCATGCAGCCTTTACGGAACGTTGGATTGACGTTCACCCTAACAAAGGAAAACGTTCAGGGGCCTACTCAGGTGGTGCCTATGATACCAATGCCTTCATGCTTTTGAACTGGCAAGACACTTTGGACAATCTCTTTACCTTGGTTCACGAGACTGGCCACAGTTTGCATTCAACGTTTACACGTCAGACTCAACCATATGTTTACGGAGATTACCCAATCTTCTTGGCGGAAATTGCGTCTACAACCAATGAAAATATCTTGACAGAAACGCTTCTTAAAGAGGTTAAAGATGACAAGACACGTTTTGCTATTCTTAACCACTATTTGGATGGTTTCAAGGGAACTGTCTTCCGTCAAACACAATTTGCTGAGTTTGAACATGCTATTCATGAGGCAGATGCATCTGGTCAAATCTTGACAGCAGACTTCATGAATAAGCTTTACGCAGACCTCAATGAGAAATACTACAACCTTAAAGCTGAAGATAACTACGAAATTCAGTTTGAGTGGGAACGTATTCCGCATTTCTACATGAATTACTATGTCTACCAATACGCTACAGGGTTTGCAGCAGCAAGCTACTTGGCTGAAAAAATTGTTCACGGTACTGAGGAGGATAAAGAAGCTTACCTTACTTACCTTAAGGCGGGAAGCTCAGACTATCCTTTGGAAGTTATCAAGAAAGCTGGTGTTGATATGACCAATACCGACTACTTGGATGCTGCCTTCAAAGTTTTTGAAGACCGTCTCGTTGAATTGGAAGCCTTGGTTGAAAAAGGTGTTCACCTTTCTTAAAAAAGTCATTATACTATATGAGAGAATCATTCTGGATAAGAGTGGTTCTTTTTACATCTAAAAAACGAACGTTTATAGCATGCAAGTCCTAATTGCTACGGAAAATTACTAATGAGCATATTTATAGCTCCTTGTTTATATTCATGATAGACTAAAAACCTAACGTTTTATGATTGATAAGTGAACAGTGTTCAGAAATAGAAAGTAGGTTTTTGTGAAAACAACCAATCGTTATCTTGTAGCAACGTGTGGTGTCTTACTCCATCTTATGTTGGGGTCTACCTATGCTTGGAGTATCTATCGTAATCCTATTATGGTCCAGACTGGCTGGGATCAATCTTCAGTTTCTTTTGCCTTTTCATTGGCCATCTTTTGTCTTGGTCTTTCTGCAGCCTTCATGGGACGCTTGGTTGAAAAATTTGGTCCTAGAGTGACTGGAAGTATGTCGGCTGTTCTCTATGCCGGAGGTAACATTCTAACAGGAGTTGCCATTGCTCAGGGAGAGCTGTGGATACTTTATCTTGGTTACGGTATTCTTGGTGGTCTAGGACTGGGTGTGGGGTATATTACGCCTGTTTCAACCATCATTAAGTGGTTTCCTGATAAGCGTGGCCTTGCGACTGGTCTTGCCATTATGGGCTTTGGCTTTGCATCGCTCTTGACCAGCCCTATTGCCCAATATCTGATTCAGGCACGTGGTGTTGAGCAGACCTTTTATATCTTGGGAGTTGTTTATTTTATTGTGATGCTTTTTGTCTCACAATTCATTAAACGACCAAGTGTAGAGGAAGCACAACTGTTGGCTGACAAGAGTCCGAACCGTCAAGCTGCTGATTTAAGCAAGGGAATTACGGCTAATGAAGCTCTGAAATCGTCAACTTTCTACTGGTTATGGCTTATCTTGTTTATCAATATTTCATGTGGCTTAGCCCTTGTCTCTGCAATTTCTCCAATGGCTCAAGATATGGCTGGGATGTCAGCGGAATCAGCAGCAGTTGTTGTCGGTGTTATGGGAATCTTTAATGGCTTTGGTCGCCTTCTGTGGGCAGGTTTGTCGGATTATATTGGGCGTCCGAAGACCTTTATCCTCCTCTTTGTGGTTAATATCGTTATGGCCATCCTCCTAATTGTCCTGCAAGTTCCACTTGTCTTTGTGGTTGCGATGGCTGTTCTGATGACTTGCTACGGGGCAGGTTTCTCTTTGATTCCACCATACCTTAGCGATATCTTTGGGGCAAAGGAATTGGCTACCCTTCATGGTTATATTCTGACTGCCTGGGCTATGGCAGCCTTGGTGGGACCAATGCTCCTGTCGGTAACCTATGAATTGACAAAATCTTACCAGATGACCTTGCTTGTTTTCATTGCTCTTTACGTGGTAGCTTTAGTTATTGCTTACCTCTTGAAAAAGAAGGTTATTCGTCAAAGTAGTCTAATGATGAGGATTTGAGTCATAGATAAGAAAAATCTCTAGCACTTGCTAGGGATTTTTTATATAATAAAACACATGGTTAAATCATATAGTAAAAACGCAAATCACAACATGCGTCGCCCAGTAGTAAACAAGGATATCGTGGATTACATGCGAACGCATCTTCAGGAAAATAAAGGGCATTTGGCTGAGCTGGAGGCCTTTGCTCGTAAGGAAAATATTCCAATTATTCAGCACGAAGTTGTTGCTTATTTCCGATTTTTGTTACAGACCTTACAGCCTAAGAAAATCCTTGAGGTAGGAACGGCTATTGGTTTTTCAGCTCTTCTTATGGCTGAGTACGCCCCTGATGCTCAGATTACGACGGTTGATCGTAATGAAGAAATGATTGGCTTTGCCAAGGAAAATCTAGCCAAGTGTGACAGTCGCAAACAAATTACCTTGGTGGAAGGAGATGCTGCTGAGGTATTGCAAGACTTAGACACAGATTATGATTTTGTCTTTATGGACTCAGCCAAGTCTAAATATATCGTCTTTCTACCTGAAATCTTAAAACGTCTTAAGGTTGGTGGGGTCATCGTCTTTGATGATATTTTCCAAGGGGGGGATATTGCCAAAGACATCATGGAGGTTCGTCGTGGTCAGCGGACGATCTATCGTGGCTTGCATCGCCTTTTTGATGCGACCTTAGATAACCCGGGTTTGACTGCTAGTTTGGTACCTATGAGTGACGGGCTTCTCTTATGCTTCGGAAAAATTCTGAAAATATTATCTTGCCAGATTAAGCATTATTTAAGTAAGTGTGGTATAATAACAAAGATATTGACAATTTAAGGAGTAGATAGAATGGCTAAAGAAAATGAAAATCTTGAGTCGACAGAAGAAACTGTTGAAGAGGTTGTAGCAGACAAAGACGCAGAACAAGAGCATCTTGATCGCCAAAAAGAAGAAGAGGAAAGCATCGCCCTCGCTAGTGAAAAAGCGAAAGAAAAAGCTAAACGTGCTAAAACGAAAAAGACACGTGATGCTGGTAAACCAAGTTCAGGTGGCCGTTTCCTCGGAGGTCTTGCCCTTGTAGCTGTTTCAGCCCTTGTTGGTGCTGGTGCTATGTATGTTTCTCTGGGGAACAAAACGACTGAAGAAACAACCTTGGTATCTATGAAAGGTGATACTGTTACTGTTGGGGATGTCTTTGATTCACTTAAAGGTAGCAACCAAACACAACAAAGTGTTTTGAGTGCAACGTTGCAAAAGGCTCTTGAAAAAGAATACGGTAGCAAGGTCAGCAAAGAAGATGTTGACAAAGCCTATAAAAAATCTTAGAACAATACGGAGACCAATTCTCACAAGTGCTTGCAGCCTATGGTCAAACAGAAGAGTCATACCGCACTCAAATCCGCACACAAAAATTGGTTGAGTACGCTGTTAACCAAGCCGCACAAAAAGATTTGACGGAAGCAAATTACAAGGCTGCCTATGATAACTACACACCAAATACAGAGGTGCAAGTAGTTTCAACTACTGATAAAGCAGTGGCAGATAAAGTAGACTCTGAAGCTAAAGCAGAAGGAGCAGACTTCTCACAAGTTGCTAAAGATAACAGCTTGGAAGTGACTTCTAAGACAGTTAACTCAGCTTCTCAAGACTTCCCAACAGATGTTTTGACAGCGGCCTTCAAACAAGATGCTAATGCCGTTTCTGACGTAGTGACTGTTTCAAACAGCTCAACTGGTGCTGCAACTTACTATATCGTCAAAACTGTTTCAAAATCTGAGAAAAATGCAGATTGGAAAAACTATAAGGATGATTTGACTAAGGTTATCATCAATGGTAAGAAAGCTGATACTAACTTCACTAACTCAGTAATTGCCAAGGTTCTTAAAAAATACAATGTTAAGGTTGTAGATAAAGCCTTTAGTGCAATTCTTGACCAGTATGCGACTGGTTCTGGAGCTTCATCAAGTTCAACATCAAGCTCTAGCAAATAAATCATAAGATAAAGTTGATAATGTTGTTATCAACTTGACCTAAGACCTAAAACACGTTAAAATGGAAAGTAACAAAGAGTTTTAATGTTAGGAAACTCTGAGTCTGCCCTTTGAGAAAGGTAATCATTGCTTCGGATACAGAAAAATGGCGGTTGCTGCGAGCCATGGACGGATGGGATTACTTGCTACTCAAAGTTTACAATTTAAGAAAAATAAGAATGACAAGGTCATTGAATGAAGGTGGTACCGCGGTTCACGTCGCCCTTCGTTTAGTGGTCTTGTCTTTTATTCTTTTAGTATTTTCTAAATGGTATAAATTAAGAAATAATTAGGGAGAAACAATGAAACAACTTACTTCAGCACAAATTCGTCAAATGTGGCTTGATTTCTGGAAATCAAAAGGTCACGCTGTTGAACCATCAGCTAACTTGGTTCCGGTTAACGATCCAACCCTTCTTTGGATTAACTCAGGGGTTGCCACTTTGAAAAAAATATTTTGATGGCTCTGTGATTCCTGAAAATCCACGTATTACTAACTCACAAAAGGCTATCCGTACTAACGATATCGAAAACGTTGGTAAGACAGCTCGTCACCACACAATGTTTGAAATGCTTGGTAACTTCTCAGTTGGTGACTACTTCCGTGATGAAGCTATCGAATGGGGTTATGAGCTTTTGACAAGCCCAGAGTGGTTTGATTTTCCAAAAGACAAACTTTACATGACTTACTATCCAGATGATAAAGATTCATACAACCGTTGGATTGCCTGCGGTGTTGAACCAAGTCATTTGATTCCAATTGAAGATAACTTCTGGGAAATCGGTGCTGGACCTTCAGGACCAGATACTGAAATCTTCTTTGACCGTGGCGAAGACTTTGACCCGGACAATATTGGTATTCGCTTGCTTGAAGAGGATATTGAAAACGACCGTTACATTGAAATTTGGAACATCGTTTTGTCACAATTCAATGCAGATCCAGCTGTTCCACGTTCAGAATACAAAGAACTTCCTAATAAAAACATTGATACGGGCGCAGGTCTTGAACGTCTTGTAGCCGTAATGCAAGGGGCTAAAACAAACTTTGAAACAGACCTCTTCATGCCTATCATTCGTGAAATCGAAAAAATGTCTGGTAAAACTTATGATCCAGATGGTGACACAATGAGCTTCAAGGTCATCGCTGACCACATCCGTTCATTGGCATTTGCCATTGGTGATGGTGCCCTTCCAGGTAATGAAGGTCGTGGTTACGTCCTTCGTCGTCTTCTCCGTCGTGCCGTAATGCACGGCCGTCGTCTCGGCATTTCTGATGCTTTCTTGTACAAACTTGTTCCAACTGTTGGTCAAATCATGGAAAGCTATTACCCAGAAGTTCTTGAGAAGAAAGACTTTATCGAAAAAATTGTTAAACGTGAAGAAGAAACCTTTGCACGTACCATCGATGCAGGTTCAAGCATGCTTGACGAGCTTCTTGCTAACCTTAAGAAATCTGGTAAAGATACGCTTGAAGGTAAAGATATCTTTAAACTTTACGATACTTATGGATTCCCAGTGGAATTGACAGAAGAGTTGGCTGAAGATGAAGGCTTCAAGATTGACCATGAAGGTTTCAAAGCTGCCATGAAAGAACAACAAGAACGTGCGCGTGCTAGCGTGGTTAAAGGTGGTTCTATGGGTATGCAAAATGAAACACTCGCCAACATCACTGAACCATCTGAGTTCTTGTATGAGGCTGAAACAACAGAAAGCCGTTTGAGCGTAATCGTTGCTGACGATGCTCGTCATGATAGTGTAAATTCTGGTAAAGCACTCCTTGTCTTTGAACAAACACCATTCTACGCTGAAATGGGTGGACAAGTAGCAGACCACGGTACGATCTCAGATGCAGCTGGTACAGTCGTTGCGCGTGTTGTTGATGTTCAACGTGCACCAAATGGACAAGCCCTTCACACTGTTGAGGTTGAAGGTGAACTTGTTGTAGGTGCTAACTACAAACTTGAAATTGACCACACACGTCGTCACCGTGTTATGAAAAACCACACAGCGACTCACCTCTTGCATGCTGCCCTTCATAATATTGTTGGTGATCATGCTGTCCAAGCGGGTTCTCTTAATGAACAAGAATTCTTGCGTTTCGACTTCACTCACTTTGAGGCTGTAACTCCAGAAGAATTGCGTGCTATTGAAGAACAAGTCAACGAAGAAATCTGGAAAGCCACTCCAGTAACAACTATTGAAACAGACATTGACACTGCTAAATCAATGGGAGCTATGGCCCTCTTCGGTGAAATATGGTAAGAATGTTCGTGTCGTTTCAATCGGTGATTACTCTGTTGAGCTTTGTGGTGGTACACACGTTGCCAACACTGCTGAAATCGGTATGTTCAAGATTGTCAAAGAAGAAGGTATCGGTTCAGGAACACGTCGTATCTTGGCAGTGACATCACGTGAAGCTTACCTTGCTTACCGTGAAGAAGAAGATGCCCTCAAAGCAATCGCAGCAACACTTAAGGCACCACAATTGAAAGAAGTACCTAACAAGGTTGCTAGCCTTCAAGAGCAGTTGCATGCCCTTCAAAAAGAAAATGCTGCACTTAAAGAAAAAGCAGCAGCAGCAGCAGCTGGTGATGTCTTCAAAGACGTTAAAGAAGCTAACGGTGTTCGTTACATTGCTAGCCAAGTGGAAGTTTCTGATGCAGGTGCCCTTCGTACCTTTGCTGACCAATGGAAACAAGCAGACTACTCTGACGTCCTTGTCCTTGCAGCTCACATTGGCGAAAAAGTTAATGTCCTTGTAGCAAGCAAGTCTAAGGATGTTCACGCAGGTAATGTCATCAAGGTCCTTGCACCAATCGTATCAGGTCGTGGTGGTGGTAAACCAGATATGGCCATGGCCGGTGGTAGCGATGCTAATGGTATCCAAGATCTTCTTTCAGCAGTAGCAGAACAGCTTTAAGATGTGATACAATAAAAGAAACTTGAAAAAGGTAGGATGGAAAATCCTATCTTTTTCTTAAAAATTTAGTAATAATATTGAAATAATTGTAAAAAATATTTCAAAGGGGTATAATAAAAGTGTGAAAACGGTTCCGATTTTTTATCAAACAGCCTAGAAAGTGAGAGTGATCAAAATGAGAAAGGCATATGTTTTTAAGGAACGTCAATGTTACTCAATACGTAAATATTCTTTTGGAGCTGCATCAGTCTTGATTGGTGCTAGCTTGATGCTTGGTGGACATGCTTTGGCTCAGGAACAAGCCAATAGCGTAAATTCCAACAAGGATAATGAAGTTATTGTAAATAATTCTGAAGCACTTCAAATTGACCAGGCAACTTCAGAAGCTGTTATCGATGTCCTCAATCAACCAGCTTCAAGATCTGAAGCGCCAAGACCTAAGCTTGTTAGCAGTGAAGTTGCTTCCTCTGAAGTTAGTAGTGTAGTGGTCAGCGAGGCTGCTTCTTTGGAAGTACCAGCAGAGGTTGCTCAATCTGCATCTGCTGTTGCTTCTGTTGCGAGCTCAGAGGTGGCTAGTCCACGTTCTGAAGTGTCATTAGTAGCTAGCTCTGAAGCAGCAAGTGAGACTGACCGTTCAGCGACTTCAGAAGTTGCTGAAGCTAGACCTACTGACCGTGAAGCTGTCGATACTAGTCTTCGGACTGTCTTAACTAATGCTAGTCAGCCTGGTGTAGATGGTCCAGTGACTGCTGATGGTTCTCTTGATATCCCATCAAACGGTACTTTCTATTTCCGTCGCACAACTGAAATTCGTACAGCGCCTATCATGGATATCAAACCTACTTTTGTCTTTAGTGCAGGCGACCATGTTATCTATGACAAGGTCTTGAAGAGGGATAGCCACCAATGGATTTCTTACATTGGTTACGACTCTGAACGCTACTACGCTGATATCGCAACTTTGAAGGCTGAAAGCACTAGTAGCACCACTGAAGTGACTAGAGATGAAACCATCCCTGAACGTGGTACTTATTATTTCACTAAACCTGCAGATGTGAAGAACCAACCTAGTTTGACTGCCAAGACTGAGTTCAATTTTGATTCTGGTATGTCAGTCAACTACGATAGATCTTTGCTTGCTGACAACCACCGTTGGATTTCTTATACTTCGTACAGTGGTACTCGTCGTTATGTCGACCTAGGTGCTGTTGCAGAGGCTGTAGCTAAACCAAGAGGCGACATTTCTATTGAAAGTCATAACAATGGTGACTTTAGCGTGGTTATCAGTAATGTATCAGATCAAAACGGTGTCCTCGGAGTGTCTGTTCCAATCTGGTCTGAAAAGAATGGTCAAGATGACATTATCTGGTATAATGCGATCGTCTTAGCAATGGTAACTACAAGGTTAATGTCAGTCTAAGTGACCACAAGAATGAACGTGGCCTCTACAATGTTCATCTTTACTATGTTGAAACTAATGGTAAATTAGTTGGTGTGGGCGGCACAACATACACAGTTCCTGCCAAGGTTGAAGAAACTCATACAACTACTAGTCATAGCCTTCCTGACTCAGGAACTTATGCTTTCAAAGAACGCTCTAGCATTAAGGCGGAACCTCGTGTAGCAAGCCCAGAGTTGGCCTACTACGATGCTGGTATGTCAGTCAACTACGACAAGATTGTCAGTGGTGATGGTTATCAATGGCTTTCTTACCTCAGCTACAATGGTAACCGCCGTTATGTAGCCGTGGCTAAACTTGCTCAGCGAGAAAGCAAACCAAGCGGTACTATCACTATTGAAAATCTCTCTAATCTTGGTTTCGACGTTCATATTACTAATGTTTCTAGTGGGGACAAAGCTATTCAAGGTGTAAGTGTTCCGGTTTGGACAGCTAAGAACGGCCAAGATGATCTTGTATGGTACCAAGCTGACAGACAAAGTGATGGTAGCTACAAGGTTCGCATCAATCTTACTGACCATAAGGCTGAAGCAGGCGAATACATTGTCCATCTCTACTATGTTCAAGATGGTAAGATGGTAGGCATTGGAGGCACTAGCACAACTGTTCCAGTACAAAGTGCAACCCGCCATAACCTTCCAGCTTCAGGTTCATATACCTTTACCGCTCGAACTGGCATTAAGACTCAACCTTTGGTAGCTAACCCAGATGTTAGCTACTACGATGCTGGTATGTCAGTCAACTATGACAAGGTTGTCAATAATGACGGCTATACATGGCTTTCTTATCTCAGCTATTCAGGACATCGTTTCTATGTGGCTATCGCACCAACGAGTGTGACTAAACCCGTAGAACAACCAGTCCAACCAAACACATCTTCATCTGGTACCTATACTTTTAAAGAACGTTCTAGTATTAAAGCAGAACCAAGTATGGCAAGTCCAGAGTTGGCCTACTATGATGCTGGTATGTCTGTTAACTATGACAAATTGGTGACTGCAGATGGTCATACATGGCTCTCTTATGTCAGCTATGGGGGCAATCGCCGTTACATTGCTATTGATGGTAAGGTAACAGCAGTTGCTCAACCAGCAAGCCCAAGCCTAGCGGCAACTGGCACCTATACCTTTACAAAACCTAGCTCTATTAAGGCTCAACCAAGTGTTGCTAGCCCAGAGTTAGCCTACTATGATAAAGGCATGTCCGTTCGCTATGACAAGGTCCTAACAGCTGATGGTCACACCTGGTTGTCTTATGTAACTTATAGTGGTGCGAGACGCTATGTGGACATTTCTTAAGATTCGTAACATCACTCTCTTTTTGAGGGTGGTGTTTGCACTTTAGCAATTGAATCAATATACTATTGAATATATTTTTGAAAAATATTTGCCGTAAATTAGAGAAAGTTGTAGAATCAAGATGAAAGTATAGGATTCGTTCTATAAGTAGCTAATTCATCTATGACTTCAATGAAAAATTTAGTTGTTTTTGTGTTATAATAATCGAGTAAATTATCAGAAAAGGAACATCACTCATGAAAAATTACAAGTAAAATTATTGGTTTAGTATTAGCTCTTATCGTAGTTATCCTTGCTGTCTTTTTGGTGACTAAATTCAACAGCCATGAATCAGCTCGTGTTAGCACAAGTAGCAGTCCAGTCAAAAACGGTTAAGAAGTCATCTTCAAGCTCAAGTAAATCTACTAAGAGCGATAAGAAAAATTCAAACCCGCATGTAAAAAAATGAAGACACAGAAGATGCAACCATTGCGGTTAGTGGGTCTTCTGTTGCCAAAGACTCTGCAACTAAAGACACTGATGAAACAGTCTTATCTTCAGGAGGAGTTTCTGAGACTACAAAAGAAAAAACAGGAGAAGAAACACAGGCTTCTTCATCGATTAATGGGAAGCAACTAAGTTCAGGTGACTTTAGTTCAATCGCTGGTACTTGGACCAACTCTCGAGGAGAATTTGTCACAATTTCACCAGATGGTACAGTACAAAATGGGCGTGGTTATACTTATCATCTCTATTCTGGACGTTTAAATAATGGAAATTTTTCAGGAACAATTGCTTCTGATGGTGATAGCGCAGCTTTTTGGGCTATTCCTGGAACTGGTAATGGTGATTTAGACCATCTTGTTATTGGTCAAAGTGATGATGCAGAAAAATTATCCATTTTATCGTAATTGACATGAAAAAAGATTGCTATTTATTTAGTAATCTTTTTACTTTTTGCTTTTATTGGAAAAAAACAACGAAAAATGTAAGTATATGTTGGTCATTTTTTTCGATTATGACGAAAAATCGGATCGTTTATGATTTAAGTGGGAACAAGTCAAAAAAATTTGGTATACTAGTGGACAAGTGAGAAATATTTAGTAACATTTTGTAAAAATACTTGTAACATTTGTCGCTTAGTGTTACAATCAATCTGTAACATCAATTCGATAAAGAGGATAATTGATATGAAACGAGAAAAATTTTTACACGAACAACAACGTTTTTCCATTCGTAAATATTCATTTGGGGCTGCGTCAGTTCTTTTTAGGAGCTAGTTTGGTCTTTGCGGGCCAAGCTTTGGCTGACGAACACCACGAAGTAGCAACAACCTCAGATGCCACTTTGCGTGCGACTTCAGATAGTGATGCTGTGATAGCAGCTGATATTTTCAGTGGTGTAGCAACAGATGGGGTAGTGTCAAGTGAGAAAGTTAGCCAAGTCTCAACAATTAGCCAAACCACTAGTGAAACTGCTACTAGCGAGGCTACAAGTGAAGTGAGTGCTGGTATCTCACAGGCAGCAGATAAAACATCTGAATCAACAGTTGCCAGCTTAGAAGCAGCAAGTGGTACAAATACTTCATCTGAAACAGCCACTAACTTTGATGTATCTGCCTTAATGAGAGCAGCTGTCAATACTAGTTTGGTGAGCCAACCGGATACAACTACAGCAAGCGATCTTCCAAGCCAAGGAACTTATGTCTACAAGGAACGTACAGAGATCAAGAATCAACCCAAGGTGTCTGCCAAGGCTGAATTTTATGTAAATCCAGGGGATAGCGTCTTTTACGATCAAGTTGTGACAGCTGATGGCTACCAATGGATTAGCTACAAATCATACTCTGGTGTGCGTCGTTATGCGCCAGTGAAACCAGTGGCAGCTGGTAGTGGTAACGGTAATAGTGGTAATGGGGATGGTAAACCTTCTAATGGCGCTCAAGCTACAACAGGTGCTCTGGATATCCCAGCGACAGGAACTTTCTACTTTACACGTAACACAGATATTAAGAAAGAACCAAAAGCAGACCTCAAACCCACTTTTGTTTTCGGCAAGGGTGACCATGTCATCTATGATAAAGTTTTGACAGCTGATAATCACCAATGGATTTCTTACCTTGGTTATGACTATGTTCGCTACTATGCAGATATTGCGACTTTGACACCTGCCAAAGCTGAAACACCAAGTGTTAAACCAACAGAGACTAATCAAGCAAAACCAGAAACTACAGGTGCTGAAAAGCTCCCAGCAAGTGGTACTTATAATGTGACACGTAGCTTGAATGTTAAAAATGAACCTAAGGCTTCTGCAGAAACGCTTTATACCTTGGAAAAAGGCTACAAAGTGAACTATGACAAGGTCTTGACTGCGGATAACCACCAATGGATTTCTTACATTAGTTATAGTGGTACACGTCGTTATGTGGATATTGCGACCTTGAAAACTACTGAGTCTAAGCCACAAGAAAACCGTGTTTCTGGTAACCTTACTATCAACAATCAAACGTCTAATGGCTTTGATGTAGTCGTAACCAATGTTTCAGGTGGTGGCAAGGAAGTTCAAGAAGTGCGTGTTCCAATCTGGTCAGATAAGAATGGCCAAGATGACCTTACATGGTACCATGCTGACAAACAATCAGACGGAAGTTACAAGGTTCATGTAGACACAGCTAGCCATAAGGGCGATGCTGGTACTTATTCTGTACATCTTTACTATATGTTAAATGGTAAGAGAACCTATATCACAGAAACTAAAGCTACAGTGCCTCAATCTACTGAATCCCAAGTGACAGGGAAATTGACCATCAACAACCAAACGTCTAATGGCTTTGATGTAGTCGTAACCAATGTTTCAGGTGGCGGCAAAGAAGTTAAAGAAGTCCGTGTCCCAATCTGGTCAGATACGAATGGCCAAGACGACCTTACATGGTATCATGCCGACAAACAATCAGATGGAAGCTACAAGGTTCATGTCGATACAGCCAGCCATAAGGGCGATGCTGGTACCTATTCTGTGCATCTTTACTATATGTTAAATGGTAAGAGAACCTATATCACAGAAACTAAAGCTACAGTCCCTGAATCTCAAGTAACAGGGAAATTGACCATCAACAACCAAACGTCTAATGGCTTTGATGTAGTCGTAACCAATGTTTCAGGTGGTGGCAAGATAGTTCAAGAAGTGCGTGTTCCAATTTGGTCAGATAAGAATGGTCAAGACGATCTTACATGGTACCATGCCGACGAACAATCAGATGGAAGCTACAAGGTTCATGTAGACACAGCTAGTCATAAGTGCGATGCTGGTGCCTATTCTGTGCATCTTTACTATATGTTAAATGGTAAGAGAACTTATATTACAGAAACCAAAGCTACAGTGCCTGAATCTCAAGTAACAGGGAAATTGACTATCAACAATCAAACGTCTAATGGCTTTGATGTAGTCGTAACCAATGTTTCAGGTGGTGGCAAGACAGTTCAAGAAGTGCGTGTTCCAATCTGGTCAGATAAGAATGGTCAAGATGATCTCACTTGGTATCATGCTGACAAACAATCAGACGGAAGTTACAAGGTTCATGTAGACACAGCTAGCCATAAGGGTGATGCTGGTACCTATTCTGTGCATCTTTACTATATGTTAAATGGTAAGAGAACTTATATTACAGAAACCAAAGCTACAGTGCCTGAATCTACTGAAACTAAAGTTACAGGGAAATTGACAAATAACGGTTCTTACTATAGTGTTCATGGTAAATACGATGATATTATCATTGTCAATAAGAAACATGGTCTTTCTAAGGACTATAACCCAGGTGAAAATCCTACAGCTAAGGCAGCCTTTGTTCGCCTTCGTGACGATATGATTAACCAAGGTTTGAATGTTGGACGTTCATACAGTGGTTTCCGTTCTTATAACTATCAAAAGACTCTTTACGACAACTATGTTAGCCGTGATGGTCAGGCAGCTGCGGACCGTTACTCAGCTCGTCCTGGATATAGCGAACACCAAACTGGATTAGTCTTTGATTTGACCGATAAATCTGGTAATTTGCTTGAAGATTCACGTGCTAGCCAATGGCTTAAAGACAATGCACATAACTATGGCTTTATCGTTCGTTTCCAAGCAGGTAAAGAAGCTTCAACTGGCTACATGCCAGAAGCATGGCACATCCGCTATGTGGGTAAAGAAGCTAAAGATATTCACGATTCAGGCTTGAGTTTGGAAGAATACTTCGGTATCCAAGGTGGCGATTATGCTACTAGCAACAAACCTGCTGAAAGCAAACCAGCCACTACAGGTGCCATCAATCTTCCAGCGACAGGAACTTATAGCTTTACAGGTCGTGCGTCAATCAAGGCGGAAGCCAAGGTTTCAAGCCCAGAATTGGCCTACTATGACAAAGGTATGAGTGTTAACTATGATAAGGTTCTGACAGCTGATGGCCGTCAATGGCTTTCATACGTAGCAGCAAGTGGTGCTCGTCGTTATGTTGACATTGCCGCAGCTAAAGCAGAGGCTAAGCCAGAAGTCAAACCAGTTGCTAAACCAGCGGATAAACCAAGTCTCCCAGAGTCAGGCCGTTATACCTTCATAGGTCGTGCGTCAATCAAGGCGGAAGCCAAGGTTTCAAGCCCAGAATTGGCCTACTATGACAAAGGTATGAGTGTCAACTACGATAAGGTTCTGACAGCTGATGGCCGTCAATGGATTTCATACGTAGCAGCAAGTGGTGCTCGTCGTTATGTTGACATTGCCACAGCTAAACCAGAAGTCAAACCAGTTGCTAAACCAAGTCTCCCAGAGTCAGGTCGTTATACTTTCACAGGTCGTGCGTCAATCAAGGCGGAAGCCAAGGTTTCAAGCCCAGAATTGGCCTACTATGACAAAGGTATGAGTGTCAACTACGATAAGGTTCTGACAGCTGATGGCCGTCAATGGCTTTCATACGTAACAGCAAGTGGTGCTCGTCGTTATGTTGATATTGCTTAATGAAGTCATGAATCAGGTTGGACAATGTGTCCAGCCTTTTTTGATGGCTCTTTGTCAACTGTAGTGGGTGACGAAAAGCTAACATCTAGAGAGGACCTGATAGGTCTTCTCTTTTTTTATGTTCAGAGTGATGAAGACACGTTTCTTAAAGTTGATGAAGTTTCTAAAACCGAATCCCAACCGTTTGATGTCTTTAATCAACTTGTTGGTAGCTTCCAGTTTTGCGTTTGAATAGTCTGTTTCTAGTGCATTTTGGATGTATTGTTTGTGTCTAAGAAAAGTTCTAAAGACCGTTTGAAAATAGTGATTGACTTTGCTTCTATTTTCCTCTATCAGCTCAAAGAACTCATCTACTCTCTTCTCCTGAAAGTGAAAAAGCAAAAGCTGATAAAGTGTATAGTAGTCAGTAAGCTCTTTTGAAAAGCCTAGTGTCTTCGCAACGACTTCATGTGGTGCTAAAGTTTGGCGGAAAGTCTTTGAATAGAAAGAGTTGAGAGATAACTTACAGCTGTCCTTTTGGAAAAGTCGCCAATGATTTTTCAAGGCTCGATAGGGTAGTGACTTCTTATCGAACTGGTTCATGGTTGCAATTCTAGTCTTTAAAAATGCTCTACCAAGGTGCTGGATAATGTGGAAACGATCAAGAACGATTTTAGCGTTTGGGAAAAGTTTTTTGGCTAGTGGAATATAAGCCCCAGACATATCCATCGTGATAAACTGCACCTGTTGGCGAGCTTTTAATGGATACTTTAAAAAGTAGTTTCGTATAGTGGTTTGGCGGCGATTATCAAGGATGGTTATGAGTTCGTTTGTCTCATAATTCTGCGCCACAAAAGCCAATTTCCCTTTCTTGAACCCAAACTCATCCCAGGACATAACAGCTGGAAGTTTGTCATAATGTTTCTTGAAAGTGAACTGGTCAAGCTTACGATAGACAGTGGACGTTGACACACGAAGTCTTCTGGCAATATCAGTTAATGACACCTTCTCAGTTAGGAGTTGTGTAACCTTTTGTCGGACCAGATTAGAGATTTGGCAGTTTTTCTCAACGATAGATGTCTCAGCCACCGTTACTCTCCTACAACTTTTACACTGGAAACGACGTTTTTTCAGATGTAGTAGAGTTGGAGTTCCAGCTTGCTCGAGAAGAGGGATTTTAGAGTTTTTTTGAAAGTCATATTTGATCATCTTTCCATGGCAGTGAGGACATGATGGTGCAGGGTAATCGAGTTTTGCTTGAATCTCTATATGAGTGTCAGTTTCAAAAAAACAAGTGAAATAATGATATTTTTGGTCTTTAATTCCGATTAATTCTGTGGTATTCTTAATAAGTCTCATAAGTTCTTCCTAATGATGGTTTGGTTGCTTTTTCATTATAGTTCTTATGGGACTTTTTGTGTACACTTAAAAAAGCTCTATAATCTCTACAGTGGTTTTACCCACTACAGAAATTATAGAGCCTTTTTGATAGGCTTTCTTTATCATGAGATTGGATTTTTTTCAATTTTTTTGTGACGTCTTTTGGAGTGCTATAATGGTTAATATAGAATCGAGGTTACTATGAAAATCGCATTGGTACAGATGGATGTTGCTCACGGACAGCCTGTGGAAAATAAAAAGCACGTGAAAGAGATGTTGGAAAGGGCGCTTGATGACAATCCTGATGTCATTGTACTTCCTGAAATGTGGAATACAGGCTATGCTTTAGATGAACTGGATGGGCTTGCAGATAAGGATGGTTTGGACTCTCAAGAACTCTTGTCTCATTTTGCGAGGAAACATGCTGTGGCTATTATTGGAGGGTCCGTTGCTATTGGGAAGGATGGCAAATTCTACAACACGACCTATGTCTACAATAAGTCTGGGGACCTAATCAATACCTATAGCAAGGTCCATCTCTTTGGCCTCATGGCAGAGGACCAGTACATGTCTCCTGGGTCGATGGAGTCTGTATTTGAGCTTGATGGTGTGATAGCTGCTAGTGTCATTTGTTATGATATCCGTTTTCCTGAATGGGTGCGAACACAGATGGCACAAGGAGCCAAAGGTACTTTTTGTGGTAGCGCAGTGGCCGGAACCTCGAGTGCAGCAATGGGAGATTTTGTTAAAGGCGCGTGCGGTTGAAAATCAAGCTTTTGTAGTTGCTGTTAATCGTGTCGGAACAGGACCAGACGATGTCTTTTCAGGACATTCTATGGTTATAGATCCACTTGGAAATGTGGTCTTACAAACCAAGGAGCATGAAGAGGGCATTTTTACGGCTGATATTAATCTTGAAGAGGTAGATAAGGTTCGAGGTCAGATTCCTGTTTTTGAGGATCGTCGCACGGACTTGTATCATTAAGGAGCGTTTATGTTATTTGAAGAATCGGACTTATTGAAGGCATTGCCAGAACAGTTTTTTTGCAGGTTTGGTTGCTAAAGGTTAATGCTAAGGTGGCGGAAGGAGCAGATGTGATCAATCTTGGTCAGGGTAATCCAGACCAACCGACCTATGACCATATTGTTGAGGCGCTTTGTCCTTTCAGCGAAAAAAATCCTGCTAGCCATAAGTATTCACAGTTTCGAGGCAATCGTCCCTTTTAAAGAAGCAGCTGCTAGTTTTTACGAAAAAAACATTATGGGGTCAATTTGGACGCAGAGCGTGAGATTTGTGTCATGGGTGGAGCTAAAATTGGACTAGTGGAATTGCCTCTAGCTTTGATGAATCCTGGCGACCTCCTGCTCTTGCCCTGACCCAGGTTATCCAGATTACTTGTCAGGAGTGAGTTTGGGCCGTGTGACCTATGAAACCTTTCCTTTGACGGCTAAAAATGATTTCTTGCCAGATCTGGATGCCATTCCTGAGGAGACCGCTCGCCGTGCTAAGTTTATCTATATCAATTATCCGAATAATCCTACAGGGGCTGTTGCGACTAAGGTCTTTTATGAAAAGTTAGTTGCTTGGGCGAAGACCTACGAAGTAGGAGTGGTGAGTGATTTAGCCTATGGAGCTCTGGGCTATCGGGGCTATGAGAATCCTAGCTTCTTATCAACACCTGGTGCTAAAGATGTGGGCATTGAGTTCTATACTTTCTCGAAAACTTTTAATATGGCTGGTTGGCGTTTGGCCTTTGCAGCTGGGAATGACCAGATGATCGAAGCTTTGAATCTGATTCAGGACCATCTTTTTGTGGGGATCTTTCCTGCCCTGCAGGAGGCTGGGATTGCCGCCCTCTTAGATCCTAAATCTGAGGAGGCTGTTGCCCAACTGAATGCGACTTATGATAGCCGTCGAGATGCTTTTGTCCAGGCAGCTGCTAAGATTGGCTGGCAGGCCTTTCCATCCAGAGGTTCTTTCTATGCTTGGATGCCTGTTCCAGAGGGGACACCAGTGAGAGTTTTGCGGATCTTTTGCTTGAGAAGGCCCATGTTGCTGTGGCACCAGGTAAAGGCTTTGGTCCCGCGGGTGATGCTTATGTTCGTATTGGGCTTTTGGTAGAGCCAGAGCGTCTAGTCGAAGCAGTCAATCGTATTGCCAACTTTGCATTTATTTAATAACTAGATAGCAATCGTGAAAACAAGTAGTTGAAAAAGACTGCTTGTTTTTTTCATATTAATTTCAATTTCTCCTTGACAAATGAATAAAAAAATGCAATAAACTAGTTACATATTTATTCAAAAAGGAGTGCATAAATGAAAAGTTTCAATCGTTGGTATCACTGGTTATAGTGGTTTAGAGTTAGTTAAAATTTTGAATAATCATAAAAAAGTGGAACTTGTTTCTATTCACGCAACCAAGGAAGTGGGCCGACGATTGTCTGATGTGTATCCCTATCTGACAGGTGTTTGTGACTTAGACATTGAAGCTTATGATGCGGAGAAGATTATGAAAAAAAGGCGGATTTGGTTTTCTTTGCTACACCTTCAGGAGTCGCTAGTTTGCTTGCGGAGGAATTTGTTCTGGCTGATTTTTCCTATTATTGATTTGTCTGGCGATCATCGCTTGCCAGCAGATGTTTATCAAGAATGGTATAAAAAAATCACCTGCTAAGCAGAGTGTTTTGAATAAATTTACATACGCATTGTCAGAATATACAGATGTGAAGGATAAGAAATTTATTGCCAATCCTGGATGTTATGCAACAGCGACGGAGTTGGCCTTGCTTCCTTTGGTCGCTACTGGTCTGATTGAGACGGATAGTGTCATTGTGGATGCCAAGTCTGGTTTAACTGGTGCGGGTAAGGCTTTGAGTGAGTCTAGTCATTTTGTCAATGTTCATGATAATTACGTGACTTATAAACTCAATCATCATCAGCATATTCCTGAAATTGTTCAAACCTTGCAGACCTTTAATCCGGAAATGCCTGAGATTCAGTTTTCAACGTCGCTGTTACCAGTTAATCGCGGAATCATGGCTACGGTTTATTGTAAGTTGAAGAAGGACGTGACTGTAGCTGATGTGACTTCAGCATTCACAAAGGCTTATAGCGATAAACCCTTTTGTACGTGTTCAAGACAGCTTGCCAGAACTGCACAACGTTATCGGATCGAATTTTACAGATATTGGCTTTTGCCTATAATGAAAAAAACCAATGTTCTGACAGTTATTTCAGTCATTGATAATCTGCTTAAAGGAGCAGCTGGACAGGCAGTGCAAAAATCTCAACCTCATGCAGGGGTGGGATGAGACGGAAGGTTTACTTATGACACCGTCATACTTGTAGATGTAAGCATAGAGTTAGGAGAAAAAATATGAAAGTCATCGATGGAACGATTGCTAGTCCGCTGGGATTCTCAGCAGATGGGCTACATGCAGGATTTAAAAAGAGAAAAATGGACTTTGGTTGGATTGTCTCTGAAAAACCAGCTAGTGTTGCAGGTGTTTACACGACCAATAAGGTGATAGCAGCTCCTCTAATTGTGACCAAGACCTCAGTTAAAAAGGCTGGAAAAATGAAAGCTATCGTTGTTAACTCAGGTGTAGCCAATTCTTGTACAGGGACTCAAGGTTTGGAGGATGCTTACACCATGCAGGAGTGGACCGCTGAAAAGCTAGGTGTTGAACCAGACTTGGTTGGTGTAGCTTCTACAGGGATTATCGGTGAGTTGCTACCAATGGATACCTTGAAAAATGGTCTTTCCAAGATAGTGGTTAATGGGAATGCTGATGATTTTGCCAAGGCGATTTTGACGACTGATACAGCGACTAAGACCATTGCTGTGACGGAGACCTTTGGACGTGATGTGGTTACTATGGCTGGTGTCGCTAAGGGCTCAGGCATGATTCACCCTAATATGGCGACCATGCTTGGGTTTATCACTTGTGATGCTAATATTTCTAGTGACACCCTTCAATTGGCCTTGAGCCAAAAATGTTGAAAAAGACCTTTAATCAGATTACAGTTGACGGAGATACTTCAACCAATGATATGGTTCTTGTCATGTCCAATGGTTGTACACTCAACGAAGAGATTCTGCCAGATACACCAGAGTTTGATAAATTTTCGAAGATGTTGAATTTCGTGATGCAAGAGTTGGCTAAGAAAATTGCCAAGGACGGTGAAGGTGCCAATAAACTCATCCAAGTTGATGTGGTTAATGCCCCTAATGCTCTTGATGCACGTATGATGGCCAAAATCCGTTGTCGGGTCAAGCCTGGTTAAAACAGCTATCTTTGGTGAAGATCCTAACTGGGGACGTATTTTAGCCGCTGTGGGCTACGCTGGTGTGGATGTTCCTGTGGATAATGTTGATATTATGCTTGGCGGTCTGCCAGTTATGTTGGCCTCTAGTCCTGTTTCCTTTGATGATGAAGAAATGAAAGACATCATGCATGATGATGAAGTCACAATAACGGTAGATCTTCATGCTGGACATGAAAAAGGAACTGCATGGGGGTGTGATCTTTCTTACGATTACGTTAAGATTAACGCCCTATACCATACTTGAGTTATCTATGATAAAGGAGTTAACTGATGACTACTGAATATATTGTAATCAAGATTGGTGGAGTAGCCAGTAAGCAGCTAACTCCTGAGATATTGGCTAAACTGTCCGAATGGCAGCAGGCTGGTCAAAAAATTGTTATCGTTCATGGGGGCGGTTTTGCCATTAATCAGCTGATGGAGGAGAATCATATTCCAATTCACAAGGTCAATGGTCTTCGTGTGACGGGGTCAGTCAGATATGGCCTTGATCAAAGAAGCTTTTGGTTGACATGGTTGGGAAAAAAACTTAGCGGATGAGCTGACAACTGCAGGTTTGCCAGCCTATCAGCTTGTAGATGAGCTGCCAGACCTTGTCCATGCTGATTTTCTTAGATCAAGAGACCTATGGTTTTGTGGGTGAAGTCAAAAAGCATCACTAATCAAACCCTAGTGAGTCTCCTATCTCAAGGGCAAGATTCCCTTGATTCCTAGCTCTAGGCTATAGTGAGCAGGGGATTTGCTCAATATCAATGCCGATTACCTTGCTAGAGCGGTGGCAATTAGTCTAGGTGCCAAAAAAACTTATCCTTCATGACAGATGTCAAGGGTGTTTTAGAAAATGGTCAGGTTTTGGAACAGCTGAATTTTGTGGACGTTCAGAAAAAAATAGATTCAGGTGTGATAACTGGAGGCATGATTCCTAAAATTCAAAGTGCTGTTCAGACAGTTCAGGCTGGTGTCGAGCAGGTCATTATTGGTGATAACCTGACAGACGGTACCATAATCAAGGAGTAAGAGATGACAAAACTATTTTCAAATTATAAACGGGCAGCGGTTGATTTTGCTTCGGCCCAGGGTAATTATTTGACAGATACAACTGGCAAGACCTACTTGGATTTTTCATCAGGTATTGGGGTAACCAATCTGGGCTATCATCCCCATGTCAATCAGGCTTTGACAGAGCAGGTGGGCAAGATTTTACACCAGCCTAATCTCTATCACAATCAGTTGCAAGAAGATGTTGCTGACCTTTTAATTGGTGACAAGGACTATCTGGCCTTTTTCTGTAACAGTGGTGCAGAGGCCAATGAGGCAGCCATTAAAATCGCCCGTAAGGCTTCAGGTAAACAAGAAATCATTACCTTCCAAAATTCCTTCCATGGTCGAACGTTTGGATCTATGTCTGCCACTGGTCAGGATAAAATCAAACAAGGTTTTGGTGAAGGTGTGCCCCACTTTAGCTATGCTATTTTTCAATGACATAGACAGTGTCAAGGCCCTAGCTAGTGAAGAAACTGCAGCTATTATGCTGGAGTTGGTTCAAGGGGAATCAGGTGTGCAACCTGCGGATCAGGACTTTGTTAAGGCTTTGTCTGATTTTTGTAAGGAGACAGGTATTTACCTCATTGTAGATGAGGTTCAGACAGGAATTGGTCGTACTGGTAAGCTCTTTGCTTATGAGCACTACGATATTGAACCAGATATCTTTACTCTGGCCAAGGGCTTGGCAAACGGTGTGCCAGTTGGTGCCATGCTTGCCAAGTCCTCTCTTGGGGACGGCTTTTTCTTACGGAAGTCATGGCTCTACCTTTGGAGGAAATAAACTGGCCATGGCGGCGGCCAAGGCTACGCTTGAAGTTATGTTGGCTCCAGCTTTTCTGGATACAGCCCTTGAAAATGGGAACAAGCTACAAGCAAAATTACAGGCGGCTTTATCTGATAAAGAGACGGTTACCACTGTCCGTGGCTTGGGTTATATGATTGGAATCGAGACTACTGGCAATCTAGGAGAATTGGTACAAGCGGCCAGAGATAAGGGATTGATTGTCTTAACTGCAGGGACAAACGTTATCCGTCTTCTGCCTCCAATCATTCTAAGTGATGCTGAAATCGAAAAAGGGGTGGCTATCCTATCAGAAATATTTGACTAGAACATAAAAATCACTTGATTTTGAATCAAGTGATTTCTTTTACTTATTGTCAGTAGTCAATCTCGCTGAGAAGTCCTTTAGCTGTTGTTGTTGGCAGAATACGGACACGATTAAGTGAGAGGAGACCATCCTTGGCACTGGCTAGCCCTTCGTTGGTTGTTAGTCCTAACTTGTATGTTTTCTTAGCTAGGTCCAGTGTCGTTTGATTGTAGCGACCTGATGGGTAGGCAATGGTATTGACCTTTGTATTGAGTTTGTTTTCAAGGAAGTCGATAGAATCCGTTAATTCAACCTTTTGTGTCGCCTTGTCAGTGGCTGACAAATCAGGGTGGTTAACCGTATGAGACTGGAAGCTCATGCCGTGTGCCATCATTTCTTTCATCTGCTTGACGGTAAGATTTCCAGCATTTCCCTTCTTAACAAAGCCAGTGATAATATTATTGGTTGCCTTAGCCTTGTATTTTTTGAGAATAGGATAGGCAATAGTATAGAAATCTTCGTTACCATCGTCAAAGGTCAGCCAGACAACCTTCTTAGCAGGTAGGGCGTTTTCAGTGAAGGCTTTGTAGGCTTCTTCGGGAGTTAGGAAATAGTAACCCGCATCTACCATGGCCTTGATTTGTGCCTCGAAGAGGTCTGGGTCAACAATCAGGTTGGCGTTAGAGGCTTCAGATGGATCCATGACGTGAACAGCATGGTACATGAGGATAGGGATTTGGACAGGCTCGTCATAGGTTTTCCACTTAGCTGCCGTCTTAGACTGACTGGTCTGAGATTGTTGTTGGTTGCTTTTCGACTGGTTCGGACGGTTTAACATAAAAGACTGCCAGTAAGCCAGAAGGACTAGATTTAGGACAAAGCAGAAGAAGGTTCAGTTTCTTTCGTGTTAGCGTTTAGTTTGATTTTTTCTTTTGAGAAGTCATTGTATCCCCTTTCAAATAGGTCTAGCTATTATTCTAACAAAAATGAGGTGGAAATGCACAGAATTTTTCAGTAAAAAGAATACTTGTCTCCTTAAATGGCAACAATATTCTGTCAATTCCGATAGAAATATGGTACAATTAAAAAAATGTATGTTTTTTTAAGGAGAAATCGTAAATGTCTATTAAAATTGGATTGCTTTGGCTTTGGTACAGTAGCTAGCGGTATTCCTTTCCTTTTGAAGGAAAATGGTGAAAAGGTTCTTGAAGCCTCACGTGACCAACTCGAAATTGCGAAGGTTTTGGTCAAAGATGACGAGGAAAAAAATCGTCTTATCGCTGCTGGAAACGACTATAATTTTGTCACAAATGTTGACGAAATCCTTAACGATGACGAGATTCAAATCGTTGTTGAATTGATGGGTCGTATCGAGCCAGCTCGTACCTTCATCACAAAAGCACTTGAAGCAGGTAAAAACGTTGTTTCTGCCAACAAAGACTTGATTGCTACTCACGGTAAAGAGTTGATTTCTCTTGCCCAAGATAAGGGTGTGGCTTTCTACTATGAAGCTGCTGTTGCTGGTGGTATTCCAATTTTGCGTACTTTGGCTAATTCTTTGACATCTGACAAGGTGACACGTATCCTTGGTGTGCTTAACGGAACATCTAACTTTATGATGACTAAGATGGTTGACGAAGGTTGGTCATATGAGGACGCTCTTAAGACTGCCCAAGAACTTGGTTATGCTGAAAGTGATCCAACCAACGACGTTGAAGGTATTGATGCTGCTTATAAAGCTGTTATCCTTAGTCAATTTGGTTTTGGTGCTACAATTGATTTTGACGACGTTTCTCACAAAGGGATTACAAACATCTCTACTGATGATGTAGCTGTTGCTCAAGAATTGGGTTATGTCATCAAATTGGTTGGTGATGTGCGTGAAGTAGAATCAGGTATCTCTGCAGAAGTATCACCAACATTCTTGCCAAAAAATCACCCACTTGCTAGCGTCAACGATGTTATGAATGCAGTCTTTGTTGAATCTATCGGTATTGGCGAATCAATGTACTACGGTCCAGGTGCTGGTCAAAAACCAACAGCAACATCTGTTTTGGCAGACATTATCCGTATTGCTCGTCGTCTTTCAGATGGCAATGTTGGGAAACCATTCAACGAGTTCCGTCGTGACTTGCCATTGGCTAATCCAGCAGATGTTAAGAGCAACTACTACTTTGCCCTTGATACGCCAGACGAAAAAGGTAAAATCCTTCACTTGTCTGAAATCTTCAACTCAGAAGATATTTCATTTGAACAAGTCTTGCAACAAAAAGCAAATGGCACAACAGCTCGTATCGTTGTGATTACACATGCTATGTCTAAAACACAACTCAAAGCTGTTACTGAAAAACTTGAAGCAGCAGAAGACTTCACTGTTGTCAATACATTGAAAGTTTTGTCTAACTAATTGATAAGCCCATACTGGTGCGTATAAGAAAGGTATTCAAGGAGAAAAGTCGCTGATGGCTTTCCTCCTTTTGGTGTATTATTATGAAAATTACTGTCCCAGCAACATCTGCCAATATTGGTCCAGGTTTTGACTCTGTGGGTGTTGCCGTTTCTAAATATTTGACAATCGAGGTGCTTGAATCAGCAGATGCATGGCATATCGAACATGATTTGGGAGATATTCCTTCAGATGAAAATAACCTACTTATTTCAACAGCTTTGCAAGTTAAGTCTGATTTGCAACCCCATAAATTGGTGATGACATCAGATATTCCCTTGGCGCGTGGGCTTGGTTCTTCTAGCTCAGTTATTGTCGCAGGGATTGAGTTAGCCAATCAATTGGCAAACTTGCAGCTCTCAGACGATGATAAACTTGATATTGCAACCAAGATTGAAGGTCATCCGGACAATGTTGCCCCAGCTATTTTTGGGAATCTCGTTGTAGCCTCTTATGTGGATGAACATGTTAATAGCATCGTGACAGACTTTCCAGAGTGTGCCTTTGTAGCCTTCATTCCGAGCTATGAACTTAAGACGTCTGATTCACGTGGGAGTGCTTCCAAGTGACCTGTCTTACAAAGAAGCTGTAGCTGCATCATCTATTGCCAACGTTGCCATTGCTGCCCTCTTTGCAGGTGATTTGGTTAAGGCGGGACGTGCTATTCAAGGAGATATGTTCCACGAACGCTACCGTCAAAAATTGGTTAAAGAATTTGCGACTATTAAGGAATTGTCAGGTCGATACGGTGCTTATGCGACCTATCTTTCAGGCGCTGGCCCAACAGTTATGACCTTGACGCCAAAATGATCAGGCTGAAGCTCTTAAAACGGCTATCGATGGTCTTGGTTTAGATGGTGAAACCTTCATCCTGTCTGTGGATAAAGCAGGTGTTGTGGTTGACTAGAAAAAAATCAAGGGCTACTCTTTTGGTCTAGCCACCTATATTCAATGGGGATTTTTATCCCTTTTTGGAAGCTTTTAGCAGGTGTTTCGGCCTACAACACCTTTCTCATGGCGGATTGTTTTTACTGTAGTGACTATGCTGACTTTACGCCCTAGTCGCTAAGCAAAATACACGTTTTCAAAGGGGAGCTTGTGGGAACTTTGGCAGGATAAGAAAGCCTTGCTTCGTATGCTACTTGCTAGTTTTCTCATAGCAGCTAACTGGTTGATTTATATCTATGCTGTGGGTCATGGTCAAGCGACGCAGGCCAGTCTGGGCTATTACATTATGCCCATTGTTTCTATCCTGTTTGCCCTCATTTTTTTCTTCGTGAATCATTGAGTAGGACCATGTGGGCAGCAGTAGTATTAGCCTTTTATAGGAGTACTGGTTCTTGTTGTCAATACAGGGAAAACTTCCCATGGTTTCTTTGGGGTTAGCCCTGAGCTTTGGTTTTTATGGTCTAATCAAAAAAAAAGGGGTTAAGCTCTCTAGTGACGTAGCCATGCTAGTAGAAAGTGGTTTGCTACTACCTTTTGTAGCCATCTATCTCATCTTTCTTTTTCTCCAGAATCATTTTCTTCCTATTCGAGCATGGAAATGTTTCTCCCTAGCCATCTCAGGTGTAGTGACGGCTGTTCCCTTTGCTTTGCTTCTCAGAAGCAGTCAAAAGGGCACCGCTTAACCTTATCGGGTTTCATCCAGTATCTTAATCCTACGATTCAACTTCTCGTAGCCATTCTCATTTTTTTGGTGAGACGGTCAGCTTTGGAGAATTGAAAGGTTTTCTTTATCTGGGATAGCCATCCTAGTCTTTGTAACTGGCCAAATAGTAACATTTTCGTAGAAGTTCCTGATAGCTATCAGGGAACTTTTTATGATATCGATCCTAAAAATGAGCCAAGTTTTATCTGACAATTTTAGAACTTTAAGATATAATAGTAGTATTAGATTAAAATAGCGGAGAATTTTTATGCGAAAAAAATGAAAAAAAGCTAGTGGGCTATCTGATTTCTGCTCGCTATCCCAGTTGCCATCGCTGCAGCCTTGTTTGTCTTTAACGGCTCAGGTTATCGCTTGTCAGAACAAGATGCTGCAGACATTGCTTACAAAAATGCAGGTGTCAAAACTTCTGAAATATCTCAATCAACAGTCTCAAAATCACGTTCTGGATTCCATGGAAGTTATGAGATTAGTTTCACAACGTCGGACAATCGTTTTGAGTATACGATTGACGGTCTGTCAGGGTCTATTTTGAAACATAAGAGTGACCATCCAATGTCTAAAGATGAGGACGATGCTCAAAAAGGTGAAGAGTCTAAAGACGAGACTCAAGCTAGCGAAAGTAAGGACGAGACAGCGGTGTCCAAGGAAACTGCACAAACAACAGCTCTTAACCATGCTGGCTTAACTGAAGGATCTGTGACAAACTTGAAAACGGAGTTGAAGACCGAAGGAGACGGTAAAGTCTACAATATCAGTTTTGATTATGCTGCTAGTGGCCTACGTTATAAATACGCGGTAAATGCTGATTCAGGAGCTATTGTAGCCTATACGACAGAGTATCTCACAGGAGCTACTGCAGCTGCGCAATAGGTTGCAGATAGAGTGAAAGTTCTCCTTATTAAGATTAAGGAAAAACCTTGCAATTTCTCTGAAATGGTGTAAACTTACAGTGAAAAACGGTAACAGTAGTTTGTAGAAAGTTGCCGTAGAATCAAGGAGGCTTTGACCATGAAAGAATTCCAAGCATTTAAAGACACGCTTAGCAATAAGGCTCTCAAAGCCATTTACGAAGAAAGTAAATTGGAAGTTCAAGATGAAACAACTGAAGGTACAGAAGCCTTCTCACTAGCCTTGGCAACCCAAATGGCTATCAATCTACTCGAAAGCTATGAAAAATGGTTAAAAGAAGAAAGAGCTAAGGAAGAAAAATAAGATGAAATCCTTGTCGGAAGACGGGGATTTTTCTTATGAGAATAAGAAGTGATGCATTGTATCTATGTTTCAAGGTGGAATCTGTAGTCTGACTTATTGTGATAACATCTTCCCCATAATTTCGTTTGTCTTGAGATTAAAAATGTGATAGAATAAGACCAATCAGAGGTGCTTTGAAGCCCATTTGTCACAGGAAGCGGTGGTACTGAGAAATCCGCACAAATGTCAAAGCTGGTTGCTGATGGTCAAATTGAATCAAGAAAGCTGTGAGTGGTTGCCACTCAAAACTGGGTGGTACCGCGGATACACATTCGTCCCTGTCATATTATGGCAGGGATTTTCTATATCTTTTAAAGAACCAAGACCGAAGGTCACAGGTGAATTTAGAGATATTGATGCAGACGGAGCGAAAGCGAGGTCTACGTTCCTACCAAAGGAGGGTGACATGAAGCAATCTTTTGAGACCAGTAAATTGTATTATGGTTTTCCCATTTTTATCTTGGGTTACCAGGACCAGACACATGGCTATAATGTGACGACTTGTAGTTCTTCCTATAGTCTAGGAGATTGGCTAGTCATCGGGGTTGGTAGCGAGGAAAATGCGGCAGACCAGATTAAACATTATCAGAAATTTACGGTTAATATCCCTGATGAAAACCTCATGCTAGAGATGGAACAGGCTGGTTTTATTAGTCATCGTGAAAAGATTGATAAACTTGGCTTGGATTTCCGACCTTCTAAACTGACACAAGCACCTATTTTGGATGCTTGTCCAGTCGTTTTGGATTGTAAGGTAGACAGAATTATTGAGGAAGATGGTATCTGTCATATCTTTGCTAAGATTCTAGACCGTCTGGCTGAATCTGATTTGTTGGATGACAGGGGACATTTTAAAAATGACTGCTTTGCTCCGACTTACTTTATGGGAGATGGTCATAAGCGTGTCTATCGCTATCTAGATGACCGAGTCGACCCCATGGGAAGCTTCATCAAGAAAGCGAGGAAGAAGAATGACAAGAGCTGAATTACCAGAACAAATCGAAACAGAACGTCTTCTTTTACGAGTCCGAACAGTGGCGGATGCCGAAGATATCTTTGATTTTGCCAGTCGTCCAGAAGTCTCTTACCCAGCAGGATTTCCACCCGTCAAGACCTTGGAAGATGAGATTTACTATCTAGAGCATATCCTCCCCGAGCGCAATCAAAAAGACAATCTCCCAGCTGGTTATGGCATTGTGGTCAAAGGGGACTGATAAAGTGATCGGTTCTGTTGGTTTCAACCATCGCCACGAAGATGATGTGCTGAAATTGGCTATACCTTGCACCCAGATTATTGGGGCCGAAGCTATGTGCCAGAAGCGGCGCGTGCTTTGATTGACCTAGGTTTTTAAAGGATTTGGGGTCTTCACAAGATTGAGCTGACATGTTTTGGCTACAATGTCCAAAAGTCAACGCGTCGCTGAGAAAGCTTGGTTTTACCCTCGAAGCTTGCATAAGGGACCGCAAAAGATGCTCAAGGCAACCGCTGTGACGAGTCTGAGATATGGCTTGCTGAAGAGTGAGTGGGAAGCACAAGATCAACATTAAAAATAGAAATAACTAGAAAGGACACACATATGTCTAAAGAACTTTCACCTAAATACAATCCAGCCGAGGTTGAGGCTGGTCGTTACCAAAAATGGCTTGACGAAGATGTTTTTCAAGCCTTCAGGCGATAAAAAGGCTAAGCCTTATTCAATCGTCATTCCACCACCAAACGTAACTGGGTAAACTTCACCTTGGTCACGCTTGGGATACAACTTTGCAAGATATCATCATCCGTCAAAAAAACGTATGCAAGGTTTTCGATACGCTTTGGCTTCCAGGTATGGACCATGCTGGGATTGCCACTCAAGCTAAAGTAGAAGCGCGTTTGGCTGAAGACGGCATCTCTCGTTATGACCTGGGTCGTGAAAAATTCCTTGATAAAGTCTGGGAATGGAAAGACGAGTATGCGACGACTATCAAGCAACAATGGGGCAAGATGGGGCTCTCTGTAGACTATTCTCGTGAGCGTTTCACCCTTGACGAAGGTCTATCAAAAGCGGTTCGTAAGGTCTTTGTAGAGCTTTACAAGAAGGGCTGGATCTACCGTGGTGAATTTATCATCAACTGGGATCCAAAAGCTCGTACAGCCCTTTCTGATATCGAGGTTATTCACAAGGATGTCGAAGGTGCCTTCTACCACATGAACTACATGTTGGAAGACGGTTCACGTGCCCTTGAAGTAGCAACAACACGTCCTGAGACTATGTTTGGGGATACTGCCGTAGCGGTTAACCCAAATGATGACCGTTATAAAGACTTGATTGGTAAAAATGTTATCTTGCCAATCTTGAACAAGCCAATCCCAATCGTTGGGGACGAACACGCAGACCCTGAATTTGGTACTGGTGTGGTTAAAATCACTCCTGCCCACGACCCTAATGACTTCTTGGTTGGTCAACGTCATAACTTGCCACAAGTCAACGTTATGAACGATGATGGTACCATGAATGAATTGGCTGGTGAATTCAAGGGCATGGACCGCTTTGAAGCTCGTAAGGCTGTTATCAAGAAGTTAGAAGAAATCGGTGCCCTTGTTAAGATTGAGAAGATGACTCACTCAGTTGGTCACTCAGAGCGTACTGGAGTTATGGTTGAGCCACGTTTGTCTACACAATGGTTCGTTAAGATGGATCAATTGGCTAAGAAATGCTATTGCCAACCAAGACACAGATGATAAGGTAGAATTTCTACCCACCTCGTTTCAACGATACCTTCCTTCAATGGATGGAAAAATGTCCACGACTGGGTAATCTCTCGTCAGCTCTGGTGGGGTCACCAAATCCCTGCTTGGTACAATGCTGAGGGTGAAATGTACGTTGGCGAAGAAGCACCAGAAGGTGACGGATGGAAACAAGACGAAGATGTCTTGGATACTTGGTTCAGTTCTGCCCTCTGGCCATTCTCAACTATGGGCTGGCCGGATGTCGACTCAGAAGACTTCAAACGTTACTTCCCAACGTCAACCTTGGTAACAGGTTACGATATCATCTTCTTCTGGGTGTCTCGTATGATCTTCCAATCATTGGAATTCACTGGTACGTCAACCATTTCAAAGAATGTCCTTATCCACGGTCTCATCCGTGACGAGCAAGGACGTAAGATGTCTAAGTCACTCGGTAACGGTATTGACCCAATGGATGTTATCGAGAAATACGGTGCTGATGCCCTTCGTTGGTTCCTTTCAAACGGTTCTGCACCAGGTCAAGACGTGCGTTTCTCTTACGAGAAAATGGATGCGTCTTGGAACTTCATTAACAAGATCTGGAACATCTCTCGTTACATCCTCATGAACAATGAAGGGTTGACCTTGGATGTGGCGCGTGAAAATGTAGCTAAAGTGGCTGCTGGTCAAGCAGGTAACGTGACAGACCGTTGGATTCTCCACAACCTCAACGAAACGATCGGAAAAGTCACTGAAAACTTTGACAAGTTTGAATTCGGTGTGGCTGGTCACATCCTCTACAACTTCATCTGGGATGAGTTTGCGGACTGGTATGTTGAGTTGACTAAGGAAGTGCTTTATAGCGATAATGAGGACGAAAAAGTCATCACTCGTTCTGTTCTTCTTTACACCTTGGATCAAATCTTGCGTCTCCTTCACCCAATCATGCCATTCGTAACTGAAGAAATCTATGGCCAAATCTCTGAAGGAACAATCGTGACTGCGGAATACCCAGTGGTTCGTCCAGAGTTTGAAAACGAAGAAGCAGCAGCGGGCGTTGAAGCTCTTAAAGATGTGATTCGCTCAGTTCGTAACTCACGTGCAGAAGTGAACGTAGCGCCAAGCAAACCAATCACTATCTTGATTAAGACAAGCGACAGCAAGCTCGATGCCTTCTTCAATGACAATGTCAACTACATCAAACGCTTCACAAACCCAGAACACTTGGAAATTGCAGCAGATGTCGAAGTACCTGACTTTGGTTATGTCAAGCATCATCACAGGTGCAGAAATTTACTTGCCACTCGCTGACCTTCTAAATGTTGAAGAAGAATTGGCCCGTCTTGAAAAAGAATTAGCCAAATGGCAAAAAGAACTTGACATGGTTGGTAAGAAGCTTAGCAACGAACGCTTCGTAGCCAATGCCAAACCAGAAGTCGTCCAAAAAGAACGCGACAAACAAGCAGACTACCAAGCTAAATACGATGCAACAGTCGTACGTATTGAAGAGATGAAGAAATTGGTTAAATAAAGAAAGAGACACGGCGGAATGCCGTGTTTTTGTGTTATAATAACAGGTATAATTTAATCAGTTGTGAGAGGAATGGCTATGTTTGATACAGTTGTCTTAAATCCTTTGAATATTAATCTAGATTTCAATAATCCGAGATTTTCAATGTTTGATTTTAATACTGAGGAAGAAATAATTAGATATTTGATTGAATTTGAACAGATTAAAGAACTTGCATTTCAAATTGGAGAAAAACGGGTATAACACAATAGGTGAACGTATTATCGTTTTAAAAGGCAGAAATGCTGGAAAGATTAATTATACTGTATTAGAAGGTAATCGAAGAATTGCTTCGCTGAAACTTTTGTTTCAGTATTCATCTCTATTAACAAGTTCAGAAAGAAATAAACTCAAACAATTAAATCTGAATCTAAGTGATTTTGAAGTTAGTTGTGATGTAGTAGAAGAAGATAATAGAGACGAAGCGCTTTTTAAAATTAGTGCAAAACATATTGATGGGATTAAGACATGGAGTGCGACTGATAAAAGGGTATTTTTACCACAATCTTTATACCCGATATAAGGAAAAAGGGATTATCGAGTGATAAAGCTTTTAGATAATATTAAAATTATTACTCCAGAAGGAAAAGTCGCGATAAGAAATGCTATACAACAACTAAATTATTTAACTTCAGTTTATAATGCAACTCAAATTTATAAGTCTGATTTGGAAAAAGTTAATACATTTAGATACAGATGTTCTTGTATCGAGAGTTTTAAGACCATTGGTTAAAGAGTTAAAACTTGAGTTTAATGATGAATTTCAAGTTGTAGCAAAAATGAAAAAGTCTATCATGAAATATTAGGATTACTAGGTAAAAGCAGTTTGGATTGATAAAAAAATTAGATACACGGGTATTTAGTGTACAAAGACAATGGAATGACATTGTCAAAAAAAGACAAAAGTAATACCAGGTTTAGCTGATAAAATTAAGGAATATAAAGAATCTGAAAAAACTAAAGGTTCTAATGAAGAGTCATCAAAAAAATAATCCTATAAGTAATGATACAAAAACTACTGAAGATAGTGTGGGAGATAATAAAGAGGCTCTTAACTTACCAGCAAATGATACGCATGAGAATACCACGAATAATAACGACACAAAAATCAAGAAACAAAATATAAATTCTTTGTTCCCTAAGCAATCAGTTACTATACAACGAGAAAATCATGATTTAGCTGATAATATTGAATTGCTAGATGATAAAAAAATAATAAAGTTTCAAGACAAAGTTCAGAGTATTCTAAGCTTTTAATTAGTTGTAATCATCAAAAACATCGTGATTAGAGATAATATTATAGATTCTATTTCTGAAAAACGGGACTTACACTATCGATGTTAAATATAATGGACAAACTAAACATTTTCCAATATGTTTAAATGTAGCGATTAATAATCAGCAACAGGAATATCAAGTTTTATTTAACCAACAGTGGTATGATGAGTCTTTATCAAAGTTATCAGCTAATCCCAAGTATTTTTAAGATTTGTGGAGTGATAAGAAATTTACAAGAATACAACTCTTTATCACCTAGTAACGACAAATATATCATAATTGCATTTTTACTTCGTGCATTAATGGAATATACTACTAAAAGCTACATAGACTTATTCTCATTAAAGAAGCCTGCTGATAATTTATCCTCCCTCATTACCACAGTTAAGGGACATTTATCTGATAAAAAGATCATTAAATAAAGAGGAAGTAAAGGCATTAAAAAAATACTAATGATATAGAAACATTAAATGGTTTAATTCATGATTACGGGACCACTATAAGTTCCATTGATATTAAAACCACTTGCAGTAAATATCAAAAAGTATTTCTCTGTTGTTTTTAATAGACTGTCAGAAGGAGTAAACAATGGATAACTTTAGCCCGTTACGCTATCCTGGAGGAAAAAATAAGACTTATCAATACGTTAAATATCTGGTGGAGAATAACAATATTGATACCTATATAGAACCGTTTTGTGGTGGAGCCGCAGTCGCATTAAAACTGTTGCTTAATAACGACGTAAAAAGAATAATGTTAAATGATTTTGATAGATCCATCTATGCAATGTGGTTTTCCATTTTACATGATACTGAAGCTTTTATAAAAAGAGTGAGGGAAGCAGAATTTACAATTGAAGAATGGGACAAACAGCAGGAGATTCAAAAAAATAAAGAAAATGCTGACCTACTTACATTAGGTTTTTCTACATTTTATTTAAATAGAACAAATCGTTCAGGTATAATCCAGGCGGGACCTATAGGTGGTAGAAATCAGATAGGCAATTATAAAATGAATTGTCGATATAATACGGAAGTATTAGTAAATAAAATTGAATTAATTGCTAAAAATAAAAAAATAAAAATTGGCTTGTATAATTTAGATGCCATTAAATTTATCAAAAATAATATTAGACGGACAAAACGTTCTCTAACCTTTTTGATCCTCCATATTTTGTTAAAGGAAAGCAATTGTATACAAATTTTTATGAATACATAGATCATTTAGAATTACGAGATACAATTGATAAATACATGGGTAGCCATAAATGGATTCTTACTTATGATTTTCACGAAGAAATCCAGAACATGTATTCGAGCTTTGAACATTTCCTTATCAATTAAAACTACAGTGCGGGAAGTTCAAAAAAAGGAATAGAATATATATTTTTAGTGAAGAATTATCATCTGCTAAAATCAACGAGTATTTACACATTTTATAAATAACATCTTAAACTAAGATTAGTTACTTCAATCAATTTCATGCCGAGAGACCAGATTTTTTTGGAAAGAATATTGGTACGTTTAAACCTGGAACAAAGAAGCTCGCTCTTTCAAAAAGAAAAATCGAACGTTTAAATTGAGATTTTTACCATCTGGAGATATTATTGACGCCTATATTAACCAAGATTCTGGGAAAGCAATCCAGTCTATAGATAAACAGGATATTCTTGGAAATTGGATTTTGAGAGGAGTCTTCCAACTTGCTGAACGAGAAATCCTAACGGCTCAACGTTTAGATGAATTAGAGATCAATGGTATTCGTATCAGCAAATTCAGAAACGGTGAAATTGGTATAGAGTTTATCTGGATTGATATTGATAATCCTCCATCAGATGCTATTGGATGGGTGGCGAAGAATAAATAACTATTTTCATATTTTATAAATAATCCCCCTTCAGCTTTCTTTTGAGTAACTCAAGCTATACTATTACCATCCCTAATAAGTATTACTGAACTTGGTTCAGTAGCGCTCACATGTTCTGGTTTTAAGTCAGACAGTGTATCTTTCTTTTTTTCATAAATCTCCCAAACAAGTCTAATCTCACAAGGTTAGGCTTGTTTTTATGAAAATAAGCAGAAAGTTTTTCATTAAAAAGTAAACGCTATGTAAGTAAAATGAAAACGTTAGGCAAAGTCAGTGAAAACGTCTAAAAAACCGTCAATTTATTGACTTTCGTGGAAAATAGGACTAAAATAGCAGGGTAAAAATAATTAAAAGGAGAATTCTACTATGAATCTAACTATCTTAGCCCTCGGTTTGGCCGTTATGGGTGTATCTGTTGGTGAGGGTATCCTCGTTGCCAATATCGCTAAAGCTGCAGCTCGCCAACCTGAGATGTTTAGCAAACTTCAAACATTGATGTTTACTGGTGTTGCCTTCATCGAAGGTACCTTCTTCGTATTGTTTGCCCTTAGCTACATTGTCTAATAGACAAATAAAAAAGATGAAGGAGGGATGAGCAGTGGAAACTACAAGTAATCCAACCGTCTCATTATTTGGGATTGATTTTGACTTGACGATCCTTGCCATGTCTCTCTTGACAGTAATTATCGTATTTGGAGTGGTTTTTTGGTCAAGTCGTAAGATGACCATTAAACCAAAGGGAAAACAAAATGTACTTGAGTTCATCTATGAATTTGTGAACAACACCATTTCTCAAAATCTTGGAAAATTCACAAAAAATTATAGTTTGCTCTTGTTTGTAATTTTCACCTTTGTGTTTACAGCAAACAACTTAGGTCTGCTTGTATCTGTTAAAAGTGAGCATTACAATTTTTGGTCTTCTCCAACATCGAATTTCGGTGTTACTATCACTCTTTCTTTGATTATTACCCTCGTTAGTCATATTGAGGGGATCCGTAAAAAAGGGCTTAAAGGCTATCTAAAGGGCTACCTTTCACCATATCCAGCAATGTTTCCGATGAACATTTTGGAACAGTTAACCAATCTTGCATCATTGGCTTTGCGTTTGTTTGGTAACATTTATTCTGGTGAGGTACTAACCGGCTTGATTCTTCAATTGGTAAAATGGTCTGCTTTTGCAGCACCTGTATCCTTTGCTTTGAACCTTGTCTGGGTTGCCTTTTCAGCTTTTATTGGGTTCATTCAAGCCTATGTCTTTATTATCCTAAGTTCTAACTACATTGGTGATAAAGTCAACGAAGAATAATTAAGAAAGGGAGAAATGAAATGTCATTACTGATTAATAGTACGACACTTGGTAATATCATTATTACGCTCGGCTCAGTTTTTCTCTTGTATTACCTCATTCGTAAATTCGCATGGGATCAAATTACAGGAATTTTTGCCGCTCGTGAAAAGAAAATTGCCACAGATATTGATAGTGCTGAAAATGCTCGTCAAGAAGCAGAGAGCTTGGCACAAAAACGTCAAGATGAGTTAGCTGGTGCTCGCACAGAAGCAGCTCAGATTATTGATGGGGCCAAGGAAACTGGTAAAACTCAAGAGTCAAAAATCATTGCAGAAGCACATGATGAAGCTAAACGCTTGAAAGAGAAAGCAAATCAAGATATCGCTCAAAGCCGTGTGGAAGCACTTGCTGGCGTTAAAGGTGAGGTTGCTGACTTGACTGTCCTTTTGGCAGAAAAAGTCATGAAACAAAACCTTGATGCAAAAGCGCAATCTGACTTGATTGATAGCTATCTTGATCAATTAGGAGATGCTTAATGGATAAGAAAACACAAGCTCTTGTTGAGCAGTATGCCAGAAGTCTGGTAGAAGTCGCTTTTGAACAAGACGCCGTGTCAACAATCCAAGAAGAGGTAAGGCAAATCCTAACAGTTTTTGCTGAAACAAATCTAAAAACCTTCTTGTCTCAAGAAAATGTGACAAGTGAGGCTAAAAAAGAAAGTCTGAGCTTGTTTCAAGAGTCTTGTTCAGTATACATGAACAATTTTCTTGAGGTAATTTCACTCAATGACCGAGCTAACATTCTTTATGATGTCTTGAAATTGGTCCTTGAGCTCTTTGATCAAGAAGACAACACTTACGATGTCACTGTGACATCAGCAAGTCCCTTGTCTGAAGAACAAAAAACTAGACTTTTGGCGATTGTTTCACAAAAATTTGAGATTAAGACACGTCGTTTAGTAGAAAAAATTGATGAGGACCTCATCGGAGGATTCGTCATCAAAGCAAAAAATAAGGTTGTTGACACGTCAATTCGCAGTCAATTGCAAACCTTTAAAACGAATTTGAAATAGAAAGTGGTGTGACTTTTGGCAATTAACGCACAAGAAATTAGCGCTTTAATTAAAAAGCAAATTGAAAACTTCCAGCCAAACTTTGACGTCACTGAAACTGGTGTCGTTACCTATATCGGTGACGGTATCGCACGTGCTCGTGGTCTTGATAATGCTATGAGTGGTGAGTTGCTCGAATTTGAAAATGGTGCCTATGGTATGGCCCAAAACCTTGAAACTAATGATGTCGGTATCATTATCTTGGGGGATTTCGTAGCAATTCGTGAAGGCGATATTGTTAAACGTACTGGAAAAATCATGGAAGTTCCAGTTGGTGAAGCCCTTATTGGTCGTGTAGTAAACCCACTTGGGCAACCAGTTGATGGTCTTGGTGACATCGAAACAACAGGTTTCCGTCCAGTTGAAACACCTGCTCCAGGTGTTATGCAACGTAAATCAGTTTCTGAGCCATTGCAAACTGGTCTTAAGGCGATTGATGCCTTGGTTCCAATTGGACGTGGTCAACGTGAGTTGGTCATCGGAGACCGCCAAACTGGTAAAAACTTCAGTAGCTATTGATGCTATCTTGAACCAAAAAAGGACAAGATATGATTTGTATTTATGTGGCTATTGGTCAAAAAGAATCAACAGTTCGTACACAAGTAGAAACTCTCCGTAAACACGGTGCTCTTGATTACACAATCGTTGTGACTGCCTCAGCATCACAACCATCACCATTGCTTTACATCGCACCTTACGCTGGTGTTGCAATGGCTGAAGAGTTCATGTATAACGGAAAACACGTATTGATTGTTTATGATGATTTGTCTAAACAAGCCGTGGCCTACCGTGAACTTTCATTGCTTCTCCGTCGTCCACCAGGTCGTGAGGCCTACCCAGGGGATGTCTTCTATCTCCACTCACGTCTTTTGGAACGTTCAGCTAAAGTTTCAGATGATCTTGGTGGTGGTTCAATTACTGCCTTGCCAATCATCCAAACGCAAGCCGGAGATATCTCAGCTTATATCGCAACAAACGTTATCTCAATCACAGATGGACAAATCTTCTTGCAAGAAAACTTGTTTAACTCAGGTATTCGTCCAGCCATTGATGCGGGTTCTTCCGTATCACGTGTAGGTGGATCAGCGCAAATTAAAGCGATGAAGAAGGTTGCAGGTACGCTTCGTCTTGACTTGGCTTCATATCGTGAACTTGAAGCCTTTACGCAATTTGGTTCAGATTTGGATGCTGCGACTCAAGCAAAATTGAACCGTGGTCGTCGTACAATCGAAGTTTTGAAACAACCGCTTCATAAACCACTTCCAGTTGAGAAACAAGTTGTTATCCTTTACGCTTTGACACACGGTTTCTTGGATAGTGTTCCGGTTGATCAAATCTTGGATTTTGAAGAAGCACTCTATGACTACTTTGATAGTCACCATGAGGATATCTTTGAAACTATTCGTACAACTAAGGATCTTCCTGAGGAATCTGTACTTAATGAAGCTATCCAAGCTTTCAAAGATCAGTCAGAATACAAATAGAAATAGGGAGGACAGCATATGGCAGGCTCTCTAAGAGAAATCCAAGCAAAAATTGCTTCAACAAAGAAAACGAGTCAGATCACAGGAGCCATGCAAATGGTTTCTGCCTCAAAATTGACACGTTCTGAGCAAGCTGCTAAAGATTTCCAAATCTATGCCTCAAAAATTAGACAGATCACAACAGATCTTCTACATTCAGAATTGATTAATGGTTCGTCAAATCCAATGTTGGATGCACGCCCAGTTCGTAAGACAGGTTACATTGTCATTACTTCAGATAAAGGACTTGTTGGAGGTTATAACTCAACAATTCTTAAAGCTGTGTTGGACATGATTAAACGTGACCATGATTCTGAAGATGAATATGCTATCATTTCTATTGGTGGAACAGGTTCAGATTTCTTCAAGGCTCGTAACATGAATGTTGCTTTTGAGCTGCGTGGTCTTGAAGATCAACCTAGTTTTGAACAAGTCGGAAAAATCATTTCTAAAGCAGTAGGAATGTATCAAAATGAACTTTTTGATGAACTTTATGTGTGCTACAACCACCATGTCAACAGTTTGTCTAGTGAGGTTCGTGTTGAACAAATGCTTCCTATCGCTGATTTGGATCCCAATGAATCAGAAGGTCATGTGTTGACCAAGTTTGAATTGGAACCAGATCGTGACACTATTTTGGATCAACTCTTACCACAATATGCGGAGAGTCTTATCTACGGTGCGATCGTAGATGCCAAAACAGCTGAGCACGCAGCGGGTATGACTGCAATGCAGACAGCCACTGATAATGCTAAGAATGTGATTAACGATTTGACAATCCAATATAACCGTGCGCGTCAAGCTGCCATCACTCAGGAAATTACTGAAATCGTTGGCGGTGCAAGTGCACTTGAATAGCTAGAGATTTGTCTTAATTAGACACACATGAAAAAAGGATGATTGTCATCCAGAAAACTATCATAAGGAGAAAACAATGAGCTCAGGCAAAATTGCTCAGGTTGTTGGTCCTGTTGTAGACGTAGCGTTTGCAGCTGGTGATAAACTTCCTGAGATTAACAATGCATTGGTCGTTTATACTGATGAACAAAAGTCTAAACGTATCGTGCTCGAAGTAGCTCTTGAACTTGGAGAAGGTGTGGTTCGTACCATTGCGATGGAATCTACTGATGGATTGACTCGTGGACTAGAAGTTCTGGACACTGGTCGTCCAATCAGCGTTCCTGTTGGTAAAGATACCCTTGGACGTGTCTTTAACGTTCTTGGTGATACCATTGACTTGGAAGCACCTTTTGCAGACGATGCAGAGCGTGAACCAATTCACAAAAAAGCACCAACTTTCGATGAATTGTCAACATCTACTGAAATCCTTGAAACAGGGATTAAAGTTATCGACTTGCTTGCCCCTTACCTTAAAGGTGGTAAAGTCGGACTCTTTGGTGGTGCCGGTGTTGGTAAAACCGTTCTTATTCAAGAGTTGATTCACAACATTGCCCAAGAGCACGGTGGTATTTCCGTGTTTACAGGTGTTGGTGAACGTACACGTGAAGGTAATGACCTTTACTGGGAAATGAAAGAATCTGGCGTTATCGAGAAAACAGCCATGGTCTTTGGTCAAATGAATGAGCCACCAGGAGCACGTATGCGTGTTGCCCTAACTGGTTTGACAATTGCGGAATACTTCCGTGATGTCGAAGGTCAAGACGTGCTTCTCTTCATCGATAACATCTTCCGTTTCACTCAAGCAGGTTCTGAGGTTTCTGCCCTTCTAGGTCGTATGCCATCAGCCGTTGGTTACCAACCTACACTTGCTACTGAAATGGGTCAATTGCAAGAACGTATCACATCAACTAAAAAAGGTTCTGTTACATCTATCCAAGCCATCTACGTTCCAGCTGATGACTATACTGACCCAGCGCCAGCTACAGCATTTGCTCACTTGGATTCAACAACCAACCTTGAACGTAAGTTGACACAAATGGGTATTTACCCAGCCGTTGACCCATTGGCATCAAGCTCACGTGCCCTTTCACCTGAAATTGTTGGTGAAGAACACTATGCTGTTGCGACTGAAGTTCAACGTGTGCTTCAACGTTACCGTGAATTGCAAGATATTATCGCTATCCTTGGTATGGATGAATTGTCAGACGAAGAAAAAACATTGGTTGGACGTGCTCGTCGTATCCAATTCTTCTTGTCACAAAACTTCAACGTTGCTGAACAGTTTACAGGTCAACCAGGTTCTTATGTTCCAGTTGCTGAAACCGTTCGTAGCTTTAAGGAAATCCTTGAAGGTAAATATGACAATCTTCCAGAAGATGCCTTCCGTAGCGTAGGTCCAATTGAGGATGTAGTAGCTAAAGCTAAAGCTATGGGCTACTAATGAGGTGAAGATATGGCACAAATGACCGTACAAGTGGTAACTCCGGATGGTCTGAAATATGACCACCATGCCAGCTTTATCCACGCGGTTACTAAAGATGGTCAAATTGGTATCTTGCCAGGCCATATTAACTTGATTGCGCCACTTGAAGTGGATGAACTCAAGGTTCGTCGTGTGGATGACGAGAGTCACGTCGATTGGATTGCCGTAAATGGTGGTATCATCGAAGTTAAAGATGATTTTATTACTATCGTTGCCGATTCAGCAGAACGTGAACGCGACATTGACGTTTCTCGTGCCGAACGTGCCAAGCAACGTGCCGAACGTGACTTGGAAGAAGCAACTAAATCTGACCGTATTGATGAAGTTCAACGTGCTCAGGTTGCTCTCCGTCGAGCACTTAATCGTATCAGTGTCGGTACAAAATAAGATAAAAAAACGGGGCCTAAGTCTCGTTTTTTGTTTATCCTTAAAGAAAATATGAGAACTAGCAATATTGCACAGAAAGCTAGTTGCCAAATGAATTTGAGTATAAAAGATTAAATAAAAAGTTTCATCAATGAAAACGGTTAATTTAGCTTTTACTTTAGTTTAAGGTATCAAAGTGTTATAATATAAGCTGTTAGCTTTATATTTTAAGAGAAAATGTAGAGTAACGTAATAGAAAGTATGAGTTTTTTAAAGATATGAAAATTGAAAAGAAGCATCTTTTAGATTACACCATCTTGATACCTTATTTAATCTTATCCATAGTTGGTTTAATAGTAGTGTATTCAACAACAAGTGCTCGTTTAGTAGCCTTGGGAGCCAATCCCTTCGCATCTGTTATAAACCAAGGAGCCTTTTGGTTGGTATCCTTGTTCTCTATTTTTTTCATCTACCGACTGAAATTGAACTTTCTCAGGAAAGATAAGCTTTTGGGTGTTGTTATTGCCTTTGAGATTTTACTTTTGGTCATTGCCAAATTTTTCACTAGGGAAATTAATGGTGCCAATGGTTGGATTGTGCTTGGTCCCTTGTCTTTCCAACCAGCGGAGTACCTTAAGATCATTGTTGTCTGGTTTTTGGCGCACACTTTTTCAAAACAACAGTCTGCTATAGAACGTTATGACTATCAGGCCTTGACTAAGAATAGGTGGATACCGAGGAATAAAAAAGAATTTAATGACTGGCGTTACTATTTGCTGGTAATGATTGGCTTAGTTGCCATCCAACCGGACTTGGGGAATGCGGCTATCATCGTATTGACAACAGTTGTCATGTTTTCAATTTCTGGTGTTGGCTATCGCTGGTTCACGGCACTGTTTGCTGGCATTGTAGGGCTGTCGTCTGCTTTTCTTGGATTGATTGCTTTGGTTGGAGTACAAAACATGGCTAAGGTACCTGTCTTTGGATATGTTGCCAAGCGTTTTGCAGCTTATTTTAATCCTTTTAAGGATTTAACAGGTTCAGGACTTCAGTTGTCTCATTCTTACTATGCTATGAGTAATGGGGGGTGGTTCGGTCTTGGTCTCGGAAATTCGATTGAGAAAACCGGTTATCTCCCAGAAGCAACGACAGACTTTGTGTTTTCAATTGTTATTGAAGAGTTAGGTCTCATTGGAGCAGGTTTGATTCTTGCCCTTCTCTTTTTCCTTATTCTTCGTATTATGATTGTGGGAGTCAAGGCACGAAACCCTTTTAACTCTATGATGGCATTGGGTGTAGGTGCCTTAATGCTAATGCAGGTCTTCGTTAACATCGGAGGAATCTCAGGGCTGATTCCATCAACAGGGGTTACCTTCCCCTTCCTTTCGCAAGGAGGTAACTCTCTTTTAGTGACTTCAGTTGGGATAGCCTTTGTCTTGAACATCGCTGCTAATGAAAAGCGTGATAATATTGTTCAAGCGATTGAGGATGAGTTATCTCAGACTCAAGAATTGGAAAATCAAGATGAAAAAATCGTACCTTTAAGAGGAAGTCGTTAATACGGCTTCTTTTTCTACCATTTGTCAAGTATAATACGGTTTCTGATTCAACATTATTTCTGAAAGTGCATAAAAGGAATTTTTTGAGGAATAGTTCAAGCCATTTTTTCTGACATTTGAGCATATAAAAACGACACCTTATCTGGTATTTTTTGAAATAAGGTGTTAGAATTATAAAGCATAGACGACTTTAATGACTTTTGGCTAAAAGTATAGTCGTAAAGTTTATTATGCATTATAAGATAGTACATTGTCCTAATGAGGCGATGTATAGAGGCAATCGTATGTGGCTTAGTTGAAGTTGTCTGCGATTGTCTTTTTCGTTTCTCATAGAAATCTGCGATATGGCAAGGATTGGTATGACTAGCTGAAGCGATATTGTGAATACATTTATACATAATTTTTTTCTTGCATAAGGATTCCCTACGCTTAGTGATATGCTCTTGAGCTAGGGAAATCTCCCGATTCATAGTGTTTGAGATCAATGCCGATAAAAGCGTTGATTTGATTAGCAGACTTAAAGCGACGAATGTCTCCTAATTCGCCAATAATGCTTGTAGCCGTTGTTTCTGCGATACCAGGAATAGAGAGAAGAATCTCATATTCAGGTAGAGGTTCAGCTAACGCTATCAACTGTTGTAAAACTTGTTCCCGACGGTTTGTCAACCTTATAAGTTCCTGTGCATTATACTTAACCTCTTCTATCATAGGAGAGGTTTTTGAAATGGCAGAATAAGATTGCTTTGCCAGTCCAACTAACTTCTCGGCCAAGTTACCTACTCTGTTCTCTGAAATGCGTTTAGAGGTTGAGTTGCGGATAGTCTCTTTCAACTCAACTTCTGATAATTCCAGCACCCAATGCTTTGTTGGGAAGATGGACACGAGATTCCAATATTGCTCACCTGTAGGAGTAGATAGTAGATTCTCGATTTCTGGGAAGGCGACTTGAAGAACTTTGTGCAGCCTATTCTTTGTCCTTACGATATCCTCTGTCAGATTTTGGTAGAATCGGCTAAGATCATGCAAGTTTTGATAGACTTCTTCTTGAACGTAAGTTGGTTTACGATTTAAAACAAATTGTGACGAAGCTAGTTTCTCTGCGTCAATCTTATCAGTTTTCCGAACTCGTAAGCTATCAAGTTGCTTCTTAGCTTCCAAAGGATTAAGACGTGTATAGTCATAGCTGTTTTCTTCCAGAAAAGCCTGGAGTCGGCGAGAATAGACACCAGTAGCTTCGAAAATAATTTCGGGGTTGCTCACGGTCTTTAGATCCTTCAGTAGATGAGAAAATCCGATAATGTCATTAGGCATAGTATAGCTATGAACCCTTTCACCATTCACAAGAATAGCGACTTCTGAGCTTGCTTTACTCACATCGATACCAAAAACTGTCCGCATTATGTTTACCTCTTTGTCTTGAATGATTCCTTATTTTAGTGATTTCATTTTCAATACTCGACGTCTAGCGTCCAACATACTTTGATAAAATTCCATCTAAACAGGTGTCTTGCCAGTTTTATATACGACGTCTAGCGCCAAAAGAAGCCACGACTTAACAAGACACCTCTACTTTAGCACAAAGAAAAAGTAGTGAGTACTCTCTCCCGTCGGAGATTTCTTCACTACTAATCTTAGTATGTTTTGTAGTGTTTTTGCATTAGCAAGGGGATTATTAAAAGCTTATAGAAGTAGTAGAAATAGAAATACTGAAAGGAATATTTGTAATTACTCTAAAGAAAAATTGAAAACTATATAAAATACTTGCAATTCTATGACATTTTGATAGAATAGTAGAGTAAAGTTAGACTGTATTGCCTACTGTCTATCTATAAAATATATTTTATTGGAGGCTTTTCCTAAATGGCAAAAGAAAAATACGATCGTAGTAAACCACACGTTAACATTGGTACAATCGGACACGTTGACCACGGTAAAACTACTTTGACAGCTGCTATCACAACTGTATTGGCTCGTCGTCTTCCTAGCGCAGTTAACACACCAAAAGACTACGCTTCAATCGACGCTGCTCCAGAAGAACGTGAACGCGGTATCACAATCAACACTGCACACGTTGAGTACGAAACTGAAAAACGTCACTACGCTCACATCGATGCGCCAGGACACGCGGACTACGTTAAAAACATGATCACTGGTGCCGCTCAAATGGACGGTGCGATCCTTGTAGTAGCATCTACTGACGGACCAATGCCACAAACTCGTGAGCACATCCTTCTTTCACGTCAGGTTGGTGTTAAACACCTTATCGTCTTCATGAACAAAGTTGACTTGGTTGACGATGAAGAATTGCTTGAATTGGTTGAAATGGAAATCCGTGACCTTCTTTCAGAATACGATTTCCCAGGTGATGACATTCCAGTTATCCAAAGGTTCAGCTCTTAAAGCTCTTGAAGGTGATTCTAAATACGAAGACATCATCATGGACTTGATGAACACTGTTGACGAATACATTCCAGAACCAGAACGTGACACTGACAAACCATTGTTGCTTCCAGTCGAAGACGTATTCTCAATCACTGGTCGTGGTACTGTTGCTTCAGGACGTATCGACCGTGGTGTTGTTCGTGTCAATGACGAAGTTGAAATCGTTGGTCTTAAAGAAGACATCCAAAAAGCAGTTGTTACTGGTGTTGAAATGTTCCGTAAACAACTTGACGAAGGTATTGCCGGAGATAACGTCGGTGTTCTTCTTCGTGGTATCCAACGTGATGAAATCGAACGTGGTCAAGTATTGGCTGCACCTGGTTCAATCAACCCACACACTAAATTCAAAGGTGAAGTTTACATCCTTTCTAAAGAAGAAGGTGGACGTCACACTCCATTCTTCAACAACTACCGTCCACAGTTCTACTTCCGTACAACTGACGTAACAGGTTCAATCGAACTTCCTGCAGGTACTGAAATGGTTATGCCTGGTGATAACGTGACTATCGACGTTGAGTTGATCCACCCAATCGCCGTTGAACAAGGTACAACATTCTCTATCCGTGAAGGTGGACGTACTGTTGGTTCAGGTATCGTATCTGAAATCGAAGCTTAATTAATATTAAGTTCCCAATACAATTATTCGTCAGACAATAATTGAGAGAGTCGAATTTACTCGGCTCTTTTTGGTTTTTAAAAATATCGGCTCTTTGTCAACTGTAGTGGGTGACGAAAAGCTAACATCTAGAGAGGACCTGATAGGTCTTCTCTTTTTTTATGTTCAGAGTGATGAAGACACGTTTCTTAAAGTTGATGAAGTTTCTAAAACCGAAGCCCAACCGTTTGATGTCTTTAATCAACTTGTTGGTAGCTTCCAGTTTTGCGTTTGAATAGTCTGTTTCTAGTGCATTTTGGATGTATTGTTTGTGTCTAAGAAAAGTTCTAAAGACCGTTTGAAAATAGTGATTGACTTTGCTTCTATTTTCCTCTATCAGCTCAAAGAACTCATCTACTCTCTTCTCCTGAAAGTGAAAAAGCAAAGCTGATAGAGGTTATAATAATTAGCGAGTTCCTCTGAGAAATTCAATGTCTTCTCAACAACTTCATGTGGTGCTAAAGTTTGGCGGAAAGTCTTTGAATAAAAAGAGTTGAGAGATAGTTTACGGCTGTCCTTTTGGAAGAGTCGCCAGTGATTTTTCAAGGCTCGGTAGGGGAGTGATTTCTTATCAAACTGGTTCATAATGGCAATTCTTGTCTTTAAAAAGGCTCGACCAAGGTGCTGGATGATGTGGAAACGATCAATAATGATTTCGGCGTTTGGGAAAAGTCTGCGAGCTAGTGGGATATAGGCTCCTGACATATCCATTGTAATAAACTGCACCTGTTGGCGAGCTTTTAATGGATACTTTAAAAAGTAGTTTCGTATAGTGGTTTGGCGGCGATTATCAAGGATGGTTATGAGTTCGTTTGTCTCATAATTCTGCGCCACAAAAGCCAATTCCCCTTTTTTGAACCCAAACTCATCCCAGGACATAACAGCTGGAAGTTTGTCATAATGCTCCTTGAAAGTAAATTGGTCAAGCTTACGATAGACAGTGGATGTCGACACACGAAGTCTTCTGGCAATATCAGTTAGTGACACCTTTTCAGTTAGGAGTTGTGTAACCTTTTGTCGGACTATATTAGAGATTTGGCAGTTTTTCTCAACGATAGATGTCTTAGCCACCGTGATTCTCCTACAACTTTTACACTGGAAACGACGTTTTTTCAGACGTAGTAGAGTTGGAGTTCCAGCTTGCTCGAGAAGAGGGATTTTAGAGTTTTTTTGAAAGTCATATTTGATCATCTTTCCATGGCAGTGAGGACATGATGGTGCAGGGTACTCGAGTTTTGCTTGAATCTCGATATGAGTGTCAGTTTCAAAAACAAGTGAAATCTTGATATTTGGGTCTTTAATTCCGATTAATTCTGTGGTATTCTTAATAAGTCTCATAAGTTCTTCCTAATGATGGTTTGCTGCTTTTTATTATAGTTCTTATGGGACTTTTTGTGTACATTTTAAAAAAGCTCTATAATCTCTACAGTGGTTTTTACCCAATACAGAAATTATAGAGCCAAAATATCTGAGAGTCTTCTTTATTTGCATTTAGTTGACTAAACTTAGCTTTTATAGAGAACAATCTTAATAAAGCAGGTTGAGTTTTCGGAATTTTCCTAAAATCCTAGTAATAGTAAGGGATTTGTGATAAAATAAACGAGTAAATAAATAAAAGAAGAGGTATGTGAAATGTCACGTAAACCATTTATTGCTGGTAACTGGAAAATGAACAAAAATCCAGAAGAAGCAAAAGCATTTGTTGAAGCTGTAGTGTCAAAACTACCTTCAGCTGACCTTGTTGAAGCTGGTATCGCAGCTCCTGCAGTTGACTTGACAGCTGTACTTGCTGCTGCTAAAGGTTCAAACCCTAAAGTTGCTGCACAAAAACACTTACTTTGAAAAATGCAGGTGCTTTCACTGGTGAAACTAGCCCACAAGTTTTGAAAGAAATCGGTACTGACTATGTTGTTATCGGTCACTCAGAACGTCGTGACTACTTCCACGAAACTGATGAAGACATCAACAAAAAAGCTAAAGCAATCTTTGCTAACGGTATGCTTCCAATCATCTGTTGTGGTGAATCTCTTGAAACTTACGAAGCTGGTAAAGCGGCAGAATTCGTAGGTGCTCAAGTTTCAGCTGCTCTTGCTGGACTGACTGCTGAGCAAGTAGCTTCATCAGTTATTGCGTACGAACCAATCTGGGCTATCGGTACTGGTAAATCAGCTTCACAAGACGATGCACAAAAAATGTGTAAAGTTGTGCGTGATGTTGTAGCAGCTGACTTCGGTCAAGAAGTTGCTGACAAAGTACGTGTTCAATACGGTGGTTCAGTTAAACCTGAAAACGTTGCTGAATACATGGCTTGTCCAGATGTTGACGGAGCTCTTGTAGGTGGTGCATCACTTGAAGCTGAAAGCTTCTTGGCATTGCTTGACTTCGTTAAATAATGAATAAAAAGTTCGAGAACTGTTCTCGGCTTTTTTGTTTGTAAACATGTGTCTAAAAAACTAAACCTAATAAGATAAATATGTGGTTTATATAAATAGAGTTTTGAAATGTTTTTGTGGTTTTGATGACATGCTAGGATGTACACTCTTTTTCCATAGGCTATATACTTTCTGAGATTGTTCTTTTAGCCTAAAATTTGATAAAATAGAAGGTAACAAAATAAAAAAGGAAGTATCATGTCAAAAGGGTTATTAATCTCAATCGAAGGGCCAGATGGTGCTGGAAAGACTACAGTTTTGGAGGCGCTTTTACCTCGTCTTAGAGAAGCCTATCCAGCCAAAGTCGTGACGACACGTGAACCAGGTGGAGTCGCTATTGCAGAGCAAATTCGTGAGGTTATTTTGGATGTAAATAATACGGCTATGGATGCTAAGACAGAGCTCTTGCTCTATATTGCGGCTCGCCGTCAACATTTGGTTGAGAGGGTTTTGCCAGAGCTTGAAGAAGGCAATATGGTCATCATGGATCGTTTTATTGATTCATCAGTTGCGTATCAAGGGACTGGTCGTGGCTTGAATCAGGATGAGATTGCCTGGTTAAATGCCTATGCGACTGATGGGTATAAACCTGATGTGACCCTATTGTTTGATGTGGATTCTGAGACTGGTTTGGCCCGCATTGCAGCTAGCGGTGAACGTGAAGTTAATCGGTTGGATTTAGAGAAGCTTGACCTACATCAGCGTGTACGTCAAGGTTATTTAGATTTAGCACAGGCTGAACCAGAACGTATCAAATTAATCGATGCCTCACAGGCTTTTGAGGATGTTGTAGAGGAAGCTTGGAAAGTAATTAAAGGCTATTTATAAGGAGCAAGATGAAGTTAGCTGAGAGTCAAAGCAAACTATTTGAAGAGTTTTCACAAATTATCAGAGAAAATCGTTTGAGTCATGCTTATTTGTTTTCGGGTGATTTTGGAAGTCTCGATATGGCTATTTGGCTAGCACAGAGTCGTTTTTGTGTGACTCCTGAGGATGGTCTACCTTGTGGCCACTGTCGTCCCTGTCGCTTGATTGCACAGGGGGACTTTTCTGATGTTAAATTAGTAGAGCCACAAGGACAGATTATTAAGACGGACACGATTCGTCAGTTGACTAGAGAGTTTAGTCAATCGAGTTTTGAGGGGCAGGCTCAGGTTTTTATCATTCGGGATGCAGATAAGATGCACGTCAATGCTGCTAATAGTCTATTAAAGTTTATTGAAGAACCTCAAAGTCAGATTTATATTTTTCTTTTGACAGCTGATGATAGTCGTATTTTACCGACGATTAAAAGCCGAGCTCAACTCTTTTATTTTCCAAAGAATCGGGCATATCTGGAAGAATTGCTGCAGAAGGAAGGCTTGTTGCTGACACAAGCCAAAGTGTTGGCGGACTTTGCTAAAGATGATGTTCAGGCTTTAGACTTAGCTAAAGATAATAAGATTCTTGATCTGATTAATACAGTAGAGCGTTTCACACAGTCCCTGCTATCTAATCAGGACCTGCTTTATTTGGACGTTGCAAAACTGGCTGTCCAGTGTAGTGAAAAGTCGGAACAAGAGATGGTCTGGGCTTTTTTAACTTATCAATTGGGGAAGGATATACAAAATCCACAAGCAAGACGATGGCTAGACTTAGTTTATGAGGCACGAAAAATGTGGCTTGCTAATGTCAGCTTTCAAAATGTGATGGAGTATATGGTATTATCATGACAGAAGTCATTGGAATAAAATTTGAAGAAACTGGAGCAGTAGAATACGTTGTTCCTGATAAAAATTACGCCAAAGATGACTTTGTAGTCGTTTTGGAGAAAAAGATAAGCGCCTAGCCCAGGTTGTCATGGAAAACACAGATTTTCCTGAGGTTAGTTTGCCTGCGGATTTGAATCGGGTTGAAGGATTGGCAGGGGAGAAAGATTTTGCTAGATATGATGAAAATCTTTTGAAGGCTGAAAAGAGTATGGGAGTAGTGGCTGATTTAATTGCTCAAAATCAGCTTGATATGAGGGTGGTGGATATTGTCTTTCCCCTAAATAGCTCATACGTGCGTATCAGTTTTGTGGCTGAAAACGGGTAGATTTTCGTCAGTTGCTCAAGGATTTGGCGACTTACTTTAAGACACGTATTGAGTTACGTCAAATTTCAAGTCGTGAGGAATCAAAAATCTATGGTGGCTTAGGACCTTGTGGCCGGGCACTTTGTTGTTCTAGTTTTTTGGGTGAATTCCCACCAGTATCGATTAAGATGGCTAAAAATCAGAGTTTATCTTTGAATTCTGGTAAGATGAATGGGGTCTGTGGTCGACTTATGTGTTGTCTCAGTTATGAAGATGACTTTTACCGAGATAGCAAGGCTAGTTATCCTGACTTGGGTGATGAAATTGAAACCAAGGATGGCACGGGTCAGGTCGTTGCCATTGATGTGATTGCAGGGACTATTAAGGTTGTATTTGAAAAAGGGCGTGCGCCCCTAACTTATGGAGTGGAGGAAGTTCAGCTAAATGGAAAAGCGTGAATTGTATGATAAATTCGAGGAATTATCACAAAATTTGATGTCGATGTTGGCAGAAGTAGAAGCAATTAAGGCGAACTTCTCAGGGATTCTCGATGAAAATACGGCTCTCAAGTTGGAGAATGACAAGTTACGTGAGCACTTGAGTCAAGTAGTTCAAGAGGAGACAGGGACTAAAATGTCTCATGGCAAGGTGAACCTCGAGGCTATTTATGATGATGGATTCCACATTTGCCCAGATTTTTATGGTCAACGTCGTGATAATAATGAAGCTTGTGGCTTCTGTGCAGAATTGTTGTACGGAGATTAAGTATGCAGGTTCAAAAGAGTTTTAAGGGGCAATCTAATTATGGTACCCTTTATTTGGTTCCCACACCTATTGGTAATTTGCAGGATATGACTTTTCGCAGTGTGCAAATCCTGAAAGAGGTGGATCTTATTTGTGCGGAGGACACGCGTAATACAGGTCTCTTGCTCAAACATTTTGAAATTGAAACCAAGCAGTATTCTTTTCATGAGCACAATGCCTATGAGAAAATTCCAGATTTACTGGAGCGCTTGAAGTCAGGTCTTTCTTTGGCTCAGGTTTCTGATGCGGGTATGCCTTCCATTTCGGATCCTGGGCATGATTTGGTCAAAGCCGCCATTGCTGAGGATATTCCTGTGGTGGCCTTACCGGGAGCATCAGCCGGTATTACAGCCTTGATTGCTAGTGGTTTAGCACCACAACCTCATATTTTTTATGGATTCCTGCCTCGTAAAAAGGGACAGCAGATTGATTTCTTCAAGGGAAAAGTATCTTATCCTGAGACACAGATCTTTTACGAGTCACCCTACCGTGTGGCGGATACCCTTGAAAATATGCATGAGGTCTATGGTAACCGTCAAGTAACTCTAGTTCGAGAATTGACCAAGCTTTATGAAGAGTATCAGCGAGGGTCAATTTCAGAAATTTTAGATTATATTGCTAGTAATCCTCTCAAGGGAGAATGTTTACTGATTGTGGCTGGAGATTCTGAGAATAGCAGGGAAGAAAATCTAACATCAGATGTTACGCCAGTGAAGGCTGTTGAAGCTTTAATTGCTTCTGGTATGAAACCTAATCAGGCTATAAAAACCATTGCTAAAGAGCGAAAAATAAACAGACAAGAGCTTTATAACCTTTTCCATAGGGTTTAAGAGGCTCTTTTTTTGTGGCGACATAATATGTCAGAAAAGAAAGAATTATCAAAAAATTCCGTAAATACACTTGTTTGTCTCATATTTTTTTGTGTTATATTTTCTAACATAAAAATATTTTGTGAATTGGAGTGGTTTTTATGGATACAGGTAGCAGTGCCTTTATATTGATTTGTTCAGCCATGGTTTGTTTGATGACACCGGCCTTGGCCTTCTTCTATGGTGGTCTTGGGCGTCGAAAAAAATGTCATTAATACTATGATGATGTCTGTTCTTCCCTTAGCTATAGCCTCTCTCTTGTGGATTGTTGCTGGCTACTCGCTTTCTTTTGGCGGTCATGGGAATTTCTTCGGTAATTTCAGTCACCTTTTTATAAATGGTGTGTCTGAAACGATTTCAAGTCGTGGTCTAGCTATTCCTGATCTCTTATTTGCGGCTTTTTCAGATGATGTTTTCCATTATCTGTGTGGCGATTTTGACAGGTTCAGTAGTAGAACGTATGCGCTTTACTCCTTTAACTATTTTCGTAGTCTTTTGGTTATTTTTGGTCTATTATCCTTTTGCACATATGGTATGGGACGAAGGGCTCCTTGCTAAATGGGGGACAATTGACTTCGCAGGTGGTGATGTGGTTCATATTACCTCGGGTGTATCGGCCTTGGTTCTGGCAATCGTTGTTGGTAAACGTCGTGATTTTGGCATTTTAGAACACCGTCCTCATAATGTTCCTTTTGTCCTATTGGGAGCGGGTCTCCTTTGGTTTGGCTGGTTTGGTTTCAATGCAGGCTCAGCCTTGGCTGCTAATGGCTTGGCAGTTCACGCGCTAGTAACCACACATGTTTCTGCAGCAGCTGCCATGTTTTCATGGTTGGCTCTTGAAAAATATGTGACAGGTCATCCATCTTTGGTCGGTGGTTCGACTGGTTTAGTAGCTGGGCTTGTTGCCATCACGCCTGGAGCCGGTTTCGTTTCCATCTGGAGTGCCATTCTAATTGGAGCTATGGTTAGTCCGGTTTGTTTCTATGCTATCTCTGTCTTAAAAAAACGCTTTGCCTATGATGATGCTTTGGATGCTTTTGGTTGCCACGGCGTTGGAGGTATCTTTGGTGGTTTGGCTACTGCGATTTTTACGACACCAGATTTAGCCCTAGATAAGGTCAATATTGGCTTGATTTATGGGAAGGCCCATCTGTTTATTGTGACCATTTTGGCTATTATCTTTACAGCTATTTGGTCTGCTCTTGTGACCTATGGTATTATTAAAGTAATTGCTCATTATATGCCTTTACGTGTCACTGACCGTGATGAAGCTATTGGTCTTGATGACTGTGAACACAAGGAAACAGCCTATCCAACCTTTATGGGCTTAGATTCGTAGGAGAATACAGATGAAAAAAGTAGAAGCGATTATTCGTTCGGATAAATTGGAAGATTTGAAAAATGCCTTGACTGGTAGTGGTTTAGCCAAGGGAATGACTGTAAGTCAAGTTCTGGGTTACGGTAATCAACGGGGCTTTGCAGAGTTTGTTCGTGGACAGCGCATTGTTCCTACCTTATTAGCTAAGGTCAAGGTTGAGATTGTAGTTAAGGATATGGCAGTTGACGAGGTTGTTGATGCCATTCGGAGCGCCGTAGCGACGGGAGAAGTTGGTGATGGGAAGATTTTTATTGTTCCTATTGATGATGTTATCCGTATTCGTACGGGTGAACGTGGTGGAGACGCCATTTAATATATGAAGGCTTAAACCGGTTGGTTTGGGTCTTTTTTAGTGAATTTTGATATACTTAGAGGAGTTAGTATGATTGAGGGGGTGACCGATTGGCGAAAGGAAAAAAGAAAACTAAGTCGAAAGCTAGACCTAAGAAAACTAAAAAGAAAAAGAAGTCTTTCTTGCTTTTTCCTAAATTTTTCCAAAAGTGGAGTCTGATTTTTATGGGTCTATTTGCCTTATTGGGCCTCCTAGCTAGTTTAAATTTTCCAAGGTTGACTATGGAAAAAAATATGACGCCTACAGATGAGACGACGGTTGCTTTTATTGCTGAGATTGGCGAGACATCGCGCTATTTGGCAGCTAGAAATGATCTTTATGCATCTGTCATGATAGCTCAGGCTATTCTAGAATCTGATTCTGGCCAATCAAGTTTGAGTCAGAAGCCATCTTACAATTTCTTTGGAATTAAAGGAGAATACAATGGTCAAAGTGTAACCCTACCGACCTGGGAGGATGATGGTAAGGGAAATCCTTACCATATTGATGCGGCCTTTCGTTCCTATGGTTCCGTGGAAAATTCTTTACAGGATTATGTGGACTTCCTTGAGGGAAGCTACTATGTAGGAGTGCACCGTTCCAAGACAAAGAGTTATAAAGATGCGACGGCAGCCCTAACAGGCGTTTATGCTACCGACATAACCTATGGGGATAAATTGAACAGCATCATAGAACAATATCAGTTAACTATTTACGACACATATTAGGATCAAGGAGAATAAGAAAAATATGAACCAGAACCAAGTGAAACTCATTGCAATTGACATGGACGGGACACTCTTAAATAGCCAAAAAGAGATACCTGAAGAGAACATCAAGGCTATTCAAGATGCGGCTGCGGCAGGTATTAAGATTGTCCTTTGTACGGGTCGCCCACGTTCAGGCATTGTTCCCCATTTTGAAAAATTGGGTCTTAGTGAAGAAGAGTACATTATCATGAACAATGGGTGTTCAACTTATGAAACTAAAAATTGGACCTTGCTTCAATCTGAAAGTTTATCTCGCTCTGAAATGGAAGCACTCTTGCAGGCTTGCGAAGACTTCCCAGGGGTGGCTCTAACCTTTACTGGTGAAAAAACTTACTATGTTGTGGGTAATGAGGTACCTGAGCTAGTAGCTTATGATGCTGGGACTGTTTTTACAGAAGCGAAAGCTAGGAGTTTGGAAAAAATCTTTGAGGAAGGGCAAGTGATTTTCCAAGCTATGTATATGGCTGATTCTGAATCTTTGGACGCCTTCCAAAATGCTGTGCAAGATAGACTTAATCAGAGCTATAGCACAGTTCGCAGTCAAGATTATATCTTTGAAATTATGCCACAAGGAGCAACCAAGGCCAGTGGACTGAAGCATTTAGCTGAAAAGTTGGGATCAATCCCGAACAGATTATGGCTTTGGGAGATGCTGCTAATGACCTTGAAATGCTTCAATTCGTCGGTCAAAGCGTTGCCATGGGTAATGCGAGTGACGACATTAAGGCTTTGTGTAAGTATGTGACTTTGACAAATGACGAGGCAGGTGTGGCACACGCCATTCGTACTTGGGCTCTATAAGAAAAAGACCTTTAGCTTTATTGTTTGCTAAAGGTTTTTCGATTTCTGATAATGGCAATGAGAGTAGTAAGTGTGATAGTGACATCAGTGATGGCAGCTGGGTAAGCCTGAATGGTCAAATCGTAAATTAGCCAAAGTAACATATTTTCAATAATGACCCAGCGAAGCCACTGAAGGTTTGGTGTGGCAGCAATAGCTAGGCTATAGGAAACTGAAGAGATGATAGGTAACTAACCAATAATCCCAAGTTGATTGAGATAAGATCCGACGATGATTTGAAGAATGATGAGGATGGTCAAGATAGTCTTGGTCATTTTCTTTTTGATCATCAAACGATTTCTAATGATGGAAATACTAATGGTTAAGGCACCGGTATAGCCACCCAATAAGAGGTTAGCAGTGGCAGTGAAAAATATAGTCGGTAATTTGCCAGGCGAGCATCTTATTTTTTGATTTTGCAAAAGAAGATATGGCAACACAGAGGGCTCCAATGGCTGAGAATACTTGTAGCTAGAAGGTAGATTATCATGATTCAACTTCCAATTTTTTTCCTTTATTATATCACAAGAAAGAAGGATTTATTTCGATAATATCTATCCGTTATTTTGAGGTTACAAAAGATGAAGGAACAACTAAAAAAATCATCTCCCAACGGATGATGGTATTGCTACGCTAGGGTTCCATTTATGAAAAATCTCCAAACACTGCTAGTAATGTTTTTCTGACTGGTTTTGCTTTGAAATCTGGTGACAAGTATCAGATAAAAACGCAGCATACTCGAGACGGGCATTGATGGCTTTCTGATATGAGTATCTGATCTTTTTATTATTTTTGGGAAAAGTCTTGTTTATTCCTTAATAAATAGATACAATAGAAGAGTCGGTCTTACCGAAAATTTTATATAATGAGGACAAAAATGTGTCAGTAAATTGGCAGGATATTGCGTTTTCTTTCCTCGGTGGTTTGGGACTTTTCCTATTTAGTATTAAGTATATGGGTGATGGTCTTCAACAAGCGGCCGGAGATAAACTACGCTTTTACATCGATAAGTACACCAGTAACCCATTTTTAGGTGTTCTGATTGGCATTGTCATGACGGCCTTGATTCAGTCGAGTTCAGGGGTAACCGTTATTGTCGTAGGTCTGGTTTCGGCAGGGCTCTTGAGTCTTCGTCAGGCTATTGGTATTGTCATGGGGGCGAATATCGGGACAACCGTAACCTCCTTCATGATTGGTTTCAAGCTTGGTGATTATGCTCTTCCAGTGATTTTCCTAGGGGCAGCGTTTCTCTTCTTTACGAGTACTAAGAAGCTCAATAACCTAGGACGTATCTTGTTTGGTGTTGGGGGGATTTTCTTTGCCCTTAACCTGATGGGAGATGCGGTAGAACCTTTGAAGTCAGTAACAGCCTTTAAAGATTACCTGGCAACTTTAGGTGACCGCCCAATTATGGGAGTTATCATTGGTTCTGGTTTGACCATGTTGATTCAGTCTTCGGCAGCTACCATTGGTATTCTTCAGAGCCTTTATTCAGGTGGTTTGCTTGACCTACAAGGGGCTCTTCCAATCCTCTTTGGGGACAATATCGGAACAACTATTACAGCGGTTCTTGCGGCTCTTGGTTCCAACATTGCGGCCAAACGTGTGGCAGGGGCTCACGTACTGTTCAACGTTATTGGAACGGTCTTGTGTTTGGTTCTTCTGGTACCATTCACAGCTCTGATTCAATGGTTTAAGTCTATGCTTGGTTTGACACCAGAGATGACTATTGCCTTTGCCCATGGTACCTTCAATATTGCAAATACTATCGTGCAATTCCCATTCATTGGGCTTCTTGCTTATCTTGTAACTAAGATTATTCCTGGTGAGGATGAAGTTAACAAGTACGAAGCGCTTTACTTGGATCGTTTGCTTATCACACAAGCGCCAGCCATTGCCCTTGGTAATGCTAAGAAAGAGTTGGTTCACTTAGCGTCATATGCCATTCAATCTTTGGAGGCTTCATACGCTTTCTTTGATAAAGGTGATGAGAAATACTTTGACAAGGTTGAGAAGTATGAAACAGCTGTTAATAGTATTGACGAAGAGTTGACAACCTACTTGATTGACATCTCTAATGAATCTCTAAGCGTTTCTGAAAATGAAGTGTTGGCAAGTGTGCTTGACTCTGTTCGTGACTTGGAGCGTATTGGTGATCTGGCAGTTGCAAGCGCCAACCTTTCACAACATATTCATAATAAGGGGATTGAATTCTCTGAGACTGCTAAGACCGAGCTTGGGGATGTTTATAACCGTACGCACCGTATTGTTCTCGATAGTATTCGTGTTGTTGTGGATGATGACAAGGTGCTTGCAGGTCAAGTCATCCTTCGTCATGAAGAATTGGAAAAACTTGAAAAACAATTGCGTAAAACACATACCAAACGTCTTAACAATGGTGAATGTACTGCGCAAGCAGGTATCAACTATGTTGATTACCTCTCACATTACACACGTATCGCAGACCATGCGATTAACCTTGTTGAAAAGGTTACAGAAGGTGTGATTTAATAGAGAAAGTCGAGAAAATTTCTCGGCTTTTTTGATATAATGAAAGCGTATTAAGAATATAGAAAAATGATGAGAGGTGGTCCTATGACCTATTATATTTCAGCCAAACGTTTTTACTTTGAGAATAAAATCAAGGAAGGTGGCTACCTAGAGGTTGTGGATGGTCATTTCGGTGACTGGACAGAAAAGGTACCAGAAGGTGCAGAAGTACTGGATTACAGTAATTATCAGATTGCTCCGGGTCTTGTAGATACTCATATTCATGGATTTGCGGGTTATGATGTCATGGATAATTCTGAGGAAAGTCTTCTTGGCATGAGTCAAGCCTTGCTTTCAGCAGGTGTGACTTCTTTCTTACCGACAGCATTGACAGCACCATTTGAAGAGTTAAAAGCTATCTGTCAGACAGCAGCAGAGACGGCTGGTAAGGAGCCTGGTGCTAAAATTCAGGGACTCTTCTTTGAAGGACCTTATTTCACTGAGACCTATAAGGGAGCGCAAAATCCTAAATATATGGGCAATCCAAGTATAGAACAGTTGCAAGCCTGGCAAGAGGCGGCTCAAGGCAAATTAATCAAGCTGGCCTTGGCTCCTGAACGTGAGGGAGTAGTTGAATTTATCAAAGAAGCGACTGGGCAAGGTGTGACAATCGCTCTAGGTCATTCCAATGCTACTTACGAGGAAGCTGTAGCGGCTGTGGAAGCTGGGGCATCTGTTTGGGTTCACGTCTACAACGGTATGCGTGGGTTTACGCATCGTGAACCTGGAATGGTTGGAGCAGCCTTCGATAGTCCAGAAACGATTGGTGAGTTGATTGCAGATGGTCATCATGTGGTTCCTGCAGCTTGTAAGGTTCTTATCAAGCAAAAGACTCCTCAAGGAGTTGCCCTTATTACAGACTGTATGTCAGCGGGAGGTTGTCCAGATGGCGACTATATGTTAGGCGAACTTCCTGTTATTGTTGAAAATGGTACTGCCCGCCTCAAAGAAGGTGGTAACCTGGCTGGTTCTATCCTACAACTTAAAGATGGTGTCAAGCACGTCGTTGATTGGGGACTTGTGACGGTTGCTCAAGCTTTACAAATGGCGAGTCATGTTCCAGCTAAATCTGTTGGTCTTGAAAATACTTGTGGAAGTCTAAAAGCAGGTCTACCAGCTGATTTTATCGTCTTAGATGACTCCTTGGACTTACAAGCAACCTATATTGATGGACGAAAAGGTTGGGAAAAATAAGAGTATGAGTAGCACTTTCTTATGAAGGTGCTGTTTTTAATTGATTTTTACAAAGGTGTCAGAGTAGTGTAAAATAGAAATACTTTATATTTTATAGGAGGTAATATGTCAAAACGTATTTGGAGCATTGCCCTGGCCTACGTCGGTGTAATGATTGGTGCAGGGGTATCTTCAGGGCAGGACCTCTTACAGTATTTTGTTAGTTTTGGAGCCTGGGGACTGATAGGTGTCATAGTTCTAGGAATTTTGCATGTTGGCTTTGGGCGACTCATGATTGCTCTGGGAAGTTATTACCGCTCAGATGACCATTCGGTAGTCCTGGCAGAAATCAGTCATCCTGTGATTTACCGTATTTTGGATATCGCTTTGATTATCACTTGTTTCCTGTTTGGTTTTGTGATGACAGCTGGTGCAGAGGCTAACCTAAACCAACAGTTCGGCTTCCGATTTGGGTAGGTGCCTTCCTGTGTACAGCTCTGACTATCTTTGTGAGTTTCCTAGATTTCAAAAAAATCATCGGTGTTATTGGAGTTTTTACCCCTATGATTTTGGTTATGATTGCTATGATATTCGTGACCAATGTTCTAGGGCGTCACTGGGATTTTGCAGAGATGGATAAGGTGTCGCAAACCATTCAATCTCCCTTCCCAAGCGTTTGGATGTCTGTGATCAATTATTTTGCTGTTTGTGTCATGTCAGCCATAGCCATGGCCTTTGTAATGGGTGGATCTATTCTCAAAATCAATGAAGCCGAAAAGAGTGGAGCCTGGGGAGGATTTATGGTTGGTGTGATTTTCTTCGTCACGACCTTGATTCTCTTTGCTAACAGTGATAAAGTTGCTAGCTCGGATGTTCCTATGCTGGCTATTGCCAAGGAAGTGAACCCTATCTTTGCGACACTCTACGCCTTAGTGATTTTTGGCTTGATTTTCAATACCGTCTTTAGTCTCTACTATGCCCTTGGGAAACGCTTCTCAGCAGGTAGTGATAAACGCTTCAAGTTCTTTGTGGCTGCATTTGCCCTTGCTGGTTTTGCTATTTCCTTCATGGGCTTCCGTCAATTGGTAGCGGTTATGTATCCTATTATCGGTTATCTGGGAATGCTGATGTTGGTCGTGCTAGTTGTGGCTAGCTACCGCGAAAAAGCCAAAATTCGTAAGGAAAAGGAAATTCGAAATCATCTCTTGTCTATCGTCGAGAAAGCTTATGATCCCAATCAAGACTTAACCCATCAGGACAGGAAAAAGGCCCAAGAACTTCGAGAAGCTTCAATTATTGATAATGATATTCTTCATGAAGATTCCCATGCACATGTTCGTCAGGAAATGGGAATCAGTGAGAAGGATTAGAATTTTATTTTACAAGTTTCTCTATTTCTGCTATAATACTGACAAGAAAGAAGGGCTTATGGCGTTTTTCTAGCGAGCTTGGGATAGTGAAAGCCAAGTAGAGCAAAGTAAGCAAGTGGCGCTTTCTCTCAGCAAAGAGCTGAAGACAAACAGATAAAATGAAGTAATAAATTAGGGTGGAACCGCGTTTCTGACGCCCCTAGGTCGTTTGACTTAGGAGCAGAGACACGGTTCTTTTTGTATTCTAAGTCACGGATTTAATATTAAATTAAGGAGTATCAATGTCTAAGAAATTAACCTTTCACTGCGTCAGTGGCAGATACCTCCTTATAGTCGGACTGCCCCACGCTCAGCACTAGGGTGCCTGAGCTAGACGCAGTACTAACTCGTCTTGCCTCGTACGATCGACGAGGCAGACTCGTGTCGCAAGAAATTATAGAAAAAGGAGTAAATAATGTCTAAAAAATTGACTTTCCAGGAAATTATCCTTACTTTGCAACAATACTGGAATGACCAGGGTTGTATGCTCATGCAGGCTTATGATAATGAAAAAGGGTGCAGGAACCATGAGTCCTTACACCTTCCTTCGTGCCATTGGGCCTGAACCATGGAATGCGGCTTATGTAGAGCCATCTCGTCGTCCAGCTGATGGTCGTTACGGGGAAAACCCAAATCGTCTCTATCAACACCACCAATTCCAAGTGGTTATGAAACCATCACCATCAAACATCCAAGAGCTTTACCTTGAGTCATTGGAAAAATTGGGGATCAATCCTTTGGAACATGATATTCGTTTCGTTGAAGATAACTGGGAAAACCCATCAACTGGTTCAGCTGGTCTTGGTTGGGAAGTTTGGCTTGACGGTATGGAAATCACTCAGTTCACCTACTTCCAACAAGTTGGTGGATTGGCAACTGGTCCGGTAACTTCTGAGGTCACTTACGGATTGGAACGTTTGGCTTCTTACATCCAAGAAGTAGATTCTGTTTACGATATTGAGTGGGCTCCAGGCGTTAAATACGGAGAAATCTTCCTTCAACCAGAATATGAGCACTCAAAATACAGCTTTGAAGTCTCAGACCAAGATATGCTTCTTGAAAACTTTGAAAAATTTGAAAAAGAAGCAGGACGTGCTTTGGAATTGGGTCTTGTTCACCCAGCCTACGACTACGTATTGAAATGTTCACATACTTTTAACTTGCTAGATGCTCGTGGTGCTGTTTCTGTCACAGAACGTGCCGGTTATATTGCCCGCATCCGTAACTTGGCCCGTGTTGTAGCCAAGACCTTCGTTGCAGAACGTAAGAAACTTGGTTACCCACTTCTTGACGAAGCCACACGCGCAAAACTCCTAGCAGAAGAGGAAGAATAAACAGAGCGTATTAAAAAGGATTGGCTAATAGAGTAATCCTACAGAACCAGTTGCCGCAGTGATAAAGGTATCGTTAGAGAAACTAACGATACCAGGCAAAATTGGAGACATTAGGCTCCAATTTTAGCAATGAAACGACGCAGTCGGTTGCTTGCGTGACAATCACATAAGGCAAACTGGAAAAAAAGATATTTTTCGGAGAAAAAACATGACAAAAAACTTATTAGTAGAACTTGGACTTGAAGAATTGCCAGCCTACGTTGTCACACCAAGTGAAAAACAACTCGGTGAGAAAATGGCAGCCTTCTTGGATAACAATCGTCTTTCATACGAAAGCATTCAAACCTTCTCAACACCACGCCGTTTGGCTGTCCGTGTCATTGGATTGGCTGATCAACAATCTGATTTGACAGAAGATTTTAAAGGACCTTCTAAGAAAATCGCCTTGGATGCAGAAGGTAACTTCTCAAAAGCGGCACAAGGATTTGTCCGTGGAAAAGGCTTGACCGTTGATGATATCGAATTCCGTGAAGTTAAAGGTGAAGAATATGTCTACGTGACGAAACATGAAGCTGGAAAACCTGCCAAAGAAGTCTTGGCTGGCGTTCCAGAAGTGCTTTCTTCATTGACTTTCCCTGTTAGCATGCACTGGGCTAACAACACCTTTGAATACATCCGCCCAGTTCATACCTTGGTTGTCCTTTTGGGCGACGAAGCGCTTAACCTTGATTTCTTGGATATCAAGTCAGGTCGTGTGAGCCGTGGTCACCGTTTCCTTGGGCACGAAGTGGAAATCACCAATGCAGATTCTTATGAGGAAGACCTTCGTACCGTGTACGTGATTGCGGATAGCAAAGAACGTGAAAACATGATTCGTGAGCAAATCAAAGCCATCGAATCAGAACAAGGTGTTCAAGTCCAAATCGAAGAAGGACTTTTGAATGAAGTCTTGAACTTGGTCGAATACCCAACTGCCTTCATGGGAAGTTTTGATACTAAGTATTTGGATGTTCCAGAAGAAGTTTTGGTGACCTCAATGGAAACGCACCAACGTTACTTTGTTGTACGTGACCTTGATGGTAAACTTAAACCAAACTTCATCTCAGTCCGTAATGGTAACGCTGAGCATTTGGAAAATGTTATCCGAGGAAATGAAAAAGTATTGGTTGCACGTCTTGAAGATGGTGAATTCTTCTGGCGTGAAGACCAAAAACTTAAGATTGAAGACCTCGTTGCTAAATTGGCGAACGTAACCTTCCATGAAAAAATTGGTTCTCTTTCAGAACACATGGCCCGTGCTGGTGTTATTGCAGCGTCATTGGCTGAGCAAGCTGGTTTGACTGCAGAAGAAACGGCAGCCGTCGCTCGTGCAGCTGAAATCTACAAATTTGACCTCTTGACGGGTATGGTCGGAGAGTTTGATGAATTGCAAGGAATCATGGGTGAAAAATACGCCCTCCTTGCTGGTGAGGATGCTGCGGTTGCGACAGCTATCCGTGAGCACTACCTTCCTGATTCAGCAGACGGAGCTCTTCCAGAGACTAAGGTTGGTGCCATCCTTGCGCTTGCAGATAAATTGGATACCCTCCTTTCCTTCTTCTCAGTTGGCTTGATTCCATCAGGTTCTAATGACCCTTATGCGCTTCGTCGTGCAACGCAAGGGATTGTTCGTATCTTGGATGCTTTTGGTTGGCACATCCCTATGGATGAGTTGATTGACAGTCTTTACGGACTTTTATTTGATAGTCTTTCATATGACAATCAAGCAGAAGTGCTCAACTTCATCAAGGCGCGTGTGGACAAGATGATGGGACGCACATCAAAAGATATCAAAGAAGCTGTTCTTGCTGGTTCAAACTTCGTGGTTGCGGATATGCTGGAAGCAGCTGACGCCCTCTCAGAAGCTGCTAAGACGGATGGTTATAAGGCGGCTGTTGAGTCACTCTCTCGTGCCTTCAACTTGGCTGAAAAAGCAGATGCTTCAGTAGTAGTCGATGCCGCTCTTTTTGAAAATGATCAAGAAAAAGCTCTTGCCCAAGCAGCAGAAAATCTTGAATTGACAGGTTCAGCTAGTGATAAATTGGCACAGCTATTTGCTCTTAGTCCAGTCATCGATGCCTTCTTTGACAATACCATGGTGATGGCAGAGGATGAAGCTGTTAAAAACAACCGTTTGGCCCTTCTTGCAGGTCTTGTGTCTAAAGCTAATGCTGTTGCAGCCTTCAACCAATTGAATACAAAATAGAGGTGAAAAGGAATGGATCCTAAAAAAATTGCTCGTATCAATGAGCTTGCTAAAAAGAAAAAAACAGAAGGTTTGACTCCAGAAGAAGCAGTGGAGCAAGCAAAGCTTCGTGAAGAATACATTGAGGGCTATCGTCGCTCAGTTCGTCACCATATCGAAGGAATTAAAGTGGTTGACGAAGAGGGTAACGATGTGACACCTGAAAAACTACGTCAAATACAACGTGAAAAAGGTTTGCATGGCCGTAGTCTCGATGATCCTGAATCATAATAACGATGAACAAGGGTTTGGAATGTTTCCAAGCCCTTGTTTTGAAGCATAAAATTCTGAATATTCTGTATAAATTTGACCAATTATTTCAAAAATGGTAAAATATAAGTTATGTTAAAAATGGCATGATTCAGTGAGTTGTGCTAAATAGAATTGGAGTGAAAAAAATGTCGCAAAAGCAACATCATAAAGACGACGACAACCAGACTGAGAATGGGATGGTGCGTGGTCTTCAAAACCGTCACGTCCAGCTGATTGCCATCGCTGGTACGATCGGTACAGGTCTCTTCCTCGGGGCAGGTCGTTCCCTCTCCCTAACAGGACCTTCAATCATCTTAGTATATATACTGACTGGTATTTTCATGTATCTTATGATGCGAGCAATCGGTGAGATGCTCTATATGGATCCTGACCAACACACCTTTATCAACTTTATTACCAAATACCTTGGTAAGGGCTGGGGATTCTTCTCGGGTTGGTCTTACTGGGTATCACTTATTTTCCTTGGAATGGCAGAAATTACGGCCGTATCAACTTATGTCCAATATTGGTTCCCAAGTTGGCCTGCCTGGCAGATTCAGATTGTCTTCTTGCTTATCCTGAGCTCGGTTAACCTGATTGCGGTTAAGATTTTCGGGGAAGTTGAGTTTTGGTTTGGGATGATCAAGATTGTCACCATTCTTGCCTTGATAGCTACAGGGATATTTATGGTAGCAACTAACTTTGAAACGCCAGCTGGACATGCTAGTCTTACCAATATCACACAAGGATTTCAGATGTTTCCTAAAGGTTGGGTGAGCTTTGTCATGACCTTCCAAATGGTCTTCTTTGCCTACCAAGCCATCGAATTTGTAGGGATTACAACATCTGAGACAGCAAATCCACGTAAGGTGTTGCCAAAGGCAATCAAGGAGATTCCGATTCGTATTGTCATTTTCTATGTGGGTGCCCTCATTGCCCTCATGGCTATCTTCCCATGGCAAAAACTTCCAGTTAATGAATCACCCTTCGTAACGGTCTTCCAAATGGCTGGTATCAAGTGGGCAGCGGCTTTCATTAACTTTGTTGTTTTGACAGCAGCGGCTTCATCATTGAACTCAACGCTTTATTCTACAGGTCGTCACCTTTTCCAAATTGCTAAGGAGACACCAAATAGTAAAGTCATGAAAGCTTTGAAGCTAGATACTTTGTCACGTAATGGTATTCCTTCACGTGCTATCATTGTTTCAGCCATTGTAGTATGTGTTTCAGCCTTCATCAACGTCTTACCTGGTGTATCTGATGCCTTCGCTTTGATTACGGCATCATCATCAGGTGTCTACATTGCCATCTATATTTTGACCATGCTTGCTCATCTCAAGTACCGTAAGTCTCAAGAGTTTATGGCAGATGGCTTCCTTATGCCAGCCTATAAGATTCTTAATCCATTGACTATCCTTTTCTTCATCTTCGTCTTTGTTTGTCTCTTCTTGCAAAAGTCAACAGTTGTCGGAGCTATCGGAGCAACCATCTGGATTGTAGTGTTTAGTATCTACAGTAACTGGAAACACAGTAAATAAATCGATTTAGCTCACCTTATGGTGGGTTTTTTAGTTGCCAAAAAAAAGGACACAAGGTGTCCCAGTTATTAGTTATGCAATACTTTCTTGGCTTCCATGGTGAAAGAAACCGCTTATGAGGTCCTTACTACGATGGAAAATAGCGGGCTTGTGATCGTTGTGCGAACGGCCATTAACATCAAGTTTAGCCCATTCAAGAGCCTGGTGGGCATTTCGGTCTGAGACTGTAGATGTCCCAATATAGCTATAGATGCCTGCTTGAGCGAGAATAAAACCTTGCAGTTGACGAATATGCTCATCATTGAGGGCTTCGGAAAAATGAATCTTAACTGTCTTATAAGTTAAAGCTTGGACAGACTCGACGATAGGCGACTCTGCTAGGAGGTGCAAAAGTTCTTGATGCTTAGTAAAGTACTTATCATAGTTCATTGGAAGAATGATAGTATGGGCAATCCAATCTTCCAAGTTGGCTTTAGCTTTCTTACTGAGACCTCTTGCTGTGATACTGAGATCATCCATATTGAAAGGAAGCTGGTCGATGTGAGCAGTGTTTGAACCATATGCCTTTCTGAAAAGCGGTGTACTTGATAGAATATGTCCAGTGGGAGAAATAATAGCCAAGGCAGTTTCCTTGGTTTGGTAACCAAGCTCGTGGCATTCCATGCTAGCGTATGTGTCTTTAAATTCAATAATTGCTCTTGTTTTCATCGTGTAACTCTCTTTCTGTTAGTTTATAAACTAACAATAGTTTATCATGACTTATAATCTTGGTCAAGATTTTACCTTCAAAAACAAAAAAATATTTTGTAAGGGTTTGCAAAAATATTTGAACTCTGATATTATATAACCATAGCAAAAGGATTGTTACTGGTCAGCAGGCAAAACCTAGATAAATACGAAAAACTAATGGGAGTAGTGTATGCTCATCTCAATTGGTTCTTGGTATTTATTTAGGTTTTTTTCGTTGAAAAAGCCTCAAAGAAAACTAGGATCCTAGACAAGAAAGGAGCCCTTATGGCTAAATATACTGAATTAGCTGAGGACATTCTCAAACACGTTAGTGGCAAGGAAAATGTTAATAGCTTGAAACACTGTGTGACACGTTTGCGCTTTGATTTGAAAGATGAATCTAAAGCAGATGATGACTACCTTAAGAACCGTGACGGAGTTGTTACTGTTGTTAAAGCAGGTGGACAATATCAGGTGGTGATTGGTAACCATGTGCCTGATGTTTATGCGGAGGTTCTCCAAGTTGGTGGTCTTCCAGCAGGTGGAAGTCTTGATCTTGATGAGGGGGATGCACAAAAGGGTAATCTCTTCGATCGCTTTGTATCCCTAGTCTCAAGTATTTCCAACCTTTCCTTGGTCCATTGGCTGCGGCCGGGATTATCAAGGGTGTAGTTGCTATCATGGCAGCATGTGGTCTGTCAGCTGCAACAAGTCCTATTTATGTCATCTTGAATGCAGCAGGAGATGGTTTCTTCCAGTTCTTGCCAATCTTGATTGCATTAACATCTGCCCGTCGTTTCAAGGTTAATGAGTTTACAGCTATTGCGATTGCAGGAGCGCTTGTTTACCCTGATATTGCTACACTAGTGACTGCTCTTCAAAAGCTGGTCAAGGACATGTTCTAGGAGTTATTCCTTTTGCACTTCCTGCAGGAGGTTACCTCTCAACTGTAATGCCTTCTATCTTGGCAATTTGGGTGGCTTCATACATTCAAAAATTCTTTACCAAGATTACTCCAGATGTGATTAAAGTCTTCGTAGTGCCTTTCTTTACATTACTCATTACCGTTCCATTAACATTCTTGGTGGTGGGACCAGTTGCCAATACTTTCTCTAATGGATTGACAAATCTTTTCCAAGCAATCATGAACTTTAATCCGATTGTCTTTGGTCTTGTACTTGGTGTTTTGTGGCAAGTCTTGGTTATGTTCGGAATGCACTGGGCACTTGTTCCCCTTGCTATCTTAGATGTGGCAACAAACGGAAGTTCTATTATTCTTTCGGCAGCTATTCTTCCATGTTTCACGCAAACAGGTGTGTTGGGAGCTATCATGCTTAAAACGAAAGAAGAAAAAGTCCGTACCATCTCTATGCCAGCCTTCATTTCATCTATTTTTGGGGTTACAGAACCTGCTATCTATGGGGTAACCCTTCCAATGAAAACGCCATTCTACATTTCATGTGGTGTTTCAGGACTTATGGGGGCTGCCATGATGGCCCTAGATATTAAGACGTATTCAATAGGTGGTCTGGGTGTATTTGTCTTCCCAAGCCTTATTGGGCCTGACGGTAACCTTTCTAAAGTTATCTTTGCCATTATTATTGCCATTGTGGGTGGTGTTCTTGCCTTCCTCATCCAACTCTTTGTACGAGTGCCAAATCTATACGGTGGTGGAGCAGCTAAGGTTGAGGAAAAAGCTGAAGAAGCTGCACCTGCTCCTAAGGAAATTCAACAAGAAATTATTGCGAGCCCACTTATCGGGAATATTGTCCCACTTGACCAAGTTCCTGACCAAGTCTTTGCCTCAGGAGCTATGGGTAAGGGTATCGCTATTGACCCTACCGATGGGGTAGTGGTCGCACCAGCTAAGGCAACGGTTAATTTAGTCTTCCCTACTGGTCATGCGATTGGTTTGACAACTGAAAATGGTGCAGAGCTTCTCATCCATATTGGTATGGATACTGTTTCTCTTGCTGGAAAAGGGTTCAAGACCTATGTGGAAGCAGGGGATGTCGTAGAAGCGGGTCAAAAACTTATAGAATTTGACCTAGCAACTATTCGAGATGCAAAATTACCAGTTATCACACCAGTCATTGTGACAAACACTGCTGACTTCGATGATGTCTTAACTACTAAAGAAGCCCGCGTTAACACTGGTGATTATCTCTTTACTGCTGTCAAATAAAAATAAATCCGAGGATCAGCTTCTCGAATTTATTTGAATTTGTAGTCTTTAACGACTTCTACTGAATTAACTATTACATTTTCTTTTGGTTTGCTATTGTTATCAACTTCAAGGTTAGCAATAGTATCAACGACATCCATGCCTTTGATAACTTGTCCAAAGACAGTATATTTCGTATCACCAGCAGGGTAGCCTCCTTTTTTGTAGGCGTCAATGATAGGTTTTGGATAGCCTGCGTTTCCTAGTTGCTTACTTTGGTCATCCTTGTTTTGAACGATGAAGAATTGGCTGCTGTTTGAATCTTTAGCACCGGTATTAGCCATAGCAAGTGCGCCACGGATGTTGTAGAGGAATGGTGTAGGTTCAACAGCGAAACCTTTCTTCCAGATAGATTCTCCACCGGTACCATCTCCCTTAGGATCACCACTTTGAATCATGAAGTCCTTGATCACACGGTGGAAGGTAAGACCATCGTAGTATTTATCCTTGGTGTGCTTCAAGAAGTTTTCAGAAGCCTTAGGAGCAAGCGTAGGGAAGAGTTTAACAGTGATATCACCTTTTGAAGTATGGAGGATAACTTCAGCTTCGTCCTTGTCGACCTTGTCTGTCAACTGTGGAAAAGCCTCTTTTCCAGATTTTTGAGCTTTTTCTAATTGTTTAGTGAATATCTTACTATCCACGTAAGCATCTCCACGAACAGCACGTGAAATGTTCTCACGGTAGATAAATCCTAGTACAGCGAGAACAAGTACAATAATTAATGGAATGTACTTTTTAATGTTTTTCATATAAACTCCTTTGGTGCATTATACCTACTATTGTAGCAGAAAAAAACCTTTTGGGAAATGGTTAACAGAGGTCTTTAGATATGGTAGAATGGGATTATCAACAAGAAAATGAACATGGGATTAGATATAGGAAAAGGTTGCCTCAGGCTAAAAGTGAGGTCTGACTTTTGAAAGGACGCATGCTACTTACTCTTATCAGAGATAGCTGTCTAAATTCCTAACTATAGAAAACTTCGCCAAGTCGAAGGGACCTCTTGTTTGGATTTCTTGAAAAAAGGAGATTTTTATGTCAACTAAAGCAGAATGGGCTGAACTCTTTGAGTCGGTACATGGGCGTAAGCCTAGCCCCCAAGAATTTTTGGACGCTAAAGCAGCTGACTTTGATACTAGCGTTTTGATTGCTCAAGTAGCATCTGTGCAAGAAGCAGCTAATGAACCTGTCGCTGAAGAAGTGCCAGCAGAACAAGCAAGCAGTGAATCACCATTTGGAGATGCAGCCTTCTCAGAAGCACCTGCTCAACAACCGATACCACAATTTGATTCAAGCATGTTTGAAAAAGCATCTATCCCTACAGCTAAAGGATTTGGAACTGTACCTAATCCCGTAGATAGCTCAGCGGATAAACTTCTCTTCAACCTTATCTTACCAATCGTTACGATTACTCTTGCAGTAATCTTTGCCATCTTGGCATGGATTGTCAGTCCTGCTTGGCTCTTCATTATTTTGACAGTGCTTGTAGTTGCTGTGGCAGTGGTTTCACTTATCTTCAGCCTTAAATCAAGCAAGAAATTGCTCTCGATCATCGCAACAGGTGTTGCTGGTCTTATGCTCTTTGTGTCTATCGGTGGTTTTATTTTTCAAATGGCTCAAAACTCTAGTGATAGTACAAGCTCAAGCAAGACATCAAAAGTTGCTGATAAAGATGATGATGACAGCGATTTAAAATCTGACTCAAAAGGTGACAGCACTGACGTCAACGATTATATTGACAAAAATGCTAAATTTGACTGGAATGAATCTAAGTTCAAAAAGTTGAAAGCAGGTAAAGACTCTGTTAAATCAATCATTAAGACATACGGCAAGGCGTCAAATGCCGAGATGTCAGGTGATGAGTTGAAGTTAACATACTCTGGTAAAGACTATGGTGAAAGTGTCTACCTAAACTTTAAGAAACAATATGATGGTACTTTTATCTTGTCATATGCTTCAGGTAGCTTCCCTCAAGATAAGGTAGAAGTTGACAACTCTTACAAGTCTGACTGGACGAAAGAGCAGTACGAGGCACTTACTGAAGGAGACTATAGTGACCCATCTAATGGTACGAAACTAAAGGATGTCATTAAAGATCACCCTAAAGCTTCAAACGCTGATTACACTATCTCAACATCTCGTGAAGGTGAGTTCAAGAAAGAAATGACTCTCTCTTATAGTGACTTTGATGCAGAAGAAGGAAAACTTAAGAGTGTTTACTTGTCATTTGATGCCAAAGAAGGTGAAGATACCTTCTACCTAGCTTATAAATCAGGTTTGGGAGATGACTAAATAAGGAACAGGAGGGGAAAACTTCCTGTTTTTTCGTGATAAAAGGAGAAAGTTATTGAAATTTTGCACCTACTTTTACATGGTAGTCTTACTCGCTATCTTTACATACAGAAGTTAATGTCGTAGTATAAAAAGTTTATGTAAATATAGACTTTAAAAAGTACGGTTTAATTATTGCAATTTCTTATAGTCTTTATAGATTTTGTAGCTTTAGTTTCGGAATTAAGAAGGATTAGTTGCTTAACTATAAATATAAAAAAACTAGTCTTACTAACACCAGACTGTATATATGTGCAAGATTTTTAAAGGATGAAGTTGTGTCAGTAATCTATTCAAAAAGTAAAAATGTCAAATAATATTTTTGAAGCTTGTAAATTGGTAAGAAGCTTTTATTAGTCTACCAATTGGTGAAATAAAAAGAATAGGATTCAAAAAGGGAAAAAGTTTTATTAGGATATGATTATTTAGATTTAGAGGATTTAATAAAAATGGATACTCTCTTAGAAAAATCTTAAAAACTTAGGTGCTTATCTATATTTATATGAGGGTGATTGTGAGGTAAATATGGAATTCCGTAGTAATACAAACGAGTCATATAAAGGCATTGCTGAGGAATAAATAATCCATTATTTGACCTGCACCACAAACAGTTAGACAGAAAAATCTAACTTTTGGGTGCAGTTTTTCGTCTTTCGTCAATTTTTCACGAAATAGCTTGTCACTTAAGCGTCTCAAGCAGTTTTAAAAAAATATCACTTTATCCGACTTTATTTTCATAAGACCAGATTAAAGTATGATAAAATAAAGAAAAAGAGATAAAGGAGTCAGCTATGGCAACTAAAGAAGAATGGGTGCGTCACTTTGAGGACGTCAATGGTCGTAAACCAAGTCCTGAGGAGTTTATGGAGGCTAAGAAAGAGGATTTTGTCATCGCTACTGAGGATGAAACTGCCCAAGTGTCTGAGCAAATTGAGGCTCAGCAGGTGGATAGCTCTGAAACTACTGAAGAGGTGTCTGTTGACTCAGTAGCAGATACGCAACTAGACGAAGTTCAGGTGACATTAGAGGAGGAAGCTCCTAATCACATGCCTGAGTTGAATCTGGAGAAAGAGCAGGAAAAAGAAACTCCAAAGACAAGTCAGATACCTTTGGAAAACCCTTATTACAAGCCAAAAGTAACCAAGAACAATGCTTTTGTTAATATTGCTTTGCCAATTATTATCCTAGTTTTGGGGATTCTATTTGTCGTTTTGTCTTGGACGCTTCCTATCGGTTTTGTCTTTACTTTCCTTGCTTTCTTCCTTATCATTTTGGCGATTGTGACTTTGGTTTTGAGTCTGAAATCGACACGCAAGGCACTATCTATTATTGCCCTAGTCATGTCAATTATCTTCTTCATGACTTCACTTGCTGGAGCAGGTTATCAAGCGGTGAAATATGTCATGAACCATGCCGATCAGTTTGAGGCTGATCTTCGTTACAGAGCAAATAAATATATTAATAAAGATTATCAATTTGACTGGACAGAGGACCAGTTTAAGGACTTGAAGGTTGACTCTTTGACTTTGGATGAGGTCCTAGATGCTCACGGTAAGGCTACGGATGCCGAGTGGCGCAATGAGGGTGAGACACTGACACTAGACCTTACTTATTCAAAAGAGGGAACAGGTAGTGATCACTTTGTCCGTTTGACCTTTAAGTCTAAAGATGGTACTTACATCCTAGAGCATGCTTCCGCAGATTTTGGCTATGATAAAGTTAAGGAAGTTAGTGACTATCATAGCAACTGGACAAAAGATGACTATGAAAAGTTGTCTGTAGGTACACAAGCTGATTTGCTCAAGGGGACACGACTTTCTGAGGTGGTTGAAAAACACCCAGAGGCTAGCTTTACTTATCATGAAATGACACAAACTGAACAAGGAGATCTCACTCAGTCAGTGAGTCTTAGCTACCGTGATTATAATCCAGAAAGTGGTAAGTTAGATACTGTTCGTTTGACCTTTGACTATGATAAACGTGAAAACGAGTACTTCTTAACAGACAAATCAGACGAATAAGACTACTTTGTTAGTCATTCAAGCTCAGGGTTGCCTGGGCTTTTTAGTATCAACAAAAGAGGATAAAATCTGGTATAATAGAACTGATTGATTTTTCAAGAAAGAAGTGTCACAGATGAACATACAACAACTACGTTATGTCGTAGCCATTGCCAACAGCGGAACCTTCCGTGAGGCAGCCAGCAAGCTCTTTGTGAGCCAACCTAGCCTATCAGTGGCTATCAAGGATTTGGAGCAGGAGCTGAATTTCCAAATTTTTACTCGTACAACGACGGGGGCTGTCTTGACTAGTCAGGGCATGACCTTTTACGAGCGTGCGCTTGAGGTGGTACGCAGTTTTGATAGTTTTGAAAATCGCTATCTCAATGCTTCTGAAAAGGGTAATCAGTTTTCAATTGCCAGTCAGCACTATGACTTTTTGCCACCTTTGATTACGACTTTTTCAGAACGTTACCCTGATTACAAGGATTTTCGTATCTTTGAGTCTACGACCATTCAAATTTTGGATGAGGTAGCCAAGGGGCACAGTGAGATTGGAATTATCTATTTGAATCGTCAAAATAGTAAGGGCATCCAACAAAATATGGACAAGCTTGGTCTTGAGGCTATTGATTTGATTCCATTTAAGACTCATATCTATCTTCGTAAGGGGCATCCTCTGGCTAAAAAAGAAAGTCTGGTCATGGAGGACTTGGCAGCCTTACCTACGGTGCGTTTCACTCAGGAGAAGGACGAGTACCTTTACTATTCTGAGAACTTTGTGGATACGTCAGATTCGTCTCTTATGTTTAACGTGACAGACCGTGCGACTTTGAACGGTATCTTGGAGCGTACGGATGCTTATGCGACGGGTTCTGGTTTCCTAGATGCACAAAGTGTAAACGGTATTACAGTTATTCCACTTGAGGATAATTTGGATAACAAGATGGTTTATGTTCGTCGTAAAGGAATTAACTTGTCGTCGTGTGCTCTCAAGTTTGTCAATGTTATGTTTGACTACTTTGATACTTATAAACCATAGGAGGGCTTATGCGTAAGGTTGCGATTCCTTTGGCTATTCTGGCCTTGATTGGTTTGGATCAGTGGGTCAAGCATTGGGTTGTGGCAAATATTGCCCTTAACCAAGTTATCAAGGCTATTCCTGGACTTTTCAGCTTAACCTATCTACAGAACCGTGGTGCTGCCTTTTCGATTTTACAGGATCAGAAATATTTCTTTGTGATTTTGACGGTTCTAGTGATTGGTGCGGCTCTGGTTTATCTGGTTAAGAATTATCAGAAGAGTCTTTGGCTGGTGCTATCTTTGGTGTTGATTATCTCAGGTGGTATTGGTAACTTTATTGACCGTCTGCACTTGGGTTACGTGGTTGATATGGTTCAGCTTGATTTTATTGATTTTGCAATATTTAACGTGGCAGACTCCTATCTAACGGTGGGCGTGCTGCTCTTGATTTTAATCTTATGGAAAGAGGAAAATGGAAGTCATCATTAAAGAGGCGGGAAACCGTCTGGACAAGTCTTTGGCCGATTTGACAGAATTGTCACGCAGTCAGGCTAATGAAGCGATTAAGGCTGGAATAGTATTAGTTAATGGTAAGTCAGCCAAGGCTAAGTATGCGGTTAAAGAGGGTGATGTCATCACCTATGTATTGCCTGAAGAAGAGGTCTTGGAATACAAGGCTGAAGATATTCCTTTGGATATTATCTACGAAGATGCGGATGTGGCAGTGGTCAACAAACCTCAAGGTATGGTGGTCCATCCATCAGCTGGCCATACGTCTGGCACCTTGGTCAATGCTCTTATGTATCATGTCAAGGACCTTTCGTCTATCAATGGTGTGGTTCGTCCTGGGATTGTTCACCGTATCGACAAGGATACGTCTGGCCTTCTTATGATTGCTAAGAACGATAAGGCCCACAATGCTCTGGCGGCTGAGCTTAAGGATAAGAAGTCGCTTCGCAAGTATGTGGCTATCGTGCATGGTAATCTACCTAACGATAGAGGCGTGATTGAGGCTCCGATTGGGCGTTCGGACAAAGACCGTAAGAAACAGGCAGTAACAGCTAAAGGAAAACCTGCAGTAACACGCTTCACCGTTCTTGAACGTTTTGGCAACTATACGTTGGTAGAGTTGCAACTGGAAACAGGTCGTACCCACCAGATTCGTGTGCACATGGCTTATATTGGTCATCCAGTGGCGGGAGATCCTCTTTATGGGCCACGCAAGACCCTCAAGGGCCATGGACAATTTCTACATGCCAAGACTCTTGGTTTTACGCATCCTACGACTGGAGAATTGGTCGAATTTACAGCGGAAGAACCTGCTATTTTCAAGGAAACCTTGGAGAAGTTGAGAGAAGCTTAACAGTTATCAAACGGATAGTCTTTCTTGGGAGAGGCGTCCGTTTTTTTCTTGTAAAAGAGTCTGAAATTTGCTATAATTTACCTAATTAAATAAGTCCTTTAATCACTGTCCAGAGAGGCAGGCAAGGAGCCATGAGAAGCGCGCGGTTGAACTGTGCCATGTTTTTGTGTATCTCCTTGTTTTCGAGGGGATTTTTTTGTATTTAGAAAGGTTCTTTTTATGAAGAAAAAAGAGATCGTCGATGACGTAACCATGAAACGTGCCATTACACGTATCACTTATGAGATTATTGAGCGTAACAAAAATCTCGACAAGATTGTCTTGGCTGGTATTAAGACACGTGGTGTCTATATTGCCCAGCGCATCCAAGAGCGCTTGAAACAGTTGGAAAACCTTGATGTGCCATTGATTGAGCTTGACACTAAGGCTTTCCGTGATGATGTTAAATCTGAACAGGACACATCCGTTTTTCCTATCGAAATTGATGGTACGGATGTTATCCTTGTAGATGATGTGCTTTACACAGGTCGTACGATTCGTGCAGCTATTGATAATATCGTTAGCCATGGGCGTCCAGCGCGTGTTGGTTTGGCTGTCTTGGTTGACCGTGGCCACCGTGAATTGCCAATCCGTGCTGACTATGTTGGTAAAAATATCCCAACAAGTGAGTCAGAAGAAATCGAAGTTTTGGTGACAGAAGTTGATGGTAAGGATAGTGTCAACATTATTGATCCAAGCTAAGTTGACTGACGGATAGGGTGAAACGCCCTTTGTATCTTGTTAAATGAACACGCCCTAAGCCTTGTGCAAAAAAGATAAATATTCTTAGGAGCTGGCGCTCCGTCATCATATTTCTTATTTTTGCTTTAGGCCTTATACGGGCTTTGTATCTTACTTAAATTGAACACGGGACTCATTTCTTAGGAAAAAAGATAAGTCTCCTAGCACAATTTGGAGTGCGTTGTCGACTTCGTTTTTCTACAGAAATGTTTGGCTTAGCCAAAACGTCCCTTTGTATCTTATTAATTGAACACGGTTTAAGAGCTGTGTAAAATAGATAAATCTTCCTAGAAGCTAAAAGCTTCTGCGTCAGATTTCCTAATTTTACTTTGCTCTTTATACGCCCTTTGTATCTTAATTTTAAGGAGTACTTTGATATCGTGAATAACGTAAAATATGATGTGAATGATATGCCCAAAGCTGGTTTATTGGTGGGTTTGTCATTCCAGCACTTGTTTGCAATGTTTGGTGCGACGGTTCTTGTACCGATTTTGGTAGGGATTGATCCCGCTATTGCTCTTTTCTCATCTGGTTTGGGAACTTTGGCTCACTTGACGGTGACTAAGTACAAGATTCCAGCTTACATGGGGTCTAGTTTTGCCTATATTGCGGCTATGCAGATGCTTATGAAGACTGACGGTATCGCAGCGGTGGCTCAAGGTGCCATGGCTGGAGGTTTGGTCTACTTGATTGTTGCCTTGGTTGTTAAGTATGCGGGAAATGCTTGGATTGATAGAGTCCTACCGCCAATTGTGGTTGGTCCAATTATCATCGTCATCGGTTTGAGTCTTGCGGCTAATGCAGTCAAGGATGCGACAATGGTTAATGATACCTATAGTATCTTTAGTCTTGTGATTTCTATGGTAACTCTCTTTGCCGTCATCCTCTTTAACATGTATGGTAAGAAAATCATCGGTGTTATCCCAATTTTACTTGGTTTAATCGTGGGTTACATTTTCTCAGTGGTTCTTGGTTGGTTGACGGGACATGAGTTTGTTCAATTTTCAAAAGTTGCGGCTGCTCATTGGTTACAAGTTCCAAGTTTTGACATTCCGTTTGTGAATTATGACTTCAAACTCTATCCAAGTGCGATATTGACCATGGCTCCGATTGCCTTTGTGACAATGACTGAACACTTTGGGCATGTTATGGTTTTGAATAGTTTAACTGGACGTGATTACTTTAAAGATCCAGGTCTTGATCGTACTCTAACTGGTGATGGTTTGGCACAGATTATCGCTGGTTTCTTTGGAGCTCCACCAGTAACTTCTTATGGTGAAAATATTGGGGTTATGGCCCTTAGTAAGGTGTACTCAGTTTACGTTATTGCGGGTGCAGCGGTGATTGCGGTCTTGATGAGTTTTATCGGTAAGGTGTCTGCTCTCTTGAGTTCAATACCAACAGCTGTTTTGGGTGGAATTTCAATTGCCCTCTTCGGGGTTATCGCTGCTAGCGGTTTGAAAATTTTAGTTGAACATAAGATTGATTTTGATAATAAAAAGAATCTCTTGATTGCTAGCGTTATCTTGGTATCTGGTATCGGTGGTTTGATGATTGACCTTGGTGGTCTCCAAATCACGGGTGTGGCAACCTCAACCATTCTTGGAATATTGCTTTACCAAATCTTGCCAGATCCTAACAAAGGTAGCAAGGACTAATCAATCATTAAAAAAGGAAAAACTATGGCGATTGCAGATGGAAAAGTGTCACTAAAACATTTGGTGACTATGGAAACCCTCACGAATGAAGAGGTTTTGGGCCTGATTCGTCGAGGTGGAGATTTTAAAAACGGCAGAGCTGATTTCCAGCTGGATCGACAGTATTTCGCTGCCAATCTCTTTTTTTGAAAATTCAACACGAACTCATAAGTCCTTCGAAGTGGCTGAGAAAAAACTTGGCTTGGATGTGATTGAGTTCGATGCTGGAACTAGCTCGGTGAATAAGGGTGAGACCCTCTATGATACGATTTTGACCATGTCTGCCTTGGGCGTTGACATCTGTGTGGTTCGCCACTCGGAAGTTGATTACTACAAGCAGTTGATTGATAGTAGGACTATTCAGACCTCTATTGTTAATGGTGGTGATGGTTCAGGGCAACACCCAAGTCAGTGTTTGCTTGACTTGATGACCATTTATGAAGAGTTCGGAACCTTTGAAAATCTAAAGATTTGTATTGCAGGTGATATTACGCATTCGCGTGTCGCTAAGTCCAATATGCAGATTCTCAAGCGTTTGGGTGCTCAGCTTTATTTTGCTGGTCCTGCAGAGTGGTATTCGAATGAGTTCGATGTCTATGGTCAGCATGTGGCTATTGACGACGTCATTGAGGACTTGGATGTGCTCATGTTGCTTCGTGTTCAGCACGAACGTCATGGGGACGATAAAGGATTTTCAAAAGAAGACTACCATGCTCTCTATGGTTTGACTGAAGAACGTTATGCCAAGTTAGCTGATCAGGCGATTATCATGCATCCTGCTCCGGTTAATCGTGATGTGGAGATTGCTGATAGTCTGGTTGAGGCGCCTAAGGCTCGTATCGTTGCTCAGATGCAAAACGGGGTCTTTGTCCGTATGGCAATTATTGAAGCTATTTTAAATGGCAAAGCGTAAACTACGTTAACCGATTCCTGAGAGAATCAGACGAAAAAGAACATGGGCTAAATCTTTGAAAAGAGACAAATCTTCCTAGAGGCTAGAGCTTCTTTGTTAGATTTGATTTTCATTCAGATGTTTAACGCCCTTTGTATCTTAGTGAAAGGAACAATTTACTATAATGGCAAAACGTTTACTTATTTTGGAAGACGGCACTATTTTTGAGGGTCAGGCCTTCGGTGCTGATGTGGATGTGACGGGTGAAATCGTCTTTAATACTGGTATGACAGGTTATCAAGAATCTATCACAGACCAGTCTTACAATGGTCAAATTTTGACTTTTACTTATCCACTTGTTGGTAACTACGGCGTTAACCGTGACGACTATGAGTCAATTAAGCCAACGACCAAGGGTGTTGTTGTGTCAGAGGCTAGCCGTCGTGCCAGCAACTGGCGTAACCAAATGACCTTGGATGAATTTTTGAAAGCAAAAAACATCCCTGGTATCTCTGGTATTGATACACGTGCCTTGACTAAGATTATCCGTCAACACGGTACCATGAAGGCGACTTTGGCTAATCCTGGTGACAGTATCGAGCACTTGCAAGATCAATTGCGTGCGACTGTTTTGCCAACCAACAATATTGAGCAGGTATCAACTAAGACAGCCTACCCAGCACCAGGTGTTGGTAAAAATATCGTTTTGGTTGACTTTGGTCTTAAGCACTCTATCTTGCGTGAGTTTTCAAACGTGACTGTAACGTGACTGTTGTGCCACATGATATCACTGCTGAAGAAATTCTCCATCTTAATCCAGATGGTGTGATGTTGTCAAACGGTCCAGGTAACCCTGAAGATGTACCGTATGCACTTGATATGATTTGTGGCATTCAAGGCAAAATTCCAATTTTTGGTATTTGTATGGGTCACCAGTTGTTTAGTTTGGCGAATGGTGCCAAGGCCTACAAGATGAAGTTTGGTCACCGTGGATTTAACCATGCGGTTCGTGAAATTGCGACTGGTCGTGTTGACTTCACCAGCCAAAACCATGGTTATGCCATTGACCGTGAGACACTTCCAGAGTGCCTCATGGTAACGCACGAAGAAATTAACGATAAGTCAGTTGAAGGTGTTCGTCACCGTGACTTCCCTGCATTCTCAGTGCAATTCCACCCAGATGCAGCACCTGGTCCACACGATGCTAGCTATCTCTTCGATGAGTTCTTGGAATTGATTGATGCTTTCCAAGCTGAAAAAGCACGTCGTTAATTGCAACTGTCTAGTGACTATAGTGGGGTGTGACTCTTGTTCGCCCCAGTCTACTACCTTATTTAATGACAACCAGAGAGTTGTCAAATAGAAAGGAGAAGATACAGGTTCACGGAAGTGAACACGCCCTAAGGACTGTGTGAAAAAGATAAACGGTGACTAGACGCTTAGGCGTCGTCGTCACGTTTCCTATTTTCACTGGGTCCTTAACGGGCTTTGTATCATAAATTATGCCTAAACGTTCTGATATTAAAAAAATTATGGTTATCGGGTCTGGTCCTATCATCATTGGTCAGGCTGCTGAGTTTGACTACGCTGGTACGCAGGCTTGCTTGGCCTTGAAAGAAGAAGGTTACAGTGTTGTCCTTGTCAACTCTAACCCTGCGACAATCATGACTGATAAAGAAATCGCAGACAAGGTTTACATTGAACCAATTACGCTTGAGTTTGTCACACGTATTCTTCGTAAAGAGCGTCCTGATGCCCTCTTGCCAACACTTGGTGGACAAACTGGTTTGAACATGGCAATGGAATTGTCAAAAGCTGGCATTCTTGAAGAGCTTGGAGTAGAGCTTTTGGGAACAAAATTATCTGCCATTGACCAAGCCGAAGACCGTGACCTCTTCAAACAATTGATGGAAGATTTGGAACAACCAATTCCAGAATCAGAGATTGTAAATACGGTTGAAGAAGCAGTTGCCTTTGCGTCAGAGATTGGCTACCCAGTTATCGTGCGTCCTGCCTTTACCCTTGGTGGTACTGGTGGTGGTATGTGTGCCAACGAAGAAGAACTTCGTGAAATCGCTGAAAATGGATTGAAATTGTCACCAGTAACCCAATGTTTGATTGAACGTTCTATCGCTGGTTTCAAAGAAATCGAATACGAAGTTATGCGTGATGCCGCAGACAATGCTCTAGTGGTATGTAACATGGAAAACTTTGACCCAGTTGGTATCCACACAGGGGACTCAATCGTATTTGCCCCAACGCAAACCTTGTCAGATATTGAAAACCAAATGCTTCGTGATGCCAGCTTGAAGATTATTCGTGCCCTTAAAATTGAGGGTGGTTGTAACGTACAGTTGGCTCTTGACCCTAATAGCTTCAAGTACTATGTTATCGAAGTAAACCCACGTGTGTCTCGTTCATCAGCCCTTGCCTCAAAAGCAACTGGTTACCCAATCGCCAAATTGGCAGCCAAGATCGCTGTTGGTTTGACACTTGATGAAATGATTAACCCAGTCACTGGTACAACTTACGCTATGTTTGAGCCAGCTCTTGACTATGTGGTTGCTAAGATTCCGCGTTTCCCATTTGATAAATTTGAACACGGGGAACGTCGTCTTGGTACTCAAATGAAAGCAACTGGTGAAGTTATGGCTATCGGTCGTAACATTGAAGAGTCACTTCTTAAAGCCTGCCGTTCACTTGAAATCGGTGTTTACCACAATGAAATGCCTGAGCTTGTGGACGTCACAGACGACGCCTTGGTTGAAAAGATTGTCAAAGCTCAAGACGACCGTCTCTTCTACCTTTCTGAAGCCATCCGTCGTGGTTATACTATTGAAGAATTGTCAGAGTTGACTAAGATTGATATCTTCTTCCTCGACAAATTGCTCCATATCTTCGAATTGGAACAAGAATTGGCTACTCACGTAGGCGATGTTGATGTTTTGAATGAAGCTAAACGTAACGGTTTCTCTGATCGTAAGATTGCTGATCTTTGGAATCAAACAGCCGACCAAGTACGTGCAACACGTTTGGAAAATAACATTGTTCCTGTTTACAAGATGGTTGATACCTGTGCGGCTGAGTTCGAGTCATCAACACCATATTTCTACTCAACTTATGAGTGGGAAAATGAATCAATCAAATCTGATAAAGAATCTGTCATCGTTCTTGGTTCAGGACCTATCCGTATCGGACAAGGCGTTGAGTTCGACTATGCGACAGTTCACTCTGTGAAAGCTATCCAGGCTGCAGGTTACGAGGCCATCATCATGAACTCTAACCCTGAGACGGTTTCAACAGACTTCTCAGTTTCAGATAAACTTTACTTCGAACCATTGACCTTCGAAGACGTGATGAACGTTATCGAATTGGAACAACCTAAGGGTGTCGTGGTTCAGTTTGGTGGTCAAACAGCCATCAACTTGGCAGAGCCATTGTTCTAAAAGCTGGAGTGAAAATCTTGGGTACACAGGTTGCTGACCTTGACCGTGCCGAAGACCGTGACCTTTTTGAACAAGCCCTTAAAGACCTCGATATCCCACAACCACCAGGACAAACAGCGACAAATGAAGAAGAAGCGGTTGAAGCAGCTCGTAAGATTGGCTTCCCAGTTCTTGTTCGTCCATCATACGTTTTGGGTGGACGTGCCATGGAAATCGTTGAAAATGAAGATGACCTTCGTTCTTACATGCGTACAGCCGTTAAGGCAAGTCCAGACCACCCAGTCCTTGTTGATAGCTATATCATTGGACGTGAGTGTGAAGTGGATGCCATCTCTGATGGTAAGGATGTCTTGATTCCAGGTATTATGGAACACATCGAACGTGCAGGGGTTCACTCAGGGGACTCAATGGCGGTTTACCCTCCCACAAACTCTTTTCTAAGAAAATTCAAGAGACTATCGCTGATTACACTAAACGCTTGGCTATCGGTCTTAACTGTATCGGTATGATGAACATCCAGTTTGTTATCAAGGACGAAACGGTCTATGTTATCGAGGTTAACCCACGTGCCAGTCGTACGGTACCATTCTTGTCTAAGGTGACTGATATCCCAATGGCTCAAGTTGCTACAAACTTGATTCTTGGTAAATCATTGGCTGAGCAAGGTTACAAAGATGGTCTATACCAGAAAGCAGCCATGTCCATGTCAAAGCACCAGTCTTCTCATTCACAAAAATTGGCTAAAGGTAGATAGCCTCCTTGGACCTGAAATGAAATCAACTGGTGAAGTTATGGGGACAGATGCGACTCTTGAAAAAGCCCTCTATAAAAGCCTTTTGAAGCTTCTTACCTCCACTTGCCAACCTTTGGTAACGTTATCTTCACTATTCATGATGATACTAAAGAGGAAGCCCTTGACTTGGCTCGTCGCTTCGATGCTATCGGTTATGGTATCTACGCCACTGAAGGAACAGCCAAGTTCTTGAATGAACATGGAGTTCACGCAACGCTTGTTAACAAATTAGGTGAAAATGACGACAACGACATTCCAGCCCTTGTTCGTACAGGTAAAGCGCAAGCTATTATCAATACGGTTGGTAACAAACGTACTTATGACGAAGATGGAGCAGCTATCCGTAGCTCAGCTATTGAAGCTGGAATTCCACTCTTCACAGCGCTTGATACAGCAGATGCTATGGTGCGTGTGCTTGAAAGCCGTAGCTTTTACAACAGAAGCTATCTAAATATGATATTGAGTCTCAGCCTTGCTGGGGACTTTTTTTCTTACACAAATGTAAGCTCAAAAAATTAAAATGAAAGCTAAGACGATGGTTTTGTTTCCGAAGATTCTGCTATACTAGTAGCATGATTATTACCACATCTTTACGTGAAAATGAGGCCTTGATTGCGCGTGCCCAAGAACTAGCTTACGAGCTAGGAGCTGACTACCAGCCTCGTCGCAAGTTATCCTTGGCAAAATGTTTAGAGCGATTTGGAGCTTTTTATCTTCTATATGAAGATAGATTGTCTTTTGTTAATGTGAATGGTAGTGAGTTGTCCTTTCATCCAGATACGGCGGTTCTTCGCATTAAGGCTCCGCATGATGCTTTAATTAGTCTTTTGGGGCAGTCTCCCAAGTCTATTCTTGATACGACCATGGGGCTGGCTTCAGATAGTCTAGTGATGACAGCAGTGGGAAATAGGGTGACAGCCCTTGAGAGTCAAGAGGTGATTTTTCAGGTGGTTTCTCGTGGTCTAGCAACTTACCAGACAGATGACAAGCGGCTTGAAAAAGCGATGCGGTCTATTAAGGCTATTAAGAGCGATAGCTTATCCTTTTTGAAATCCCAGGCTGATCACTCTTTTGATATCATCTATGCCGATCCTATGTTTTCAGAGACTATCAAGGAATCGGAAAAATCTACAAAGTCTATCAAACCTCTAGCTAATGGCAGTCGTCTGACAGAAGAATGGCTCGATGAGGCTAAACGTGTCGCACGAGAAAAAATTATCATCAAGGCACATTTTCGTGACCCTATTTTTGAGGAACTAGGGTTTGAACGTCAGGTTCGTCCCAATCAAAAGTTGCACTATGGCTTTATGTATTTAAAAAGGCGGTCATTGACACTGAAATTTAAAAAGTATTACAATTGTATTATCTATAAAGTACAAATAGAGAAGAGAGATTTATGCGAAAGAAAAATCAGTCCAAAGTTATTTAAAAAAATAAAAAGAAATTTGGATTATTGGAGGAATTGGCTTTCTTGTCATTTTGATTTTAGGTTTTAACCTTTTTGGAGGAGGGGTCAAGATGATAAAGCGTCAGAGAGTCCCACAGCGAGTAAGGTAACAAAGGGTCAACTGGCCTCGTCTACTCTTCTAACTGGCATGGTGAAGGCTCAGTCGGAACAGTACGTTTATTTTGACAATACCATTGGACGCAATGCCACTGTGACAGTCTCTGTTGGTGAGGAAGTTAGTGTTGGTCAGCAACTGGTCCAATACGACAGCACCTCAGCCCAAGCAGCATATGATACGGCTAGTCGTGCCTATAATAAGGCAGTTCGTGACCGTAATTATTTCCAACAGTATGGAACAGCTCCTTCGGCTTCAGCACAAACAAGTAGTGATTCGGATGAGGATGATTCGACGACTACCGTTAGCCCTCAACAGCGTCAGCAAACCGAGGTAAGTAATTACCAAACCTTGCAGGACTATAATGATGCCATTGCTAATGCAGCATCAGAGCTAGAAAAGGCACAAGATGTTCTCAATCAAACAGTAATTGTTTCAGATGCTAATGGGACAGTAGTAGAAGTCGCGGACTCTGTGGACCCTGCTTCAAAAGAGAGCCAAACCCTAGTTCATGTGACAAGCGAAGGCCAATTTGAGATTCAAGGAACCTTAACGGAATATGACATTCCAAATATTTCAGTGGGGCAAAAGGTCAAGATTACTTCTAAAGTATACCCAGACCAAACTTGGACAGGGAAGGTCAGTTATGTTTCCAACTATCCTAAGCAAAATGCTAGTCAGTCAGCTAACGCTTCTGGCAACTCAGGTCAGTCAGGTTCTCAGTATGAATACAAGGTTCAATTGACTAGTCCTATCGGCAAACTTAAGCAAGGTTTTAATGTCTCTCTTGAAGTGACAAAGGATGATGATGCCTTGTTGGTTCCTGTAACTGCTGTGAGCAAGAAAGGCTCTGACAATTATGTTTGGGTGTACGATGATGAGACACAGAAAATCAAGCAAGTTAAGGTCAAACTTGGTAATGCAGATGCCAAGCAACAAGAAATTGCATCAGGGCTAAAAGAAGGTCAAAAGGTTATCACCAAGGCCGAAAAATCCTTTAAGGATGGGGAGACCCTAAAGAATGTGACGGATGCTAGGGGTAAAAAGTCCAAAGACACTAGCGGAGAAGAGGTGAAGTCAATTGACTAAGCCAGCTCTTATGGTTTTAAAAGGCATCACCAAGTCTTTCAAAAATGGTCAAGAGTCCTTGCAGGTACTCAAGGGGAATTGATTTATCAGTTGAAGAAGGTGACTTCGTGGCAATCATGGGTCCTTCTGGTTCAGGAAAATCAACCCTCATGAATATTATCGGCCTCCTTGATCAACCGACTACAGGTTCCTATCAACTCGAGGGCGAGGATGTGGCTGATCTATCTGAAAATCGTTTGGCCAAGGTACGAAATGACCAGATTGGCTTTATCTTTCAACAGTTTTTTCTATTGCCAAAGTTAAGTGCCCAAAAGAACGTAGAGCTTCCTTTGATTTATGCAGGAAAATCTCCACGTGAACGTAAGCAAAGGGCAGAGCAATTCTTGGAAAAAGTCGGATTGTCAGATCGTAGCCATCACCTACCGTCAGAGTTGTCTGGTGGACAGAAGCAGAGGGTTGCCATTGCGCGTGCACTGTCTAACGATCCGGCAATCATTTTGGCGGATGAACCTACGGGTGCTCTTGATACCAAGACAGGAAACCAGATTATGGAGCTCTTAACCCAGCTAAACAGTGAAGGAAAGACCATTGTCATGGTTACCCATGAACCCGAGATTGCAGACTATGCCCGACGTAAGATTGTCATTCGTGATGGTGAAATCACTCAGGACACGACTGATAGCGTTCGTATTGACTAGGAGGTAAGAATGGAAAATTGGAAATTTGCTCTTAGTTCTATTCGTTCACACAAGATGCGGTCCTTCCTGACCATGTTGGGAATCATCATTGGTGTTGCTGCGGTAGTACTTATCATGGGTCTAGGAAATGGAATGCGTCAGAGTGTTACCGATAGTGTGACAGGTGATAAGGATACTGTTCAAGTCTACTATGAAGCCAAGGGTGAGGAGCTAGATCCTGCCTATGCGGACTTGTCACAACCGACCAAACCGGTTAAAGAAGTTTGGTTGGAGCAAGTGGCTAAGCAGACACCTGGTATTGATAGTTATTTTGTGACTAACAGCCTAACTTCCTCTATCTCCCTCCAGAAAAAGACTGTGAAGAATGTTAATATCACAGGTGCCAGCCAGGGCTACTTTAAAGCTAAAAAGTTAGAGATGTTGACAGGACGTTCCTTGCAAGACAATGATTATAAAAACTTTTCACGAGTCATTGTCATTGATCAGATGGTGGCTAAAAAACTCTTTGAGACGAATGAGGATGCCCTTAACCAAGTGGTTACTATTGGGAACAATGATTATCGTGTGATTGGTGTTTATAAGAATAAAGACACAGCAATTGGTGCCTATGGTGAAATTGGGACAGCTCTGGTGGCAAATACCCAGTTAGCAGCTGAAAATAACACTGATCCTATTGGTCAGATTTTTTTCCATGTGACCGATGTGAAAAATAGTAGCAGTGTCGCTAAGGATGCCGCTAAACGCTTGACACAGTTATCCCAAGATGACAATGGAGAGTACAAGGCGGCAGATATGAGTTCAGCCTTAGATCAGGTCAATACAATCTTTGGAACCATAACCACTGTTGTCGGTGCCATTGCTGGGATTTCATTATTAGTTGGTGGAATTGGTGTTATGAATATCATGCTGGTTTCGGTAACTGAGCGGACACGAGAGATTGGTCTTCGTAAAGCTTTAGGCGCCACACGTCGTAAAATCTTGACTCAGTTTTTGATTGAATCGATGGTCCTTACAATCCTGGGTGGTCTGATTGGTCTAGGTTTGCGGCCCTTGTAGTTGGACCAATTGGGAGTGCAATGAATCTTAAAGCTACGGTCTCTCTTAGCGTAGCCATGGGAAGCATAGCCTTCTCAGCAGCCGTAGGAATCATTTTTGGCCTTCTGCCGGCTAATAAGGCTTCAAAACTTGACCCTATCGAAGCTCTTAGATATGATTAGAAATGACCTCTTGAAATCTTTGGATTTTGAGAGGTTTTATGGTGTTCAAAAAAAGATAGAGAAAAAATCCAAAAAAAGTTGTATTTTTCTCTTGACGTCTGATTCAGGTCATGGTATCCTATATGAGGTTTAAAAAAACTGACCTAAGACAGTTGGGGAGCTAGACTCGTAAACATCCAACCGAGGCACAAAACGTAACTATTTTTTTGTAACGTATTGTACTTTCGTGTCTAGGTTTAGGTACGATTTTTTTGTGCCTAGCCCAAAAATAAAAACGGAGGTAAAACTACTAATGAGTGAAGCTATTATTGCTAAGAAAGCTGAACAGGTTGCTATCGTCGCTGAGAAAATGAAAGCAGCAGCATCTATCGTTGTTGTTGACTCTCGTGGACTTACAGTTGACCAAGATACAGTTCTTCGTCGTAATCTTCGTGAATCAGGCGTTGAATTTAAAGTTATCAAAAACTCTATCTTGAGCCGTGCAGCTGAAGAAGCAGGTCTTGAAGACCTTAAAGAACTTTTCGTTGGTCCATCTGCAGTAGCATTCTCAAACGAAGATGTTATCGCACCAGCAAAAGTTATTAGCGAATTTGCTAAAGGCGCTGAAGCTCTTGAAATCAAAGGTGGTGTTGTTGACGGTGCGTTCACTTCAGTCGAAGAAATCAACGCTCTTGCATCACTTCCAAACAAAGAAGGTATGCTTTCTATGCTCCTTTCTGTACTTCAAGCGCCAGTGCGCAACGTTGCATACGCTGTCAAAGCGGTTGCAGAAAGCAAAGAAGACGGTGCTGCATAAGCCCATCTTCACAACTCGTAGCCTAAGCTACGTTTAAAACACTATATTAAAAAACACATTTGGAGGAAATCACAATGGCATTGAACATTGAAAACATTATTGCTGAAATTAAAGAAGCTTCAATCCTTGAATTGAACGACCTTGTAAAAGCTATCGAAGAAGAGTTTGGCGTAACTGCTGCTGCTCCTGTAGCTGCTGCTGCAGCTGGTGCTGCTGACGCTGGTGCTGCTAAAGATTCATTCGACGTTGAATTGACATCTGCAGGCGACAAGAAAGTTGCTGTTATCAAAGTTGTTCGTGAAATCACAGGCGAAGGTCTTAAAGAAGCTAAAGCTATCGTTGACGGTGCACCATCAGTTCTTAAAGAAGGTGTTGCTGCAGCTGAAGCTGAAGAAATCAAAGCTAAACTTGAAGAAGCTGGAGCTTCAGTTACTCTTAAATAATAAGGTAACGACTCAAGTCGCTTTAATAAAGAAACCAGAGCATTAGCTCTGGTTTTTTTATTGAGATAAACGTTTATGAGAAACTGTTTGAATTAATGGGGTTTCTATCCAAAAACTGCCAAATTTATTCTTGGCAGTTTTTTTGTTTTTCTATTTTAGACTGATTTTTGTTTATCATATCCTCTACTATGAGATTTAAATATGAACGATTTTTTTGATTTATTATTTTTGCTTGAAATAATTAAAGCATATATGAATAGATTGTCACCTACATCATAATTTATATCTGATACTCTCATTTTTTTACTATATTGGAGTTTGCTTGCTATTCTTAGGTAGAAAAATTTAGGAATTTCCTTTTTCTTTGCGGACGCCTATTCATCCTGGTAGAGAGGAGGCAAAGAAGACGCAAATCTTTAGCTACAGAACTGCTTTGTGAAGCTCTAATGGATGAGTTCGAGTAAATGTTGCACTCATTCTTGCAATTTATCATTTCAAAAATTAATAAAAATATGCAGTTTCAAATTATATTATTGGATTATGGTGGAGCAATTTGATAAAAATAAATAGTGCATGTGAAGAAATAAAAAACTGAAATTATCTTCTGGACTATTTTTTTGATGATATTCGGAAGTTCTTTTTAGTTTAGATGTTTCTGAGAACATGAAAATAAATAAAAAGGAGGTTGTTTGACTCAATGAAAGGCAAGCAACAACAAGATTTCAGGGTAGAAAAATACATCCGTTACGGTATCCGTAAATATAGTTTTGGAGCGGCATCGGTAGCTATTGCGGCTGGTTTGATGTTCCTGGAAATGGAGCAGTATCAGCTTCAGAAACATCAGTTAATGGGAATACTGCAGATTCATCAGTAGTAGCTTCTAATCCAGAAAATGATGGGACTTCGACGAAAGCAGAAACTTCAGTAACTGAAAAAGAAGTAAAGGCAGAGGAGCCTAAAAGGAAGATACTTCAGTTCAAAAAGAAGCTGAAGTTAATAAAAGAAGCAGAAGAAAAAAACACCAACAGAAGCTCCTAAAGCAAATACTGAAAAAGCTGCTGAAAAAGGTTGCTGCCAATAAAACAGCACTCTATGAAGCAATTTCAAGTTTAGAGAACCGTATCGCTGCAGCTAAGAATGCAGATGCAAGTGCTCTTTCTGCTGCAAAGGAAGCTTTAGCAACTGCAAAATCAGTTTTTGCGAATTCAACAGATGGACAATCAGAAGTTGATAGCCAAACAGAAGCACTTAAGGCTTTAGCGACAGTTCTTGTAGAATCAAAACGCTGCTGAAACTGCAAAGAAAGAAGAAGCGGCTAATCAAAATCAAGACAATCCTACAGTGGATACCAAGGTTTTGAACCAAATTTTATCTGAAGCAGAAGTTACCAACCAATTAGCTTATTCAGAGATGAATAAAAAGGATCTTTCTGCTGAGAGCAAAGATGCTATCGAGGCAGCAATTGCTAAGAACAAAGTTGTCCTTGCGGAAACAAATAAATTGTTGGCTGATAAGAGTTTGGCACAAGAACAAGTGGATGCTCAGTTGAACCGTTTGAACGAGTCAATTCAGGCAGTCTATGACGAATTGAAACGAAACGGTATCGGCCAAGATGGGAAATTCGCTGTAGCTCTCTCAGCTAACGAAGGATACACAGCTTCTTCTACAGAATTAAGAAAAGAAAATGGTGAATTTCTTGGTTCTACAGGTAAATCTTACAAAGTACTAGATGGCAACGACAACTATAAAATTTATGTTCATGGCTATCAATCTGAGAACACTGATGTGCCTGCGGCAAATAGTGGACAAGCAGGAATAAGTGGTCGTACAGATATTCCTTTATCAAAAACTGAAGCTCAAAAACTTGGACGAGAAGCTGCTCTATGGAAAGGTAAAATTCGTGCTACAGGAAAAGCTAATGGGAACACAACTTGGGGATCTGGTGGAGCTTATGAATACATAGCTACAGAAATCTACGGATATACTTATGAACAAGGAAATCACTATGTATATCTTACAGATGTGAAAAAACGTTTTAGTTTATCTGATGAGGCAACTGCTGCAGGTTACAAAATCACAAACGTCGCCTTAAGCAACTTAATTCCAGGATTAGCTTATAATGAAGCTACAGATACTGTAGAAGGATATGTAGCATCTTCTCTTCAAAACGGTGTATATGACATGCGTTATATTGTAACTGTAGAGAAAGATGGAGCTACTCAGCAGGTTACTTTCAGGGATTTAACGGCTGGATGGATAGGATGGCAAGATACATCTGCACCACTTATTCAAGGATCTTCTAAGTTAGTTACAGTAGGTGACGAAGTAAGTCATAACATCAAATATGTTGATAATGATGGAATGAGTCGTGATGAAAGAACTGGTTATGTATACAGAAGTAATGGAGAAAAAGTTGTTGCCGGTTCAAAAACTGCTCCTGGAAGCACGAGTGGAGCAACCTTTACTGCAGTTGATGGATCTAAAGTAAATACCGAGAACGGACCACAAACTGTCACAGCCCATACATCCCTAAACGGTAATTATACAGGAAGTCAAACTTCGATAAACGATGTCGTACCAGGATTAAATTATAATCCACAAACTGGAGATATTACTGGGACAGCAAGTGAAGCTGGAATTTTCACAGCGGCTGTTTATGCGAAAGACTATAATAATACAACCAATGCGAAAAATCAGGATTGGAATATGTATGGTCAAGAAGCTCATGAAAATATTACAATCGCAGTAGCACCTAAGATTACTGTTAAGAATGTTGAAGCTTATGCAACAAATGTACCTGTAACAATCTCAAATGGAGCTAACAAAGCAGAAATTACAATGCCAGATGGAACAGTTACTAAATTAGTAGCTAAGAACGGAAACTGGGTAGTAGCTGCAGGTACTACAAATACAGCAGTTCAAGAAGGAGCAGTATTAGCGCCAGTTGCAACTTCAGGGGAATCAACTATTAACTTAACAGTGACTCCGAAATCTACAAAATACGTTGGTGTGGATAATATTGCGGCTAAAGCAACAACTGACAAGGTAAAAGCAAATATTCAACGTGAATTTGCTATGGTAACTGACGCAGCAGGTAATACGTACAAAGCGGTATTTAACCATGCAACAGGTAAATATTCGTTACCTACTGAAAAGCTTATGAATTAAAAGACAATGGTAATGGTACATCAACTCTTATTGAACGTCGTGTTTATACAGATGCGCAAGCAAATGGTGATGTTAAATTCGTTGTTTATGAGTTTGAACGTACATGGAATACAACATCTTCAGCATCAACATTAGAGGACAAGATTGCAGAAATCCGTAAAAATGGTGAGGTAACTGCAGTAGGTAATGTTACGCGTACAGAGACTCTAATCAAGAAAGATAACACATCATCAGAACAAGGGATGGTAGTTACAGTAAGTTACGACTCAGTAACAAACCAATGGACATCTTCTGACGGTACAGCGGTAACAGCTAAAGAATCAAATGCAGGTTGGGAAATCGAAACAGCATCTGGATTCAAAGGATATGTATCATACCGTGAAGCAAGTTCAACAGATGTAGCATCAATCCAAAATGCTAAACCAACAGGAACCTCAACAAGCTATTCAGAAGCAAAAGGTACATCAGTAGACTTAATCAAGTCAACTAAAGCAAATGTAGCATTCGCAGATACAATCGATGATAAAACATCAGCAACAGATTCTGATACGATTAAAACAAAAGTAACAGCAACTGCACCAGATGGCTCAGTAACTACTTTTGATGGAGCTCAAGCAGAAGAAACAGCTTATATCCAAGCACAACGTACAGCAGCAGCTAAAACTCAAGCAGCAGCAACAGCTGTAAAAGAACAACAAGATACACAAAACGAATTAGCTCGTCTTCAAGAACTACTAGACCGTCAAACACGAGTAGTAGAAGATGCTCAAAAGGCATTAGATGACTTGAAATTACGTACAATTTCACCAACAGCTCAAGAATTAGCAGAAAGAAAACTTGCTAATTCTAAAGAGTTTAAAGCATCTATAGAAGAACAATTAGCAACAGCTAAGGCAAATCTTACTACAAAAACAACAGAGGTAGAAACAGCACGTACTGCAGCTTTAGAAGCTGAAAAAGCGGTAGAAACAGCACGTACAGCTCTTAAAACAGCAGCAGAATCAAACTTAGCTAAAGCTAACGCTTATGTACTATCTCAAAAAGGACGTTACAAAGTAACAGCCAGAGCAGTAGACTCAAACGGTGTTGTAACAACTCCAACAGTAGATGGAACAGATGCTGGAGAAGTTACAGAAGATGCAGTAGCAGAAACAACTTACTACATCGTAGTAACAGAACCAGAGAAATCATCAGGTGCTCAAGCTCAAAAACAAACTGACTCAATGGTCGACAATTTCAATGATGGAAAAGAAGGAACTACAGTATCAAATTATAAACTAGTAGATCCAAAAACAGGAGCAAAAGTTGAATCTTTAACAACTGAAGAAGGAACATACACTGTAGATCCAACGACTGGTGAGGTGTCATTTACACCAGCTGAAGGATTTGTTGGTACAGCAGCTCCTATCACAGTAGCAGCAGATGTGACATTTAATGACGAGTCAGGTAACCCAGTAACAGTACCAGTTTCAAATACATATACACCAACTGTATACGGAATTGACCCAGCTGATGATGAAACTACTGGTAAAACAAGGTCAAACGCAGACATCTATTTCTGGAAAAGAACGTTTTGAAGAACTAAACACTGCAACTAATACACCTGATGGAACAAATGTTGACTGGACAACAGCTGCCTACTCATTAGAAGGAGCTAATGCTGAAGGTAAAGTGGTAGTTGATGGAGAAGGAACATACTCAATCGATCCAACAACAGGTGTAGTAACATTTGAACCACTTCCAACATTTACAGGAAAAGCTAAAGGTGTTAATGTACAAGTATCAGTAACAGCAACTGACTCAGAAGGAAACAAAGTTCCAGTTACTTCAAAAGGGTCTTATACTCCAGAAGTAACACCAGTTAAGCCAACAGGTGAAGGTGTAACTTCAAGTGGTAAACAAGGTCAAGAGCAAACAGGAACACCTAAATTTACTCAAGGTGATGAAACAGCGCTAATCACAATCAACGAACAGCAACCAGCTAAATTCGTAGTAAATGGACAACCAGTAGAAGACAAAGAAATTCCAGCTACAAAAGATGGAAAAGAAGTTGGTAAATACGTAATCGATCCATTAACAGGTGTTGTAACATTTAAACCAAACAAAGACTTTGTTGGTACTCCGGATCCAGCAACTGTTGAAGTTAAAAGATAAGAATGGAACTCCAGCAACAGCTACTTACACACCAACAGTAACGCCAGTAACACCAACAGCAGAGCCAAAAGAAACAACTGGAAAACAAGGTCAACCACAAACTCAAGACACAGAGTCAATGTTCAAACAAGGTGATGAAGTAGCCCCAATTGATAAGACAACTGTTAAATTGGTAGACCCAAGTGGTAATGAAGTAACAACAATGCCAGCTCTTAAAGATGGTAAAGAAGTTGGAACATACACAATTGATCCAACAACAGGAGTTATTACATTCCAACCAAACAAAGATTTTGTTGGTACACCAGATCCAGCTAAGGTTGTAGCAGAAGGATACTAACGGAACTAAGGTAGAAACAACTTACACCAACAGTAACGCCAGTAACACCAACAGCAGAACCAAAAAGAAACAACTGGAAAAACAAGGTCAACCACAAACTCAAGACACAGAGTCAATGTTCAAACAAGGTGATGAAGTAGCCCCAATTGATAAGACAACTGTTAAATTGGTAGACCCAAGTGGTAACGAAGTAACAACAATGCCAGCTCTTAAAGATGGTAAAGAAGTTGGAACATACACAATTGATCCAACAACAGGAGTTATTACATTCCAACCAAACAAAGATTTTGTTGGTACACCAGATCCAGCTAAGGTTGTAGCGAAGGATACTAACGGAACTAAGGTAGAAACAACTTACACACCAACAGTAACGCCAGTAACACCGACAGCAGAACCAAAAGAAACAACTGGAAAACAAGGTCAACCACAAACTCAAGACACAGAGTCAATGTTCAAAACAAGGTGATGAAGTAGCCCCAATTGATAAGACAACTGTTAAATTGGTAGACCCAAGTGGTAACGAAGTAACAACAATGCCAGCTCTTAAAGATGGTAAAGAAGTTGGAACATACACAATTGATCCAACAACAGGAGTTATTACATTCCAACCAAACAAAGATTTTGTTGGTACACCAGATCCAGCTAAGGTTGTAGCAAAGGATACTAACGGAACTAAGGTAGAAACAACTTACACACCAACAGTAACGCCAGTAACACCGACAGCAGAACCAGCTGAGACAACAGATATCCAAGGTAAAACACAAAATGGAACACCAACATTCACACCAGGTAATCCAGAAGTTCCAATGGATGATGAAGTACCAGCAACATTCGAAGACGGATCAACAACTAAGACTATTCCAGGCGAAGGAACATACACAGTAGCGAAAGACGGAACAGTAATATTTACGCCTGAGAAGACATTCACAGGAGTTGGAACAGGGGTAACAGTAAAACGTGTAGATAAGAATGGAACACCAGTCACAGCTAAATACACTCCAACAGTAACACCGGTGAAACCAGAAGGAACACCTGCAGTATCTGAAGGACCTAAAGGACAACCTCAAACAGGAACACCAACATTTACACCAGGAAATCCTAATGTGCTAATCGATGAAGATGTACCACCAACATTCGAAGATGGAACAACTACAAAAATAGTACCAGGTGAAGGAACTTATACAATCGATGAAAACGGTAAAGTAACCTTTACACCAGAACCAGACTTCGTTGGTAAAGCATCAGGTGTAACCGTTAAACGTGTAGATAAGAATGGAACACCAGTCACAGCTACTTACACTCCTACAGTTCGTCCTGATACTTCATTCGTTGATAAAGATGGTAACCCACTTTCACTAACAGAAGATGGAACTAAACCAACTAAAGATATTCCAGGATACAAGATTGTTAAAACTGAAGTAGATGAAAAAGGAAATACAAAACACATCTATGAGAAAGTTACAACAACTCATAAAGATAAAGATGGTAATGTAATTCCAGGAACAACTACTGAGGAAGGTACAACTCCTAAGAAAGATATTCCAGGTTACCGTTTCGTAGAAACTAAGACACTTCCAAACGGAGATACAGAGCACGTTTACGAAAAAGTTAAGACAAGTCACAAGGATAAAGACGGTAATGAAATTCCGAACTATCCAACAGAAGATGGTGAACAACCTAAGAAAGATATTCCAGGTTACCGCTTCGTAGAGACTAAGACACTTCCAAACGGCGACATCGAACACGTTTATGAGAAAGTTAAGACAAGTCATAAGGATAAAGACGGCAATGAAATTCCGAACTATCCAACAGAAGATGGTGAACAACCTAAGAAAGATATCCCAGGCTACCGCTTCGTAGAGACTAAGACACTTCCAAACGGCGACATCGAACACGTTTACGAAAAAGTTAAGACAAGTCACAAGGATAAAGATGGCAATGAAATTCCAAATTATCCAACAGAAGACGGCGAACAACCTAAGAAAGATATTCCAGGTTACCGCTTCGTAGAGACTAAGAAACTTCCAAATGGCGATATCGAACACGTTTATGAGAAAGTTTCAACACCAGCTCCAACGCCTTCACCTGTTCCTCAACCAACTCCAGGTAAGCAAAATACAACTACTTGGACTGATGAAAATGGAAATCCATTGAAACCAACTGAGTCAGGTTCTAAAGAACCGGGAACAGTTTCAGGTTACGAATATGTGAAGACTGTGACTGATCCAAATGGAAATATCAAACATATCTTCAAGAAAGTTGAGATGCCAACTCCAAGACCGGTTGAACCAAGTCAACCAGCAACACCAAAATATGTTGAAGGTCAAAAAGAGTTGCCAAATACAGGTACTGAAGACAATAATAGTCTAGTAGCACTTGGGCTTCTTGGAGTATTGAGTGGATTTGGTCTTGTAGCTCGCAAGAAGAAAGAAGATTAATTAAATCTTTCTGATAAACGAATATAGCAGAAAACCAATGATGTAAAAAATCATTGGTTTTTGAAATTCACAAATGTTTTCTGAAAAATAGGTTTGCTAACATTTAATAAAATGGTAAAAATTATTTTAATATTACTAAAAAGAGGATAGATACTTAAAAACAAAAATATATTTACTACTATAAATAATTTTTGAAAAAATAAAATTTATTTATTATAGTCTAAATTTTAAATTTAATAGTTTGCTTACAATACGGAAGTGTGATATCATTGAGACGTATCGGAGTGCATAATTTTGGCATAAAAAACATTGTTATATTAAATGTTAAAAATGTCGGATTTTTGTGCTAAGTACATTGAAAAGTGAAATAATTTATAAGGAGGTTGTTACTCGCATGCAAGGGAAACAACAAGATTTTCGAGCGGAGAAGTACATTCGTTACGGTATTCGTAAGTACAGCTTTGGAGCGGCATCAGTAGCGATTGCAGCTGGTTTAATGTTCTTAGGTAATGGTGTAGTATCAGCGACGGAAGTACAATCAGCTGAAACAGCTATTACAACATCTGCTTCTAGTCAAGGTGACAAAGAGACGGAAAAAGGCTGAGCCTAAAGCCGAAACAGTAGAGACTGCGAAGCCAGAAACTGTGAATACAGAGACTGTTAATCCAGAAACTGAAAAAGCTACAGAAGTGAAACCTGAAGTTAAAGTAGAAGATACTAAAAAAGTAAACAAGGCTATCCTTGAAGCAAGTATTGCTACTTTGGAGTCTAAACTTTCAACTGCTAAATACGCAGATGCTACAGTAGTAAACTCAGCTAAGGAAGTGTTGGCAACAGCTAAAGCAACTCTTAGCTAAGGGAGACGCTAGCCAAGCAGATGTAGATGCACAAGCAGAAACTGTATCAGCGTTGAGCACAGTTGTAACTGAGTCGAATACTGCTGGTTTCGACAAGAAACAAGCGTCTGAAGAAGAAGTAGCAAAAGCTGAAGCTGAAAAGAAAGCTACTCCAGCTGAAAAAGATCTTTCAGTAGCAAAAACAACTCTAACACAAGTATCATCAGAAGCTGAAGTAACTAACAAATTGGCTGAGACTGAACTAGCTAAGGCTGATGTCAAAGAAGAAAACAAGGCAGCAGTTAGCAGAAGCAGTCGCTAAAAAAACAAAGAGGTTATTGCTAAAACTAAGACTCTTCTAGCTGATAAGAGTGTGACAAAAAGAGCAAGTAGATGCTCAATTGGAACGCCTTAACGAGTCAATCCTTGCAGTTTACAATGAGTTAAAAAATGCAGGAATTGGCCGTGACGGGAAGTTTTCAGTTAACTTGGCAGATGCACAAACAACAGCACTTAAAGATGCAAGTACTGAAACAGGTAAAAATGGTTAGAAGATCACGGATATTCTTCACTATCAGATATCAAAGTAAAAACTAAAGAAGATAATCTAAAAGAAATTAAAGATTTAAACGACCAAATCCAATGGTTAGACTTTTGAGATACAAATGCGTGGACAGGGTTAAACGCAAATAACCAACTTCAAATCGGTTCTACTTATACAAAAAGAATTGATTCCTGGTTATATCGTTACTATGAAGGTTAAAGAATTAAAACCGTTCGAATCAACAGAAATATTCAAAAATCGTGTTGCTGGAACTGATTTAGAAAGTTCTTATCAACCTGATAAAGAAAATAAATTCAATCCAGAAAAATGGTGCAACAGGATTAGGTGCGAATCCTCAGAACAAGTGGACACACGTTGCCAATTCTGGTTTGACAACTGGTAATGCTAAAACAACAATCGCAGGAACTAACCCCTGCGGGTCAACCTAAAAACGGTCAAGCAGCTGGGGTTAAATTTGAAGTAACAGCGACTTATAACGGTAAAGCTGTTAAACCTGGTATCGTTATGACTTCTGGGGAAGACGTCGGACCGCTTGAGTCTGAAATCTATACAACAGATGGTACACCATGGGACTTAGCTGCAATTGTTGGATATAAAACAAATAAAAATGCTTATCGTCCACTTGATCAATTTAAAAGATATGAATGGTGGTAAAACTGCTGTCCTTAAATGGCAAGATGAAAAATTCTATAATGCCTTAAGTGGTGGAAAATTTGCTACTCCTGATGCTGCTACTGCAGGTCTTGGATCTCAAGTGTTTGGAGGTGCTCTAAACCAAAACGGATCAGGAACAGCAATATTATCTACTGCCAATGTAACAGAAGTAGGACTATACATCATGTCTTCTGGACAACAATCTTCTATGATTGGTATCAAGTTCTCTGACTTTGGAGATCTTCCAGAATCTTATGGAATGGCTGAACACTACTTAAGAACACAATCTATAGATTATGACACAAAAGCAATTAAACAGATTCAACAACCATATTTAGGTAAAGTAAAAGCGGATATTGACTCTGCGCCAGGTACTCGTGTAGTTGGAGTAGATTCAGATGATGCAAAAGATAATGCTGATGAAGGTGTAGATCAACTTATTGCTCCAGATAACTTTAAACAAAATAAAGATACGGGTCTTCCAGAGGTACAATTAGTTAAAGCTCCGGACAATACTTATAAAGTTAAGGTTATTGCTTCGGCAAATGGTAATGACAAATACACAGATACTGTTGCACCAGCTTATGTGCGTGGATTTATTGATTTCAACGGAAATGGTAAATTTGATAAAGGTGAAGAATCTAATATCGCTACAGTAACTGGAAATGGTCAAGAAGTAGAACTTACATTTACAAATACCCAAGTCATCGATACTAGTAAGGATGTTGTAAACTTCCGTGTTCGTATCGCAAAAGATGAAGATCAAGTAGAAAAAGCTACAGGAATTGCATACTCTGGGGAAGTTGAAGATAACCAAATCCGAGTTTCTCACCCACCACGTGGAGACTATGAAGAAACTACTGGTAAACAAGGTGAAAAACAAAATATCGGTATTGAATTTGTTAACCGTGTAGAAGCTGATGCATCTGAATTAGGTTCTAACAATGGTAAAACTACATTCAATGCTTATGGTAAAATCGATTACACTGAACAACGTAATTCAATTAGTTTAGCATCAACTAAAAAAGTGCAAACTGAAGGTGTAATGATTGTTAAACCAGATGGAACTTTAGCTAAAACTTACACTAAAGAGGGTCAAGGTACGTATGAAGTAACTGATACAGGTGTAACATTTACTCCAGAAGCTAACTTCGTAGGTAAAGCTGATGGTATCGTACTTCGTGCGGTAGACGCTAATGGTCAATCAACTGGATGGACTTCATTGACAGATCAACACGGTCTTGTCAACATCAATGATGGTACACATACAACTACTACAAAAACTATGGACGCAGTTTATGTACCAAACGTAACTCCAAAAGAAATCACTGCCGATCCTGAAACATCAACTGATGTTCAAGGAAAAGCACAGAAGAAAACTCCAACATTCAAAACTGATGCAGGAACTGATAATGCTGCAACTGTAACACCAAGTGCTACATACCCAGCTAAATTAGTAGATCCAAAAACTGGAGCTAAAGTTGACTCTGTAACTGTAGATGGAGAAGGAACTTACACAATCAATCCAACAACAGGTGAAGTAACATTCCAACCACTTCCAACATTCAAAGGAACTGCAACAGGTGTTGACGTAACATTAACAGCACCAGTAGGTCAAAATAAAGATGGACAAGATGTAACAGCTACAGCTACTACAAAATACACTCCAACAGTAACAGCTGTAGAACCAACAGCTAAACCAGCAGACTCTGCAGGAGTACAAGGTGAAACTCAAAAAGGAACACCAACATTCACAGCAGGAAATGCAGAAGTACCAATTAAAGAAAACTCTGTAAAACTATTGAATCCAGATGGAACAGAAGCAAATGGTCCAGTAGATGCATTAGATGAAAAAGGAAACAAAGTAGGGGAATACACCGTAAACCCAGCAACAGGTGAAGTAACATTCACACCAACTGACAAAACTTACACTGGTAAAGTAACTCCAGCTAAAGTTCAAGCAGAAGATAAAATGGAACTAAAGTAAACACTACTTACACTCCACACATCGTAGGTGTAACACCAACAGCAACACCAGCGGAATCTTCAGGAATCCAAGGTGAAGTACAAGATGGAACTGTAACATTTGCACCTGGTGAAACAACAGTAGAAGGTGTTAAAAAATCAGTACCAATCAAAAGCTAACTCAGCGGTTCTTCTTGATGCTTCAGGTAACCCAGTAGTTCCTGGTACTCCAGTCAGACGCTTTAGATCCAGAAGGAAACAAAGTAGGGGAATACACAATTGACCCAGCTACTAACAAAGTAACATTCACACCAACTAACAAAGCTTACAAAGGTAAAGTACAACCAGTTAACGTACAAGCAGAAGACGAAAAACGGAACTAAAGTTTCGACAACCTACACACCAACAATCGTAGGAGTAACACCAACAGCAGATCCAGCTAAATCTGTCGATGTTCAAGGTGCAACTCAAACAGGTAAACCAGTATTCCAAGGCGGAACAGCTATGGTTAACGGTGAAGAGAAGATTGTTGAAATTGATGAAGATAAACCAGCTAAATTGGTGGATCCAAAAACAGGAGAACAAGTTGATTCAGTAACTGTAGAAGGCGAAGGAACATATACAGTAGCTCCAGACGGAACAGTAACCTTCAAGCCAGAACCACAATTTACAGGAGTAGCCAAAGGTGTTGAAGTCGTTCGTCAAGATAAGAACGGCACACCGGTTAAAGCTTCTTACACACCAGAAGTTAAACCTGTAACTCCAACAGGAACAGATACTGTAACTGAAGATATCCAAGGTTCAACTCAAACAGGTAAACCTGAATTCAAGGGTGGAACAGTAACAATTGATGGTAAAGAGAAAACTGTAGAAATCAACGAAGATAAACCAGCTAAATTGGTAGATCCGAAAACAGGAGATCCAGTTGATTCAGTAACGATCGAAGGCGAAGGAACATACACAGTAGCTCCAGATGGAACAGTTACCTTCACACCAGAGAAGAACTTCACAGGAAAAGGAACAGGTGTCACAGTTCAACGTGAAGATAAAAACGGTACACCAGTCACAGCTAAGTATACACCAGTTGTTAAGAAAGCAACACCAACAGGAACAGACGCTGTAACAGAAGATATCCAAGGTTCAACTCAAACAGGTAAACCAACATTTGAAGGTGGCAAAGTAACAGTTAACGGTGAAGAAAAAACTGTAGAAATCAACGAAGATAAACCAGCTAAATTGGTAGATCCGAAAACAGGAGATCCAGTAGATTCAGTAACTATCGAAGGCGAAGGAACATACACAGTAGCTCCAGATGGAACAGTTACATTCACACCAGAAAAGAACTTCACAGGTAAAGGAACAGGTGTCACAGTTCAACGCGAAGATAAGAACGGCACACCAGTTAAAGCTACTTACACACCAGTTGTAAAACCAGCTACACCAACAAGTTCAGATGTTATCACTACAAATGTTCAAGGTGCTACTCAATCAGGAACACCAACATTTGAAGGTGGCAAAGTAACAGTTAACGGTGAAGAAAAAACTGTAGAAATCGACGAAACTGTTAAACCAACATTTGACGATGGCACAACTGAGAAGAAAGTACCAGGTGAAGGAACATACACAATCGATGAAAACGGTACTGTAACATTCACACCAGAGAAAACATTCACTGGTCAAGCGACAGGAGTCACAGTTAAACGTGTGGATAAGAACGGCACACCAATCACAGCTAAGTACACTCCAGTAGTCGTTCCAGTAACACCAACTTCAAAAAGATTCTGAATCAGAAGGTCCCTAAAGGACAAGCTCAATCAGGAACACCAACATTTGAAGGTGGCAAAAGTTACAATCAACGGTAAGGAAGTTCCAGTTGAAATCGATGAAACAGTTAAACCAACATTTGACGATGGCACAACTGAGAAGAAAGTACCAGGTGAAGGAACATACAATCGATGAAAACGGTAAAAGTAACCTTTCACACCAGAACCTGACTTCGTAGGTAAAGCGACAGGCGTAACAGTTAAACGTGTAGACAAGAATGGTACACCAGTAACAGCTAAATACACACCAACAGTTCGTCCTGATACTTCATTCGTTGATAAAGAAGGTAACCCACTTTCACCAACAGAAGACGGAACTAAACCAACTAAAGATATCCCAGGATACAAGATTGTTAAAACTGAAGTAGACGAAAAAGGAAATACAAAACACATCTATGAGAAAGTTACAACAACTCATAAAGATAAAGATGGTAATGTAATTCCAGGAACAACTACTGAGGAAGGTACAACTCCTAAGAAAGATATCCCAGGTTACCGTTTCGTAGAAACTAAGACTCTTCCAAACGGCGATACAGAGCACGTTTACGAGAAAGTTAAGACAAGTCACAAGGATAAAGACGGCAATGAAATTCCAAACTATCCAACAGAAGACTGGCGAACAACCTAAGAAAGATATTCCAGGTTACCGCTTCGTAGAGACTAAGAAACTTCCAAATGGCGACATCGAACACGTTTATGAGAAAGTTAAGACAAGTCACAAGGATAAAGACGGCAATGAAATTCCAAACTATCCAACAGAAGATGGCGAACAACCTAAGAAAGATATTCCAGGTTACCGCTTTGTAGAGACTAAGAAACTTCCAAACGGCGACATCGAACACGTTTATGAGAAAGTTAAGACAAGTCACAAGGATAAAGACGGCAATGAAATTCCAAACTATCCAACAGAAGATGGCGAACAACCTAAGAAAGATATTCCAGGTTACCGCTTCGTAGAGACTAAGAAACTTCCAAACGGCGACATCGAACACGTTTATGAGAAAGTTAAGACAAGTCACAAGGATAAAGATGGCAATGAAATTCCAAACTATCCAACAGAAGACGGCGAGCAACCTAAGAAAGATATTCCAGGTTACCGCTTTGTAGAGACTAAGAAACTTCCAAATGGCGACATCGAACACGTTTATGAGAAAGTTAAGACAAGTCACAAGGATAAAGACGGCAATGAAATTCCAAACTATCCAACAGAAGACGGCGAACAACCTAAGAAAGATATTCCAGGTTACCGCTTCGTAGAGACTAAGAAACTTCCAAATGGCGACATCGAACACGTTTATGAGAAAGTTAAGACAAGTCACAAGGATAAAGACGGCAATGAAATTCCAAACTATCCAACAGAAGATGGCGAACAACCTAAGAAAGATATTCCAGGTTACCGCTTTGTAGAGACTAAGAAACTCCAAACGGCGACATCGAACACGTTTATGAGAAAGTTAAGACAAGTCACAAGGATAAAGACGGCAATGAAATTCCAAACTATCCAACAGAAGATGGCGAACAACCTAAGAAAGATATTCCAGGTTACCGCTTCGTAGAGACTAAGAAACTTCCAAATGGCGACATCGAACACGTTTATGAGAAAGTTAAGACAAGTCACAAGGATAAAGATGGCAATGAAATTCCAAACTATCCAACAGAAGACGGCGAGCAACCTAAGAAAGATATTCCAGGTTACCGCTTTGTAGAGACTCAAGAAACTCCAAAATGGCGACATCGAACACGTTTATGAGAAAGTTAAGACAAGTCACAAGGATAAAGATGGCAATGAAATTCCAAACTATCCAACAGAAGACGGCGAGCAACCTAAGAAAGATATTCCAGGTTACCGCTTTGTAGAGACTAAGAAACTTCCAAATGGCGACATCGAGCACGTTTATGAGAAAGTTAAGACAAGTCACAAGGATAAAGACGGCAATGAAATTCCAAACTATCCAACAGAAGATGGCGAACAACCTAAGAAAGATATTCCAGGTTACCGCTTCGTAGAGACTAAGAAACTTCCAAACGGCGACATCGAACACGTTTATGAGAAAGTTTCAAAACCAGCTCCAACACCTTCACCTGTTCCTCAACCAACTCCAGGTAAGCAAAATACAACTACTTGGACTAATGAGAATGGAAATCCATTGAAACCAACTGAGTCAGGTTCTAAAGAACCGGGAACAGTTTCAGGTTACGAATATGTGAAGACTGTGACTGATCCAAATGGAAATATCAGACATATCTTCAAGAAAGTTGAGATGCCAACTCCAAGACCAGTTGAATCAAGTCAACCAGCAACACCAAAATATGTTGAAGGTCAAAAAGAGTTGCCAAATACAGGTACAGAAGACAATGCTAACCTAGCAGCACTTGGACTTCTCGGAGTATTGAGTGGATTTGGTCTTGTAGCTCGTAAGAAGAAAGAAGATTAATCTTTCTAATTGATACGATTTGTTTGCAATGAACATATCTTCCCAAAAACTGGAGGCTCTTTTGTCAACTGTAGTGGGTGACGAAAAGCTAACATCTAGAGAGGACCTGATAGGTCTTCTTTTTTTATGTTCAGAGTGATGAAGACACGTTTCTTAAAAGTTGATGAAGTTTCTAAAAACCGAATCCCAAACCGTTTGATGTCTTTAATCAACTTGTTAGTCGCTTCTAGTTTCGCGTTTGAATAGTCTGTTTCTAGCGCATTCTGGATGTATTGCTTGTGTCTAATAAAAGTCCTAAAGACCGTTTGAAAGTAGTGATTGACCTTGCTCATGTTCTCCTCTATTAACTCAAAAAACTCATCTACTCTTTTCTCCTGAAAGTGAAAAAGCAAGAGCTGATAGAGGTTATAATAATTAGCGAGTTCCTCTGAGAAATTCAATGTCTTCTCAACAACTTCATGTGGTGCTAAAGTTTGGCGGAAAGTCTTTGAATAGAAAGAGTTGAGAGATAACTTACGGCTGTCCTTTTGGAAGAGTCGCCAGTGATTTTTCAAGGCTCGATAGGGTAGTGACTTCTTATCAAACTGGTTCATAATCGCAATTCTTGTCTTTAAAAAGGCACGTCCAAGGTGCTGGATAATGTGGAAACGATCAAGAACGATTTTGGCGTTTGGAAAGAGTCTGTGGGCTAGTGGGATATAGGCTCCAGACATATCCATTGTGATAAACTGCACCTTTCGTCGAACTTTCAATGGGTACTTCAAAAAGTGGTTTCGAATCGTGGTTTGGCGACGATTATCAGGATGGTTATGAGCTCGTTGGTCCTCATAGTTTTTGAGCGATAAAAAGCCAAAGGCACCTTTTCTTGAACCCAAACTCATCCCAGGACATTATAGCTGGGAGTTTGTCATAATGTTTCTTGAAAGTGAACTGGTCAAGCTTTACGATAGACAGTGGACGTCGACACACGAAGTCTTCTGGCAATATCAGTTAGTGACACCTTCTCAGTTAGGAGTTGTGTAACCTTTTGTCGGACTAGATTGGAGATTTGGCAGTTTTTCTCAACGATTGATGTCTCAGCCACCGTTACTCTCTTACAACTTTTGCACTGGAAACGACGTTTTTTCAGACATAGTAGTGTCGGCGTTCCCGCTTGTTCGAGAAGAGGAATTTTAGAAGTTTTTTGAAAGTCGTACTTGATCATCTTTCCATGGCAATGAGGGCATGGTGGTGCAGGATAATCCAGTTTTGCTTGAACCTCAATATGAGTATCCGTTTCAAAAACAAGAGAAATAATGATGTTAGGGTCTTTAATTCCGATTAATTCTGTGGTATTCTTAATAAGTCTCATAAGTTCTTCCTAATGATGGTTTGGTTGCTTTTCATTATAGTTCTTATGGGACTTTTTGTCTGCATTCAAAAAGCTCCATAATCTCTACAGTGGTTTTACCCACTACAGAAATTAGAGCTAAAACTGATGAATCGAATGATTCATCAGTTTTTGCTGATTGAGAGAGGAAGGATCTAACAGGGAGACAAAGGAAAAAGGCTTTTTTCTACCATTTGTCAAGTCTATCAAGGCTTTAAGTAAAAAAAGGATAAGACAGTAGCTATTCCGAAGTTACTGTCTTATTTTTAACCCTTTTTGATTTATAAAGGCTCTTTTCTACCATTTGTCAAGTCTATCAAGGCTTTAAGTAAAAAAAGAGATAAGACAGTATCTATTCTGAGGTTACTGTCTTATTTTTAACCCTTTTTGATCTATAAATGGGCATGCTAAAAAAACACCTCATCTGGTATTTTTTGAAACAAGGTGTTACAATAATACGGTATAGACAGCCTTATCGATTTTTGGGTCAAAGAGTAATCGTAAAGTTTGTTATGCGTAATGAGGTAATACATTGTTCGAATGAGACGATGTATAGAGGCAATCGTATGTGGCTTAGTTGAAGCTATTGTCGATTGTCTTTTTCGTTTCTCATAAAAGTCAGCGATATGGCAGGGATTGGTATGACTAGCTGAAGCGATGTTGTGAATGCACTTGAACAAGATTTTTCTGGCATAGGATTCCCTCGTTTAGTGATGTGTTCCTTGGCGAGAAAGTTCCCAGATTCATAGTGTCTCAGGTCAATGCCAATAAAAGCGTTGATTTGATTGGTAGACTGAAAGCGACGAATATCTCCCAATTCGCCAATGATAGATGTCGCTGTGGCTTCTGCGATGCCAGGAATTGACCGTAAGATGTCATACTCTGGTAAAGGCTGAGCTAGAGCTACCATGTCGTTTAAGACAACTTGTCTGCGTTCAGAAAGACGAAGCAATTCTTGAGCATAGTAACGAACCTCTTCAAGCATTGGAGAGGTTTTCTTGACCGCACAAAAAGATTGTTTAGCGAGTTTTATAAGTTTATCAGTCAGGTAAGCAATACGCTTTTCAGAGATGCGTTTGGAGGTAGATTGACGGATAATCTCACACAAGTTACTTTGAGATAGGCTTAATACAAACTCTTTGCATGGAAAAGCCATCACTAAGTTCCAATATTGCTCTCCAGTAGGTGTGGATAATAGATTTTCCAATTCAGGAAATGTGACTTGTAGGACCTTGTGCAGACGGTTTTTAGTTCGAACAAGATCTTCTGTCATATTTTGATAGAAACGGCTTAAATCACGCAGGTGTTGATAAACTTCTTCCTGCACGTAAGTTGGTTTACGATTGTGCACAAGCTGAGATTTAGCCAACTTTTCAGCGTCAATTTTATCTGTTTTACGAACTCGCAGACTGTCCAATTGCTTCTTAGCTTCCAGTGGATTTAGCCGTGTGTAAGCGTAACTATATTCCTCAAGAAAGGCTTGAAGACGTCGAGAATAGACGCCTGTAGCCTCAAATATAATCTCAGGGTTATGAACAGTTTTCAAGTCGCCCAACAGGCGATTGAATCCAATGGTATCATTGAGTATGGTGTAGCCATGAACCTTCTCACCATTGACTAAATGGCCACCTCAGAACTTGTTTTACTGACATCAATTCCAAATACTGCACGCATGACATTACCTCTTTTGTCTTGAATAATTCCATGTTTTAGTGATTTTATTTTCAATACGCGACGTTTAGCGTCCTACATACTTTGATCAAACTCCACCTAAAACAAGGTGTCTTGCCAGTTTGTCAAGCGACGTCTAGCGCCATAGAGCCCTACGACTTTACAAGACACCACTACTTTAACATAAAGAAAAAGTAGTGAGTACTCTCTCCCGTCGGAGATTTCTTCACTACTAATCTTAGTATGTTTGTCAACTGTAGTGGGTGACGAAAAGCTAACATCTTGAGAGGACCTGATAGGTCTTCTCTTTTTTTATGTTTCAGAGTGATGAAGACACGTTTCTTAAAGTTGATGAAGTTTCTAAAAACCGAAGCCCAATCGTTTGATGTCTTTAATCAACTTTATTAGTCGCTTCCAGTTTTGCGTTTGAATAGTCTGTTTCTAGTGCATTTTTGGATGTATTGTTTGTGTCTAAGAAAAAGTCCTAAAGACTGTTTTGAAAAGTAGTGATTGACTTTGCTTATATTTCTCCTCTATCAGCTCAAAAGAACTCATCCCACCCTCTTCTCCTGAAAGTGAAAACAGCAAAAGCTGATAGAGAGTATAGTAATTGGTGAGTTCTTCTGAGAAAATTCAGTGTCTTCTCAACGACTTCATGTGGATGCTAAAGGTTTGACGAAAAGGTCTTTGAGTAGAAATGAGTTGCAAGATAACTTACGTGTCCTTTGGAAGAGTCTCCAGTGATTTTTCAAAAGCTCGATAGGGTAGTGACTTCTTATCAAACTGGTTCATAATCGCAATTCTTGTCTTTAAAAAAAGGCACGTCCAAGGTGCTGGATAATGTGGAAACGATCAAGAACGATTTTCGGCGTTTGGGAAAGAGTCTGCGAGCTAGTGGGATATAGGCTCCAGACATATCCATTGTAATAAACTGTACCTTTTGTCGAACTTTCAATGGATACTTCAAAAAGTGGTTTCGAATCGTGGTTTGACGGCGATTATCAAGGATGGTTATGAGTTTGTTAGTCTCATAGTTTTGCGCCACAAAAGCGAGTTCACTTTTCTTGAACCCAAACTCATCCCAGGACATAACAGCTAGGGGAGTTTGTCATAATGTTCCTTGAAAGTAAACTGGTCAAGTTTTACGATAGACAGTGGACGTCGACACACGAAGTCTTCTGGCAATATCAGTTAGTGAGACCTTTTCAGTTAGGAGTTGTGCAACCTTTTGTCGGACTAGATTGGAGATTTGGCAGTTTTTCTCAACGATTGATGTCTCAGCTACCGTGACTCTCCTACAATTTTTACACTGGAAGCGACGTTTCTTCAGACGTAGTAGAGTTGGAGTTCCAGCTTGCTCGAGAAGAGGGATTTTAGAGTTTTTTTGAAAGTCATATTTGATCATCTTTCCTTGGCAATGAGGACATGATGGTGCAGGATAATCAAGTTTTGCTTGAATCTCGATATGAGTGTCAGTTTCAAAAACAAGTGAAATCTTGATATTTTGGTCTTTAATTCCGATTAATTCTGTGGTATTCTTAATAAGTCTCATAAGTTCTTCCTAATGATGGTTTGGTTGCTTTTTCATTATAGTTCTTATGGGACTTTTTGTATACATCAAAAAGCTCTATAATCTCTACAGTGGTTTTACCCACTCACAGAAATTATAGAGCCTTTTATAAATGGGCATGCTAAAAAACACCTCATCTGGTATTTTTTTGAAACAAGGCGTTACAATAATATGGCATAAATAATTTTACCGATTTTGGGTAAAAGTATAATCGTAAAGTTTGTTATGCGTTATGAGATAATACATTGTTCTAATGAGACGATGTATAGAGGCAATCGTGTGTGGTTTTGGTTGAAGTCACTTGTGATTGTCTTTTGCGTTTCTCATAGAAGTCTGCGATATGACAAGGATTGGTGTGGCTAGCTGAAGCGATGTTATGAATGCACTTAAAGAGAATTTTTCTGGCATAGGGATTACCTCGTTTAGTGATGTGTTCCTTGGCGAGAAAGTTCCCAGATTCATAGTGTCTCAGGTCAATGCCAATAAAAAGCGTTGATTTGATTGGTAGACTGAAAGCGACGTTCCTTCAGACGTAGTAGAGTTGGCGTTCCAGTTTTGCTTGAACCTCGATGTAGATATCTTTTTCAAAAACAAGAGAAGTAATGATGTTAGGGTCTTTAATTCCGATTAATTCTGTGGTATTCATTCCTAATGATGGTTTGGTTGCTTTTTCATTATAGTTCTTATGGGACTTTTTGTGTACATTTAAAAAGCTCTATAAATCTACAGTGGTTTTCACCCACTACAGAAATTAGACTCCTTTGTCAACTGTAGTGGGTTGAAGAAAAAGCAAAGTTTTTCGAAATGAGGAAATCCGTTCTTTTTATGAATTTTTATGCAATATATATATATATTGCATAAAAACCAATTATATTTTTGAAGAAGCTTGTTGTTATCATTTTTAGTATCTAGAAAAACAAAAATAATATAAATAAATTGAATAAAAACGAGACAAATTAATTGACAAATTAATATGATTTAAGTTATATTTAAATTATAGTTTTTATAAAAAGCAATACATTATATGTAACTGTAATATTTTTATTTGACATCAAGAGGAGAAAAACATGTATTCAAGAATTGAAAAAATTTCATGGTAGAAAAAGCTCAACGTTTTTCTATTCGTAAATATAGCTTTAGTGCTGCTAGTGTTCTTTTTGGGAACGGCACTCTTTTTAGGTGCTAATGGAGTACGAGCTGATGAGACTACACCTTCAGTAAACTCAGCTACTTCTGAACTATCAAATTCAGATAAAAATGTTTCAGGTTCTACCTTGTCAACACCAGTTGTAGATGAACTTCCAGAATTAAAGATTGATGCTGCAAAAGCAGATGAAAACGCTGAAGTTAAAGAAGAATCTAAAATTGAAGCAACAACTGTAGCAGAAAAAAGAAGTTACTGAAGCAACTACAGATAAAACTGATAAAAACAGAAACAGATGTAAAAGAAAAATCTGATAAAGAGCACGCTGACAAAACAGAAGCAGATAAAGAAAAAACTGAAAAAGTTGAAACAGAAAAAGCACAAGATGATGTTAAGACAGTTCTTACTCAATTGACTTCAGAAGCTGATGTTATGGCAACAGTAGCCTCAAACTTTTCAGATAAAGAAGTGACAGGTGTTGAAGATAAACAAAATTTGTCAGCTGCAATTTCTGCAGTGAAGCTTGAAGCAACAGCGTCTAAAGAATTGCTCTTATCTGATGCTTCTAAAGATCAGATGGTAGCTCAAGTGAATCGTCTTTCTGACGCAATCGAAGCAGTCTATGCTGAAATGAAGCGTGCAGGTCATGCGGGTAAAGTAGAAGCTGTGTTAGATGATGCAACAACTCAAGACCAAAAATCGTAGGTAAAGATGTTGTTAAAGATGGACAAAAAGTTAAATCTGTAACAAATGGTTATATTACTATGAATGCTGACACTACAGCTCCTAAGGCGTGGGGATTTGATTCAACATTTGATACTTCAGATTTACAAGCAGGAGACATTACAAAAATTGAAGTAACAAACTTAGCAGAGTTTGGTGCGGCATTTCCTGTTGGAAAAGAAATTACAGCAGCAGATGGTACTGTAATTGGTAAAGTTAAATCTATCGACTATAAAACATCAACAGGAAACAACAATAATAAATCTGTACCATATTGGGCACAACGTACTCAACGTGGAATGACTTATGATGAGCGTGTTGCTGAACAACCACCTGTCGCTAATGAAACTGGGACATACACTTATAACATTGAATGGAATGCAAAAGCGAAAGATTACCCTAATATTTCATTCGGTGCTGAAAACTTATCAGGTGGTGGTTACTTAGCTCCACAAATCTCAAAAGATACAGATTACAAAGCAACTATTAAGATCGATGGCAGAACGGTTGTTGAACACACCTATACACGTAAAGGTCAACAAGCAAGTTTCTCAAAACAAGGGACATCAGCTTCGTTAAGAACAAATAATGGTTTAGGATATGTTTCAAATGAACTGAAAAGTAAGAGTGATACGTTAGAGATTAATACAGACTCAGACATCCGTTATGGAGTAGGGTCTAAATTTACTATTAAATTACCTAATTCTGAATTTACAGAATTTAAAGAACTTGAAGGAAGTACTAACTTTGTAAATGGTTTAAATACAGCTTCAACTCTTAACCCTAACAAAGGAGACAGTATTACATACCGTCTTGCTAACCGTTGGGCAAACGTTAAAGCTAATGAAAATAATGTTTGGATTCTTCAAGATGGTCGTGAAGGTGGATTTACATTAACTCCAAAACTGATCTCTCCAACAGAATTAGAGGTAACTGTAACAGAAGGATACATCCAAGAAGGTTCTAATATCTCGTTATCTCTTCAATCTTTTAGGTGTAGAAAAAGTAATTAAAGATAAAACTTTAACAAGTGAATTCTCTAACGTTACGTATAACGAATCTGGGATTATTACAGGTGGAACAGCAGGAAACAATAAAACTGCGGCTACTCTTACAGTATCAGGTGGTACATCTATTAACGGTGAAAAAGAAGATGTTACTACAACAGTTGCAAATGGTTGGGAAATCAACGCATCTGGAACACCTTTAGGAGAACCACCAACAGGAGCAGTAGTAATCGGACTTAAAGATCTTGAGACTGGTAAAATTATAGGGCATGCTACTACTAAATACGATGGTAATCGTCCGTTAAATGAAGATGGTACAAAGGATAATACTAATGTCCTAGGTAAAAAATACGATGTATCTGACTATATTCCTCCATTAATAAAAGAAGTGGATGGAGAAGAGTACATCCTTGCAAACATTCCTACAACAGGAATTGAAGGTACGTTAAGTGTAACGAACACTAGAGCTCGTGATTTATATTCTACTGAAGAATTGAAAGAGAATGGGCTTAATGCATCAGCTTATGTTACGCCTGTAGATTACAATTACGTTAAGAAAACAAGAGTAGAAGAAGTAAATCGTACAATTAAGTATGTGTATGCTGATGATGCACAAGGTCTTGCAGGACAACAAGTATTTGATCCAACGACTCAGACTGTAAGCTATAAAGGAACTGTTAAGACAAATGCTGAGGGTAAAGCAGAAATTGGTTCAAATGATAAACCAATCTACATTAACTGGAAAGGTATTGGAGATACAAATCTTCCAGAAGTAACAGTACCTCAAAAAGAAGGTTACATTGCAAGTGTAGAAAAAGTTCCTGTACAGCCAACAACTGCAACAGATGAAGATTACGAATATGTAGTAACTTACTCACCAATCCAAAAAGCTAAAACAACATTTGTCTACCAAGACAAAGATGGTAATGTTAAGCAAGTGGAAGGTAACACGCCAATCTCTGAAACAGGTAAAGGTGGAGACAAACTTACAAAAGCGGATGAAATTGCTGCGAAAATCAAAGAAGCTCAAAATAAAGGATATGAATTAGTATCTAATACATATCCAACAGACGGAGCATTCGATAAAGATGTTAACACTGACCAAGAGTTCACAGTAACGCTTAAAGAACGTGTTGTACCAGTAACACCAGATCAACCAAAAACACCAGGGACACCTGTTGATCCAAACAATCCAGACGGACCTAAATACCCAGCTGGCTTGGAAGAAAAAGATCTAAACAAAACTGTCACACGTACAATTACTTATGTGTACGAAGATGGAACTCCAGTATTAAACGAAGATGGCACTCCAAAAACAGTAACACAAGAGGCTAAATTCACACGTGAAGCCAAAGTTAACTTAGTTACAGGAGAAGTTACATACGAAGATTGGACACCAGCTCAAGACTTGGCTGAAGTGAAATCACCAGTAGTTAAAGGATACTTAGCTGACAAAGCAAGTGTTGCGGTGGTAAACGTAACCGGTGATTCAGAAGATATCAAGGAAGTAGTAACCTACACACCACTCGGTTCATGGGTACCAAACATTCCAGGTCAACCAACAGACCCAATCAAATATCCAAACGATCCAGCAGATCCAACAAAACCAGGTAACGACAAACCAGTTCTTCCATACGTACCAGGTATGACTCCTAAGGACAAAGATGGTAACCCGTTGAAACCAGTGGATCCAAACGATCCAACTAAAGGTTATGAAGTACCAAATGTCCCAACTAACCCAGGTGAGGATACACCGATCAACTATGTGAAGGATACACAAAAAGCTAAAACGACTTTCGTAGATGAAAAAAAGGAAATCCAATTCCAGGTGTTGATGCTATTACTGAAGAAGGTGACTCAGATACACCACTTACAAAAAGAGGCTGATGTAAAAGCGAAAATCAAAGAACTTGAAAACAAAGGATATGAATTAGTATCTAATACATACCCAGAAGGTGGTAAGTTCGATAAAGATAAAGACACTGATCAAGAGTTCACAGTAACGCTTAAAGAACGTGTTGTACCAGTTACACCAGATCAACCGAAAACACCAGGGACACCTGTTGATCCAAACAATCCAGACGGACCTAAATACCCAGCTGGCTTGGAAGAAAAAGATCTAAACAAAACTGTCACACGTACAATTACTTATGTGTACGAAGATGGAACTCCAGTATTAAACGAAGATGGCACTCCAAAAACAGTAACACAAGAAGCTAAATTCACACGTGAAGCGAAAGTTAACTTAGTTACAGGAGAAGTTACATACGAAGATTGGACACCAGCTCAAGACTTGGCTGAAGTGAAATCACCAGTAGTTAAAGGATACTTAGCTGATAAAGCAAGTGTTCCGGTGGTAAATGTAACCGGTGATTCAGAAGATATCAAGGAAGTAGTAACCTACAAACCACTTGGTTCATGGGTACCGAACATTCCAGGTCAACCAACAGATCCAATCAAATATCCAAACGATCCAACAGATCCAACAAAACCAGGTAACGACAAACCAGTTCTTCCATACGTACCAGGTATGACTCCTAAGGACAAAGATGGTAACCCGTTGAAACCAGTGGATCCAAACGATCCAACTAAAGGATATGAAGTACCAAGTATTCCAACAAATCCAGGTAAAGACACTCCAATCAACTACGTAGCAAACAAAGCAAACTTAGTAGTTAAATATGTAGATGAAAAAGGAAAAGACTTAATCCCTGCAGAAACAACAGAAGGAAAAGTAGGAGATGAGTACACAACAACTGGAAAAGTGATTCCAGGATACGTACTTGTAAGAGTGAATGGAGAAGCCAAAGGTAAGATTGGAACAGATGGTTCAACAGTAACATATGTTTACAAACCACTTGGTTCATGGGTACCAAATATCCCAGGAACACCAACAGATCCGATTCCATATCCAAACGATCCACAAGATCCGACAAAACCAGGAAGTGATAAACCACATGTACCTTATGTACCAGGATTCACTCCGGTAGATCCAAACGGAAACCCACTGAAACCAGTTGATCCGAAAGATCCATCAAAAGGATACATCGTACCAGATCTTCCAACAGATCCAAGTCAAGATACACCAATCAACTACGTTCCAGTACCAAAACCAAATCCAACTCCAGCACCAACTCCTAAACCAGAAACTCCACAACCTGTAACACCTGCAGATAATGGAGATAACAACGGAAATAATAATGGAACAACTCCAACAACTCCAGCTCAATCAGCAGCAGCTTCTACACCTCAATATATGGATGGTCAACGTGAACTTCCAAATACAGGTACAGAAGACAATGCTAGCCTAGCAGCACTTGGACTTCTCGGAGTATTGAGTGGATTTGGTCTTGTAGCTCGTAAGAAGAAAGAAGACTAATCTTTCTAATTGATACGATTTGTTTGCAATGAACATATCTTCCTTAAAACTGATGAATCGAATGATTCATCAGTTTTTTTGATCTCTTTGTCAACTATAGTGGGTGACGAAAAGCTAAGTTTTCGGGCTCTTTTCTACCATTTGTCAAGTCTATCAAGGCTTTAAGTAAAAAAAGAGATAAGACAGTATCTATTCTGAGGTTACTGTCTTATTTTTAACACTTTTTGATCTATAAATGGGCATGCTAAAAAAACACCTCATCTGGTATTTTTTGAAACAAGGTGTTACAATAATACGGTATAGACAGCCTTATCGATTTTGGGTCAAAGAGTAATCGTAAAGTTTGTTATGCGTAATGAGGTAATACATTGTTCGAATGAGACGATGTATAGAGGCAATCGTATGTGGCTTAGTTGAAGCTATTGTCGATTGTCTTTTTCGTTTCTCATAAAAGTCAGCGATATGGCAGGGATTGGTATGACTAGCTGAAGCGATGTTGTGAATGCACTTGAACAAGATTTTTCTGGCATAGGGATTCCCTCGTTTAGTGATGTGTTCCTTGGCGAGAAAGTTCCCAGATTCATAGTGTCTCAGGTCAATGCCAATAAAAGCGTTGATTTGATTGGTAGACTGAAAGCGACGAATATCTCCCAATTCGCCAATGATAGATGTCGCTGTGGCTTCTGCGATGCCAGGAATTGACCGTAAGATGTCATACTCTGGTAAAGGCTGAGCTAGAGCTACCATGTCGTTTAAGATAACTTGTCTGCGTTCAGAAAGACGAAGCAATTCTTGAGCATAGTAACGAACCTCTTCAAGCATTGGAGAGGTTTTCTTGACCGCACAAAAAGATTGTTTAGCGAGTTTTATAAGTTTATCAGTTAGGTAAGCAATACGCTTTTCAGAGATGCGTTTGGAGGTAGATTGACGGATAATCTCACACAAGTTACTTTGAGATAGGCTTAATACAAACTCTTTGCATGGAAAAGCCATCACTAAGTTCCAATATTGCTCTCCAGTAGGTGTGGATAATAGATTTTCCAATTCAGGAAATGTGACTTGTAGGACCTTGTGTAGACGGTTTTTAGTTCGAACAAGATCTTCTGTCATATTTTGATAGAAACGGCTTAAATCACGCAGGTGTTGATAAACTTCTTCCTGCACGTAAGTTGGTTTACGATTGTGCACAAGCTGAGATTTAGCCAACTTTTCAGCGTCAATTTTATCTGTTTTACGAACTCGCAGACTGTCCAATTGCTTCTTAGCTTCCAGTGGATTTAGCCGTGTGTAAGCGTAACTATATTCCTCAAGAAAGGCTTGAAGACGTCGAGAATAGACGCCTGTAGCCTCAAATATAATCTCAGGGTTATGAACAGTTTTCAAGTCGCCCAACAGGCGATTGAATCCAATGGTATCATTGAGTATGGTGTAGCCATGAACCTTCTCACCATTGACTAAAATGGCCACCTCAGAACTTGTTTTACTGACATCAATTCCAAATACTGCACGCATGACATTACCTCTTTTGTCTTGAATAATTCCATGTTTTAGTGATTTTATTTTCAATACGCGACGTTTAGCGTCCTACATACTTTGATCAAACTCCACCTAAAAACAAGGTGTCTTGCCAGTTTGTCAAGCGACGTCTAGCGCCATAGAGCCCTACGACTTTACAAGACACCACTACTTTAACATAAAGAAAAAAAGTAGTGAGTACTCTCTCCCGTCGGAGATTTCTTCACTACTAATCTTAGTATGTTTGTCAACTGTAGTGGGTGACGAAAAAGCTAACATCTAGAGAGGACCTGATAGGTCTTCTCTTTTTTTATGTTCAGAGTGATGAAGACACGTTTCTTAAAGTTGATGAAGTTTCTAAAACCGAAGCCCAACCGTTTGATGTCTTTAATCAACTTGTTGGTAGCTTCCAGTTTTGCGTTTGAATAGTCTGTTTCTAGTGCATTTTGGATGTATTGTTTGTGTCTAAGAAAAGTTCTAAAGACCGTTTGAAAATAGTGATTGACTTTGCTTCTATTTTCCTCTATCAGCTCAAAGAACTCATCTACTCTCTTCTCCTGAAAGTGAAAAAGCAAAAGCTGATAAAGTGTATAGTAGTCAGTGAGCTCTTTGAAAAAGTCAATGTCTTCTCAACGACTTCATGTGGTGCTAAAGTTTGACGGAAAGTCTTTGAATAGAAAAGAGTTGACAGATAACTTACAGCTGTCCTTTTGGAAAAAGTCGCCAGTGATTTTTTTCAAGGCTCGATAAGGGTAGTGACTTCTTATCGAACTGGTTCATAATTGCAATTCTAGTCTTTAAAAATGCTCTACCAAGGTGCTGGATAATGTGGAAACGATCAAGAACGATTTTTAGCGTTTGGGAAAAAGTTTTTGAGCTAGTGGAATATAAGCCCCAGACATATCCATTGTGATAAACTGCACCTGTTGGCGAGCTTTTAATGGATACTTTAAAAAGTAGTTTCGTATAGTGGTTTGACGGCGATTATCAAGGATAGTTATGAGTTTGTTTGTCTCATAGTTCTGAGCCACAAAAGCTAATTCACCCTTTCTTGAACCCAAACTCATCCCAGGACATTACAGCTGGGAGTTTGTCATAATGTTTCTTGAAAGTGAACTGGTCAAGCTTACGATAGACAGTGGACGTCGACACACGAAGTCTTCTGGCAATATCAGTTAGTGACACCTTCTCAGTTAGGAGTTGTGTAACCTTTTGTCGGACTAGATTGGAGATTTGGCAGTTTTTCTCAACGATTGATGTCTCAGCTACCGTTACTCTCTTACAACTTTTGCACTGGAAACGACGTTTTTTCAGACGTAGTAGTGTCGGCGTTCCCGCTTGTTCGAGAAGAGGGATTTTAGAAGGTCTTTGAAAGTCATATTTAATCATCTTTCCTTGGCAATGAGGGCATGGTGGTGCAGGATAATCCAGTTTTGCTTGAATCTCGATATGAGTATCCGTTTCAAAAAAACAAGAGAAATAATGATGTTAGGGTCTTTAATTCCGATTAATTCTGTGGTATTCTTAATAAGTCTCATAAGTTCTTTCCTAATGATGGTTTTGGTTGCTTTTTCATTATAGTTCTTATGGGACTTTTTGTGTACACTTAAAAAGCTCTATAATCTCTACAGTGGTTTTACCCACTACAGAAATTATAGAGCCCTTATAAACAGCTTCTCAACGCCCATGAAACACTTTAAAAAGTTGAATATGAAAATTAGTATTCTAAGTAGCCAGCAAAGATGGTTGTTGGATTGCGTAAAATTGATTTAGACGATGTAACTTTAGAAGTATTAACTAATTGGCGTGAGTGCAAGTGGAAAATGACGAAGATGATTATGTTTTAGCTCGATTTGGCAATCCGTTATTTAAATCAATTATTTGCCGTATTATTAAACGACAGGCTGAGATTGTGGATGTTCCCAGGATTACTGGAAAAGGCTTGAGTCATAGTCATTCATCTTATCTTCTTAATGTTCTTAAGATATATCCCCTGTATGTTTCACATAGACTAGGTCATGCTGATAGATCAACGACTTTAAATGTTTACAGTCATTGGTATCATAATGATGTAATCGGGATTTCTGACAAAAATCACTCAGAATATTTTACAAGCAAAAATTTTTAGTATCCTGCCAAAAACTGCCAAAATGTAAATCAACTAAATAAACTAGATAATATCAGTAATTAGAATAAGTCTGCTTCAATTACTCTTAAAAATAATAAGGTAACGACTCAAGTCGCTTAATAAAGAAAACCAGGGTGTAAGCCCTGCTTTTTTCTATTGCTTTTAATATTTCCATTTGTTAGAATGTAGGTGATGTGCGTGCTTGTCACGCCCTTTTTCTGTACTTTTTAATGTTTCGGAAGTTGGTATCGACTTTTGAAAACGTAAGAGTATAGCTTAATGAAGAAGAAAAGGAGAAATTTATGGCTTATATTTGGTCTTATCTCAAGCGTTATCCTAAGTGGCTAGCGATGAATTTTACGGCGGCCATTTTATTTGTTATTGCCAATTTGGGGCTGCCGACGGTTCTTGCCAGAATGATTGATGAGGGAATTAACCGTGGGGATGCAGACAAGCTTTATACCTATGCTTGGGTCATGTTTGGTGTGGTCTTAACTGGTATTGTTGGTCGTGTGCTTCTGGCCTATGCGGTTGGTAAGTTGACCACTACTATGGTGCAAGTCATGCGTAATGACATTTATGCTAAGCTTCAGGAGTATTCACACCATGAGTACGAACAAATTGGGGTATCTTCTTTGGTGACTCGTATCACGTCGGATGCTTTTGTTCTCATGCAGTTTGCGGATCAGGTTCTTAAGCTAGGGGTTATCACTCCTTTGATGATGGTTTCCAGTGTCTTTTTGATTTTGACGACAAGTCCATCTTTGGCTTGGATTGTGGCAATCTCCTTGCCTTTCCTAGCTGTAGTTGTCTGGTATGTGGCGGTAAAAACGCGTCCGCTTTCTGAAAAGCAACAGGCAACTCTCGACAAGATTAACCAGTATGCTCGTGAAAATCTGACTGGACTTCGTGTCATCCGTGCTTTCGCTAGAGAAGATTTTCAAGAGAAGAAGTTCGCTTCTGAAAATGCTGTCTATGCGGATAATTCAAACAAGCTCTTTAAATTGACTGGTTTAACAGAGCCCCTTTTTGTGCAAATCATCATCGCTATGATTGTGGCTATTGTTTGGTTTGCCCTTGAGCCATTAGGTTCTGGAAGTTTGGCTATCGGTGACTTGGTTGCCTTTATTGAGTACAGTTTCCATGCACTATTGTCCTTCCTTTTCCTAGCCAATCTCTTTACCATGTATCCTCGTACGGCTGTGTCTAGTGAACGTCTGCAGGAAATTATGGACATGCCGATTTCTATCAATCCAAATGAAGATGGCGTGACAGAAACCGAGACTAAGGGATATTTGGAGTTTGACAATGTGACCTTTGCCTATCCTGGTGAAACTGAAAGTCCTGTCCTACACAACATTTCTTCAAGGCAAAACCTGGTGAAACCATTGCCTTTATTGGGTCTACGGGTTCAGGAAAATCATCACTTGTACAGTTGATTCCACGCTTTTATGATGTAACACTTGGACGCATTCTTGTGGATGATGTGGATGTCCGTGACTACAATCTTAAGGCGCTTCGTCGTAAGATTGGTTTTATTCCACAAAAAGCTCTGCTCTTTACTGGAACTATCGGTGAAAATATTCGTTATGGTAAGGAAAATGCCAGTCATGAAGAATTGAATCAAGCTACTGATGTGGCTCAAGCCAAGGAATTTATCGAAAGTAAGGAAGAACGCTATGATTCTCACTTGGCTGAAGGTGGTAGCAACCTTTCTGGGGGACAGAAGCAGCGTTTGTCAATTGCACGTGCGGTGGTTAAACGTCCTGATCTCTACATCTTTGATGATTCCTTCTCTGCCTTGGACTACAAGACTGATGCGACCTTGCGTCGTCGTCTAAAAGAAGTGACCCAGGATGCGACGGTCTTGATCGTGGCTCAACGTGTGGGAACTATTATGGATGCTGATCAGATTATCGTTCTTGATAAGGGTGAAATTGTTGGTCGTGGTCGTCACGAAGAGCTTATGGAAAGTAATGACATTTACCGTGAGATTGCTAATTCACAATTGAATCAAAAGAGTCTTACGGAAGACTAGAAGGAGGTCAAAATGAAGAATAATAAAAAGAAAACAACTCATTCCTCAAGTTTTGGCCGCCTTTGGTCATACTTGCAGGTTTACCGTTTCCCACTTTACCTAGCTATTTTCCTGAAAATTATTAGTGTCACCATGAGTGTCATTGAGCCGGTGGTCATTGGTTTAGCCATTACGGAACTGACTAAAAATACACTGGACATCATTAAGGGGGTAGAAGGGGCTCATATCAACGTTTCCTACGTTGGTTTAGTTTTGGTCTTTTACCTCTTGCGTGGTCTCATCTATGAGTTGGCTTCTTACTATTCCAACTATTTTATGACCAATGCTGTGCAAGCAACGGTTCAGGATATGCGAAATGAGATGACTGAGAAAATCAATCGTACTTCAGTGTCATACTTTGATAAGCAACAATTTGGAGACCTTTTGGGTCGCTTTACTAGTGACGTCGAGACAGTTTCGAATGCCTTGCAGCAGTCATTCTTGCAGGTTGTCAACGCCGTCTTTACTCTAGCCTTGGTTATTGGAACAGTGCTGTACCTTAATCTTCAGTTGGGAGCTGTGGTTGTTATCACTATTCCGATTACTTACTTTGGTGCTCGTTTCATTATGAGTAAGTCTCAACCTTACTTTAAGCAGCAGGCTGATGCCCTAGGTACTCTTAACGGTTTTGTTCAGGAAAATCTGACTGGCTTCAATGTGCTTAAACTTTTTGGGCGTGAGGATAGGTCTTTAGACGACTTTAAAGAAATTACGGAAGACCTTCAAAAGGTAGGTTTTAAGGCTAATTTCATTTCAGGCCTCATGATGCCTGTCCTTAATGGTTTATCTGACTTGACCTATCTAATTGTCGCCGTCCTAGGTGGTTTGCAAGTCTTAGCTGGTCGCTTGACGATTGGTAATATGCAGGCTTTTGTTCAGTACGTTTGGCAGATTAATCAACCTATTCAGAACTTGACTCAGTTGGCTGGACAATTGCAGAGTGCTAAATCTTCCTTGGACCGTATTTTCCAACTGATGGATGAACCAGACGAGGTTAATGATGCTACTGAGGTGCTTGAAGGAGAATTAACTGGTCAAGTTAGCTTTAATCATGTGGAATTCCAGTATGTAGCTGATAAACCTTTGATTCGTGACTTTAACCTTGAGGTTAATCCTGGTGAAATGGTGGCCATTGTCGGTCCTACTGGTGCTGGAAAATCAACCATTATCAATCTTCTCATGCGTTTCTATGATGTTACTGCAGGTTCTATCTCGGTTGATGGTCATGATATACGCAACTTGTCGCGTCAGGATTATCGTAAACAGTTTGGTATGGTGCTTCAGGATGCTTGGCTTTTTGAAGGAACTATCAAGGAAAATCTTCGTTTTGGTAATCTTGAGGCAACTGATGAAGAAATTGTTGAAGCAGCTAAGGCTGCCAATGTGGATCACTTTATCCGTACGCTACCTGGTGGTTACAATATGGAAATGAACCAGGAATCAAGTAACATTTCACTGGGACAAAAGCAACTTTTGACCATTGCTCGTGCGCTTCTGGCTGACCCTAAAATCTTGATTTTGGACGAGGCAACCTCATCAGTTGATACTCGTCTGGAACTCTTGATTCAAAAAGCCATGAAGACCCTCATGCAAGGCCGAACAAGTTTTGTCATTGCTCACCGACTATCAACGATTCAAGAGGCAGACAAGATTTTGGTCCTTAAAGATGGACAAATCATTGAACAAGGGAACCATGAATCCCTCCTTGCAGATAAAGGTTTTTATTACGATTTGTATAATAGTCAATTTTCGGAGAAATAAACAAGAAAATCCATCAGTTCATCATAACTGGTGGATTTTTTCTGAATGTGACGTGCAATCATAACCACCCGTCTAACGGGTGGTTTGACCAAGGGCTATAAGCCCATAATACCAGCCAGCGCCTAAAGACGCTGGCTTTCACTTTGTTCAAGCCTTATTGCTTTTGACTCGTCACAAGCCTCTCAAAGAGGCATTCGCATTACTTACCGTTATCCCTAAAGGGATTTTCATATTCTTTCACGCTTAATTTATCTAAAGCGATATCATGCTTCTCTTGTTCCTGAATATATTTCTTAATTGTGGCTTCATTAAGTCCTACCGTACTTACATAATAACCTTCTGCCCAAAAATGTCTGTTCCCAAATTTATATTTTAAATTGGCGTGTTTATCAAACATCATTAATGCACTTTTACCTTTCAAATATCCCATAAAACTAGCTACACTCATTCGTGGTGGAATACTTACTAATATGTGTACATGATCTGGCATTAAGTGACCTTCTATTATTTCAACGCCTTTATGCATAGTCTATGAAAAATCTCTCCCAGACTACTCCTATATTGATTATAGATGACTTTTCGTCTATACTTAGGTGTAAATACAATGTGGTACTTACACATCCATTTTGTATGTGATAAACTGTGAGCTTTTTGCGCCATAGTCTTAACTCCTTCCGCTTTACAATTGGCTTGAACACCTATATTGTAACTCGTTTGGAGTTTTTTTGTTATGGCGGTATAACCTTCGATGCGCACCCGCATAGCGGGTGGTTTATCTGTTTCGCACCTTCGGAGCGAAACGGACTTAAAGTCACATAATAAAAGAGACTTCCCCAGTAAGAGAAGTCTCAAAATAACTCTTATTTCCCCGCACGTCGTGTGACGAACATGGCATCTCCGAAACTGAAGAAGCGGTAGCGTTCTTGGACGGCGTGTTTATAGGCATCAAGAACGAATTCACGGCCAGCAAAGGCTGAAACCAACATCACCAAGGTTGATTTTGGAAGGTGGAAGTTGGTTGAGAAGGCATCTACGACTGTGAATTGATAGCCTGGTTTGATAAAGATATTGGTCCATCCTGAGTCGGCTTGGAGTTGACCATCGTATTTATTGCCGATTGTTTCCAGTGTTCGGATAGAGGTTGTTCCTACTGCAATGATGCGTCCTCCAGCGGCTTTGACACTATTGAGTGTATCGGCAGCGTCTTGGCTGAGGGTGTAAAATTCTGAGTGCATCTCATGTTCGTCGACATTATCGACAGAAACAGGTCGGAAGGTTCCCAGTCCAACGTGAAGGGTGAGGTAGACCAATTTTACGCCTTTAGCTTCAATCTTTTGAAGTAACTCAGGAGTGAAATGGAGTCCAGCTGTTGGAGCAGCGGCAGAGCCATTTTCCTTGGCATAGACTGTTTGGTAACGGTCGCGGTCTTCCAATTTTTCATGGATATAAGGTGGCAATGGCATCTCGCCCAAGCTTTCCAAAACCTCAAGGAAGATACCGTCGTAGCTAAATTCTACGATTCGTCCACCGTGATCCAGTTCCTCAGTGACAGTGGCAGTCAAGCGTCCATCACCAAAACTTACTTTAGCACCTACTTTAAGGCGTTTGGCTGGCTTAGCCAAAACTTCCCATTGATCCCCTTGGGTATTTTTCAAAAGGAGAAATTCCACATGGCCGTGGGTATCAGGCTTTTCACCGTAGAGGCGGGCAGGAAGCACGCGCGTATTATTCATGACCAAGGCATCGCCAGGGTTAAGCTGATCGATGATGTGGTCGAAGTGGGTGTCAGTCATTTCCTTGGTTACAGGATCAATGACCAAGAGTTTAGAGGCATCACGTTGTTCCAATGGGGTTTGGGCAATCAGTTCCTCTGGTAGTTCAAAATCAAAATCGTTTGTATTCATTTCTTTCCTCGTTTAAAAATTTTCAGCCTTTTTATTATAGCACGATATAGGATGACAGTCATTAAAGGAGTTGAGTGAAAGCGCTTGACAAAAAGGTTAAAAAAAGAGATAATAAAGAAAATGGTATATACCAATATCGAGGTGAATAGAATGAAAAAGATTTTAGTTAAGAATCAAGTTGAGGGAGGCCAAGTTGCCTTTGATCTTCTTAAAGAGAGCCTTGCAGCGGGTGCTCAAACTTTGGGCTTGGCGACAGGTAGTTCACCTATTGCTCTTTACCAAGAGATGGTTGAAAGCGACGTGGATTTTTCGGAACTTTACAGCGTCAATTTGGATGAATATGTTGGACTAGCACCAGACCATGAGCAGAGCTACCATGCCTTTATGAAGGCTCAACTCTTTGATGCTAAGCCATTTAAGGAGAGCTTCTTGCCTGACGGCATGGCTGAGGACTTGGAGCAGGCGGCTAAGGATTACGATTACGTCTTGGCACAACATGCCATTGACTTGCAAATCCTAGGAATCGGAAGTAATGGGCATATTGGTTTTAATGAGCCAGGTACGCCTTTTGATAGTCAAACTCATGTGGTCGACTTGACTGACAGCACCATTGAAGCCAATAGCCGTTTCTTTGCCAGTCGTGATCAAGTTCCTACTAAGGCTATTTCGATGGGAATTGCTTCTATTATGGTTGCTAAGAAGATTATCTTGTTTGCCTATGGTGACAAGAAGGCAGATGCCATTTTCAAGATGGTCAAGGGTCCTGTGACAGAGGAAGTCCCAGCTAGTGTCCTACAAAATCATCCAGATGTGACTCTTATCTTAGATGAGGCAGCCGCTGCGAAATTGTAATACTATCTTTTGAAAAACAATCTTACGAAACTCAGGTTGAGGCATTTGACACTCAGCCTTTCTTTTGTGAAAATGTGCTTCCAAACAAATCAATTGCCTAGCCCTCTTTGATAGCGCTATAATAGTTAAGTTGACTTTGACTATCAAACAACAGATATAGATATTTCATAAAGAAAGAGGACATACAGTGGCAAAACCTATTCGAGTATTGCTTTATTATAAATACCTTCCCATCGAAAATGCTGAGCAATTTGCGGCTGACCACTTGGCTTTCTGTAAGTCAATCGGTCTGAAAGGACGTATCTTGGTCGCTGATGAGGGAATCAATGGAACGGTTTCTGGTGACTATGAAACCACTCAAAAATACATGGACTACGTTCACAGCCTTCCAGGGATGGAGGACCTTTGGTTCAAGATTGATGAGGAAGAGGAGCAAGCTTTCAAGAAGATGTTTGTTCGCTACAAGAAGGAAATCGTTCACCTTGGTTTAGAGGATGATAACTTTGACAGCGACATCAATCCGCTTGAAACAACAGGTGCCTACTTGTCACCAAAAGAGTTTAAATCCGCCCTTCTAGATGAGGACACTGTTGTCCTTGACACACGTAATGACTATGAGTATGACCTTGGTCACTTCCGTGGAGCCATTCGTCCAGACATTCGTAACTTCCGTGAATTGCCACAATGGGTTCGCGACCATAAAGAAGAGTTCATGGACAAGCGCGTGGTTGTGTACTGTACTGGTGGTGTCCGCTGTGAGAAATTCTCAGGTTGGATGGTCCGTGAAGGCTACAAAGATGTTGGTCAATTGCACGGTGGAATTGCCACTTACGGAAAAGATCCAGAGGTTCAAGGGGAGCTTTGGGATGGTAAGATGTATGTCTTTGACGAGCGTATTGCCGTTGATATCAACCATGTAGACCCTGTCGTTGTCGGTAAGGATTGGTTCGATGGGACGCCTTGCGAACGCTATGTCAACTGCGGTAACCCATTTTGTAACCGTCGTATGCTTGCTTCAGAGGAAAATGAAGACAAGTACCTTCGTGGCTGCTCACATGAATGCCGTGTTCACCCACGCAACCGTTATGTCTCTGAAAATGGTTTGAACCAAGAAGAAGTTGTCGAACGTCTTGCTGCAATTGGTGAAAGCTTGGATGTAACCCCTGCCTAAGTTTAAAGATAGAAGAAGCTGAGAGAAATCTCGGCTTTTTGTTTTGCAATTTATTTCTAAAATAATGACATATATATATTGCAAATAGAAATGTATAGTGTATAATTAAGGTGAAAACAGATGGTGAATCTAATTGATGTCGACGATAATATCAGATATGATGTAAAGGAGGGGCATGTGGCAAAGAATTTACGTTTAAAAGCAGCTCGAGTAGAGCATGATATGACCCAGGGTGACTTGGCAGAAGCTGTAGGTGCAACAAGACAAACCATAGGTTTGATTGAAGCCGGAAAGTACAATCCCAGCCTAGCCTTATGCATTGCCATTTGCAAGACACTGGACAGGACCTTGGATCAACTGTTTTGGGAGAATTAGGAAGGAAGTAAAGATGATGAAATTCAAACTGATTAATAATGAGGTTACAGATGAACGCGAAGAAGCTCTAACTAATAAAGTTGCTGCCGAATGCTATTACATAATGATTGCAGGGACGCTTGTATGCTTACTTTATGGCTCCCTCTTTAACAATGGTGTCATCACTTCTAATTACTTAACTTTTCCAATATTAATTGCATGGGTTTGGTCTGTTTATAGAGCTGAACGTCTTGCTGTAAGTGCTTTTGGAGGTTCGAGTATGACAGTCCTAGGTTGTTTACTGGTGACTGGGCTTATCACACTTGAAATGATGATAGTTAACTATCAGTCAAACCACAATGTTTATCATAATAATCCCTTGGATCCTAGATATCTCATGGCTTGGGCAGTTACTTATATGCTGTATGCTCCCGTTGTTTTCTTTATGAATTGGGCTCTCACAGAACTGGGAAGATATGAGAGAAGGCGTCTTGAAAAACAGCTGGACGATTTGGAGAATGAAGAATGAATAGTGAGAGAATCAGACCGTTCTTTTTGGTCTGATTTTTTTGTGTTATAATGGGACTTTAAGTCCGTTTCGCTCCGAAGGTGCGAAACAGATAAACCACCCGCCATGCGGGTGCGCATCGAAGGTTATACCGTCATAACAAAAACACTCCAAACGAGTTACAATATAGGTGTTCAAGCCAATTGTAAAGCGGAAGGAGTTAAGACTATGGCGCAAAAAGCTCACAGTTTATCACATACAAAATGGATGTGTAAGTACCACATTGTATTTACACCTAAGTATAGACGAAAAATAATCTATAATCAATATAGGAGTAGTCTGGGAGAGATTTTTCGTAGACTATGCCAATATAAAGGCGTTGAAATAATAGAAGGCCACTTAATGCCAGATCATGTCCATATGTTAGTAAGTATTCCACCACGAATGAGTATAGTTAGTTTTATGGGATATTTGAAAGGTAAAAGTGCATTAATGATGTTTGATAAATACGCCAATTTAAAATATAAATTTGGGAACAGACATTTTTGGGCAGAAGGTTATTATGTAAGTACGGTAGGACTTAATGAAGCCACAATTAAGAAATATATTCAGGAACAAGAGAAGCATGATATCGCTTTGGACAAATTAAGCGTGAAAGAATATGAAAATCCCTTTAGGGATAACGGTAAGTAATGCGAATGCCTCTTTGAGAGGCTTGTGACGAGTCAAAAGCAATAAGGCTTGAACAAAGTGAAAGCCAGCGTCTTTAGGCGCTGGCTGGTATTATGGGCTTATAGCCCTTGGTCAAACCACCCGTTAGACGGGTGGTTATGATTGGGATGACATAAAACTTTCTTTTTCAAATTTCTTATTTGTAATCATTCTAAATAACTGTTATAATATTTTTTTAGAATCATTCTAAAAAAAGGAGTGCACTATTGGAAGATAAGAATTTTGCAGAACGTTTAAATATTTTGAGAGCTGGCGTGTTGGGTGCCAATGATGGTATCATTTCCATTGCGGGAGTGGTTATCGGTGTGGCCAGTGCGACATCAAACATCTGGTTTATCTTGATTTCAGCCCTATCAGCGATTTTTGCTGGTGCCTTTTCAATGGCAGGTGGTGAATATGTCAGTGTGTCAACGCAAAAAGATACGGAAGAAGCTGCTATCGCTAAGGAACAAGCTCTCCTGGATCGCTCACCTGAAGCAGCTAGAGAGAGTTTGTACCAAACCTTCCTCAGTCAGGGGGATTGCGAAACAGCAGCGGAAGTTAAGGTCAATCAGGCCTTCAGTAAAAATCCTATCAAGGTCTTGGTTGAGGAAAAATATGGAGTTGATTTAGAAGAAATCACAAATCCATGGCATGCTGCCGTATCAAGTTTCTTGTCCTTTTCAGTTGGTTCCTTGCCACCAGCACTAGCTATTATGATTTTCCCAGAGCCTTACCGTATTCCTGTAACAGTGGTCGTGGTTGCACTGACTTTGCTCTTGACTGGCTATATCAGTGCCAAGCTCGGAAAAGCACCTATTAAACAAGCTATGCTGCGTAATTTGACAGTAGGACTCTTGACCATGCTTGTGACCTATGTGGTTGGACAGGTCTTCCATGTGAATGTGTAATTTTTAGTAATATGAGTCTACCTTCTTAGGTAGGCTTTTTAGACTATTAGACTATACTTATCCATGGTACAATAGGGCTATGCGTTTAGATAAATTATTAGGACAGGCGGGCTATGGTTCTCGCAATCAGGTCAAGAAGCTCATTCGTAGTCGTCAGGTATATGTAGATGGTGTCCTGGTGGATCGAGATAATCTTAATGTGGATGCTAGTCTTCAAAGCATCACTGTTTCTGGTAAGGAATTGGAGCATGCGCCAGAAGTCTACTACCTTATGAATAAGCCAGCAGGTGTAGTGTCAGCTCGAAGTGACAAGGAGCACCAGACAGTTATTGATTTGATTAAGCCTGAAGATCAGCGAGAGGGTCTTTATCCTGTGGGACGTTTGGATAGAGATACGGAAGGCCTGGTGCTGATTACCAACAATGGTCCTTTGGGATTTGCCATGCTTCACCCACGCTATCATGTGGCTAAGACTTATTATGTTGAGGTTAATGATATTCTGGGGCCTGATGCACCTGCATTTTTTGAGTCAGGTGTTGTCTTTGAGGATGGTACTATTTGTAAATCAGCTCAGCTAGAAATTCTAAGTTCTGCGAGCGACAAGAGCTGTGCTAGAATTACGATTTCGGAAGGTAAGTTTCATCAAGTGAAAAAGATGTTCTTGGCTTATGGGGTCAAGGTGACCTATCTTAAGCGGATTTCTTTTGGAGCGTTTAAGCTTGATGAAGGGATAGCAGTAGGATCCTACCGAGCGTTAACGGAAGCAGAAAAAGTGATTTTGCGTACTTATCTGGGCTAGTCATTTCTTCCTACTAAAGTATGATAGGAACTTTCAATCTCCTGATAGGTCCATCCTATCACTAGGCTTAATACTGTAAGGCCCATAACGACGGTCTTTTCTAGGGGTATAAGTAAAACTTATGATATTATATAAGTTTTTTTAATTTCTCAAGCCTTGTTTCTGGTGGTATGATGGAATCAATTCGATTGAGAGTTTTAAAAAAGGATTGACAATCCAAAACTGATCAGAGACGGAGGTTCATTATGACAGAAGCATTTTACGATCATTTAGCAAAGACGCGTCATCAGATTCACCAACATCCAGAGGTTTCTGAAGAGGAGCATGAGACGACAGTCTTTTTGAAAGGTTATCTGAAAAATCTAGGTATTGAGCCTTTAAATTATTCCTTGAAGACGGGACTCATCGCTGAGATTGGGTCAGGTCATCCGATTATTGCTTTGCGTGCTGATATTGATGCCCTACCCATTAAGGAAAAGACAGGACTTCCTTATGCCAGCGAAAATGGGGCCATGCATGCCTGTGGTCATGACTTTCACCAGACCTCTCTGCTTGGAGCTGCTCAGCTTTTAAAAGAAAGAGAAGCAGAGCTTAAGGGGACCGTTCGATTGATTTTCCAACCAGCCGAGGAAAATTTCCAAGGGGCCTATCAGGTCATTGAAGCGGGCGGTCTTGACGGTGTGTCAGCTATCATTGGTTATCACAATAATCCTCACTTGAAACCTGGTCAGATTGGACTTCGTTCTGGTGCTATCATGGCGGGCGTGGAGCAGTTTAGGGTTGATGTCAAGGGTGTTTCATCCCATGCGGCCCGTCCTGACTTAGGTGTGGATACGGTCTTGGTTACTACGACTATCATTAATAATTTACAGCAAATTGTGGCTCGGACGGTATCGCCCTTTGAATCAGCTGTATTGTCAGTCACTCATATCGAAGTTGGAAATACCTGGAATGTTCTTCCAGCAGCTGGCTTTTTCGAAGGAACGATTCGTACCTTTGAACCTAAGGTTCGTGAATCTGTTATTGCTCGCTTTGAAAAGGTTGTTCAGGCGACAGCAGATCAGTTCGGTGCTGAGGTAGAGATAAGCTGGGGCAATTCACCTTACGTGACCTACAATGACTATACTCTCACACCACTCATCTTTGAAAATTCTAAATCCTTCGCAGAAGTGATTGAAACGCTTCCATCAACAGGCGGAGAAGACTTTGCGGCTTATCAAAAGGAAATACCAGGGGTCTTTGCCTTTGTCGGCTCTAATGGTGAGGAGGATGCCCCAGACTGGCATCATGATGATTTCCTTTGTGAAAGATGAGGCCTTGCCTGTAGCTGTCAATTACTATGTGGAAAACGCTCTTTCCCTACTTGATTATTTTAAGGAGCAAGACGACTGACTATTCCCTTAATTGGAATTACTAGTAATGAAGAACCTGTTACGGAAGGAAGTCCAATCATCCAGAGTTTCTCTTGAGTCATAAGCAATTAGCAGATCAAGGACTCTTAGATTATTTTTGTTAAGAGTTTTTTTCATAAAGCTTAAGGATTTTAAATTGGTGCTGCTTTTTGAAAAATAAAAAGGAGGATGTGCCTAAGGAAAAATACTCTTTTGATCATTTAGTTTACAACTTAAGAGCCCAGCCGCTTGGTTGGGCTCTTTTTGTCGTATTTTAGAAGCAAGATTTCAGGATTTAAAAAGGAGGGAAGATTTTTAACTTGCTATTTTTGAGCTTTTTAGATAAAAATGAAAGCGCCATTATGTCAAATCCTGTTTTAAAGAATTATATCTGATTAATAGGCTACTTTTTAAAGTCTGCGAGTAAAGAAAAAAACGCAATCGCTTGTCCGACTCTTGTTCTGGGAGATAAAAAGATCTGGTTCTATGAGTGGATGGTGCGAGAGAACTTGCTAACAACATTCCCC
>BNJU01001308.1_pt1 | contig 166046 bp, 163 predicted proteins | sample 8539281 | NCBI WGS metagenome assembly BNJU01 (sample SAMD00202456, study PRJDB9452) | human saliva metagenome | isolation source: human saliva | place: Japan | reverse complement strand
TCTTTTTCGCCTGTTAATGATTGTGTAATCATCTTTAAATTTGTCTTTTTCCATTTTATCTGCTGATTATAATAATCTTTAATTTCAAGTAATTCTCCCTTGATAACTTTCCTTCAAGGAATTCTAATAGGGCTCTTCGATAATCTACAATTACTGAAATTTCTAAAAGAACTTAATAAATTTCTTTATTTTTAAATATAGGAATTGAATATAACACCACTAAGTATACTTGGATATATTCAGGTATGTCTGCATTTACCATCATTCTTCAAGAAAATTATCTTGAATTTCAATTATATCCTCTTGCCATACTTTCACATTTTATTACAGTAATAATAAAATATGGTATAAATTGAGAATTTTTTAATATATTGGTGATACTGATCGATAATATTCTTTTTTACCGACACCATAGTACATTATAACTGTTGTAATTGTCTTTTCTATCAACATCTCTTTTTGCATTATTAATCAAGTATCTAAATGTTTTCTTTTAATCGTAGTCTGTACTGGTAATTTTCTAAATTTGCTAGGGCAAAGACCTGAATAACCCCTTATTATTTTTGGAAATTAGATTTTATCTCCATTCAAGTTAAAATTGTTTCATCACTTTTATTTTTGTTTATTGATATTAGAAGTATCTTTAATTTGATTTTGTGTGTTTAAAAGCATTCCTTCTTTGGTTTCAGGTATTAATAACTTAAGTTATTATGAGCTTCAAATGATTTTAAAATTTATAATCATCTGCAAATCTGAGAAGTCGATTTGCGATATAAGATAGTTCTCAACTACAATGGTGCAACTTCTGCAAGTATTCGTGAGCATTGAGGCCCCAGCAGGCAGACCATAAGAATCTCTATTTGCTGCAATATAATAATAATTCATTAATAAGAAATTATAACATCAATTTTGGATTTGACCAAATGAATTCAGTTATGGATGTTAATCTATCATAAAATTTAGTATAAATTCTGTAATTTTATTAGAGTATTACTTTCTAAAATTTTTGTTTAAAAAGCAGTGTAGTGGAAATTTTATTAAAAGTCTACCTTACCCTTAAGAATTTTCAAATCTATAAGAAAAACTCTACTTCTACGTTTATTTACTCGCATTTTTCAATTTCCTGGCAATACTATAATTACTAATGTTAAATATACGATTTCATCATAAATGTCAATTAAGCGCATTTTCTATAATCTGCTAAGTACAGGTACTAATACATGTCCTAATTGCATGGATTTTCAGTTGCGAAAAAAAAATGATTTTGTTAATAGCGGAACAAATTTCGCTACAAATTTCCCTTTTTACTTTATCAATCTTTAAATGAGTCAATTTAAAAGCCCGATTAAACAATTCTACATCTATGGTTCTTCATATAATATATTAGCTCTGCGCTCTAAAACTTTCTTAGTGTCTCTTTTATATAAGTTTTTAAAATATCTCCTTAAAAAATATTACTATATTTCTTTTTGTAAATAGTAAAATTTTTAAACATTATCAATTTAAATATTAATATTTTATTTCTTTTTTATTTTCTAATATTAAACTCTTTTCTAGAATTACATTGTACATTCATTTGATAATGAAGACTTTACTCCCCACTCAATTGTCCCCAGCAGTTTAGAAAATCATACACAATTCTATTAATTCCGTTTACTTTGTTTATAATCTTGTTTGACACTTCTTCCAGGGAATTCATATGAAGTTTTGACCATGTGGCGATCATAGGAAGTCGATAGTATTTACTGAACGGATTTTAGCTGCCACATATTCATGTGTTCTCTGGTCGCTCATCACCCGTACAGTTTTTCACGAGGAGTAATGTCTTACAAATGCTATTCTACTATCCCATAAAGTCCTTTGGCCATAAGTTCATTGATAAAGATGTCATCAGCTTCTGAAATTTTTACCTTGTCAGAGTATACTTCTCGATAACTCTTATTCCAAGCGGTCCTGGAATGGGTGTCTTTTTATAATTGTGTCAGGTAGTCCAGGTTTCATGTCCTACTTTTCGTCACTTCGTCTTTAAATAGTTCTTTATAAGGTTCAAATAATTCAAATTTGTAGAAGTCTTACTTAGTCACTCCTGTGTGGTGAGATTTTTATTATGGCGAAGGCCTTTTTATGAGACTGTGATTCGATTACATCAGGATAGAGTGTACCTTGTGCTAGGAATTTTGCAACCTTCCTGTCTAAGTTTTCTAATTTCTTCGTTAAATAACTTCGATAAATTCGTTTCAATGATTTTTCTCTTGGCTTCAGGCTCATCTACACCTTTTAATTTGTTTAAAATCTGTCTTTTGCATCAACGAAAAACAATCTTTGATCAAAAGTGCTTTTTGTAATATTCAAAAGAACTTTTCCCTTCATCTTTTTCTTAGAAGACCAGTATCTACAAACATACAGAGTAGCTGATGTCCTATTGCGTTGTTAATCAGAACTGCGGCGACTATGAATCTACTCCACCAGAAAGAGCAAACAGTACGTGTTCATCTCCGACGGTTTCCTTGATGGATTTTGTTTTTCAGTAATAAAACTTGAAATTTCCAGTCCACATTTGCAGATGTTAAATACAAAGTTTTTCCAAATTTGTGTTTCCACATTCAGAATATACTACTACTCGGGGTGATTGAAATTAGCGCAATTTCGACTGTTTGTAATTGCGGCAATTGATGAATCTGTTTTACTGATAATTTCAGCTGACTGGCAATTCTGTGATGTGATCGTTGGCATCATCCAGATGTTAGAAGATTTTTACCCTGTAAACAAAGGACGCGTTATTTCTTACGCCTAATACAGCTTTCAAACTCTCTTGAATCTGCCTTTTTCAACTTTTCGCCGTTTAGTGTGTGAATTGTTGCATTCCATAGCAAATGCCCAAAATAGGAAGATTTAAGTTAAATACTTCAGGATTTGCTAGAGTTGGAGCGCCTTTTCACCATAAAGCTGAAGCAGGGCCTCCTGAAAAGATGATGCTTTTACCTTTTCTTCTCCATTTTTATTTTTCAATATCAATTAAAGCACAATTTCACAGTAAACTTCCATCTCTCTAATTCTTCTGGCAATTAATTGGCTGTATTGTGAGACAAAATCGATGATAATAATTTTCTTTCACTTTTCACCTCTATTTGTTAAAATTTTTATAAAAACATAATATTATACAAGTATTTTAGCATTATTTTGAGTTTTTCTATATGTTTTGGTATAAAAATGAAATTTTTATTTTTAAGATTTAAATACAGGGAATTCTTCTTTATTAATAATTCTCTGATTACTGCTTCCTCTAAATTTTATATTTGGGTCATAAAGTTCTTTTACAAATCGTCCGTCAACTAGTACATCTACATATTTGAGGCATTTTGTACGAATTCATCTTCACGTATACTGTTCAATTGTATAGCCCGTATAAAAGCCATATTTTTTCCTGTCTTTGCTTTTAGAAATTTTAGCACCTTTTTAACATATCTGTGGGATTAAAGGATCAGCCGCCACTTATTGTGATTCCATCAAAGCAAGGTGTTCTCATTTATTTCCTTAGCAATTTCTTCTAGTTTTTCATGATGTGAGTACATTTCCGTGATTGGGGTTCCATGAATATTCGTTGTGGCAGCCAGGACAGGCGTGTGAGCAACCTGCAAAAATAAAGTGAATAACGAAGACCGATACCATCAACAATGGTTTCCTATATAAGTCATTAAAAAGCCTTAATGTAAAATCATTTTTAGATTTTTCTGAATCTCTGTTCTTTATTCACTTTAAAATTACACTCCTTTTTGCATTATTTTGCATGCTGTTTTACTCTATCCTGCTCTTCAGCCTGTTTTGCACTATTCCAGCTGTCCAGTCTCCCTGTCAAGTAACCTGTATTCTTCTAATTCTAGAAATATTGTGACTTCCGCAAATTGGACATTTATCATAAATTATGGCTTCTGTTCCGCAATCTCTCACATCTGTCAACAGGGTGGTTTATCGAACTGTAGCTAATTCCCGTATCTTTCATTACTTTTACAATTTTTAGCATAACACCTATATTTTTACGGCATCTCCATCCAGTTCCACATCAGTGATATGCCCTCCTTTTGTTAGTTTATGAAACGGCGCTTCCTTTCTAATTTTATCAAAAAGACTGTTCTGACATCAATATGGAATGAATTTACGTAATAATCTCTGTCTGTAACATTTTAATTATTCCAAACTCATTTCTTATCGATACGCAAAAATCTTCCTGCAGACTTTCAGCTGGAGTTGCTAGAATCGAATAGTTTAAATGGTATTTTATCTCTACAATTCATCTGCGACTGCACCCATTTTCTCAATTGTGTCATAAAGCACTTTATAGGGCAACTTCGCTTTGTTCCGTGTTCTACATCAAATAAAGGCGTACTATTGCATTTGTTCCACCAACAAATCCTATCGAAAGTGAACCTGAATTTGTGCTTCTCCTACTTCTTCATTTCCATCCTTTACTCCAATCCTTTCCACAAATTATTGCTTCTCATAATGGAAATTGCTTTGCAAGAGCAGTTTTTGGAAATTGTAACGTCATAAAGCTGTTCTCCAGCTAGATATGTTGTTTCTAGGACTTTTTCTGAAATTCTTCTGTTAGAAGTTCGATTTTTATTATTTTTCTTCTTCGTTTAGAAAAATTTTACCAGTTTTTCCATTTCTAAAATTTCTTTTTCTACTCTTGTCAATATTGCAATTCTAGGGAAATTAGTGCTTGTAAATGATAGATTTCCACGTCCAAGACTACCTTTTTCACCGTTAATATTCTCAAATACTCGTATCAGCAGCCCATTGTAGCAATTTCGTATTTATATTTTTCGGATCATCCATTTTTCCATTTTTCGTGTTTATTAAATTCTGAATCTAGAAAAACAAAAATTTGAAAATAGTCTTCTGCTTGAAGTTTCGCAGGATAGTAGTAGTAAATCAAAAGTTTGGTGTTTTCAAAAATATGAATTATTTTTCATAAGAAATTTTTGTTTTTCACAGTTTCTAAAATTCCATCAAAATCGTTTCTAGCTAGATTGTAGTCATTTTCAGAATAATTAAGACCTTCTTTTTACTTTAAAAGATTTGTATTGGGAAAATTATTGTTTCATGTTTACCAAGTCCGTTTGATGTCGCTTTTTAGAAGTTCACGGATAACCATTCTTCCTTCTTCTCGAAGTATCTGTTCCATAATTTATTGAAGAAAACAACTTTGATTTCCGCCACGTGAGTGCATTTGTGTTCAGATTGTGCAAAAATCCTTCCATTGCTTGATAAGTTTCAGTTTCAGTATCTTCATAAGACTTCTGTCAAAAGTTTAATTAAATCATCTTTTTATTTCATTTTCCATTAATTTTATTACATTTTCGCTACACTTTATTGAAGAAATATTTTCTTTTTAGAAAAATTTTGTATATCTTTCTTCCTGATCCTTAGTAACTTCAATTCCATTTTTATTTTTAGAAAACTTAAAATTCGTTTTTAGATGCCTTCTAAATGATTTTTAAGACTCTTTTTGCCATATAAAAGTCAAATGCTGGGATAGCCTGTCCGCCGTGCTGTTCATTCTGATTTGTTTGAAAAATAATAGTTGCAAGCGTGGCGTAAGTAGAAATGCTCTGTGCTTCACGAATGTATCCGTGCTTTGTATAAAATCCGTTTTCAAACATATTTTCAAGGTCATACTGCAGGCAAGTTGTAGTCTTGCTGGAATAAAAGTCTAAATCATGAATATGGATAAGTCCTTTTTCATGAGCGTCCTTGAATCGTGGTGAAACCAAATTTTCCAAAGCGTAAATTTTAGAAACTTCACTTGCAAATTTCATCATTTGTCCAGCTGGTGTCATTGCTGACATATTGGCATTTTTCATTATTCGTATCATTAGATTCGACATTTACTATTCCTGCTATTATATTTTTAAATTTTCAGTTAATTGTGCTTGCATTTCCATTCCTCCCTATTTTTCTAACAAAATTAAAGTAAAATATTTTTAGAATTGAACAAAAGGTTTGATTTTTCACATAAATTGCAATATTTTTCGAAATATATTTAAAAACTTAAATTTTCTAAATTTAGTTTTAGATTCAATTTCTAAAAATTTTCTTATTTTTCTAAATCTCAATTAACCTTCCTATGAGTGTAATAACTCTTATTCAAAAGACAAAAACACTATATATAGTTCTTTATCACACAATAATAACACAATATTTTGTGCTTTTTCAAGTTTCATAAAAATATATACTTCCATAATTTAGTTATAAAAATTTTTTCTTTTTAATTTCCCATTTTTGCATTATTTTATTTGATGAATCATATATATTATAAATAAAATAGTTTTTGAGAATTTTTAGAATATAATACTAATCCTTTTTAAAAATAGGAGTAAATTTTACTGTTTCAAAACAGGGATCTGTGCATAGCCAATCCATCGTAATTCATTTTTCATCTGGCTTTTATTTTCGTAGGATTGCTCATTGTCAGCAAACCTATCGTGCGTAGACTTCATCCTAATAATTAATTGTGGTAAGATTGCTACGCAAACTAAGTTGCGACATATGCTCAATGACATTTTGCTGAATACAATCTACGAAAAATAAAAAGACTATAGTAATATGAAAAATATTTATTAATTAAAATATCTAAAAGAATATAATTTGGTTGAATAATTATAAATTGGTTATCAAATAACCTTATTATAAAAATTATTCCTATTTTTAAATGAAGTTTTAGTATATATATAAAATTTTATAGACTGATTTCTTTATTTTGCAGAAACCAATCTTTACAAATATTGCAGTGATTATAGTTTGAAATAAGAGTAGAAGATATTGTATTTATAGTCAATTTAATATTTTTGAATAGAGTTGACTACATATGACTCACATATTTAGTAAAATATTTTTCTCCTTTTTCAGAAAGTTTATAAACTCTGCCATCAACATAAATATATCTTTTCCTTTTTAGCTTTTTCCAATAACTTTATTCAAAGAAGACTTTATTCCAACGCAGATGATTATCAATAGTGTCAATTCCACATTCATCTTTTTCCTGTTTTAGTGTTAAGATGATTTGGATAGATGAATTACAAAGTATTCTTACAGAAAAATGTTATTTTTGAGACTTTTTACGTCTTATTGTGAAAAATTAGCCCTTTTTAGGGCGAGAAAATCAAGGTCATTAGAAAAGATGATACCTATCATTGCACCGCAATACTTCCAGCAATTGAAATATCAAAGAATCGTGCAAAATAGAATCCATAATACTTGCACACTGCTCCCTAAAGTATACTTAACCCTATCATTACTTTTAAACTTGTCAGTCAATAGATATGCTGTAATTGGCGGCCTATCATAAATGCAACTACCAATATTGAACCTACTGCCTCAAATGAGGATACTGCTGTCATTGACTACAAGCGACATTAGAATATAATGAATTAATATTGGCTTCATTCAAGTGTTATTGCAAGAGCCTTATCAAATACCGAAATTTTTGAATTCCTTGAAAAATAACGACAAAGATAAATTTATTAAAAATATTACAAAAAGTCATACTCAATCCTTTAGCAACACTAAAAACCAAATATTTCTACCCTATTAAATGGAGCAGATGCCAGTTCTCCCAACAATACTGAATCAACATCCAAATGCACATTTTCCAGCATATTTTGAAATTAAAATTACGGCGATACTGAATAACAGCGGAAAAACTACTCAATTGCAGAATCCTCCTTAACAAGTCTTGTCAGATTAAGAAGTTCCACAAGGTAAACTGTTAAAACGCCAACTATTCCGCACCAACAATTAACAAAGGGAGTTCAAATCATGAACTGCAAAAATGCCACTACAATTCCAAGTAAGATAGTGTGCGTAATCGCATCTGAAACCATTGCCATACTTTTTAAAAACTAGAAATGTTCCTAAAATAGAGCAGCACTGCCACCATTATTGCGATAGCTGTATTTCCAGCGAAAAAGCCCATAATTTATTTCCCCTTTCCAAGTTATTTAGTTTTAAATTATTTGATTTATTTTTATTTTTCAAGTTTTTCTCTAAATTCTCTTTTCTGATTTCTTATAATTTTAAATACAATCCCTCTTTTTGTTTGAGAAAAGAATGCTATAACTACGATTATACTTATAATTATAACGATAACAGGTCCAGTTGGTAAAATTGCTTTTCACTTACTCTATCAAAGTTCCAAGCAGACCTGATATTCCTCCAAAAATGCTGCCAAAATTACCATAATTGAAAGTTTGTCTGTCCATTGCCGTGCCTGCAACTGCTGGAGAAATAAGCATTGCAGCATTAATATTACTCCTGCCGCCTGAATACCTATTATTACAGTAGTTACAATCAATATGGAAATTAATATTTCGATTTTTTGCTTTGGAAATCCCTAATGTTTTAGCAAAATCAGAGTCAAATGAAACAATTTTAAATTCCTTCCAGAAAAAGAATAATTATAATTAAAAGAATAATCCCTGTAATCAGAATAATATTTACATCTCTTTTAATAAATGTTGACGCTTGTCCGAAAAATAAATTTATTTAATCCAGATTTATTTGCACCCGGCAATTTATTCAGATAAGAAAGTAAAACTAACCTAATCCAAAAATACCGATAAAATCAATGCCAAAAGCACTATCAAATTTTATTTTTGTATAATTTTGAATCAGTTGAATCAAACCAATACTACAATTCCTGTTATTAAAAGCACCCTAGCAGTAAAACTTCTGTATTTTTCACGTTTGTAAATAAAAGGCTAAACAAACTCCAGGAAGTGAAGCATGAAAACTGCATCTCCCAATAAACTTTGTTTTCGTAAAACAGCAAAACATCCAAGTATTCGAAACCATTCAAGTAACGAACATCCAAAGTGCAACTGTTCTAAAGGTATGGTCAGTTATAAGAAGATTTAACATATTCATTTATTAATCCTCCTTTACACTATTTTGAACTGTTTTTACTTTTATATGTTTTTCAATGTTTTCTGGAGTAAAAATTTCTTCTACAGGTCCGAAAGCTATCAGAAACATTTATAAAATGTTACATAGTCAAAAATAATCCTTTACTGTCTGTAAATCGTGGTGAACAACAATTACTGTCTTTTTCATCACGTAATTTTTAAAAATATTTATAATAGATTTTTTTCGGTTTTTGCTATCAACTCCTTGAAATGGTTCATCCATAAAGTATATTTCTGCATCCTGTACCAATGCCCGTGCTAGAAATACCTTTGCTGCTGTCCACCAGATAACTGGCTTATCTGTCTATCTGAAAAACTCATCCATTTCGACTTTATGAATAGCTTCCTTAGTCTTTTCCTTATCAATTTTTCTAACTTTCTTTAACCATCCAACTTTCCCGTAACGTCCCATTTCCACAACATCAAACACAGTAGTAGGAAAATCCCAGTCAATCACTCACCTCTTTGAGGCACATACGCTATTTTATCACGTACTTTTGCTGTATTTTTCGTCATAAAAACTCTAACCTCTCCAGTAATAGGCTTTATCAAATCAAAGCATAGCCTTAATCAAAGTGGGATTTTCCCGCTCCGTTTGGTCCAACAATAGCCATAAGAATATCCTTTTTATTCCCAGTTCAATATCCCATAAAACAGGTTTTATCCTCGTAGGCTATTGTCAAATCCTCAACTTTTATAATAACATCATCGAAACATTTTTGATTCATCTTTCCTCCTTCTTCTAAATTGTAAAAACTATTCTTTTTGTACCCAAAGTTTATTTTTATTTAATATCTAATTTTGTCTTAATTTTAATAATCTTTTGTATTTTTAATAAAAATAAATCGTTGTTAATAAATATTTTTTTCTTCAATTTGTTTTAATTTTATTTCTTTAATTATAGAAGAGTATCAATCGTCATACGCTGGCATCCCCACTGTCTAAGCATAGAAAACAAAATAGAAACTCAGCTACGTAGACTTCTATCAAACAATCAATTTTATTTTCAAAAATCACGACATTTTAATTTCAGCTTAAACAGTTCTTTTTCATTTAGTAAACAAATATTGTTTATATTTTTATTTTAAAGCATTTACAATGGTGTCGGCGTTTGCTTTAACTGTTTTAATATAGTTTCAGAATTGTGTGCTTTTGTCTCCTAATGAGTCTGAATACAATTCTCCACCTATTTTAACTTCTTTTTCCTTTAGCTTTTACAGCTTCCTGCAGTGCTTCTATACTTTTTCGGAACAGAAGATTCTACAAATATTGCTTTTATATTTCTTTGAACAATGAAATTAGCTAAGTCGCTTATGTTTTTTTGTACCAGTTTCAGAATCTTAGAAACCCCTTGTATTGCTTTTTACTTCTAGTCCAAATTGTTCTCCAAAAGTAGTTAAATGCATCGTGAGCTGTTACAAGAACTCTGCTTTTTCAGGAATTTCATTGATTCTTGTTTTTACATAAGTTATAAGTTCGTTTAGTTCAGCTTTCTATATTTTTAGGTTTTCTTTGTAGTAATCGCTATTTTTAGGGTCAATTTACTTAATTCAGCTTCTACAGCTTCAGCTTCCTTTTTCCCATAGTTCAGTATTGAACCATACATAGGGGTCAGGAGTATTTTGGTCAACTAGATGAATTTTACTTTTATCCAGTTTGTCCCAACATTTAGTATATTTTTGTTTTGTGAAGTTAATTTTTCGAAAAATTTCTGTCATTTTACCTTCCGATGTAATCCACCATACACTATAATATCTGCATTTCCAAGTTTTTCAATATCTCCTGCACTGGCACTATATAAATGTGGATCTACTCCTTCTCCCATAAGACCTGTAACTTCGACTTTATCTCCACCGATTGTTCTTACAAGGTCAGTAAGCATTGTAGTAGTAGTAGTAACTTTTTATTTTTCCTGATGAGGATCCATTTTTCCACAGGATACAAGTAACATCATTACTACACATATTGCAATTAATAAATTTAATTTTTAAGAATATTGTTTTTACTCATAGTCAATCTCCTCCAAGTCTTTATATATAAACTTCAATCATTGTTGCTGCATTAAAAGCTACTATTTTTATTATTTTCTTTACTTTTTAAATATATTGGACCATCAAAGGATCTCAACAATATACTGTTCTTTTTAAATTTATATTTAAATCCCGCAGATAGTCGTATAATTCAATATTATCCTCTACACTCAGTATATAATTTCATCATCTTCTTCAGCCTCTGACAATTTTATGACATTTTCCTTCATCAAAAGTCTTTCAAATCATAAAAAAATTGGACTTCCATGCAGGCATTCTTTTTGGATAAAATAAAAACTTTTCAAGTTTTTGAAGGAGTTTGTTACTTGTAACGTGTTCTAAAATCTCAGCCTCTTTTTATGAACATCTTCCTTATCGTATCCCAGTTTTTCAAATAGAAAAACTTCCCAAACTCTATGTTTACGAATAATATCTAATGCAAAATTATTCTTTTTCAGTAAGCTTCACTTTCTCAATAGTTAAATATCCTTCATTTACTAGCTTTTTATCATTTCGCTAACTGATGCTGGAGATATATTTAAATATTCTGCAAGTTTTTGTTGGAGTATTCTTTTTCTTTTTCAAAGTGTATATCCCTTTTAAATAATCTTCAATACTTTTTACTCATCTCAACTCCTTTCTTTCTGTCTTAGATACGCCTAATATAAAATTAGGGCAAACCTAATCAATGTTATATTACCACCAAATATTTAAATTGTCAATACCAATTAATAAAACTTTTAAAGAATTAGTAAGATTGATTTAAAAATCATAATTATTATACTAAAAATACTTTTTAAAATCTGGTAAATAAAAATGCACTTTATAATACAGATTTAACTGATGTTAAAGTGCACTTAACTGAATGAAAGATAAAGAAGATATAGAGACCAAGTATTACTCAGTTTTATATATAACTTCCTAAATCAATTTCAAATTTAATTTTTCTCCACTTTATTGTACAACTATAGAATTATAGCGTGATTTTAGTTACATATTCCCATCTAGATTTTTCATAAAAATAGGGAATTTATAATATTTAAAATTTTTATTATTTATCATTTTTAGGAACAAATTTCCATAATGTAGGAACAAGCAATGTTACAGCAGTTGATTTTAACGCATCTCCTGGAAGAAAAGGCAATACACCAACCATAAATACATTTTATTAGTTACAAATAATGATAGCACTAATGCACCCTAATGTCAAAAATAATCGCACTGGAAAGCATTAATGAAAGAATTGTTTTTACAAGATTTTTGTAACTCCTTGTCAGCTAAGTATCCTAAAACAATTGTGAAACAATATATCCTAAAATATACCCTCCTGTTGTGAAAAATAAAGATCATGCCTTTAGCACCAGCAAAAATGGAGACACCTAGACTACCTGCTGCAACATAGAAAGTATAGTAGCAGTTCCTAACTTTCTACCATATAGTAATGCCATAATGTAACTCCAAATGTTCCAAGTGTAATTGGTACAGGAGTGTAGGTAATGGAATCATAACCCGAGCCATTAAACTTAGAAATACAACTCCTCCTAATACTAAAAGAATATTTTTTAAAAATTTTCTTTTTCTTTTGTTTCAATTTTAATGATATTGTTAATCAAAGCATTCTGTTTCATAAGTAAAACCTCCATTTTTCATTTATAATATTGTAACACTTGTTATACCAAAAAGTCAATAAAGTCATTTTTATAATTTTATACTAAACTTTATTTTAATAACAAGTTTATTACAAACTTTTTATAAAGGATATAAACCTAATATTTTCAATTAATTTCTAAAGATATGGTTTTCATTTTTAACAAGATTTAGCATAAATAAAAATTGAATAATTAGTAAATTAACTACTGAATATCACTATTAAAAATTTATTCTCATTTTATAAATGGAAGTTCGTGTTAAAATCTAAGTAAACAAGAAAAAGCTGTAACTCAAATTTTATGTTACAGCCTTCCTATCTTAGAAGTAATTATTTATGACAAAATCATATTAGAAGTTAAATCTAAGACCAGTAGTAAAGACATTGTTATTTCCTTTACCTTTTCCACTGTCAATAGAACCGTCATAGTTCACATACCATCCAAATCCGGAATTTACTTCTGTCAATGCTCCAACTCCTGCCCAGGTCTTGTTCTTAGAGAGTCCAATACCTTTTACCTTGAAAGTTGCTCCAGGCAGTCCAGTATATCTTGCGTCAAAGCTCAAGTCCTGCTCATTGAATGCTTCTGATGCGTTACATAACCTTGGGAATGTAGTCTTGCTTCCATTGTTCCAGTTTACAGATTTCCCAACTCTAAGTCCAAGTAATGCTGCTGTCTGGTTGTAGTTTTTCTTGTCCGCAGTCAGTCCGAACTGGCTCTTCTCTTCAGAGAATGAACCTCTTACCACTGTATCATGAGTCAATCCTACAAATGGTGTTACAACGAAATCTCCACTACTATTTTTAATATCATATCCTGTTTCTAAATATCCAGAATAAACTTTGTCATTATGATTTAATTTTTGCTCTTGTAAAATCATTATTGCTTAAAAATAATGTCTCTTTCAACATCACTGTCAACAAATCCGATACCAAGACGGCCTTGAAGGTAGAACGGAACATCCTTGTTTCCTAATCTTCCATATAATGAAACTCCAAAGTTGTTAGCATCAGATTTTCCACCATATCTGTCAAATTTAACATCAGCTTTTGAATAAGACAGTGCAGTACCTAAGATAAGGTTTTCACCAAACTGCTTGTCACTCCAACTTGTCCACCAGCAACTTTAGTATCTCCCTTACCATATCCATCCTGTTTTAACGTACCATTGGCACCAAAACCAGAAATCCATAGTCCAAATTTATCCCCAACATTATCAAGAGTTCCAAGCATAACTAATCTGTTTGATAAATCCTTGTTTACAGTTTGTGAATGTTGGAATGTAAGTGCTTGTGCAGAAGCGTAAATTTGTCCAGACAGACTGTCTAGGACTGCAGCCCTGTTAGAAGAAGTAAGAGCTTGTAGAGTGGCAGCTTTTCTTTCAAATTGAGCTACATTTCCAGCAGTTCCGTTTTCAATGCTTTGATCTCAGGTTTTTGAAAGCAGTTTCCAAGTTTTGAGCAGTATTTTTCTGCATTTCGTCAGATTCTGCTATTTTTTCTACATACTCTAATACATTTTTCTGCTTACTTCTGCTGAAACAGTATTTTCATTTTGATTGATTTTAGCATTTAGCATATCATCAGTATTTACATTTTCAAAGTTTCCATCAATTTTTGTTATCTGACGTAATTACATTTTGTGTAGTCCCATTAGCTGTTACGTATTTTCTTTCACCATTTTCTTCGGCTTAATTTCAAGTCTTGAATTGTTTTAAATTAACTTTTCCTTTTTACATGAATATTAGAATTTAAATCTGATACAACTCTTGAATTTTCCAAAGCCTCATAATTTCCAGTAATTTGTGTTGAACCAGAGTTTTCTAGAGTTCCATTATTTGTAATATCATTTTTATTACAGCATTATTTGTGGAAAGAGTAGCTTGCCTTCTTACACTAATAGAGGAAGAATAAACACCGTTTACTTGCAATCTTCCTGCATTTACTGTTGTAGGTCCTGTAAATGTAGAGTGTCCAGATAAGATAATCTCCATTTCCATCTTTAACTACACCAGCGTCTCCTGAAATATTATTTGAGAAAGTATAACTTCCATTAGGAATATTAATATTTACAGTATCTCCAAAGTGCAAGTCTTTTGTCAAATAATGCAGGTCCTTTAAGTGCTTTATCAATGTTTAAAAGTCCCCATCCATAAACTTCATCAACTCCAGTAGCTCCTATATCTCGTCGCAGTTGATAAGATTGTTTTGACGAATTAGGGCTAGCATCCATCCAAGGATATTTTTCTTTAAGCAATGCCGCAGTTCCTGTTACAAGTGGTGCTGCAAAAGAAGAACCTCCACCAACATAATTTTGTCCTTTTATTGTAAATGTTTGATGCTCCGACTGCAGTTACAGTCCAGTTCTTAGCAACTCCTGCTGGCGAAAGGGGAGTCAAAGTTATTCAGCTGGTGTCTCCCAATTTTGATTCGACTTTTGAAGTTAATGCAACAACATTTATCCATCCTTTTTGAAGGCTGTTTTCAAAATATGGCAATCCTCCTTCAAGAGTAGGTTGTTTATCAGATGAGTCGTTTCTGCAGCCCATACAAATAATGAACCATTATTTACTTCGTTTTTATAGAAGTTAAGGATATCATTTTCCTATTTGATAACCATAATAACGGCTTGAAGTTGGGAATGCTGTTAAAATCTGTCACAACTCCATCAATTCCAAAAGATTGGTTATAAATAGTAACACCATGATTTTTAGTTGCTTGGTACATATCTAATGTTACATGAGGGTATGTTCTTTTGTCTGCTTCATGTTTTGCTGCATCAATTGCATAAACGTGGCACCTTTAGCAATTCCATTGAAGCGCCTGCTGCAAGATCAGCGACAACTATTCCGTGATCGTCATTTGCGGTAGCTTGTGATGTAGAATCCTGGAACTGTGAAAGTTTTGTTAACGGCTTCCAAATTTTTGTGTAAGATCAGCTGAAAAAGTTGAGTTTTCAAATCCTACATCAATAATCCCTACTTTAACATTCGAACCTGTAAGTGCAGTATTTGAATTGTTATGTGGGTTATCTTTGTTATATGATAGAGTTGTATCATTCCATGTTAACCCAGGATGCTGTTGTTGTTACAGTTGGTTTATTTGTTACAGGTGCCGGGGGTAGTAGGCTGTGTAGCAGAGTGGTTGGTGTAGTTGGTGTTGCAGCTGATGTTGAACTCCTCCACCACCTCCGCCTCCGCCACAGCTAACTAGCAAAAGCAGCTATTCCAATAAGGATTGACCTATATCATTTTTTAATTGACTTTAAATTAGAAGCCATAAAAACACTCTCCTTTCAATATTTTTGATATTGTTTTTGAATCTTAATTTATAAATTTATTTCTTAAAGTTTTAAAATTGATACGTAATTTGATATTTATGATAGATTTTTCAATAATATTCTATCATATTTTTGAAAAAGATTCACTATAAAAAGTATTTAAAAATTTCGCCAGCTTCCTTGTACCATAAAACTAAGTCCAGCTCGTCCATTTTTATTTTAGAAAATTCTGAATATTCCTGCATTTTTCTTCAATTTCATAGTATTTCTTTTCTGTTATTGTTTTTAGGAATTTCACTAATTACATTAAGTGATTTAAGATTTCTTAGAATGTGTCTATCTAAAATGGCAATATTTTCTCCAAATCCAAGATTTCCGCAATACGTGATTTGCCTCTTTTTAATCCCATTCATTAATATTTTTCAAAATCCATTTCTTTTTCAAGAGTATCACCAATTTCTGATAATATGGCTGCAATTTTTCCATCTCTTGTCATTAATCCCGTAATTCCACCAAGTATCGTGATTTATTATTCTTAAATCTGACAATATTTAGAAATTCTACTATTTCTTCAGGCTTTTCCGTTGTAAAGCAGTCCATTTTCTACTAAAAGTTGTAATGGCTTGCCAAGCATTTTTGCTTTTGACTGAGTGTCAGAATACAAAATGCCATTTCCGCAAATACTTCTTTTTCTGTACCTTTCCAAGCCTTTTTATAGCCTTCTATAGCTTTTCCGATACCTTTTTATTTCTTTATAAATTTTAAGAATTTCTTCGTGTTTTTCCTTATCAATTCTTTTGCTAATTTCATTTGTTTTTCTATATTATTTTTGTTTTTCAGACATAATTAAAAATTCCTCGTTTTATTATTTTTATTTTATTTCAGAAAAATTTCCGATTTCATCAATAGTTTCTTCTGATTCCTTGAGAGGTGCCAAAAATCCAGTCGTGGCATCAAATTTTTCCCCAATTTTTATTTCTACACTTGTTCCGATTGCAACTTCCATCAAATCACTTAATTTTAAGCAATCAGGATATAATATTTCATTTGTTCGAAAAATTAGAAAAATTTCTCAAGATTATCCATATTTCCATAAATTGGTGAAATCATGGATTTTTCATCCAGTTCTCCTGCAAACTGTTTTCCTGTTATAATAAGTCCATTCAGCGGCAAGAGGATCTTTTTCAGCAAATTCAGGTATTTCTTCATTTGTCATTGAAACATCTACCCAAGGTGACATTAACGCAGTTTTCTTTGGAAATGGCAAATCTTTCTTATTTTTCAATATTTGTAAAAAATGCAAGTGCCAAGCCACCGCCCGGAAGAATCACCAAATAAGTAAAATTCATCATCTTTATGAGTTATTAGTTATATGTCTGTAGGCATCCATTAATACTCTATGAGCTTTGTCAGCAGTATTTTTACGGAACAAGTGGATAGTCAATGAGATGTAACTTTTAAATGAAATTTCTTTACTAATTTTTCAATAATATTTTTGTGAGCTTTGACAGCACGCATTACATAAAAGCTCCACCGTGTAGAAAAACAACGTGTCTGTTATAGCTTTTCTTCTGAAAAACTGTCAAAACTTGATATTCATCAATAAACTGTTCGTCAATAATAAGCTGATTTGTCAAAATTTTTTTATTCAAAAATCTGTATCTCCTTGGATTTAAAAATCTTTTTCCTTATATTTTTCATATTCACCAATTTTGCGATTGGCACTGCAATATCTGATAGTAAACTCATTTTTTTAATTTTTATTTTTAAGAAAAATAATAAAACTCCTTTCTTATTTTTTAGATTTGCTTAATTCAATCAATTAACAAACTTCAAATTTATAGTAAAACTGCTTTAAAACTAAACTCAAAAAGGCTATGCTATTTTACTCAAACCCTAAATCTATATAATTTTTAGTAGTTTAATTTTTAAAATAGGTTTAGTATATTATATAATTTCTGATAATTTTTGAATTATAATCCCTTCATTTTTCTAATTTTTCACGTATACAAAAAGCAAAGCTTTTTCACCATCGCCGTGAACACAAATGGAATCAGCCTTTATCGGTATTTCTTTTCCTGTTATTGAAGTTACTTTTTTGTTCCTTTATCATTTTTATTACACGTTCTATTGCTTCGTTTTCATCGTGAATTATTGCCCCTTCCTTTGAACGTGCCAAGGCTTCCATCTTCTTCATAAGCCCTGTCTGCAAAAACTTCTGGCATATTTTAAACCTAAGTCTTTTGCAGCTTTTTAAAGTTTCGCTTCCGAAAGTCCAAGAATTATGAGAGAACTGTCAAAAATCAGCAATAGCCTCACAAATAGCCTTTGACAGATTATAGTCTTTTGCAGCCATATTATACAAAGCTCCATGAGGCTTTACGTGTTGCAGCTTTACACCTTCACTTTTACAAAAAGCTCTAAAAGCTCTAATTGATACAGCACATAGGCTTTCGCTTCGTCTATTGAAATTTTCATCTCACGTCGTCCAAATCCCATTAAGTCCGAAATCCAGGGTGAGCTCCTATTCCAATGTTATTTTTAGCAGTTTCTATCGTTTTTCATAACGACAGGATCTCCTGCGATGAAATCCGCAAGCTACATTAGCACTGGAAATAAGAGGAATAATTTTATCATCTCCTCCAATTTTATAATTACCGAAACTTTCTCCCAAATCACAGTTCAAATCCACTTTAAAAAGCCATATTTTTACCTCTTTTCATTTTTATTTAAATTTTTAATAAAGCAATACATTTTCAATAAAACTTGTAGTTGCTTTTCCCTTGACAGAAAACCTCGTTTCTCATAATTTGATATTGAAAATCTAAGTTCGTTTCTACCTAAAATAACAGTTTCATTTTAGTGCTGAACGCATTTTTGAAGTGCCATTTCACGAGTTGGAGCGTGAACTATAATTTTGGAAATCATTGAATCATATTCAGTTGGTATTGTATAGCCCGTGTAAATGGCAGTATCAACTCTTATTCCATTACCATCTGGTAAATGTATGTTTGTTATTTTTCCTGGACTTGGCATAAAGTCAGGAATTTCTGCATTTATACGACATTCTATTGCATGTCCTCGCAATCGTATATCTTCCTGTGTAAAACTTAATTTTTCATTCATTGCCACTCTAATCTGTTCAATGATTAAATCTGTTCCTGTCACCATTTCAGTAACTCCGTGTTCTACTTGAATTCGGGTATTCATTTCCATAAAATAATATGAGCCATCCGCACCCATTATAAATTCTATCGTTCCAGCGTTTGTATAATTTACTGCTTTTTGCTGCGAATAGCATATTTGTTTAGTGCTTCCCGAATTTTCGGGGAAATTGCAGGAGATGGCGATTCTTCTACTAATTTTTGATGGTTTCTCTGAACAGAACAGTCTCTTTCCCCAAGAGCCACTACATTTCCAAAATTATCAGCAATTACTTGAATTTCTATATGTCTTGGATCTTCTATAAATTTTTCAATGTACATAGTATCATCACCAAACGCATTTTATAGATTCCCGCTGAGCCACATTAAATAAAAATTCAAAACCATTCCTATCCTTTACAACACGCATCCCTTTTCCGCCACCACCAGAAGAAGCCTTTACCATAACAGGGTAGCCGATGTTTTCCGCAGCTTTCATTCCAGATTCTACATCGTAAATAGGTTCTTTTGTTCCTGGTACAACTGGGACTCCAGCATCCATCATTGTTTTTTTCTAGCCTGAGATTTATTTCCCATTCTGTCAATAACTTTGGCTGTTGGACCAATAAAGTTTATTCCATTTTCCTCGCACATTTTTACAAACTCTGAATTTTCCGACAAAAAGCCGTATCCAGGATGAATCGCATCTGCTCCCACATTCAAGGCAGCCGTAATGATACTTTCCTTATTCAAATAACTATTTCTTGCAGGGACCTTCTCCAATGCAAATACTTTGATCAGCCAATTTTATATGAAGACTATCCTTATCTTCCTTTGAGTAAATGCAACACTCAAAATCCCCATATTTCTACAAGCTCTAATAATTCTAACCGCAATTTCCCCACGATTTGCAATCAATACTTTTTATCATAAATATATCCCTTTCTTTCTTTTTATATTTTTATTTTGTTTATATCTAAGTTTATTTAAGCAGGAGATCAGACGCCATCTCCTCTGTTTCGTAATAACAGTTATTTTAGTATAATTAACGAATTAACATTTAATAATGTTTGCGAAAGTTCTACAGAACTACTCACGCTTTTACGCAAAATTTTTCTTATAAAATAAAACTCGCTTTTGAATAAAGATTATTTTGATACAATTAACTAAACACAATTTCGATTTTATACCAAAATTTCAAACAGTTATTTTTCCTTTAACGAAATTTTACTTGTTATTTGAATTAATTAAACTAACATTATAATTAATCTAAAATTGTCGTGATTTTTGGGAATGAAAACGATTGTTTGAGCGAAGTTTTACGTAGCGAGTTTCGTTGTTCAAAAATTCTTAGACAAGCCGGGTTTGCAAAAGGGATGGCGTTTGTTCCCCTTTGCTTTATAAAAAGAAAAATATAAAAAGTAGAAAAATATTTATTAATAAAAATAGCTCTTATCAATTTTTAATTAAAAATTATTAATCTGGATAATTAAGGATAAATTTGACAATTTAATAAAATAATAAAAATAAAAGTAGTAATAAATTAGATTATTTAAGCAGCAGATTTTTTAATTTAATACATTATATTTTTATTCAATAAATTTTTATTTTATCTTCAATTTCTGCATAACGCTTTTTTCCAATAATCTTTTTCTAAATCGACATTCGATCTTATGCTATTTTTTCAATTTCAGGAAGTAATTTTTATTTCTTTACTTGTAAATCCTATTTTTAATTCTTTTTCATTTAATTTGTTAATGTTGTATTTTTGTAATTTCACGTCCATAATTTTTGGTTGAATCCTGAATTTTTCATTATCCACGAACAAAAATTTTTTGTGCGATTTCAATCCAGATTTTTCCAAATCCTGAAATATTTTTACTTCATTAACATCTTTAATAATCCAACTTCATCCCTATATTTTACAAATTTTTCAGCCTTATTTTATTAATTCCCAATTTTAGCAAATCCTTGTATTCAACATTATTAATGTCAAATTTCACATTACTTTTTGTCAAATCAGCATCTTTTTAGCCTTTTTCCTTTTTATAATCTTTTTCCCTTACTAATTTCAATTTCAGGAATATTTTTGTCCTCGATTAAAAGTCTTAAAAATTTCCCGCAATTAACAGCATTACAAAAATAATGACATATTTTATTTTCATAAATAATCCCCTTTTGATTATATTATACTGAAAATTTTCCCCAAATCTGCCACATAAAATAACATATTTTTATGACAAATTATACCATATTGATTTGTTATTTGATAGATAAAAATTAAAAATTTGGATTTTATTATTTTGTAATCATTAAAGAAAATTTTTGCTTATTTAATTAAGTTATTTTATAAATCACTTTATTTTCTAGATTATTTTAATTACTGTATTTTTATTTATAATTCTAAATCTTTTGACGTAAAGGGCATCAGACGCCATGCCCTTACAACCCCGCTTCCATAGAAACTTTCTTATATAGAAAAAATAGAACTCGCTTTTTGAATATAAATAATTTTTAATTCAAACAATCTTATCTAATTTAAAATTTGTTCCAAAAAGCTCAAACAGCTATTTTCTTCTAACGAAATTTTTGCAGAATTTATTTTTAATGAAATTATCTTTTTGTAATTATACTAAAAATTGTCGTGATTTTTGGAATGAAAATTGACTGTTTGAGCTTTTTCAAAAACATTTTAAAGTTATAATCAATTTAAGAAGTTAATGTAAATTTTTATTAAAAAGCGAGTTTCTAATTTTATTTCAGTGTAAAACTAGCCAGGATTTGCATAAAGGGGATGGAATTGATCATCATATGCTTAGGGCAAAATATGAAAAATTATAAAAATTATTATTAACCATAATATAAAGAAAATTTAGAAAATAACTTTATTGAGGGAGAAAAAGAAAATAAAATAATTTTCTCATAGCTAAGAATGTGATATTATAATATAAAAATAAATAGTAAAAATCAAAAATTATGATAAGAGGTGTTTATCAATGGGAAAAATTACAGAAAAATTTAAGAAGTTATTTGGATATTTTAAGGGAGGGTTGACAGGTTTTAGAGTGACGGTTGTCTTTACGTTAATGGTTTTGGATTAGTTGTTTTTGACTCACAGAACTTGAGAATCTTAGTTATGAAAAAGCTTTCTGTTGTTTCTTCGAGTTTGATAGAGGTAAATAAATGCTTTGTGCTTGGTATAACTCGCGATGTTTGAAGTTATTGAGACAATATTTTTGAAGAAAGATGGGATAATTAGAACTATTTATACAGTTTTAACTGTTATTATCGCTTTTGGAGCTTATGTTCTTTGCTTTGTTGTTTATAATTTTTGAAATCGGATTTTGGATGTTGTTGCCTATTTCAATATTAATTTTTCTTTAGTACCTATTTTAAAAATGAAAATAAGGAAAAATATTTACAGTCTGTGTTTGTAAATTTTGTTGTATCATCAATTTTGCAACTGTGCTTTATATTTGGGATTTTTAATTCTAGCAACAATTACTGTATTATTTGGGTTTGAGTTGTTTTATGGCTTTGTTTTTAAGATTTTATATGTATTTGGGGGTATTTGTATTTGATGTTTTGGGAATATCGTTTTTCTTGTCATTGTTGAAAAATCCTGGTGATAACTTGAAAAATTATGATTTTCCATATATTTTAAAAATGCTTATAAAAATTTGTAATTACTCCGTTAATTATTATTTATACAGGATTTTATATGTTTTATATTGCAACTGTAGTTATATTTATGAAATTACCAAAGGGGATAATTTCTCTGTTTTGTCCTTTGGTACATAGCGTTTAGCCTTATTATTATAATTTTGATAACTCCGTTTGCTAAAAATGACAAATTTTTAGGTAATTTTTAAAAATATTTTCCATATTTTTTCTATACCTTTAATTTTTGTTTCACTGTTTTGCAATTTTTCAAAGAATTTACCAGTATGGAATTACAGAGAACCGATATTATGTGCTTCTTCTTATATTACAGCTGTTTTTCTGCATGATTTTATACATACAAAAATCAAAAAGTGACAGGAGTTTTTATAAAGTTTGATTATTTGTTTAATAATTGCTGTTTATACTCCATTTAGTGCAGAAAAAGTGAGTGTTTACAGTCAAAGTCAAAGACTGAAGAGAATGCTTGTAAAATATGGAGCTTTAAAAGATGGAAAAAGTTTCCCAAAACTACACAAAACTTGACTAATAGACAAGGAAATGAACTTTATACAGCGATTGACTATATATCTACTAGGCAAGGCTCATCGGTTAAAAATCTTGGATTAAAAATTCTGCTGAAAAATCTATCAAACTTCTATGATTTGGAAAAGGATTTGGGAATTAAAAGATTCTTGGAGAGTATTATTCTTATGGTATTGAAGATGATGACAGAGAAAGTTATGATGAAAGAAAAGTAATTACATATAACTTAAAGACAAACGAGAATACTTCAGCTATTTTGGAAACAAATGGCTATGATAATGTCATTCATTACCGAAAAGACTGGGGAGAAGCATCTACTCAGACAAATGAATCTGATAAATACAAAGTTGTTATTCTAAATAAAATGATAACAATAAGTGCTAAAAACGGTACAGAACTTGCGAAATTTAATTACGAAGATGTAATAAAGCAAGTATCAGCAAAATTAAAAACTTTGAAACTTGAAAATATAGGAAGTCAAGATGAAGAATACAAAGTTCCTCAAAAAGACTTTGAATACATTGGAACAGCAGGAAATATAAATTACAAAATTTCATTACAAAAGTATTTATGAAGAAATAAAGGATGGGAAAAAGTGACAGATATGAATTATGAATTTGATTTCATGTTTTCTGAGGAAGAAATAATTACTAAAAAATGAAAAGATAAAAATCGGAATCTTTCTTAAAAATAAAGACAGAGTTGATTTAAAAAGTTATAAAGTTTGATTTCAGCTTTGTGAAAGGAGAAAAATGACAATAAGAAAATATATATATTAATAAATTTTTCCGTTACGATATTTGTATTGCTAATTGTATTCGCTTTGTAGGTTACGAGATGCAACACTCAATTTTTAATTACATATTGATTATTTCGTTAATCTTGGTATTTGAATTTCTGAAAAATAGATAAAAAGAATGTATGTGTACTTTTTATCAAAAATATATGAATATATTAAATGAAGAACTTGATCCATGAAAAATTTATAGAAATTACATAAAATGAATACGACAGAAATAAAAATAAGCGATATAGAAATTATATGAAACTGAATCTTTTGTGGGATATTCTTCACTAGGAAAAAGTAGAAGAAGCGTATCAAAAATTTAAAGGATATAGATTTATCTAAAAATCATTATTCAGGGAACAGGATAAAATCCTGTATTATTATAATGAAGCGCTGTTATTGGCATGGACTCGAAAGAAAGAAGAGGCAATAGATGATTTTACAAAGAAAAAGTTTTAAAAATGATGAAGAAATTTAAAACTAAAAAGGACTTGATGAAACAAATGCTATGATTGAATTTTTAAATGGAATTTTTATTTTATGAAAAATGATAGCACAAAAATGATAGAAATTTTTATCAGAAACATTAAAAAGGTTAAGCTGTTAAACGTCAGGTTTTGGTAATTAAGCATTTATTGGCAAACTATAAGTCAAAAGCAGGAGGAGACAGAAAAGCATTATACGAAGAATTGGTGAAAACGGAAATAAGTTATACATTGTGGAAGAGCAAAAGAAAAAGTTGAATAAAATGTAAGTATATATAAATCGGAATATATTCAAAATATTTGATTAATTCCGATTTTTATTGATTCAAATTTTCAAACTATTTTTCCGATATTTGGATATTAAAACAGTTTTTGCAACTTCTATATTTTTCCTAAAACTTACCTTTTCATCTTCTCTATATTCCAAAAGCATTGGATAAATTTCCACTCCATTTTTATCGCTTCGTAAAAAGTTTCTGAGAGTCCTATCGATAATATGTTCAGGTGCAAAAATTTCTGATTTTTCTAAAAATCAAAAATAAGACAGCCGTTCTAAATCCCTCTTTTTAAGTTCTATTAGTTCTTTCAGATGTTTTTGAAGGCACGCACGGAAGGAGAGCCAGGAAATTGGGCAGTTTTTCCATTTACCAAAGTACAGCCTTTTTACCTCAACGATAAATTTTATCTTTTTCAGTTTCAGGTAGAAATCAAGTTTACTATTATTATATCTTAATTTCAGACTTTATATACAAAGGTTTTTCCAAATGGTGAAATTTGTGCATTGTTAAATAGTAGATTCTGTAATGTAGCGATGAAAGCTGTATTAATAAGTATAATTTCTCCATGAACCTTTACTGCGATTACATCCCATTTAGTTTTTCGATTCTCATTATTAGCCTTTTTATAAAGTAACTCAGCCCCATCAATCAATAATTCCATCAGCCTGCCCGTATCATGTAAATGAGCAAAAATCTTTCGAGAATAATCTTCATTTTACAGTTGCTTTTAAATTTCAAATCTTACTGTAAATCGAGGTAACTCTTTCTTCGAAATTTACGATTTTATCGTAATTTATAGTGATAAAAGAATTTTATTTTTCATTTATCTTTCCTCTTTAAATAGTTATGATTTTAGAATATCACATTTAAAAATAAATAAACAAGAAAAATTTTTATAGCTATTAATAAAGTAAAAATATGTGATATAATAAATGATAATTTTGAAAATAGGTTTAATAAAGTAGAAAGGAAAATATTATGTTTGCAGATATTATTAAAGTATTTATTTTAGCCTTGTGGAAGGCACAGAGTTTATACCCTGTCAGCAGTACAGGGCATATGATTATTGTGGATCGGTTTTTGCAGCTTTTCTCAAAACGAGGGAGTTTGCCAATGCGTTTAAAGATAATTATACAGCTTGGAGCGATTTTATCGAGTAGTTGTATATTATTGGAAAAGAATTTTTCCATTTGCAAAAGGGGCTTAGCAAGAGTCAAAGAGCAGATATTATTCAGATGGATAAAAATAGTAATGGTAGTGCTCTGCAGTTGTGCTGGGACTTCTTTTGATGATATTATTGACAAAGGCTGTTTAATTCCGTAGTTGTGGCAGTAATGCTGGTTATTATGGAGTTATACTTATTTGGCTTGAGTCAAGAGAAAAAGGAAGGCGGAATTACTTCAGTACTCAGATGTCAGTAAAAACTGCGATTGAGTAGGGTTATTTCCAATGTCTTGCGATGATTCCTGGAACTTCGAGATCGGCTGCTACGATTATTGGTGGAGTTTTGCTAGGATTAAATAGAGTTTTAGCAACAGGAATTTTTCATTTTTCTTACGATTCCGACAATGCTTGGGGCGACACTTTTTAAAACTGAGTGAAACTTGGTACGACTTTAAGCGGATATGAATGGTTTTTAATTGCATTAGGTTTTTGTGCTGTCATTTTGTATTTGCGTACTAGCTGATAAAAATTTAGAGTACATTATAAAAAGCCGATTTCAAGATATTTGGATATTATCGGATTGTTCTTGGGATAGTTGCTGTTATTATACTTTATGGGAGTTATAAAATAGATGATAAGAGCGAATATTGAGATTAATCAGAGCAAACTTGAGAATTGTCGTGTGCTTTTGCCTGAGGCATTATGATATTTTTCTGAAAATAGTGAGAAATGATGTGGAAATTAGTGTTAATTTTAGAAAAATCAAGATGTGGAAAAACTTTGACAACGATTGTGGAAAAACTCAAAAGATTCAGAAAGTGATAACACAGAAATAATTACTATAAGTACAGTATTAATTGATAATAAAAATGGAAAAATTTTAAAAGAAGTAACATTTTCACATAAGAAAGTCAATGAAGAGATATTTTGATCGAGGCAGAGTTATGGCAAAAGTTCCTTGATGAAACTTTTTAATATGAATATAAATGGGGTATTTAATAGGAGTACGTCCTACAAAGATTGTAGGGGCGTAAAGATGGGATTATCTTTATAATGAAATTAACGAAATATTGGAATATCTTGTAAGCAATGAAAAAGAATCTTCTGCTAGACATTGTAAAACGTCAAGAGCCATATCTGGACAAAGAAACAATTGGAATTTATATCGGAATCGCCTTTTTGTCCTACAAAATGTTCATACTACTTTCATTCCAGCCCTATCTGCACGTGGGGAAAATATGCAGAGCGATATGATGAATACATAGGGTCAACTTTACCATAGAAATAAGTGAAATTGGGCAATTCACACAGGAATTAGAGCTAAAATTAACACAATTTATATTGGTGGAGGACACCTTCAATTTTAACAGCGAAAGAAATTGACAAATTGCTAAAAACAGTAAGAAAAACTATAATTTAGATTATTTAAAGGAATTTACATTTGAAGCAGGAAGAATTGATACGCTGGATGAAGAAAAAATAGCTATTATCAAAAAGCTATGGAATAAATAAAATTAGTATAAATCTACAGTCTTTTTAATGACTTTAAAACTTGTAAATCGTTATCACGACAGGGAACAGTTTGATAATGTTTTGACAAACTTGCTAAAAATTATGGATTGAAATAAATATGGACTTGATTTTGAGGCTTTCACGTGAAAACTACAGAAGATATTTTGTATACAATGGAAGAAATTTCCAAAATACGATATGGAAAATCTGACAATTCATAATCTAGCAATAAAAATGCAAGTCGTCTTAACAAAAGAAAATTATGCTCACGAAGACATATTAGATTATGAAAAATTTTACGATCGAAAATGTAACTAAAAATAAAGAGCTTTTTCCATATTATAGTATCGCTGAATAGCTTTCAATGGGGAGAAAATCTAGGATATTCACTAAATGGAAGCGAGTCGATTTACAATATATATGATTGAGAAATATGAAAGACAATCATTGGAATTGGAGCTGGAGCGATTGCAGAAACTATACTGTTTGATGAAGAGTCGAGATAATATAAAAGAGCTCGTAAATCCTAAAGATCCGCTGAGTGTGGATGAATGAGCTGGAAGATCGGCTGAACAGAAAAATCTGAAATTTCAAAATTATTTCAAAATTTTCAGAAATCAAATCCCTAGTCAATTAAGATTAGGGAGTTTTTGTTATATTTAAATTTCACTTATGAATAGTTTCAGTATTCAAAGATATACTCAAACCTATTTTAAATTAAACTGCTAAAAATTATATAAATTTATGGTTTGAGTAAAATAGTCATAACTTTGAGTTTGGTTTTTAAATAAGTTTTACTATTATATATCATTTTTATAAAATTTAAAATCTATTTTTGCTTTAAAAAAATTTTTGTATGAAATTTAGTCATAAGTCAGTATAATTAATGGATTAATGTATAAATTACTTCAAAAATCTGATTTAATCTAGTAGTTTAACTGGAATATTGACAAATTTTATTTTTATATCATAGATTTTGAAAAATTATTAGTGTTTATTTGATTAATAAATTCAGTATTCTTAAAAGTATATTTTTGAATTATAATTATCGTCATTGTAATTTAGAATTAATCTTTTATAAATCGTTCAAATCCAGTATTTAAGGGATATTTTTATCAAATAAGAAAGTCAAAAATCTCGTCTAAAAATAAACTCATAATTGTTATTATGAAAATGCTTGTAATTATCGGTATTACAAGGTGAATAATAATTATGGGTGAAAATAATCAATGAAAATTGATTTTAATGAAGCGAGATTTGTTGAAAGATGTCTTAAATTTTAAAATTGTTAATAGGAAAAACTGGAGGAAAGATACGGATTTAAAAGGCTGGATTATACAGTGAGCATGTAAATAATTTTTACGTAAATAATAACGAATAATACATAAAAGTAAAAATTATTTTGTATTACTTTTGGAAAAATATTATGAAAGTTTATTTAAAGTAAATGATAGAAGCATAAATTTGAAAATGTCATTTAGAGAGAATTTATCCTGCTTATTTTACTTCTTGGAAAAGAAAGTTAAATATTTATAAATTTAACAAACAAATTAGAAGGACTGAAGAAAAATACTAAAAACATTCAGAATGATTTTGAAACAAATCTTAAAACTTTACAATATAAAGCATTCAGAATATGCGAAGTCAACAAATCTTGAAAAATTATTTGAAAGCAGGAATTATAATTTTAAAGAACTGAGAGAAAATCATTTGAAGGAAAATGCTAATGAGAAGGGATGGAGAAGGTTTATATTGGAAGAGTACATATCAGGAAAAATTTTTATTTTAAGATGCTTCAGGAAATTTTGAAAATAAAAAGTATCAAATATATAAAAAGCTTATTTTTATTTATATGAACAGTTTACAGATATAATTTCTATGGATGAAAATATTCAATATTAATGTATTTTATTTTAAAATGTACACAATCCAGGATATAAAGTTTAGTACCGGATAAAAGAAACTGATGAAAATAAAGAGTTTTTATGATGATGGATAAAATTTATAAAAAGAGAAAAGCTAAAAGATGAATTACAAGTTCCTTACAATATTTTATAAAAAATTACACAGAAAGAAAAAGAAATCCTGAAAAATATTAAATCAGATTAATAAAGATTTAGAATTAGAAAAAGTATAAAAAATGTAGAAGTTATAGAAGTGAAGAAAGAGATGAGAGATAAAATCGAGTTTTAGTATTGCAGAATCATCTGTAAATTTTGAAAATGAAAATTTGTTAAATAAAAACTTGTAAAACAGTATATACGGCCGGATGAAATGCCTAAAATTAAAACATTAGTTTTTAGTTGATTTGGAAGAAAAATCAGATTTTAAAGACGTTTAATAAAGTACGAAAAGTCTTTAATTTTTAGAAATAGTGAGAGTCGAACATCTAAATAAGCTTTAAAAAATTATAACAAAGATAATAGCAACTATGAGACAGATATTGTTAATTTCAAGTTCAAAATTTTGTAAACATAATAAGAAATTTTTCGAGCATCGATTTATCATTTTGAATTGGGAAAAGAAAAAGAACTTTGCAAAAGCCAGAACGTATATTTAAAACAAATGATATACTTACGGACAATGATGTTTCAATATTTGGAATTTAAGAAAGATAGAAAAATATTTCGTAAAAATCAAAATTATAGAATTAAAATCCTAAAAATATATTTGCTTTTTGAAAATTTTTAGGGTATAATTATTATAGAGTGGAGATGATATTACAATAATTACAAAAATTAGGTAAATATAATATAAATTGAAAAGGATGTGTTGTTAAATAATGGACGCATGGAGAGGATTTAAGAAGGAAATTGGAAAGACAACATTGATGTTACAGAGTTTATCAGATTAAATTACACTGAGTATTTAGGGAGATGACAGCTTTTTAGAGGACCAACAGAAGCTACTACTGAACATGGAAAAAGCTTCAGAAAAATTCAAGGTAGAAAAGAGAAAAAGGTATTTACGATGCTCAGAAACTAAAAATACCTTCACAAATTGACGCTTATGGAGCAGGGTATATTAATAAAGATTTGGAAAAGATTGTAGGGATTGCAAACTGATGCTCCTTTAAAAAGAGCAATTTTCCCCAAATGGTGGATTGAGAATGGTAAAAACAGTTTGGAAGCATTTGGATATGAACTAGATCCTCAAACTGAAGAAATTTTTACTAAATATGAAAAACTCATAATGATGGAGTTTTTCTGCATATACTGATCAAATCAGAAAAGCAAGAAAACAGGAATTATAACTGGACTTCGAGATGCTTACGGACGTGGAAGAATTGTTGGAGATTATAGAAGAGTTGCACTTTGACGGAGTAGATAGATTAATTGCTGACAGACAAAGATCGATTGAAAAATATGGATCCAGCTGAAATGACAGAAGATGTAATAAGACTTAGAGAAGAGTTTTTGAACAAATTAAAGCATTGCATGCTTTAAAGAGAATGGCTGAATCTTATGGCTTTGACATTTCTGGACCAGCTACTAACGGTAAGGAAGCTGTACAATGGCTATATTTTGCATACTTAGCCGCTACAAAAGATCAAAATGGAGCTGCAATGAGTATTGGAAGAACTTCTACATTCTTAGACATTTTCTTGGAAAGAGATTTGCAGAAGGTACTTTGACTGAGAAGCGCAGGAAATAATGGATCAGCTGTTGTGAAATTAAGAATAATCAGATTCTTAAGAACACCTGAATATGATGCATTATTCTCAGGAGATCCGGTTTGGGTAACTGAATCAATCGGTGGTATCGGAGAAGATGGAAAGATCATTAGTTACTAAAAACCTCATTCAGAATTTTACATACATTATATAACATGGGAACTTCGCCTGAACCAAACCTAACAGTTTTATGGAGTGAACAATTACCTGAAACTTGGAAAAAATTCTGTGCTAAAGTATCAATAGATACATCGTCAGTACAATATGAAAATGACGACATTATGAGACCACAATTTGGTAATGACTATGGAATTCGCCTGCTGTATCTCAATGACTATTGGACACCAATATCCCAATTCTTTGGAGCAGAGTAAACTTACCAAAAAGCATTATTGTACTGCAATTAATGGTGGAAAAGATGAAAAATTAAAAATACAAGTAACTCCGGAAGGGCAATTTGAACCAATTAGAGTGAATATCTTGAATTTGATGAAGTATGGGAAAAAACTTGACAAAGTGTTAGACTGGTTAGCTTCAACTTATGTTAAATCATTAAAATATTATTCACTATATGCATGATAAATATTCTTATGAAGCATTAGAAATGGCATTGCATGACGTTCATATCAGAAGAACGAAGCATTTGGAATTGCAGGGTTATCAATTATTGCAGATTCATTGGCAGCTATCAATATGGTAAAGTAAAAGTTGTAGAGATGAAGAAGGAGATGCAGTTGACTATATCAATGAAAAAGACTATGTTCCATTCGGAAATAATGATGATGCGACAGATGGGTTTGCAGTGAGACATTACAAGAAAGATTTATGAACAAATTAAGAACTCATAAAATGTGCAGAGATGCTACTCCAACACAATCTGTATTACAATTACTTCAAACGTGAGTATGTGGTAAGAAAACAGGAAAATACTCTGATGGAAGAAGAGCTGGAGCACCATTTGGTCAGGAGCAAATCCTATGCATGGAAGAGATACAAGAGGAGCTGTTGCTTCACTTGCTTCAGTAGCTAAAATCATTTGAAGATGCAAACGATGGAATTTCTTACATTTGCAATGTACAGGAAACATTAGGTAAAAATTCAAACGAAAAACAAACTAACCTAGTTGGATTAATGGATGGATATTTCAATCAAACAGGACATCACTTGAATGTGAAAAACGTATTCGGAAGAGAATTGTTAGAAGATGCAATGGAACATCCTGAAAATTATCCTCAATTAACAATCAGAGTTTACGGATATGCAGTAAACTCGTTAAATTGACTAAAGAACAACAATTAGATGTATTAACAGAACAATATCAAATAAAATGTAATTTAAAATTGATAAAAATCTGAAAAATTAACACGATAATTTTCAACTAATATGAGAAAATGTCGCATAGTTTCGTAAAGTACTTTGAGTTATGCGGCATTCTTTTCATATCGATAATTTATACTAAACTCTATTTAAAAGTGGAAATAAATTTTTATAATAAGGTTGTTTGATAGTTAGTTCAAGCGTTCAACTAAATTATATTATAGATATTTTAATTAATAAAATATTTTTCATATTACTATGTTTTTCTCTTTTATTTTCGTAGGATTGCTCATTTGACGCAAAACCTTATCTTGCAGTGAGGTTTATCTGATAATCAAAATATTTGGCAAAGTGCTCGCACATAACCTATAGCTAGTCTGACGATATTTTTCTGCTGACAAAACTCATAAGCTCAGACAGTTTGCCAGCACAGAAAAATGCTCCGACAGATTAGTTATACGAGACTCATATTTTAAAAAGGAAAATAATATAGTATTAAATTTCACTAGAAATAGTATAAAATAAAATTTAAGTTATCAAATAATTTATTGAATAAAAAGAAGAGAGAAAACTAATATGGAAGTAAAAGGGTATATACATTCATTCGAATCATTTGGGACTAAGGATGGGCCTGGGATTAGATTTGTGCTGTTCTTGCAAGGATGCCCTCTTAGATGTCTGTACTGTCATAATGTGGATACTTGGGAAATTAAGGACAATAAGATGATTATGACAGCTCAGGAAGTTATGAATGAAATTTTAAAAGTAAAGGGATTTATAAAAGACTGGAGGGGTTACTGTATCTGGTGGTGAGCCTTTGATGCAGCCTGAATTTTTGATGGAGCTGTTTAAGCTTTGTCGTGAAAATGGGATTCAAACGGCACTTGATACATCCGGGTATATTTTTAATGAAAAGGCAAAAAAAGTGTTGGAGCTTGTAGATATGGTACTTTCTTGATATTAAGCAGATAAATCCTGAAAAGATAGTAAAATATTAACTGGGTAGAGCTTGAAAATACTCTAAAATTTGCAAAATATTTGAATGAGATCAATAAAGCTGATTTGGTTAAGATATGTGTTAGTTCCATGGGTATTCTGATGATGAAAATGATTTGCATGAGTGGGCAAGTTTACTTCCCAGTTAAAGAATGTGGAAAAGAGTGGATGTTTTGCCATTCACCAAATGGGGCAGTATAAATGGGGAAAAAGTTGGGAAAGAATATAAACTGAAAGATACTCCAACACCAACGAGAGAATTAGTTGAAAAAGCTGAAGAAATTTTTAGATCTTATGGGTTGAAATTATTGGATAAATAAAATTAAGGAATTGGTTCTGGTTTTATAGAATCAGTTCCCTTTTTAATTTATTTTATTTTCACATATTTGTTCCATTCTATAATTTAATTCGTCCAAAATCAATAATTTTAGCCTGTCTATGTATCTCCCTGCCTTCATAAAAATAGAAATAACTACTGGAACTGAAAAATAAACTTAACTGTCCAACAGCTTCAGGAATTTCAGAGGCTTCAATATGATAGGATGGAAAAAATTTTTCATTTGCAATTTTTCTCAACTTTTGGCATATCAGCATGACAGATACTGCAGTTATTCATTGAAACATATAATAAAAAATACTTTTTCTCTCTTTATTTTATTCAGTATTTCCTCATAGTTTCCAAGTCTTTTTCATACAATTTTCTCCTTTTTATTTTTTTAAATTTTACTGAATAAATTATATTTTTAGCTTGTCCCAAATCATCAACTTGAGCGATTCCGATACCAATGACTTTAGATTTAAAAGGTTTAAAATCATATTTTGAAGTAAATGCGTCTATTTTGGATGGATCTTCTGGAGTAAGTAAAGTTATGTGGGGATCAAAACTTGTAAACACATTTGGAGAACCATACAAATTGAATGATTTTACTTTTTCAGGAATAGATTTTGCCCAGTCTGGAACTTTTGCATCCTTTGCACGATACTTGTTCAAGCTGACTGTTATTTCATCCGCAAGCTGCTGTATAGCTTCATTGTTTTGAGCATCAAGCATAAACCAGTTTCCGCCAGTTTTTCTTAATCTGTAAAATTCTATATCAAAGGGCTTTGTCTGATTTGCAATTTTATTGACAGTATTCTTTATTGTTTTTAATGCTTCAGGTTTGTATTCTGTAAGATAAAGTGTCAGATGGACTGCATATCCTTTTTGAATAAAAGGCTTTCAATTCCTGCCTCTTTAAGTCCTTTGAGATATTTTTCCACATTTTCTGGTTGCATTATTATCCATAATTACAAAAACATTATAGTTTACATTGGACGTTGAGACAAAACATTAAAAATTTGAAAAATAATCTTTTTCATAATAAAACCTCCTAAATTTTTGTTTCAGATTACTTTTTACTACAATTATACCTTGAAAATATTTTAAAAACAAGATTTAAACAATATTTTAGTCTAAATTTGACTGATTTCAATACATTTATTTTTATTTTTGTAAGTTTATCTAAAAATTCATAAAGAAGATTATTCATTTCATCGTAGTTATTGTTACGTATTGTTTGAGGGGATTGGACAAAAGGTGAAAGTTTGGCTATCCTGCTCAAGAGTCTTTTATCTGAATCTATTAATAATCAGTTAGAGCTTTTTGTAAATTCGAGATGGCATTGAAAAGCCATAATGTTTTTCACTATATTTTATAATCTGTCGTGGACACCTCTACTTGCTGCCAAGACTTTTTCGCTAGTATCTGTTAATCCTGGCATATCGCTGTGCCAATGCCCTACGATAGCTTGTTTTCCAAAATGTTTTATGTTGTCATCTTCCAGTCCATCTTTTGTTAGTTCAATTGGAAAAATTTCCTATTTCACGGAAAGGGCTTTTTCTAGTTTTTCCACAATGCTTCTCCTAGTAGTTGAGCTCCAAGACATATTCTAACTACAAATTTATCTGCCTTTTATAGCCTTTCTGATTAATTCAATTTCAGCTTTTGCATCAAAATATGGAAATCCTGCTGTTATCTCCAATAGGACTCTGAGTCTCCATCACTATTAAAAATCAAATGAATCTGCATTTGTCAGGTAACTTTTCATATTGATATACTTTTGTTGTAAATATCGTGTCCAGAAAAGTGCTGCTCAAGCAAGATAAGCTCCTGGCGCTTCAAATGCTTCATGTAATATAAAGTGTATTTTCATTGGTGTTCTCCTTTTAGTTTTTGAGTTTATTATATAATTTTCCATAAGATATTTCAATAGAGTAATTTTTAAAGTGTAAATTTAAAGAAATTTTTATAATAAAATTGAAAAACTTATAAAAATCATCTTGATATATGGTATAATACTTGCAATGTGAGAAAAGTTTTTAGGAGAGAAAAATTGTTAAAATAGGAATTGTAGCTGAATATAATCCATTTCACAATGGACATTTGTATCAAATCAGGAAAATTAAAGAGATATTTGGTGAAGATGTCTTGATTGTGGTAGTGATAAGTGGAGATTTTGTTCAGCAGGAGAAATTTTCGCTTTTTGGATAAGTGGAGAAAACACAGGTTAGCTAGGATGCGGAGTTGATTTGGTTGTGGAGTTGCCACTTTGTATCTCGATTCAGAATGCTGAGTCAAGAATGGCAACAAAAATTTTTGGATTATTTGGGGATAGATATTCAGGTTTTTGGAGCGGAAGAGGAAAATATTGATATTTTGCAAAAGGTGCTTGAACTGCAGAAAAGGCAGGATTATAAGGACAAGCTTTATGAAATATATGAAAAAGGCAACAGCTACAGCACTTCTCAAAAGACTGGCATTAAAGGAATATAATCTAGATGGAATTGTGAAGTCAAAGTAATATTCTAGCTCTAGAATATACTAAGTGAAATGAAAATAGTAATCTTAAAATAAAAACCGTATATTATAAAAAGAGAAATTTCGAAATATAACGAAGAGAAAGTTTCTAAGGATAGGGAAGAATTTGCTAGTGCTTCATTTTTGAGAAATGAATTGAGAAGATTTTTGGATGAATTTTTCTAAGGAAAAATTTGATTTTGAAAAATAAAAATTTTTATGCTATATGATTTTTAAGATGGAGAGTAGAAAATTCAAAAGAAATTGTTAAAATTATAATTTTGAGAAAAAGCAAAATATTAGGGAAAAATAGGTTTAGAAAGTTTGAAAAAATGTAAAAACAGAAGAAAGAGTCTTTTGAAACTAGAAGAGATTCAGAAATTTTTACCGGAAAAATCATTTGACATTATTTTTAAAAATTTGGAATGGAAGATAAATAACAGATTTAATGGAGATAAAATAAAGGAAGAAATCTTTAAAATTGTGAAATATAAGATTTTGACAGAGAAAAATAATGGAAATATGATATAACTCAAGAAATTTATGCTAGAATACTATGGAACAATGCTGAATTTCACAAAAATATATAGAATTTTTGAAAATTCAAAATCTAGAAATTTATCAAATAAACATGTAGAACGGATTATTTGAATATTTTACTAAATATAAAAGCTAAAATGATGGATTTTTGAAATAAACTATGTAAGAATTTTAGGCTTTTAATAAAAAGGGTCGAGTATTTGAAAGAAATTCGTGAAAATAATAAAATTGAAAACTTTGATGCGAAAAATGAGTTTCAGAAAAAGATGTTTTTGTAAATTGGAAAGATATTGAAAAATTCTGACTAAAAAGGGATGAAAATACAAGCTTGGAAAATCAAGAAAATTTTTTGGAAAAATACAAAGTTAGAAAAATGGATTTTTGATAAAAAGAATTAATTTTAGAAAAAGAGAAATTAATCAATTGTCTGTTTAGATTGAATTATTTTAACAAAATAAATTATAAGAAAATTTAAAAGTGAAAAGTTATAAAATGAATAATCAACAGTTTTATACAGCGAAGAGTAAATGCAGCTTGTCACAGAAATAAGAGATGAGATTTAAAAATATTATATTAATGAATTTTATAAATAAAAATAAAAAGAAGAGGAGAGGATTATGAGAATGGGATTGTTAATAACAATTAATGTGCTGTTTATGATATTTTTCTTTGTGATAGCATATATGTCGATACGGTATTTTATTAATCAGATTGAGAAAATATCCCGAGAGTTGCATTTGAAGAGGTGTATAACAGTAAAAATTGAGGACAGAAGTATAATATTGAGGATAATAAGGCAAACCTTATGATTATGGGTATAATTTTAAGGAAATTGAGTATAAGTCAGGAAAATACAGCTTTATGGGTGGCTTATTGAAAATAAGGAAGCTACAAAAACGATGATTATTTCACGATGGTCGTGGTGTAAACAGGCTGGCTTCGTTACAATATTTGGAAATGTTTAAAAATATTGGACTTGACAAGGAGTATATTTTTTATTCCGATTGAGAAACTCTGGAAAGTCTGATGTGGCTAAAACTAAGATGGGATACTGCTTTGGACAGGATATTTTTCACACAATGGAAAATGTCTGAATGAAAGATTTGGAAAGAAATAATTTTACATTATACTGGATTTTCAGCAAAAGGGGTATGCTGCAATTGCTTCTAAAATGTACGTGAAGGCACTTAGAAAAAGGGATTGTGATTGATAAGCTGATTTTGGACAGTTCGATTTCCAATATAAGAAAGAGAATTAAGGAAGATGCACGTCGTGTTCCAAAGAATTTATTGTAAGTGTTATTGTAAGAATTTTTAATTTAAGAGTTGAAGTCATCTTGATAAGCTGAAATTATCGTACTTACAAAAAAGAATACCTACTTTGATAATTCAGTCTAAAAATGACAAGGCTACAACTTACGGAATGCTTATGGAAGAGTATAACGAACAGACTATGCAAAATATCAAACTAAAAGTTTTTGAAAAAGGTTCACACACAGAATTTATACTGATCGCAAGGTGTAGATGAGATACGTTGAGGCGGTAAAGAGTTTTTAACAAATTAAAGTTATAAAAACAGAAAGGTAGAAAGATTTAATGAGTTCAAGATTAACGAGTTACACAATTTACAGGCTTGGGGTTTCATATTTTATGATTGACCAGAGTTATAATCAATGGTTGTCATATTATTATTTGCCACCTGAAACGGAAAAAATTTAGTTCCGTTGTTGAAAGCCAGCAGTATTTAGTTCTAGCATTTATTTTTGCGAGGATTATTGATGCAATATCAGATCCTGTTGTAGGGATTTTTATCTGATAATTCAAAAATCACGGTTTGGGAAAGCATCAATATTTATGCTAGTTGGAGGATTGCCGCTTGGGATTCTTACGATTATGTATTTTTATCCAATTAAAAGTTCGCAGATGGCAACGCTATTTATTTATCAGTTGTTGGAGGACTGTATTTTACAGCATATACTTTAGTCGCAGCACCGTATAACGCTCTAATTCAGATTTGGCTTCAAATAAGGAAGAAAAGGCTAATCTTTCTACAATGCAGTCAACGTTTGAGACTTATATTTACTGGGATTTGCGATGGTCTCTACCAGGTATTTTTGATTTCAAAAATTGGGAATGGTAAATGGAGTACTGAATACAGAAGTTGGAATACGTAAACAGTAATTTTGATTACAATATTATCAGTTTTGGGGATTTATACGTGTATATTTTTCTAAAGGAGAAACAGCTTACGCAAAATCGTCCTAAAACTGAATCGCTAGGTTTATGAAATCAATTTCACATTTGAAGGATAAAGGAAATTATTTTTGTACTTTTTAGGATATTTCTTTTTCTTTTGTGGATTTAACATACTTCGTGGAGATTTGACATATTATTTGAGTGCTGTAATGCAAAAGGATATTAAATATTTGACTGTAATATCAGTTGTGCTGTTTGAATAGCGGGGCTATTTTTCCAATTACAAAACAAGTTTGGGGAAAAAAATATTCGTATAAGAAAATATTGATTGTGGATATGCTGCTTTTGATAATCAGGTACTTTTGGTCTATTGTTTATTAATAAAAAATAATTCAATTTTTGCATATTTGCTTTTTGTAATTTGTGGAACAGGATTAAGTGGTGCAGCGTTTATTTTTCCCACAGGCAATGCTTAGTGAAATTTCTGCAAAAACTGTCAGAAACAAAAAAGTAAGTTTGGAAGGCTTTTATGTTTTGGAATACAGGGAATGTTTTTAAAATTGGCGTTTCTAGTCAGCAGGTTGTTCAGTCAACTTTACTTGTTTTGAGAATCAGAATGTTCAGAATGGCGTGAAAGGTGCAACTGAAGTTGAGTTAAAGTGACACTTGTCGTAGCATTAGCGCTGTTTGGCGTTTCACTGTTTTCTATAATTTGAAAAAAAGAGGATTAATTTTAGTTAATTATTAATATTTATAAATAAAAATGGAGGTTTTTGATGAAAATTGAAGATTTGCAAAAAGAGGCAAAAAAACATTGAGAAAAGATATTATTGAAATGATTTACAGGGCAAAATCAGGACATCCAGGGAGGTTCACTTTCGATTGCTGATATTCGGCTGTACTTTACTGGAAAGAAATGAATATTGACCCAAAAATCCAAAATGGAAAACAGAGACAGATTAGTTCTTAGTAAAGGGCATGCTGCCCTGCACTGTATGCAGCTTTGATTGAAAAAGGATTTTTAGGAGATGAAGGAAAAATCCTGTTCCAACACTTAGAAAATGGCACTCTCCGCTCAAGGACATCCTGATATGAAAAAACTGGCTGGAGTTGAAATGTCAACAGGTTCTTTGGGACAAGGACTGTCTGCAGCAAACGGAATGGCTTTGAGTGCAAAAATTTACAATAATGATTTTGAGAGTTTATACAATTCTAGGAGATGGAGAATTGCAGGAAGGGCAAGTTTGAAGCAGCTATGACTGCGTCACATTACAAACTTGACAATTTAGTTGCGATAGTTGACTATAACAACTTGCAAATTGATGGAAAAGTTTCGGATGTAATGGATGTTGCTCCGATTGGGGAAAAGTTCAAGGCATTCAAATGGAATGTAATAGAGATTGACGGGCACAATTATGAAGAAATCATAAATGCTCTTGACACAGCAAGAACAGTTAAAAGGACAGCCGACAGTTATAGTTTGCCAAAACTACTGTAAAAAGGAAAAAGGTGTTTCGTTTTATGGAAAATAACGCTGGATTCCATGGAGCTGCTCCAAAATGATGAAGAATACAAGAAGGCAATGGAAGAATTGAGTTAACAATAGCAAGGAAAACAATCGCCATTTCCTTTCATTTCGCAATAATAGTTATTTTAACATAATGGTGTATTAAAGAGAATGGCGAAAGTGCTATGCACTAACCCTGGCTTGTGGAATAGTATTAGAAAGTTTTTAAAAATAATGAAATAAAAATAGGAGAATATGAGAATGGAAAAAAAATCAACTAGAGTGGCTTATGGAGAAGCGTTAGTTAAATTGGGAAAAGTAAATAAAGATGTGGTGGTACTGGAAGCAGACTTGTCAAAATCAACAATGACTGCATATTTTAAAAAAGAGTTTCCAGAAAGACATATAAATGTTGGGATTGCAGAAGCTGATATGATTGGAACAGCGGCAGGTATTGCAACGACTGGGAAAATACCGTTTGCCTCAACTTTTGCACATTTTGCAGCTGGACGTGCCTTTGACCAGGTTAGAAACTCGGTTGCATATCCGCATTTAAATGTCAAGATTTGTCCAACTCACGCAGGAGTTTCGTTAGGAGAAGATGGAGGTTCACACCAGTCAGTTGAAGATGTGGCTTTAATGCGTGCAATTCCAGGAATGGTAGTGCTATCGCCAGCAGATGCAGTAGAAACAGAAAAAATGGTATTTGCAGTGGCTGAATATGAAGGGCCTGTATATGTAAGACTTGGAAGACTGAATATACCAGTATTATTTGATGAAAACTATAAATTTTGAAATAGGAAGCTGCAACTTTGAAGAAGGAAATGATGTAGCAATATTAGCGACTGGTCTTATGGTTTCAGAAGCTCTTGAGGCAGCAAGTACTGGAAGAAAAAAAGGAGTAAAAGGCAAGAGTGGTAAATGTTTCTACGATAAAAGCCGTTAGACACAGAAACAGTTTTAAAAGCGGCAAAAAGAATGTAAATTTCATTGTAACAAGTGAAGAGCATTCTGTAATAGGGAGGACTTGAAGTGCAGTTTCAGAATATTTATCGAAGTTCATCCGACAAAAGTTGTAAAACATGGAATACAGGATGTTTTTGGACAAAGTGCAGATGGAGAGACTATGCTTACGAATTATGGGCTTAGCGAAGGATATTGCAGGAAATTGTTTTGAAAAAAATATGTAAAAAATTAATTATTAATTCAACAATCCTGTGATGGAATAAATTCGTAAAAATAGAATTATTTTTAGGATTAAAAATAGCAAAAAGATACCTTGATGTTGAATTGGGGTATCTTTTGTAGTTGTTAGAAAACTAATACTAAATCCATTTAAATAACGAATTTGTTATAAACTTTTCCAATGAAGGATTAAAAACTTAGTATTTTAAAAATAATTAAAAATATGCTTTAATAAATCGACGGAGCTTTTATTTGCTCAGCTACGACTGTTTGACGACCAGAAGGAGGGTTTCGGAAAGTTGAGCAGATAAAAGATGAATCTAACCATAGGTGCAGGATTTTGCGGCAATGAGCAATCCTGCAGAAATAAATAAAGAAAAACATAATAAAAACAGTGAAAAACCATTATTAAACAAAGATAATCTTATACTAAAGCACATTGGGAGACTAGAAATACTCACCATTCAAACGGAGAATAGTATAATACCAAATACCGTTTAAAAATAGGAATAATGAGATATTTTGATTAATAAATATTTTTCATTTTTATTTTCATAAGAATTGAGAAAAGTTAAATGTCTATTGTTTAATAAAAATTATAATTTAGAGGAGAAGAATTTGGAAAGTTTTTATTTTTAGGAATAATTTTATTAATTGGAATAATTACACAAAATAAGTCTATTGTTCAGGCAACGATTTTTGTATTAATTTTTGAAGTCAATATTTAATATTACTGAATTTTTACAAGATAAGAGGAATTAATGTTGAAAATATAATGACGCAATTTAGAAAAAGAAGGATAAATTGGGGAGTTTTGATAATTACTATTGCCATATTGATTCCAATTGCTACAGGAGAAATAGGGTTTTTCACATTTGTTAAGTGCTTTTAAAACACCGATTGGCTGGGTTGCGATTATAAGCGGAATCTCTGTTTCGATTTTTTATCTTCCAGGGGAGTAGGACTTCTTGCAGGACAGCCTGAAATTACAGTAGCCCTTGTACTTGGAACGATAATGGGGAATTGTTTTTCAAGGGATTGCAGCAGGACCAGTTATTGCTGGAGGAATTACATTTTGCATTTTAAGAATAATCGAATTATTTTAGAAATAATAGAATATTTCTAAATTAATTGTTTTAATTAATTTAAAGTTTGTAATTTTTCTATTCATATTTTGTAAGGAAAAACTTGACAACTTGTCAGTAATTTCTAGTATAATCATAACATACTTAAAATAATAAATTTTCAAGTTATTAAATAAATGGAGGTAAAATTTGAATGTTAAAAATTAAGATTAACTAGATTAGGAAGAAAAAGTTCCTTTTTATAGAATAGCAGCTATGGAGCTTTATCAAAAAGAGATGGAAAAGCAGTTGCTTACTTAGGAACATTCAATCCACTTGCTGAAGAAGGAAAACAAGTAGTGATAAAGAGGAAGAAATCTTAAAATACTTATCACACGGAGCTCAACCGACTGAAACTGTTAGCATTTTAACAAAAGCAGGAATCTGGGCAAAAATTCCAAGAAACTAAGAAAAATAGTTATTTATAAAAAGGCACTTATATTGGTGTCTTTTGTTTACCTAAATTTAAGAAAATTTATTATAAATTTTGAATTATACACTATTTCATAAGAGATCCTTCTCGTTGTTAAAAGATTTTTATTTTTAGTAAGGTATAGTGCTAGAGTGAAAGGGAAAATTAGATAATGAAAATAGATGAAGTTTTGGAAAAATTTTTAATATGAGAACGATTGATCAAGAGGATAACTAATGAATCTTTAAAATCAAAATAATGAAAAACTGAAAAATATATGAGTTACTGGGAGAGCCGTGTAAAAATAAGAAGATTATTCATATTGCAGGAACGAATGGGAAAGGTTCGACAGCTACATTTTTAGAGGGTATCGCAGCGGGATATTCTGTTGCAAAAGTTTACTTCACCGCATATTTTACGGTTTAATGAGAGAATTTTGGTGGATAAAGAGATGATTTCTGATGAGGATGTTGTGAAGTATTATGAAGTTGATTATGGATATTTTGGAAACTCGTTGCAGATAAATGAGATAACGACTTTTATGGCTTTTACTTTATTTTGAGGCAAAAATCCTGACTTTTATATTTCTGGAAACTGGTCTTGGCGGAAGATATGATGCTACAAATGTTGTAAATTCGACAATTGCGGTTATAACAAATGTGAGTTTTGATCACGTCAGTCTTTTGGGAAATTCACTTGAGAAGATTGCAGACAGGAAAGCTGGGATTATAAAGGATGGACAGCTGTGCATTTATGCCCAGAATTTGGCTGAATTGGAGAATGCTGTAAAAAGGAAACTGATAATTCAGTAAATGTCTTGAAAAAGTATGAGAAATTTACAAGTCGAACTGGATACCCAAAAATTATAAGACAATTGTGAAAGATTTTTGAAAATGAAAATTTGGAAAGAATTTGAAAATATTGAAGATATAAAATAGTTTAGAAAAACATTTATATTGCCACTTTTTGGAAAAATTTCAGGCAAATAATTTTTGATTGCTTATGAAATTGCTAAAGATTTATGGTATCAGCGATGAAATTATTCAGAAAGGGCTTGATGAAATTTCGCTGGCTGGACGGTTTGAGATTTTTCACAAAAATCCAGCTACAATACTGGATGTGGCTCATAATGATGATTCTGTACGAGTTCTTGTAGAAAATTTGAATGAACTTTTAAAAATGATGAAGTGATTTTTATTCTTTCGATACTTGGAACAAAGGACATTGCAAATATTTTTGAGAAAAATTTTTGGAAAAAATTACAAAAATTTTTATAACTTCTCTAAAAGACGTTACTTACGGACTTTCTGCCAATGAAATAAAGAAAAATCTGGAAAAATGCAAATATTTTGACAAATAATATTATTTTTGAAGACAATATTTTAGATGCCTATAATCAAGCAAAACAGATGGTCTTGGAAAAGAATAGTCGGTATAAGGCGATAGTGGTTTGTGGCTCTTTTTATGAAATTGCGAAATTTAAGAAAGCTTTGTGGAAAAAGGAGATGAGCATTTTTACAGTAGAAAAGGGAATTATTTAATGCCTGTATAGAATTGTTTTACACGACATTGAAAAATAAACACACAATGAAAGATTTGAAAAGTTAAAGGGCTAGAATGTACGGATGTGTGAAATATGATATAATAAAAAGAGATATATAGTAAAAATAGGATTTTGAACCTAAAAGGAAATGACAATCCAAAAGAAATGAAAAGATATTTTAAATAACTTGAGAAATAGGGTAGGTAATTAAGATGAGAAAATTAAGATTAGCATTATTAGGAATAGTTTCAATATTTTGTCTAAATTCTTGTATAACTTCTGCACTGATAGGGACAGCTTTGCTCTTTGTGGAGAAAAATGGATGCAATAACATAAGAGAAACTAAAGATAAAAGAGTTTGGAATAAAAATTTATGAAGAAAGAACTGAATAGATTTAAAGAATATATTAATAGTTAAATTTAAGAAAAGACATAAAACTCGAGATACAAAAAGGATTATCTGTAAATGTTCCTGATGGATTTATTTTTAAAAAATATAGTAATTATAAATATTTTTATGATAAAATAAATAATATTGGATTTCTATTTATGTCGATAATGATTATGACATAAAAGCAAGTCTATAACGGAAAAGAAAGCCAAAAGATATATTAGTGAACTAATATCAATAAGTAAGGTGTTTCAACTTATAAAAATAAAAATACAAAATCTGAGAAACTGCTGTTAATAAAGAAAATATCTGAAGACATATACATATATCTATCTGTTAAAGACGATGATTCTTCTATTTTAGAAAAATTTTATAAAGATTTTATGGAAAAATTTGTAGGAAAATATCTGAGTTATACTAGGATAGTTTTCCATAGTTTTTAGATAGAGTTATGGTAAGGAAAGGATAAAAATATGAAAAACAAAAAGGAATAGAAAATGCAATAAAAGTCAATTAAGTTAGTAAAATTAATGATTCAAAAAACAATAAAAAGTTCCTGATAGCACAAAAATCTATTACCAAATTCATCTAATGAGTGGAGGCTATCACAAAATGAATAGTAATTCATATACAAAAATTTTTATATTTATTTGGCTTTTTTTAGTTTTTTTATTTATTTTTGATTACGTTAATAAGTTTAGGTGCTTTTTAAAGAAGATATTGATGTTAAAAATATTAGAGATACAATTTTAGAATATATTAATGAAAAAAAGATACGGAAATATATTTAGAAAAATCAAAAAAATAGAAGGTAAGGAAAAAGGAGATAATAAATGAAATTTTTACAGGAGAAAATTACGAAGATTTCTCCTTTTTCAAGAGCAAGTATCTAGCGATCTTAAGGATATGAAAGGAGTTGAAATAAAATTAAAGAGAAAAATACAGAAATAAGTTTTGAAATATTTAAGAATTTTGATTGTGTTGATAATAAAGATTCAAAAGGAAATACTTGTGATATGGATGATATACTAAAAATTAGTTATAATGGTCAAATTAAAAAAATAGAACTTTATGTTGCAGATGAAGCGGATGAAATTTTTAAAAAAATATTGAGTATATCCCAAATTTTGAACAAATAATTAAAAAATCAATCTTATATTAAGTTTTCAATACATACTGAGTTTTCTATTTTTCAAATATTCTCTTAAATAATCGTTGTTGTAAAAGACAGCGGTTGTTTTTGTTTGTAATTTTAAAAATTTATTTAATAAAATCTCAATCCTTTTCTTTCATATAGTGTTATACTTACTAATGAGAAAAAGTAAAAGTTCAGATATGCAGTAAAGAGGAAAATATGGAAAAATATGTGATGTTTCGAGGAAAAGTTATGAGATAAATGGTACGACTTTTGATAAAAGGCACATTATCATATTGTGGCGATGGATGATGAGAGGGAAAAGATTTGATTTGGCATGTTAATATTGGGAGTATTTATGAGGAAAGATGAATGAGATAGTTTCTTCCAATTTGAAGGTTTATTATGATGAGAGAATTATAATTGCCGAGAGAATTGTCCGTAAAATACTGTCTCACAGTATACAGAATGTCACAAGGATTTATATCTGGATTATATTAGAATGAAACTTTTTCCACTACGAAAAAAGATGATACAGATGAAGGGGTTTGATGTAACAAGTATTTACTTGACTGGGATTATTGAGAAGAATGTTGTGCAGGCTATGAATAATGATGATTATGAAGTGATTGCGTTTGGAAGGCTTTATGCGAACGGGAAAGGGATGGCATGATATTCATATGAATCAGGGAAGTGTGGATAAATTTAGGAAAAATGATGCTGTATTCTGATGGAGGGCTGTAGAAATAGACGAGATAATAAGATTACAGCTGTATTTATTGCATTTTGATTACTCAAAGTTTGAATATGCCTGAAAGTGTTTAGAGTCAGATTAACAAAAATTAGACGGAATTTATGAGGTGGATTTTAAAATAAATTTTTATAAAAATAATTAATAAAATATGAGGAAATATAAAAAGTTCGAAAAGAAAAAGAGGTGTGACAAAGATGCTCTATAAGAAATTTTGCTACAAAACTTAAAATGAAACGTGAAGAGTTTTGGAAATACATTTCCATATCGATAAAAGCAAAAATAATAATGAGTTTGTAGACTATTTAATAGATATTCTATCACAGATGAGGAAATTTTTGATTTTGAAAATAATTACATTTTGAATTAATGCGTGAAAGTTATAATGAAAAAGTTGTGGTGTACTCGTATCTTGTAAACGGCGACACAGCGAGCTGGAGTTTGATTTTTAGGCTATGGTTGATTTCGCAGGGATATATATCATTCAATTATAAAAATCAGGATAATTTATCAAAATATATAAACATATCTTTTGAAGCAAAATTTATGACAAATTATTTTGAAAAATGAAAACTTTGCTTTTTATTCCCAGCCTATGCTTTTTCAAGAAAAACTGCTCGCACAATATTTTAAAGCAAGGAAAGTTACAAAGTTAATAGTAAAACTATTTTTCAAGATAATTTTATTGATAATTATAATAAAAATTGAATAGTTATAAAAGGAAAAATAGGCTATATTAACATATCCAAAAATAATATTTCACTGGTGTGCAAAAATTTCCAAACAGTATGAAAGAAGTGTGTCCAACATTATTTGATGTATTTTTATAAGGGAGTGTCTCAATTTGTGGGACATTCTCTCTTCTCTAATGAGAGTTATTATCTGATATATCTTTTCTTTATATATTTCCTAGTGATTACTCATTTGCTGCAAACTTACACTTGCAGTAAAAGATTATCCTAGTAATTAAAATTATGCAGATTGCTCGCATCAACCTATAGCTGACTACAGCTTTATTCTGTCAACTCAAACTCCTCCTTCCAGTCGTCAGACAGTCATGCTGAACAAATAAAAGCTCTGTCAGGTTAGTGAAAATTATCTTTAAATATTAATTTTTATATCCTTTATTGAAAAAGTTTGTAATGAATGTTATGTAAATCGAAAATAGAATTAACGTAAAATAATTAATTCCTTATTACTTTTATTCAATATTTCTCTACCATCTTTTTAACTACAACGTCATCTTCAATTCTAACCTCGCCCCCATCCGTCAAAATAAAGTCCAGGTTCAGAAGTTTACAACCATGTTTTTCTTTTAGTTCAATAGTGAAGCGCTTGATAAGTAAGGTAATTCTGTGAATTTCAGCACCGATTCCGTGTCCTGAGTCCATGTCCAAAATACTCGCCATATCCTTTTTCAGTTAAAAAGTTTCAACAACTTTGTCAACATCATCTGACATTATTCACTTCTTTTATAGTATTGATACCCAATATTTGTGCTTCTAGAACAGTATTATAAATTTCTACGTGTCTATCAGAAAATATTGTCTCCATAGTAAACAGTTCTTGTCATATCTGACACTATCCTTCATAATATGCCCCAAAATCCATTGTAATAAATTCTCCTTTTGAATCTGATCAGAAGCTACCCATGGCATAGCTGAACGGTATCCGCTGGCAAAAATTGTAGTAAATGAACGGTCATCAGCTCCTAATTTTCTTTGAATGTATTCCATATCGAAGAAACTTCCTTTTCAGAGACACCTTCCTTTATAATTTTTAAAAGCTCTGAAAATGCTACATCACTAATTTCTACAGCCTTTTTAATAAGTGCAATTTCTTCTTCTGATTTTACCATTCTTTCATTACAAAGTTTATTTCCACTAGCACTAATTCCACTTTGAAAATGTCTTTTTATCAGTTTGATAGAGAAAATGACACATCTACATCCTCAAATCCCACATTTTTAGCCCAAATTTCCCTTTATATATTCTCCAACTGTCTGAAGTGAGCCACGTGAAACTTCCACAGACTCAAACTCCATTTCACTAACTTGTTTAGTCGTTGTGTCTTGTATCTAAAATCCGAAAAAGAAAAATTTCCGTGTCGCAAAGAGCGACTCCAGTCGTCCCAGTAAACCAGTAAAATATCGAAGGTTATACAAGTCTGTACAAACAATCCATCAATATTCAGTTCATTTAAAATTCTTGATAATTTTTCAGTTCTTTTCCATGTTTTTCCTCTTTTTATTAAAATACTTTTAGTAACACAAATTCAAAAATTTTTCTATTTATTTTTATAAATGATATTAAGAAAAAGTTTAATTTTTCTATAGTTTGATTAATAATTATTTCTTTAATTTATAATTTTACATTTTAACGTAAGGCATCTGAGACGCCATGCCGTTTTTCGCAATAAAAATTATTTTTACATGTATAGTTTACTACTACTTTAGAGATTAATGGCGAAACGTTTCACACTACCCACTTTACTGAAAACTTTCTTATAAAAGAGTAAATAGAGACTCGCTTTTGAATACAAATTATTTTAATCCAATTAATTTTATTTAACTTAAAGTTTATTTCAAAAAGCTCAAACAGCTATTTTTTCTTCTAACGAAATTTTGCTTGAAATATATTTAGTGAGTTTTTCTAAATCTAAATGTTTGTTATTCATCCCGGATGAGCAATTGTTAGTTTTGAAAACTTATTCTTATTCCTTTAGCTGCTTTTTGGCTTCGATTTAGAAAAATAGAACTTGCTCCTGAAGCTGAAATCTGAGATGCCGCCACCTCTAGTAATTTTACTGTAACGATTGTACAACATTAAATTTCTGTTTTAAACGTTGATCTGCCTTTGGCATTTCAATGTTTCTCTGTAGAAACTGAAAAATCAGTAGCCTTCATGACATCCACCACCTCGTGTATTTCCAGACTTTTTATCATTTCCATTTCCAGGAACTAGTTGAATTTTCGCTTGTTCTGTTCCATTTCGATTTTTGTTACTGTAGAGCTTCTGTTAGCAGTATTTCCATTTTGTTTTCCATGTGAAAACTTTCTGAATTTGAAGAGTGTTTTTATGTCCCGAATTACTGGAAAATAGTGAGTTTTAAAGCTAGTTATGGTGTTTTGTACTGGTTTTGTGCTGACAGAATTTCCTGTGGATTGTGAGTACTGGTTGTGTAGCATTTTTAGGGGTGGAGGTAACTGGTGGGGATAATTGGGTGATGTGTAGGTTTGGCTGTTCTTTTGGTATGGTCTTGAGGTACTTTGGGAGGTTGTGGTAATGTTTGCTGTGTTGTTTTGGCTGTATTGATTGTGTGGTGAAAAGTTTCGGGCTGTTTTGGATTTTAGGCTGTTACTTGGTTCATGTTTTTGAGCTTCGAAATTGCATTGTTTTATTTTGGTGATTTCCCTTTTTGTAACCCTAGCACGTCTCGTTACTTTCCTCATTGCTATCCGTATCAGCTGTGCTTTTTGTCTTATTCTTCTAAAATGCTGTTTTTAAGTCAACAACAATAGTCTGCTCTTCAAGTTTCTGTTTTAAAACTGAGTTGCAATTGGAATAAGGAGTATTCCTAAGTTTATTGCAGCTGAAATTATGTAATATTTCATTTTTCACCTTCATGTTGTTTTTCAATATCTAATTTTATATAGTTTAATTTTTATTTGAATATTTAAAACTTATATTTTCTATGTTCATATTTTTAAAATACTCATCGTATCCACAATGTCCTATATTCCCAAATGTTCGTCAGCAGTTAAAAAGTTATATTTTTTAATGCTTCTTGGTAATTTTGAAAATTCAGAAGCTATTTCATTTGGGAAAAGTTCCCTAGTTTTGTCAGTCTCATTTTTAAGAAGTATTTTTGTCTTTTATTTACGATTACTTCTATTTTGTATCTTCCTTTTCAAGTTGTGTTGATGTTTTTGGGAACTGACAGCTGAAATTGGGATAATTGTTAAATGTAGTTGCAAGCATAAAAATATTAGCAGCATAAAAATTACATCAATTAAGTTTAACATTGATATATCAACATTTTGACGTTTTCGTCTGTTAGAAAATTTCATATTTTTCTCCTAAGAAATTTGATTTGTAAATTTTACTTAAATTTGTTTGAAGTTAAAACTAATCTAAATCAGATAAAATTAGTTTGGATTTTTAAATCTGATTAGAATAAAGGTTTGTAAAAATCAATCTTTACTCGACTCAAAAACTGCAATGCCGCTCTTTCCATTTCCGCACAATAACATCAATCCGTCTATTAAAATAATTATAAAAGACTAATGCAGGTATTGCAACTATTAATCCAAAACTGCAGTTGGTAAAAGTGCTTCTGAAATTCCACCAGCCACTATTTTTTTGCTAGTGCTTGTACATTATTTCGGTAAGGGCTGAAAAAGGTCAATCATTCCTGTAACAGTTCCCAGAAGTCCCAGTTGAGGGAGCAGCATTTACAACTGTTCTCACAAACTCATACCTTTTTCGAGTTCCAGTAGTCTGCTCTAAAATACTTTCACTTCATGATACCCTCGATAACCCTGTCTATGGGAATTATCAAGCTCATCAAAGTTAATATCCATATTAGAAACAATTTTGTACACTTTAGAAACAGAATCAGTCTTATCTTTACAAAGTTTTAAAATTTCTTTCCCTATTTCCAGTTCTAAGTGCTTTATAAAAAGCTGATTTTTCTCATTTTCTGACAATCTTTTGATAGAAAAAGATACATTTTTCAACAACAACAGCAAGTCCAGATATTGAGGCAAGTAAAATTACCCACATAAAAGTATTCTCACGTCAAAAGGTATTTTAACGCAATTGTCCTCTTCTTTTATTATTTTTGATATAAAATTATTTTATAAAAATATTTTTAGTCAAAAATATTGCTAAAAAGTTATTTGTAGAATAAAAATAATAAAAGCAAACTTTAAAATTGATAGTTTGAATGGCTGTTTTGAGTTCTACTAGCCAATCCACCTAAAATGGATTGGTTGTGATTATCAGTCTAGCTCTTTATTCTTGTTTCAGGCTAGAATTTATATATTTGTCTTTATTTTAGAAGCTTTTTAAAATTATTAGAATTGTGTGTGTATCCCAAGTGTGAATACGTTTACGTTTTTGTCATATTTACTTTTGATTTATCAATGGAGATTCTAGGAAGTGAGTTTGTCTACGTTTTCCGTTAGCTGAATTGTACCTACGTGAGCAATCTCAAATTTCCATTCTGAAGACTCTGTTGGCTTATATGTAGTCCTGTTATGTAGATTTGTGAGTTTATTGCATACTCACATCAGAGAATGATTCTCTTTTGCTCCTGTATCTCGCATAGTTAAATCCAGCATGCCAAGTAAATTTTTCGTTAATTCTATAATCTCACTCCAAAAGTTTATTTCATATCCATCGTTATATTTAAATCTATCCATTTTCGTGATTTATTCGCGAAGTGTGTGTATCCGTTGACAAGTCCATTTGTTAATATCCTTTGAAACTCCTAATGCTAAGACTCCTGGCAAAGTCACGTCTTGATTGGAATCCGTCTGCATATTCAGGATAAAGAATGAAATTCTAAAGGACGTCCCCCTTAACATCATCTTGTTATCTTCCGTGCTTTTTGACTTAAATTTTAATTTTACAGGTGTTTCGTATCTTATTGCAAATTTGAGTATCAGTAGAAGCTTGTAATCAAATCCTATAATTCCCGCCAATACCTTTTTGCGTCACGTTTTGAATTCATTGACTAGATAATTTTGTTAGCACCAATTGCTGAACCACACTAAAGTATTGTATTCATATGTCGACTTCTCCATCTAATTTTCTGTGGCATAAACATATTTGGCCTACCTGACATTGAGAATGTGCCATTAGAATTTATAAGCTCCACCAAGCATTAATTGATAGTAACGATTTTGTCCCAGTAAAAACGGTTTTTACAACCTTTGCTCTAAGTCTTCCACCTGTAATATTGTTATGTTTCTCCAGCAAGTTCGATTCCAGCAACTCCATTATTATAACGAAGAGTGGCTCCACCGCGATAACGCTAAATTTCAAAAAGTGAATAATTATCTTTTTGTGTACAAAACATTGAAAGATGGTGCACACTGCATATCTGTCAGATCTTAATTTTTTCCCATTTAATGTCATTGATTCATCGACCATTGAGTTTTGAAGGTTTGCATTAAGATAAGTCCATCATCTAAAAAGCGCAGTTCCCGCAGGGTTAAAAATATGCCTCACAGAAATTTTCCTGTTTGAGATGGATTTGAAAATATGAAGCTGAGTGTTTGACAAATAGTCACTACTTGCAGCATTTGAAAAAATGGCAGTCAAAATCGACATAATAACTATTTTTAATTTCATATGATTCCTCCTTGTTATATATATAATTTCTCATATTTAAGACGTTAAGTTAAATAAATTTAATAATAAAAATCTAGTACATAATAATATAATATATTATGTAAAAAGTCAACAAATTTATTTTTGATTACAAAATTATTTATTGTATAAATTTTTATAATAAACAATTTAGCTACATAAATTAAAGTTTTATATAAGAAAAATTAAGTATTATAGCTAATCAAACATATAAAAAATATATTATTAAACCTCGACAATATATAATTTATATACTATAATTGTAACATATTATACCAAGCTAAAAATTTGGTGAAGAAAGTATTTTATCAATTAAATAACATGCAGTTTTTAGAATGTCAGTAAACTGTGTATAGAAATTGAGAAAGATTCAGGTTTAGTCTTGAATATTTAAAAATTTTAGAAAAGGTGGTACAAATTATGAGATGGAGAAAAATGTGAAAATGCAAAAGCAAAAACTATAAGTGTATTACTAGGGAGCGGCTTTATTATGGCAACATCTGCAATTGGGGCCTGGATTTTTAGTGCAAACTGCCAAGTTTACGAAGATAGCTGCAGGCAAACTTTGGTTTTGATACTAGATATCAGTTTTGCTTTCTATGATTGTTCAGCTTAATGTGTGGCGTGTGCTATGTGTAAGTGAGATGCGTGGACAGGATATAGCAACAAACTTTTGCCAGGACTTGGATGTTTGTAGCATTTCTTGTGGCTTTAGGTGGACTTTGCTATTTAATATTGGAAATGTTGGTGGAAGCGCATTGGGATTTTAATAGCATTTGCTAGGGTATCCCTAAAATGGCGGGATATTTTATTTACGGTGGTGTTGCAATAACTATATTTTTGTTGAAAGAATGCGGCAAAGGCTATGGATACACTTACAAAAGGTGCTTGGTGGATGTATGAGTAATCAATATTTATTGTTATCTTAATTGTAAAACCGCCAATTGGGCTTTAGCTGTTAAAAGATGCTTTTGTTTACAGTGAAAGATTTCAAACTTAATTCTGCAATTTTGACGCTTCTTGGTGGTACTGTTGGAGGATATATTACTTTTTCAGGAGGCACATAGACTAATTGATGCCAAAAATTACAAAAAGAAGAAAATCGGATGAAATCGAAATGAAGCTCAATTATGGAATAAGATTTGCAACTCTTGTGAGGGGTTCTGTTATGGCAATATTAGGAGTAGTAGTTAAAGGAGTGTCTTTAGCAGCTGAAAATCCTGCAGCAGATGCGTTTCAGTCAAGGGCAGGAGAAATTGGATATAGATTTTTGGACTGGTTCTGTTGAGTGCGGCAATCACTTCTATCGTTGAGTGCGGCATATACTCAGTATCCTCACATTTAACAAGAATATCGAAAAACATGAAAAATGGGTAATAATAGGATTTTATTGTTGTTTCTACAGTTGTTATGGCAATTGCGGGAATCCAGCTACATTATTAATTTAGCAGGTTCATTAAATGGATTGATTTTACCAGTAACTTAGGAATTTGCTTGGAGTTGCTTCAAAAATAAATCAATTATGGGAGAAAAATTACAGACATCCAAGTATTGCTGATACTGAAGGAATAATGTTAGTATTGAGCGGCTACTAGGAGTAGTATCACTAGGAAGCTTTTGGCAAAATTATTTAGTTAAAACAGAAAGAAGGTATAAGAATGACAGGGAAACGGTCGGAGGCTACAGAGCATTTCCTGAAGGAGTTCAGCAATTTTAATTTGAATTCCCAAAACTATATCGCCTAGGATAAATGGAAGAATACTTCATCTGCACATCTGATAAAGGAACAGCATATAGAGGGGGTGATGGATCATGACGCCCGCATTCTGTCACTCCTGGTCATTATGATCCACGTGTATTAGGTTATGGAAAGTTATTGAATAGAGGAATAAAACAATGAAAATTCAATTTGGATATGAAGTCACTAGTCATATGAAATTCCAGTCTGTTGTGGCGGAGAATACGGGCCGGACTGGAATTTGTCGCTAAAAATGCAGGTCTTTCAACTGAAGAAGTTATAAAAATCTCGTTCAAAAGATTATTTAGGATTATATGCTTGGATTCTTACCAGGATTTTCAGTATCTAGATAGGACTTGATGAAAGGATTCATACACCAAGACTGGATAATCCAAGAATATCCCTGCTACAGTGTGAGGAGTGGAGGTGCTCAAACTGGAATTTATCCGCTGGAAATCACTGGGAGGATGGCAATTGATTGGAAAAGACACCAGTAAAAACGTATGATTCTGACAGAAAAAGTCCTGTTTTATTTGAAGCAGGGGATTATATACGTTTTGCACAGATTCAGAAGCAGAATTTGGAAAAATTGAAAAGTGGAAGTAAATGAAATAAATATGAATGCATTGTGCATAAGAGGAGGTAGAATAATGGGATTTCGTAGTGTTAAAGGAGGGCTTTTGACAACTGTTCAGGATATAGGTAGAACAGGATATCAAAGTCAAGGTTTTGGAACATCTGGAGTTATGGATGTGCGTTCCTTCTAAAATTGCGAACATGCTTATTGACAATCCTGAAAATGAAGCTGTGCTGAATTTACAATGATTGATCACGCTTGAATTTACAAAGCGAAACAATAATTGCACATAACGGGTGGGATTTTCAGCCCTAATTAATCAATAAAAACCAGCTCAATGTATACTGCTATTTATATTAATAAAGGGCGATGTGCTTGAATTTTCAAGGTGCAAGAACAGGTGTGAGAGGTTATATAGCTTTTTCAGTACTGTAAATATCCTGTAATAATGGGAAGCCGTTCACAGAATATAAAGGTGCAAATCGAGGTGGGTTTTTAAAGGACGTAATTTAAAGAAGGATTATATTTTCTAGGATAAGAAGACAGTATTACCATATTTTCCTTTTTCAAGAACACTTGAGTTTAGATGAGATGACTCAGGAAGATAGAGGTAATCCGTGTAATAATGGGGACTGCATAAGATAATCTGTTTACAAACGAAGGTAAAAACTAAACGCGAATTTACAATTACAAACGACTTTTGACAGAATGGGATGCTGGATAGAAGGGCCCTAATATTGCTCATAAAAGAGTCGGCTGACATAATATCGGACTGAATAGCATTAGGAGCTATCACAGGTTCGCATAGGAAAACACGTATTATTTTGCTGGCAGACAGGCAGACAACAGGAGGATATCCAAAACAGCCACAGTTGCACGTGGATTTGCCAAAATTAGTACAAAGAAAAGCAGACCATACTGTTTTTAAAGCAATCAGGTTGAAGAAGGCACAAATCTTTTTGATTGAAGAAATGAAATGGAATTTACTCAGTTTAGATTATGCGCCTTGCAGGAAGTGCTAGATGTGAGTTGTGTCCAAAAGGCTTAAGACGTTATTTGAATAAGTTATTATAAAAGTAAGGCTATTTGTAACTCAATTTTCTAGAATTAATCTTTTACATTTGGTTTTGAGAAAAATTGACATATTTTTCAGAAAAGGAAAATTAAGATGGATTTAGAACAAATTGAAAATTAGTGAAATCATAGAAAAATCAACGCTTAAAGAGATTACTGTAGAAGAAGGCAATTTAAAAATCAATTTAAAGCGTGAAAAATAATTCAGAAATTCAGAATGTTCATATAGAAAGAAAACAGAAATTGTGGAAGAACCGGATGAAAGGAAAGCTTTTATCACTTCACCAATTGCAGGAACTTTCTATTCAGCGGCTCTCCGCAAACCCTGCATTCGTGCGTGTAGGAGATACAGTAAAAAGGGCAGCCAGTTTAGTATTGTAGAAGCAATGAGGACACGATGAACGAAATAAACCGCGACTTTGACTGTGAAATAGAAGCGAGTGTTAGTAAGCAATGAGCAAAAGTCGAATATGGACAAGCCATTGTTCAGAGTAAAAAATATAAAAATTGTTAAGTATTTTTGACTTTTATTGATGAAAATCATATGTATGAGCAGAACAAAAAGTAATGAATAATAGAACTCTAAGTGACACATATATGTTGTGAGATAACACATATGTGACAAGCATATACAGAGAAAAGGTTTTCTGATATATATAAATCTACCAAACCACATTGAGGAGAAACCTTTCATATAAATAGTATATCAGAAATATACCGTGTTCGTCAACGGGCAATTGAGTATGCAATAAAACATAATAATAATTCAAAGGCAGCAGTGAAATATAAGACATCACGTCAGCAGATAAAACGTTGGAGAGACAGATACGACGGCACAGTCCAGTCTCTTCTGCCAAAAAGCAGAAGACCTAAAAGCCACCCAAACCAGCACGCACAGAAGAAATAGAGCTGGTTAGTGAAAAAGTACAGGAAATTTGGCTATGAAGGGCTGGCAGAAGTTTATGTCAAAGCAAGAAAGGAAGGCTATAGCCGTACATATGATTCAATGTGCAGGATAATAAGGAAAATGAAGGGCAATGCCAAAGAAAAGCCTAAAAAGCCATATAAGAGAAAGAAGAAGGTTGAACAGGCGAAGTACCCTGGGGAAAGAGTACAGATAGACATAAAATATGTTCCGGAAAGAATGCACTACAGTTTGGCTACGTGACCAGTATTATCAAATAACGGCATTAGATGAATATACAAGAAAAAAAGAGTGTTAAGGATGGCAGATGAAAAAGTACCTATCAGACTGCAAAGTTTCTAGAGAACTTGGAAAAGGAGCTGGGATTTGACATAGAAAGTTCAGACAGACAATGGGAGAGAGTTCACAAATTCTGAAAGTGATAAGAAAACACTGTTTGAGCTGAAACTGGAGGAGAAGGGGATAGAGTACGGGACAACTCGTCCATATTCGCCATGGGAGAATGGGAAAAGTGGAAAAGAAGCCACAGGCTTGACAGCAAAGTACTATGCAGACAAGAAATTTAAAAAGCAAGGAAGAACTGTTAAGGGCAATAAGGAAATACAATACAAGATACAACAACATATCAAGAAAAGTGCTAGGCTTTAAAGAGTCCAAATGAAGTATTAAAAAGTACAAAGAAAATCAGTAGGTTAAAGATTCATTAGAAGAAATATGTTTTTAATATATTTTTGTAACTAAAATGTTTGACATCTATACAACTCTAAGTGCACATATAATAATAGATTTTTATGCAAAATTGTGATAAAATAAAAAGGATATTTCTTTTTGGATACAAAATGATGAAAGAAAATTAGAATAGAAAACTAGGACAATGAAATAATTATCCTTTTCAAAATAATAGAAGAGGAGGTGAGCGTGAGATGAAATACAGTAAAGAAATCTTTAATTGTATTTATTTTTCTTTTGATGTCTTTATTTGGATTAAAGTTATATATTTCAACTAAAAATTTTAATAGCATGTTGACTTCAATCTTGAAAAGCAGTGGACTGAATGTTGAATTTAAAGATGTTAAACTGATAGATTTCACAAAATTCAGATTGACAATTTAAGGTTAAGATATTGCTGGAAACATTGTTATCGATGGTAAAAGAGACTACAGCTGGAATGAGTTGCTTATGCCAACTCGGTTAATAGAATTGATGTTTATAACGGGACTGGGTAAATCGGAACGTAGAAAAATAATGATTTTAATATTTTTATGAGGCAGATCCTAAAAGAGACAAACATATGATCACAACAAGCAGAATTGGAAAACTTCACATTCATAATGCAAACTCTTGAATTATACAGATACAAGTTTTGATATATCAAAAAGATTGACAAAGTGAATGGAAGACTCGAAACTGCTAAGTCAAGAGGATTTTCACTTGTTGCAAAAGGATACGAAATAAAAATCAAGATGGAACAGTTGGAAGCTGTAAAGATTGAATTAGACAGCTTGAAGTCTAAAGCAGTCGATTTATTCAATGTTTGATAAAATAAAAAATAGTGATGAAAAGAAGAAAGGAATTTTCAGATCTAATTTGGTTTTGAGAATGTGGATAACTGAAAGAGCTGGGACAATATGTGCCGCTTGAGATGATTAAGGCAAAAGGTGGACTGCTTGAGCGTGTATTAGTTTGAAAATGATAAAACTCGAAAACAACGCAAGCATGGGAAGTCTCAAAATTAAAAATGGTAAACTAAGATATGTGGATTTAGATGGCGATATTGATAATGTAAACTGTAATTGATTTGAAGAAGACAGGATTACGGTTAATGCCGATACTAAATTAAATGAGGAGTCCAGTAGCTCTAGCATTAACTTATCTTGTACAGAATCAGAAATTAAATTTAAAAGACTAGTTACCGGATAAACTTCCCTTTTGAACAAGTTGCACGGTATAAAATAATCAAGGATTCAAAAATTAAAGCTGAAGGATTGGTTTACAGGAAATCTTGAAGCAATGCTGATACCAAAAATACACACACTTAATGGTAAAATTTCTTCGGATAATATAAAAAATTTCAAATTATAATTTTTCAAAAATACTAAAACATTATGAAGATCGCTGATGAAAAACTAACTCTTGACTGATACTCGCATTTTTGTCGATCGAGGAATTTTTCAGGATTCAGAGTTAATGAAGATGTTAAAATTGGCAAAATCTGTATGACTTGAAAAAGAAAACTGGAACAGGGGATTGTGTCTTAAATAATCTAGGCTCGATTTTAATATCAAGACAATTACGGAAATGCTCAAATTTCTGCTAAGAACATTATAACAGGAACAGTAAGGTCAAAGCACTGAATGGAAATATATGTTGCAAATCCTAAAGAGCACAGACAGTAGTCGTAAAATGCTAGAAGCTAAGAGTTATTTTCACTGTAAATTATGGTGGGAAAAACTACACAATAAATCCTGATGTAGACAACTGAGTTGTAAAAATTTAATGAAAAATGTGCTGCGTTCCGGACATATTAATGCGAAAAATAAAAGATTTGTCAACGCCGTTTGAAACACTGTAAATGCTAAAAATAAGAATACATAATGGAAATTACAGTATTAATGGAACAGCTGGAATAAAAGGTGCGGAACAGTGAAATATCTCAGGAATTACAACTTCAGATATGAAACATTCTTATTCATTAAAATTACCTAAAAATGTAGATATTGCAAAATTGTTAAGAGCAAATGAGCTACAATTTCAAAGGATTGGATAAGGCAAACTACAGCAACGACTACAGCGAAAAATTAGCTGGAAACGGAAATAAAAATTTCGGAACATACAATCTTTCAGCCCTTATGGAGAATATCTGAGAATATGAAAATTAAATGCTAGTGGTAAAATCAATGATTTAGCAAATTTGGATATAACAATTAATACAAATGTAGATGAATTATGGTTTAGTTTACCAGAGGCTTAAAAATGTAAGTGAAATCTGAGAATAAAAGACAATGTGTAAATATCACGTATTCAGAATGAAAATTTAACGCCAGCGGTAAGTGAATATAAAAACTGGTAAAATGGATATAATGCTGGATTGAAAGATTATGTGCTCTACAATACTTCGGACCAAAAATTAATTTGAGAGTTGGAACATTGGATGCAAATTTATCAGGAACGATAGATAAACTTTCAGGAGCAATAACAATGCTCATCTGCGATAACGTCAATAAATTCAAAACTATGTAGGTGATACAAATGCAAAAATTAGCATAAAAGACGGAGTTGTAAATTTTGATAATGTAACTTTACGTGAAAACAGCCTATATGGAACTTATGATTTGAAGACGGGTATTTCAGACATTGGGATTACTTAAATGAGCCTGATATTCCAAAACTTTTTGAAAAATGAAGGATTTAACATTTGGGAACAAAATCGATTCTAGTTTAAAGGGTGATTTGAACAACTTTAATTTGGCAGGACAGGTAATCTTGGTAATATGAGCTTTAAACATAGAATTCCACATGTTGTTGCAGAACTTGAATATTCTAATGGAGATAGATAAATTATTCAAATATGGAACATTGAATTTGCAGAAACTTAAATTTATTGGGATAACAGGAAACATTGTTTGAAACAAATGACTAAATTTGATCTAGCAAATGTAGATATTGATTATAGGATAGAAAACAGAAGTTTTCACTAGATTCTGTACAAGATTTGAAGGATAAAGGATATAGTGGAGACATTGACTTCGGATTTATGTATCGTGGAAGTTTTTGAAAAATTTTGTAACTGGACTTCAGATAAAATCGGATGAAATTAAACTAAAGTGGATTCCCAGTAAAAAATGTTGACATTGATTTGCAGCTAATGAAAAACTTGAATATCGGTCAATTTTATTTTGAATATGAAAGATAATCCACTTCTTGTAAATGGATATGTTCAATTTTCACCGATAAAATATAATGTTTCTATGCTAGCAAAAAGATTTTAACCTCGATTTTTAGAACTTAATAAAGATGTAGAACAAGCAAGCGGGATTGCAAACATAGATGCAGTTATTTCAAAGTGAATCTACAACAGGGCATATTTTATTAGATAAATTTAACTATAAGACAAAAGATAAATTAACACTTGTTGACAATGTAAATGCTAATATTGATTTGAAAATAATAAACTTGTTGTAAATCGGTTAGACGGTGGATATAACGGAGGAACTTTTTAAAAGTAACAGGAGATTTGGATGTTCCAACGATCCTGCTGATTTCATGAAGACGAAGAGGCTGGAACTTGGGGAAATTTGAATTAAATGCTAATCTTAATAATGTTGACTTCATTATGGAGAAAGAATGACTTTTGCACTTACTGGAGATGCAGTGTTTACTGAAAATAGACTATTCGGAAATTTTGTCGTTGATACATGCAGAAATTCGTGAATTGCCAAACTTTGTCGGAACGGATTCTGAATCAAAAACTTTACCAGCAGAACAAAAGCTAAAAACAGGAAGAAAAAACAATTGTGAAGGAATGTTGAAGAAGTAATTGACAAAATATTAAAACAATATACAGTTAATCTAAAACGTCGGACAGGAAACCATGAAAATAAATATTCCTAATGTAAGTATTGTAGAGATATAAAGGAAATGTAAAAGGAGCTTCTGAAATCACATATTCTAATAAGGAAATCGGAATAGATGGAGAATATATGATTACAAGAGGTTCATTTTCTGTAAATGGAAATGATTTAAAATAGATGGTGCAGAAATAAGATTTACCCATCGATCTAACGGTACAGCATCCTCTATATCAAATCCTTTTCGTAATATTTGATGCGAGTACAATAGTAAATGGAGATAGAATAGATATAATGTGAGGAAATATGTACTCCTGAAATTAAATTTTCATCATCTCTGGAAAAACTCAGGGAAGAAATAATATCACAATCGCATTTAATACTGTAGTTGGAAATACCTAGAAAACCAGGTGATGGAGAAAAATTCAGCTGATGGATTAGTCGTTGCAGGCTCTTTAGTAAATACGCATTAAATGAGTTGACTTTTTCGTCAGTAACTGGTAAGATTAGAGATGTACTGAAAATATCTAAAATTTTCTGTTTCAACAAATCTTAAAACAATCAGATAAAACAGGAAAATATAGTAGCTAACCACACTTACAATACTGGATAATGTATATAAGGATAAACTATTCAGAATGCATCAGTCAATTTCCATATCAGAATTCAAATTCTGAAGAAAAGATCTCAATTGGCTGCAAACGCACTGGCTGAGCTATAATGTTACACAAATGGCCAGACTTAAGAGTTGGAGGAGAAAGTATAAAACAAAAGCAGAGTAAGTACGAATATGAATAATGGATCAAGAATAAATTATTATTTTGGAATCGATTTTTCAACAAGGGCTGATACATTCGGAGATATTTTAAGAAAATATTTGAAAGAAAAACTTGAAACACTAAAAATAGGGAGGAAAAATGTCAAAACCAAAAATTGAAAAAGTAAGATCTATGCTTTGATTATTGCAGTAACTTTATTTGTATCTGTAAATAAGGTAACGCAGGCTGAAGAAAAAGCAGAATAACTGAAACAAGAATCTGGCAGATAATGGATAGGTCAGCCACAGAAGTGGAAGAGGAAGAAGACGATGAAGAGCAAATTTCAGATGTTAGATTCGATATACTCCTGAAGAGGTAGAAATTGGTAACAATAAATCAGCAGATGGAAAAAGGTAAGAAAGAGAAAGAGTAAAAGAACTTCAATTCGTCAGCAAGAGGAAAAATAGAAAGAAATAATATATTTGAAACTCAAGCTGAAACAAGAGACGACTTAAAAGTTGGTTTCAATTCAAATTTCGCAAACAAAAAGAAATATCTTCTGAACTATCTGTTATCACAACTCCAGTAAAACCCTGGAGATAATTATTCGAATAAAAGCTTGAGTGATATTTACTTGTCACTTAAAAAGATGAGTGATATGACAGAAGTCAAATGTTTATCCAAAAATTCGAGGAAATTCTGTAAAATATAGAAGTTGAAGTTGCAGAAGTTGAAAATGCGGCTGCACTGGAAAGACACAAGTTCAGGAAGAAATGACAGAATACACAATACTGCAAGTGTGAGATATCGAGAGGACAAAATACGTGACAAGGAAGAATATTTAAAAGACTACCAGTAAAACCTGGAGATATTTTTCATACCTCAAAAAGCGCTTGATGGAGCACAAAAATATTTAATTCAGGATATTTTGCAAAAGTCGATCCAAAAATTGATAGAAAAATCGATACTACTGTTTCAATAGTTTATGAAGTTCAGAAAAATCCAGATATCCAAAGTATAAATTTTGAAGGTAATACACTTTACAAAAATTCAGAATTGGAAAAAGCATTAGGTGTAAAAAGAGAAATCTTAAATGGAAACTTATTGAATCCTGATGAAATGGAGTAATTAAATTATATACAAAAGATGGATATTCTTTTGCAAGAATTGAAACGATAATGTTTTCAAAATGCAAGTGTAAAATATAGGTTTAACAGAAAGGAGTATTGATTCTGTAGAAGTTCAAAGCTCCTTCAAAAAATGATAATGAAAGACAATCTACAAAACGTTCTACTTTTAGAACAAAACCTTATGTATTTGAAAGATATGTGGAAATAAAACCAGAGACAAGTTTTCCAAACTAAAAATATAAAATCACAATAAGTGAGCTTTATAGAACAGGTAAAGGTTTACTGAAATTACTCCAGCGTTTGAAGGAAAGAAAACGATCCAAATGCAAGAGTTAGAAAATTACTTGTAGAAGAACGTCCAACTACTACAATTAACGGAAGTATTTCTTATGGAACATCTGTTGGATTAGTTGAGAACTTAAGTTATCTGATGATAATTTTCTAGGAAGAGGACGAGTCTGCTTCTGCTACTCTTTCTGCTTCAAACAAAAGGAGACAAGACATTTGAGCTCAACTGGTTTGATCTCGGTTGAAAAGGAACTGACAGAGTTCAACTTGGAGGATCGTTTTACTGGACTCAATCTGTAGATGATAATGCTGATGCTGATGAAGTAGAGAAAAAGTTAGAAAAATTGGAACACGTTGGCTAAAATTGGTAAAGGGTTGAATAGCGATATTGATGTAAGATTTATGTGCAAGATTTCGATAATTATAAAGAATTATTTGCTAATAGAAAGTAAATGATAAATATAAATTATTCGCAATGGGACTCATATTAACTATGACACAGAGACAATAAATTTAGTCCCTACAAAAGTGATCTTATGGAACAATGGCGTGCGAAAGGAGGAACTTATAAAAGATCCAGAAAAGTATGATCGTTTGAAAGTAGATTTAAGAGCTTACCATCCAACATTCTTTGGTGATAAGAATGTAATGGCTATAGAGCAGCAGAGAACAACAGGAAGTGGTACTCGGAAGCACTAAGATTTAGTATAGGTGGAGACGAATCTGTACGTGGGTATGACTATAGTGCATTTGATGGATTTGATAAATTCCATGCGACAATCGAAAAATAGAACAAAAATTAATGATACATTACAACTAGTAGTGTTCTTTGATATAGGAAATGCTTGTCAAAATGAGTCAAGAGATCTCGTACTGTAGAAAATCTATAAACCAAATAGAAAAGATGCTCATGACTTCAAAGATCTTAAAAAGGTACGGAATTGGGGTGAGATTGAATACACCAATTGGTCCATTAAGATTTGACTATGGTTGGCCCAATGGATCCTGAGGAAAAAGGTGAGAAAAAGATAAAGGTAAGTTCTACTTTAGCTTTTGGACAATCATTCTAGTTTTTGAGCTAATAAAAATATAAACTAAATAATTATAAGGGGTGATTAATTTCATCCCTCATAATTTTATAAAAATAAAAAGGAGAGATCACGGAATGTATAATATTAAAGAAATTGCAAACATTAATAAACGGAGAAATCAGAGAAACGATGAATTAAATTTACAGAGCTTGCTCCATTTTTCATTCAAATGAAAAGGAATTAACATTTGCAGCGGATGAGAAAATGCTGAAAAATATGGATAAATGTAATGCAGAAGCTGTAATTGTTCCTGATTTAGCCAAATTTACCTGCAAATAAGACCTTTATTGTTGTAAAAAGTAAACTCCGAGAAATTGATGCTAATACGCTGAATTATTTCAAGCCTAAATTGCATGCCATTTGAAAATCAGATAGAAAAATTCTGCAAAATTGATGAAAACTGCAAATGTCTCAAAATAAATACTTACTATTGGACACAATGTATTGGACAAGGCATATCTATCCAAATGTATCGATTTTGAAGGATTGAAATTGAGATGACTGCACATTTATCCAAATGTTAACTATGAGAGAATTTACTAAAAGTCGGAAGAGGTGACTAATTTTGCAGCCGGAGCTGTGATAGGATCGACGGGTTTGGATTGTAAAATTAATGGAAACAATGTAAAATTGAGCAAATTGGACACTGTAATATTAGGGAGAGGAAGTTGAAATTGGAGCAAATTCCTGCGTTGACAGAGGTGCAATTGGAGACAGCAATTATAAAAAAGGGTACAAAATTGATAATCTTGTTCACATTGCGACATAATGACATTATTGGTGAAAAACCGTCTGATTGGTGGCTCAAACTGGTATTTCGGAAGTGTAGAAGTGGGAGATAATTCGACTCTGCGGAGCAGAAGTTGGAGTGGCAGGACATCTTAGAAATTGGAAGTAATGTAGTAATTGCAGCAAAATCAGGGGTTACTAACTGATGTGCCGGATGGAAAGCCAGATGTCAGGTTATCTACTTTCGTGAGCATATGGAAGATTTAAGAGTCAGAAAATGGCCATGGGAGAAAGTGCCTGAACTTGTAAAGAGAATGAAAGTTGAAAAGGAATTTGGGGAAATAGACGGTAATTAAATTTGATTTATTGACCGCTTTATCAAAATTTCAAAACTTCCTTGACTTATTAATTCAAATGATGTAGAATAAATAACAGATAATAAAAATATTATAAATAGAGAGAGAAGGAGTTCTAGATGAAAATACTAATAGGGATTTTATGCTTTTATATAGTTAGCTGCATCAGGGCCTGACAGTCGACAGTTTCAAAATTTATTAATAGCGTAAAAGGCTGAAAAATGAAAGAAGCGGCAAAAATATGCAATAGACGACAGCTTTGAGGAAAATTTGGATATAAAATACAATACTAAAATTCAAGAACTGCTTTTCAAGACATTATTAAAAATCTTGAATATAAAATAGTTAAAATCAGAAAAACAAGATAATGAAACTACTATCGTAACTGCTAGAAGTTACAAATGTGAATGTTGAAAAATATTCTTACAAGTTTTCAAAAATGACACAAGAGACTTTTTACAAGCAATGGAACATTCATTATCAGTTGAAGACAGATTTAAGGAAGAACTTGAAGCCAAAAAGAAAAAGCCAAAAATCAAAATGTTACAAAATTTGTAGTTAAGACATAAAATGGAGAAAAAAATTGTTTTTAACAGCAGAAAAATATCGATGTTTTACTTGGTAAATTAAACACAACATTATCAAATTTAACACACTTGGTGGAACTGATGCAAAAGAAACAGCAGTAGAATTACCAGAAACAGGGCCATCAACTGGATTATCACAAAAACCCGAAGAACTTAGGAAATCAAAATAAATAAAATAATTTAATTATAAATGAAACAATCATTCTTTTACTTTTTATAAGTGAGTTTGATTGTTTTATTCTACAAAATTTTCTTATATTGATTAGAAAATTAAAAATAAATTGATTTTTAAATATTTTTATTGTATAATTGTAGTGAAGAAAACAAAAAGGGAGGAATTATATGGCTCATCGAGTTTTTAGATTTCCGAAATTTAAGACTGATGAGGAGATAGATGGTTTAATAAAGGCGTTAGAGAATGACAGAAACCGATTGACAGATGTGAAAGCTGGAAGATAACAGATGAAAAGAAAAATAAAGGAATTGTGGGGTTAGATAGAGAAAATAATAACACTCAAGTGAAAAATGTTGAGATATGATACTGAAGAAAAATACAAAAATAAATTTTTGAATAGATTTTAAAAGTTTGACAAATAACGATGTGAAGAATTTTTACATAATAAAGCAATAGAAATTGAAAAAGTCTATTTCTACACTCATTTGATTTTGATGATAAGAAATTAGTTAGGGATATTTATCATTATCAAATAAAAAGTTTGATTTTACCAAAAGAAAGAATAGAGAAATTAAGCAACAGTGAAGGAAAAGATTAGTTGCAAAGTGGACAAACACTTGAAAATGGACATTTAGTTAGTAAATGGTTACTTTAATAGGGCGATTAGCAAAAATTATGATTTACCGAAAGAAATTCAAGTAAAAGGAATTTGTCGATTTACTTGCTGGCATTTGATTTACTGCTGGAGAGTATTGATGACAGCTAAAGGTATGTATGGTTAGAATGTAAAATTCAGAGAAACTTATAGATTTTTATAAAAATTTGGCTTTTGAGAAGATAGATAATTTTATTTCTAAAGATGGATTGGTTGTTATGATGATGAAATTGGTTAGGAAAAATTGATTGAGAATAAAGAAATACTACTGTTGATTTGACGGTGGTATGTTTTCTATTGGGCTTGAAAATGAATTATCTTGTTTTTGTATAGAATATGATATTCTAATAATGTAATTTTTAAAATAAATTTTAATCAAATTGAAGATTGGACTGATAAAATTACGTGAATTTAGATTTGAGTAGGAATAATTATAATTTTGAAAATAAAGAAGGATGTTAGAAAATATGAGAAAATCAGAAATGATCAGAGGACAAGCAAATGTGCCAGATTTTTGTCTGTGATACGACAGAGATTTGTAAAAGAGGCAAAGAAAGATTCATGGACTTGATCCAATAGCGACAACTATTTTTGGGAAACTATTGACAGCGACAGCTATGATGGGAAAGATTTGAAAAATGAGGAGAAGGATTTGAGTGACAGTTAGAGGTAAATGGAGATGGACCTTATGGAAATATGCTTGTACTAGAAATATGAAAGGGAAGTAAAGGTTATATTGGAAATCCTGAAGATAAATTTCATCAGATAATTGACGAAAAATGGAAATTTTATAAAAGATGAGACTGGAGCAAGTGAGATTTATTGGAAAATGGAACAATGCAAGTTATAAAGGACTTGGGGCTGCGTGATCCAGATTTTGGCGTTACAAAAATAAATGAAGAGGATATTGCAGATATAATTGCTCATTATTTTTCTTTATCAGAGCAGATAAAACTTTTCAGTCTGTTACTTGTGTAAAAACTGGATGAAAATGGAGTAAAAGGGCTGGAGGTTATTTGATACAGCTATTGCCAGGTGTGGAGACGGATTTATTGATAAACTGGAAAATAAATTACAGCAAATTAGGACGATTACTGAACTTCGGAAGGCGGAATGAGTCTGAGCAGATTGTAGAACTGCTTTATGAGAGATATTTCTGTATTTGAGGAAGAAGACAGATGTTGATGGTGCTACATAAAAGGTTTAGTGGAAGATTTGAAATTTTTGGAAAAATCAGAGCTGGAGTATAAAATGTAATTGCACTAAAGAGAAGTTTTACAAGGGATTAATCACGCTTGGAAAAGAAGAAATTGATCAAAATTACAGGAAGAGGAAGGCAAAATTCAAGTAGAATGCCATTTTGCGGTAAAAATATGATTTTGGAAAGAGATTTTAAAAATTTATAAAATAGATTTGCTTGGAATTATGTTTTATACTGCTTTTAGGTAATTGCAGAATTAATAATGCAAATCAAACTGAATACAGTGTTTTAATCTAAAAATATCAAAAGTTTATCAATAAAATATTGGAAAAATGATAAAAATTAGATTTATAAAAACATTGTAGTTGTAGAAATTTTAAATTTTTACAAACAGTTATTTGATTATGAAGAAGATTTATTATAATAAAAACTGGAAAGGAAGAGAAAAATGTCAAAATTAAGAGTAGGAGTAATACGTGAGGAGTTTCAACTGAAAGGAAGTTTCTTTCAAAGACAGGAAGTGAAATTGTAGCAAACTTGAATAGAGATAAATATGAGGTTTTTGATGTGTGACTGATTCAGAAAAGGAAGTTTTGAAAAAGTACAAAAGACTTGAATCTGGATTTTGTTTATATCGCTTTACACGGTGTATCTGGAAGATGGGGAGAATACAGGCGATTTTGCAAAAGTCTCGGAGAGCTGATAGCGAGCCTGGAGTGATGTCAGGGATGCAGTCGCATGGATAAGGAATTTTCAAAAAGAATTGTGGCTGGATACTGGAGTTAGAATTGCAAAATGGAAAAAGTGTGACGTGTAGGTGAAACAGTTGACTTTGAAACAATAAAAAGAATTGGAAATCGTGTTAGTAGTAAAGCCAAATAACGGTGGTTCGAGTATTGGAGTAAGTTTGTGGAAAAATCAGGAAGGAACTTGAAAAAAGGGCTGGAACTTGTTTTTGGAATGGATAAGGAGGCATACAGTTGAGGAAGTTCTGCATGGTGTGGAAATATCAGCGTACCTGTGATTGGTGGGAAGTTTTCCGACACTAAAATTGGGAGCTCTTACAGGAGAATTACTTTGACTATGAATCACAAATATGCAAAAGGTGGAACATAAAATAGATATGTTGAGATTTCATGAGAGGTGCAGGCGAAATTAATAAGTTTGCAAAAGAGGCAGGTTATTATGGGCTAAAATGTGAAGGATTTACAAGAATAGACTTTATGGTGGTAAATGAAGAAACACCATATTTTATGGAAAGTAAACACGTCCTTAGGAATGACGACATCTACCATGACTGATAGCCAAAGAAAGCACAACTACAAAGGATGCGTTAATTCACAGACAGTGGACTTATTAGCTAGATGCTTCAATAGGGTAGGAAGATAAAGGATTAAAAATCAAAAATAAAATGCTAGAAAGGAGTGGAAAAATGGAAAAGAATATGCAAGTTTCACAGTAGTCATCTAGATTAAACAGAGGAATTTCATGTGTCAGAATAGACGCGAGTGATGCAACTAGGTATTGTTGACGGTTTGATATAAGAATGAAAGTACGAAATAGAGAGCCAGTAATATGTTGCTGACTTCATACGACGGAGGCATTTGGGAGCATAACATGAGAAATCAACTTAGAAACTTGAAGGCAAATCAATATATTTTGAGCCTATGGGATGCAGACAGGTTTTATCTTATCTTAAAGAGGAAAGGTGGAGATCAAAAGGACATTATTGACTTAATGAAAAGAACTTTTACAAATTTATGGCAGAATTTAGGAGACAAATCCAGGAGCGACTGCTACTAGAATCTGAATTACTTGAACCACACTGATGGCTAATTTTGAGGCTAAAAATATTTGGAGGAAACGTTGGACATTTGGAAGAAGAAATTGATTATCCTGATACACTATGACCATGAAGTAGTTTAAAAATATTGGTAAAGGATGATTAAATACGTTTGACTTTACGGATAAATTGGAGTTTCTAATTAAATTGAAGCAATTCAGAGTTCTTCTGTACAGGTATATCATGCGAAAACCATTGTCCAGATGGAGAGTTGTTTTTCAAAATCAGAGATAAAATTACGGAATAAGTGACTGCAATTTCCTGAGGGATTTAATCGAATAACAAAGTGGATTAAAGCTATAGAACTAAAATTTAATTTTTCTAAATTAAACAGAAGAAAAGATCGCCTTGTTAAGAAATTGAAAAATTATAATTTTTGAAGTTTGATTTTGAGAGCAAAAGGAAGATTTTGTATGAAAAAGTAATTATTTTTGTTTTTGTTGTCGTTAAGTTTTCATTTGGAATTAGAAAATTTTGAAATTACAAAAATAAGAGTTTAAAATTATCAGAAGAGGAAATGAAAAATCAAAGTGAAAAAGTTGTTGAAGTTTTAATAAAGAAATTTCAGATAGGATAGAAAGTAAAAATAGATATTGAATATCAGACATACTAATTTTGGAAACAGGGTGATTTTTAGTGGATATTACCTGATGTTTTGATGAATAACAAAGTTTATGAAAAACAATTTATAAAATTGAAAAATTAATTTTATTTTCAAAAACAAATGGGAAATGATTTGATACTGAAAAATCACCGAATATTTTTAAATTATGTTTTCTGAAGAATTTAACAAACTTGAAGATAAAGTTTCAAAGAATTGGGTTATAAATTTAGAATGGAAAAATTCAAAAATTGTCCAATGAAGAAAAATTGAGAAATGCAAATAATTTTGTCTGAATCTAAAATGAAATGATAAAAAGATTGGATAATAAACCACACTTGAATATGAAACTGAAAAGAGAAAAATACTGATCAGAATGGGAATATGAAAGATGAAGAAACATTAGAAAGCGATGGTTTTGTCTTTTGATTCTATGTTTGAAAATTTTGGAAAATAATGTAATAAATTAGAGAGTATGGTAAATGAAGAAGATATGAGTATTATTTTTACTAACAGCAAGTCATGGATTTTTCTACAAATTATAAGGTGGAAGTTAAGCCAGAATGTGAAAATTCAAAAATCAGAAATTGAGAAAATAATATGAGAAATAGAGATTGAAGATACAAAAGAGGATATTTCTATTGGAATAAAAGAAATCGACAAGCAAATGAGAGTCAAAAAGATGAATTGAGCAGATTTTTGGTGAAATTTTAAAGAATACATGAAAAGTATGGACATAGGGATTAAAGATTGATTACACTTAGTTCAAGTCACCTAACATTTACCCTAAAAGCACCCAAATTAATTTTAATTCTCTTTGGGAGATGAAGATCGAAAAAGAATAAATAAAATATTTGGACAGCAGGAGAAAGTCAATGGAATATTTGTCTAGTGTTTCACGAAAATGAGGTTTTGAAAAATGATGCCAATATTGATGACATAGTATCAAAAACAGTTTCAGATAAAATTAAAGATGTAAAAGGAATTCGAAGAAAAAGAAGAATTGTTGAAATAAAAGAAAATCAATGGAAAAATAGGAATACAGAAAAGGAATTAAAAATGAAAAATAATTGATACGCATACGCACATTTATGATAAAACAGTTTAAATGACTTTTGATGATGTGGATGAAAAGGATTAACATGAGCTAGAAGCGATTGTAAGCATCGGATTTGATTTGAAAGTTCGATAAAAGCATTTGAACTTGCGAATAGATATTCGTTTGTAGATGCAGTAATTGGAGTTCATCCTGGATATATATATAATGATGAAGTAGAAAGAAAGAACTGGAAAGATTGGCATTAACGAGAAAAGGTTGTCTGCGATTGGGGAAATTGGGGTTGATCATCGTGATGGAAGATCGAAGGATGTTCAGATTGCTGGATTTAAGCAGATGGAACTTGCAGAAAGGTAGAGAAACCAGTTGTTATTCTACAAGAGAGGCTTTGCAGGATACAGATGATGTTTTGAAGGATTACAAAAATGTGAAATTTTGCATTGTTATCAGGTTCCTGGAAGCGGCAAAACTGCTTTTTAGATAGATATGCTCAGGGAATTGGCGGAACTTTGACGTTTAAAATAATAAAAGACGAAGGACTTGTGGCGAGTTGCTCGTGTCTTTGAAACAGATTGTCCGTATTTTGACACCTGTGCCTTTTTCGAGGAAACGGAATGAGCTACAATTTATACAAGATATACTACCAGAAGAAGTGGCTAGAATTAAGAAAATTTTCAGTGGAGGAGTTATTAGGGTAACTACTGAAAATGCTAAGAAAATTTATGAATATAAGTGGAATTTTAGAAATAAAATAGGAGATAAAATGTATTGAAAAAGAAAATAAAGATTTTAAAAATCCAATAGAATATAAATTAGAAAGATGGAAATGCACGTGCTGGAGTTATAAAACACCACATGGAGGATAAAAACACGCAGTATTTATGCAGTTGGTACAGGCAACTGTGAAGGCTATGACTAGAGAGGATTGGAGAGATTAATTCTCAAATTATTTTTAGGAGGCGTATCATTTGTATTTACGTCCTGGAGATGAGCTGGTAAATGATTTTTGGCGGTCTTGCATCAATTTATGAGATGGGATAAGCCAATACTTACTGATAGTGGCGGTTTCAAGTGTTTTAGTCTTGGAGATTTGAGAAAGATAAAAAGAGGAGGGTTCATTTTTCGTTCGCATTTAGATGGATCAAACATTTTTATCGCCTGAAAATCTAGTTTCGATTCAAACTAATCTAGGAAGCGATATTATGAGTGGTGCTGGATGAATGCCCGCCAGGACTTTCAACACGTGAATGATTTGATACCATCCATTGAAAGAACTACGAGATGGGCTAAGCGTTGTATCAAAGCAAATAGAAATAAGGATAAGCAGGGCTTTTGCAATTGTGCAAAGGCAGATTTATGAGTTTACAGGATAAAAGTTTTGAAGAACTGTATGAATATGACTATGGATTTGCTGGGTATGCTTTAGGGGCTTGCGGTAGGAGAGCCACGTGAGGATAGTGTATGAAATTTTAAAATATAGCACGCCAAAACGCCTGAAAATAAACCACGTTATCTAATGGGAGTGGGAGAGCTGTGGATATGCTTGAAGCTGTGGATACATGGAATTGACATGATGGATTGCGTTCAGCCTACAAGAATTGGTAGACACGGTACTGTATTTACGAAGTATGGACGTCTTGTTATAAAAAATGCGATTTATTCAGAGATGACAGACCACTTGATGAAGGTTGTGACTGTATGCCTGCAAAAATTATACGAGAGCGTATATAGACATTTATTCAAGGCTGGAGAAATTTTAGGACAGAGGCTTGCAACATATCATAATTTGTATTTTTGCTAAAACTATGGATAACGCACGTGAGGCAATTATTGATGGAAGATTTAAGGAATATAAAGAAGAAAATGACTATGCCATGGGGAAAAGAAAGTGAATGGATAAAGCCAAAATCGATATAAAAATATGCAGGAATATATAACTTGCAATATAGATATACTAACTCCCATTTAAAATAACAAAATATTACAAACTTTTCTAATAAAAATCGTAGTCTACTACATGAGTTGTAGGACGTTGCGGCAAATGCAATCCTACGAAAGAAGAAAAACATAGTAGTAGAAAAATATTTTATTAATCAAGATATCTAAAAATAATAAAAACAATTTAATTGGAGTGATTATGATTAGATATTAAATAACTATTATAAATTTATTCTATTTTGACGGGTTTGAAACAGATACTCAAACCTATTTAAAGATTAAACTGCTACAAAATTATATGGATTTAGGTTTGATAAAATCATATTATATGCAGGTTTAGTTTTAAAAAGCAGTTTTACTATGATTACTGGAATAAAGAAGAAACCTCCCGAGAAATAATTTGAAAGAGTAAAAAGCATAACATATTTTCACTCTAACAGCTCTAAAACTTATCCATTTCCAAATCAACCAGTCGTGGAAAACATTTTTGCAAAAGATTCAAAATATCTAAATTATTATGATATTTAACCCTATAAAAGCATGCTGTAATATCAAAGTATTTACTAAATAAAACAATCAAAATGTAACATAAATAATGAAAAGGTGCGTCAAAAACGAGAAAATCATCAGCGCAAATCTTACGAATCCATTGAATTTATGTGACATATATATCCGATATGGATGTAATTGGGATGAAAATGCTAAAAATTAGTGAAATAAAATTTTTATTAAAATAAAAGCAATGTAGTAACATGATAATTCCTATAAAGAAAACACAAAATTACCAAGTAAGCCAAATAGGATTTGTTTAGATTTATATTTAAAGTCCTGTATTATTTTGTATTTTCATATCTCCTTTCTAGATTTTATAAATCCAGTCCACGTTCTAACTAATTTTTGGTTGCCTGTAAAATATTTACAGGTGGTGGTCATGTTATAAATAGTACAGAATCGATACAAAACATAAAGCAGTCGTGATTTTCTGGACTATTTATAAAGGGATAACTCTATTAAAGAGTAAGCCCAAAATTGTTGTTAGTGGCGTATGATCTGAAATCTAATTTTTGATTTTAATGTATTATATTAGATATTTGAGTTATTACAATTTTGTTGTAATGCTATTTCTTCAATATAACTGTTATGTGAAATGTCAAACATTCTTTTGGAAAATTAGAAAAATTTATTGAGTAAATATTGTTTTCTATTTCATTAAAATCTTTTTGCATAAGTTTGAAATTTCTTGACAAAGCAGGTCTGTTACTTCAAATTTTGTCTAGAGCTGAGATGCTTGCGTAAAAATTTTATTTTATTTTGTATTTTCATTTATGTAACTAAGAATCTTCAATAGTCTTGTGTGAGATTCGACCATATGTTTGGATAATAGCAGCTTTTGTTAGAAATTTTCATTTATAAAGTTAAGTGATAGCCTTTTTATCTGATTGTATTAAATTTAAAATATTTTTCCTTGTCAAATAAAAAGAAATGGAATTTTTCCAATGTTGCCAAATCAACTGGAAAGATATTATCATTTCAAACAAGAATGCAGACTAGAACTTCACAGTTCATCTGATTGATAACGATTGTATCTCCATTAAATCTTTTGCGTATTCTCCATGTGTTGTTCCATTTATAATAATAATCCTTTTTAAAATATTCCACGAAAACTATCTCGTTTTTATAGTCTTTATTTAAAGTCAAACTTTTCTTAAAGCAATCTGGAGTTTCTTGAGGATTTAAATCTTTAAAGAGTGATACATTGGTTGAAACAGATCAAATCTTCTATTTTCATAGGGTGCCTTCTATTCTATATTTTTGTATATTGCATTGTAATATTTGAATATAAAATATTTTGTATGTATCATTTTTAATTAATTATTTCAAGAAAAATTTTCAATTGTATAATAAAAGCTATTTAATTTCAAATGGGATTTAAGATAGTTTTAGCATAAAGATGAGAAAAACAGTGTATTGGCATTGATAAAAGCAATATGTGATAAAGATAAAAGAGAGGTAGAAATGTTACATAAATAATGGAGGAGAAACTATGAGAAAAGTAATAGTAGCTGGAAACTGGAAAATGAACAAAAGCTGCAGAAAGGGCTGCTACAATTCTTCAATGAATTAAAACCTTTAGTAGCAGACGTAAAAGTGCAGGAATCGTGTTGGGCACCATTTACTGCATTAGAAACAGCAACTAGAGAACTGCAGGAAGCAACATTAAAATTGCTGCTGAAAATATGAACCTTCGAAAGCGGGCATATACTGGAGAGTTTCACCATTGATGTTAAAAGATTTAGTCAGAATATGTAATTTTGGGACATTCTGGAAAGAGAAATCATTACCATAGAAACTGATAGAAAGTCATCAATGAAAAGTAAAAATCAGCATTGGCTCACGATTTAAAAACCAATCTTATGTATCGGAGAAAATTGGAAGAAGAGAAGCTGGAACTACTAGATGATGTTGTAAAACTCAAAATTACTGGTGGATTAAAAGATGTAACAGCTGCTGAAATGGCAAATGTTGTACTAGCTTATGAACCAGTATGACCAATTGGAACAGGTAAAACTGCTACTCGACGACAAGCTCAAGTTCACGTTCATCAGAGGATTATTAACTGATTTATACGGAAGAAGTGCAGAAAACGTAACAGTTCAATATGTGGATCGATGAGACGATGCAAGTGCCTGACTTAATCATCAAACAGATATTGACGGTGGATTAGTAGGAGGACAAAGTTTAATTCTGAAAAATTCGCTGTAATAATAAAAAGCCGAGATGCAGCAGCAAATAATTATCAGATTAATTGCTTATTCTTTGTTTTGTAAATTATAGGAAGACTAATAACGTGTTAGAAAATTGTATACTATAGCTCAGTAATTTTATCAATCATCATGATAAAGCGTAATTTTACTACAGCCGGACAGAAGCCAGGTTTTAGCAGTTCGATAACATCTTGGATGAAGAAAGAAGGGAAATTGAAAAATTTACCGAAATAGTGCAACATTATTTCTAGTTGTTTGTAATCTTATTCCAAATTGTGAGATAATTTTTAAAAGTAAATTTTTGGATTTTTATAAAATATTAAAATCACAGTTGAAATATTGGCTGTGATTTTCTATTTTAAAAGTTATTACGATGTATTGAATACGTGTTATAATGAATTTGAGATTGAAAATGATTTTTGTAAAACTTTCAACTCTCCTAATTTCTCAAATACTTTCTAGAGTTATATAACGTTATTTTAGAAAGGAATGATATTTATGTCATATAGAAAAATCGAAAAAGATTTAGAAAATTAGGCGGAAAAAGTTGTACGTATAAAGGAAGTCATTATCAATGGGTGATTCCAGGTGTGAAAGGTGTGGTCACAGTACATATTCAAAAAGATATACCTGTAGGAACATTTGAAGTATTCAAAAACAAGTCGGGATTAAATTTAGTCCTTCTTGCTTTCACTAAAATTATTATCCCATAATTTAGATGGGATTTAGAGCACCCCAAAAATGAAGGGGACTAAAACCAAATATCTTAAGAGGTGGAGTTGTAAAACCGAGTTTAGAGCACCCCAAAATGAGGGACTAAAACAATAATGTTAGCAAATTATGATGAAAATGCAAGATTTAGAGCACCCCAAAATGAAGGGGGACTAAAACTGAAATATTGTTATTTTATTTATGTCCTTATCGATTTTAGAGCACCCCAAAAATGAAGGGGACTAAAAACTTTATACCTATCTCATCATCAAAGAGTAGTTAGGATTTAGAGCACCCCAAAAATGAAGGGGACTAAAACCTCAGTAAAAGTTTTACCTTAACCATTTTTAAAGATTTAGAGCACCCAAAAATGAAGGGACTAAAACAAAATGAACTGACTGATGGAAGCAGTCCATATTGATTCAGAGCACCCAAAAAATGAAGGGGACTAAAACTTTTTAGTATCTATAACCATTTCATGCACTCGATTTAGAGCACCCCAAAAATGAAGGGGACTAAAACCAAAATGAGGAATGGGGACAGAGGCATTTTAGATTTAGAGCACCCCAAAAATGAGGGACTAAAACCATTACCACCAATGAAGAAATACCATTAGGGATTTAGGAGCACCCCAAAATGAGAGGGACTAAAACTGTAAAAAGCAACAACTAAAAAGGAAGAAACTGATTTAGAGCACCCCAAAAATGAAGGGGACTAAAACTAAAACCTAAATCTCGAGAGAAGCAAACCACACGTAAAGATTTAGAGCACCCCAAAAAATGAAGGGGACTAAAACATAATTTTCTTTTTCATGTCTTTACCTTGATTTAGAGCACCCCAAAAAATGAAGGACTAAAACTTTCTATCTACTATTTAACCAACCTAGTTAAGATTTAGAGCACCCCAGAAAGTAGGGAGGAATTAAAAAGATGTGATTTTTATTAAAGAAATTAAATGAAAAATTGTCCAGTAAAAGAATCACTAACAATGAGTGATTAAGGAATAGAAAAATTTGAAAAATTGTTTTATTTTAGCAGAGATGCTAAAAATTTTTATAAATATTTTTAAATACGTGTTTAACACGTGATACAGATTGGAGATAATTAAAATGGATGTATTTTTATCCAGCAGTGATAACTAGAAGATGGAATTTATTATAGTTGTCTTGTTGATTTTGATAAGTTTGAAGATGGAAGATAAATTATTATGCTACATTTGGAGATAATATGGAGAAAAGCTGTTTTCTAATTTAAAGGAAACATTGGGATTACATCTGGCTGATTTGCTGGATGTAGAAAAATTTTCCTGAACCTTCAAGAGTAGAAAGATATAAAATTGAAAATCAGTATTTATATATTATTTCTGTTGATCCAGTATATGAAGTGGCAAAAGTTACAAATGCACTTAAAAAGAAAACTTTGAATAATTCCTGTTTGGTTAGATATATTAGCACAGGAAAAATCTGAATTTTTTTCACAAATTTTACAAAAAGCATTGAAAAAGAATTAGGTATTGAGTAGTAAAAGAAAAATATTAGGAGGTTTTTGTAATGAAAATCACAAAAATTGATGGAATTTCACATAAAAATATATTAAAGAAGGAAAATTGGTAAAAGTACGAGTGAAGAAAATAAGACTGATGAGAGATTGTCAGAGCTTTTTAAGTATAAGACTGGATACGTATATAAAAATCCTGATAATGCAGTGAACAAGAAAAATAGAACAAGAAGAGAAAATTTAGAATTTTCAAATAGTATTGCATTTAAAAGATGGTATTCTGTATTTAAAGGATAGGAGAGAAAAATGCAGTACAGAGTAAAAATTATTCTGAACAAGATATTTTCAGAATATGATTTAAAAACAAAAATAGTTTTTCGGTTTTATACTGTTAAATGAAGATAAATTCTGAAGAATTAGAGATGTTTAGAAAAGATATTGATAAAAAAATTGGATAAGATAAATTCTTTAAAATATTCACTTGAAGAAAATAAAAAGCTAATTATCAAAAAATTAATGAAAATAATATAAAAAGTTGAAGGAAAAAGCAAAAGAAACATTTTTACAATTATTACAAAAGACTCAGCAAAGCGTAATGATTACATAAATAATATACAAGAAGCATTTTGATAAATTATATAAAAAGAAGATATTGAAATTTATTTTTAATAGAAAAATTCAAAAACATGAAAAATATAAAATAAAGGGAATGCTATCACAAAAATAATTGGAAGAAAAATGATAAAGAAAATTTTTCAAAAATTATTTATGAAGAAATACAGAATGTAAATAATATGAAAGAATTAATTGAGAAAGTTCCAAATGTAAGTGAATTGAAAAATCTCAAGTATTTTATAAATATTATTTGAATAAAGAAAAACTTAATGATGAAAATATAAAATATGTTTTTGTCATTTTTGTAGAAATTGAAATGAGTAAACTTCTGAAAAATTATGATATAAACCAAGTAATATAAGTAATGATAAAAGTGAAAAGAATATTTGAATATCAAAGTTTATTAATAGAAAATAAATTACTAAATAAATTGGATACTTATGTGAAATTGTGGAAAATACAATCTTTTATTTACAGGATGGAGAAATGTAGCGACAAGTAATTTTATTGTTGGGAATAGACAAAATGAAGCATTTTTGCGAAAATATAATTGGGGTTTCTTCTGCTGCATACTTTTCGTTGAGAAATATTCTTGAAACTGAAAATGAGAATGATATTACAGGCAGAATGAGAGGAAATACTGTATAAGAAGGAGCGAAAAATATATTTTGGAGAAATTGATAAATTAGTATGATAATAATAAACAAAATGAAGTGATTTGAAAATGTTCTAGTAGTTATGGATTTTTAGTATGGATAGCAAAAATGAAATTGAAGTCAAATAATGATAAACTATTAGTAGTATTAGACATGGGATTGTGCATTTTTAATTTGGAATTAGAAGGAAAAATATATTTACATTTAAAAATATAGTTCCTTCTCAAATTTCAAAGAAAATGTTTCAAGATGAAATAAATGAGAAAAATTGAAATTGAAGATATTTAAGCAGTTAAATAGTGCAAATGTATTTAATTATTATGAAAAGGATGTGATAATTAAATATTTAAAAATACAAAAATTTAATTTTGTAAATAAGAATATTCCTTTTGTTCCTTCTTTACGAAATTATATAATAAAATAGAAGATTTAAGAAATACTTTAAAATGGAGTGTTCCTAAGGATAAAGAAGAAAAAGATGCTCAAATATATCTTTTGAAAAATATTTATTATGGTGAATTTCTTAATAAATTTGTTAAAAAATAGTAAAGTTTTTAAAAATAACTAATGAAGTACATAAAAATAAATAAACAAAAGAAATCACAGGACATTATAAATATCAAAATTTGAAAATATAGACTGTACCAGTAGAATATCTTGCTATTATACAAAGTAGGAGATGATTAATAATCAGGATAAAGAAGATATATACATTGATTTTTATACAACAAATATTTTTAAAAAGGTTTTATAGATTATTTGAATAAAAATAATTTAAAATATATAGAAAATAATAATAATAATGATAATAATGATATATTTTCTAAAATAAAAATAAAAAAGATAATAAAGAAAAAGTATGATAAAAATTTTAAAATTATGAAAAATATAATAGGAATAAAGAAATTCCACATGAAATAAAATGAATTTGTAAGGAGATAAAATTAGGAAAGATATTAAAATACACTGAAAGTTTGAATATGTTTTATCTAATTTTAAAATTGCTTAATCATAAAGAATTGACTAATTTGAAAGGAAGTCTTGAAAAATATCAGAGTGCAAATAAAGAAGCATTTTTCAGATCGACTTGAACTTATAAATCTTTTAAAACTTAGATAATCATAGAGTAACAGAAGATTTTTGAATTAGAAGCGGATGAAAATTGAGAAGTTTTTAGATTTTAATGGAAAATAAAGTAAAAAGATAGGAAAAGAATTGAAGAAATTTGAGCATAAAATAAAATATATTTTGATGGAGAAAATATTATAAAAGCATAGAGCTTTTATAATATAAAAAATATGGGATGTTAAATTACTTGAGAAAATATCTAATGAGGCAAAAGTATAAAATAAGTATGAAGAATTAAAAATTACAGTAATATGAAATAGAAAATCATACAACCCAGGAAAATTTACATAGAAAATATGCAAGACCTAGAAAAGATGAAAAAATTTACTGATGAAGATTATAAAAAATGAGAAAGCAATCAGAAATATACAGCAATATACTCATTTGAAAAATAAAGTTGAATTTAATGAATTAAATTTAGTGCAAAAGTTTACTATTAAGAATACTTATAGGCTTGTAGGATATACTTCAATTTGGGAAAGGGATCTAAGATTTAGATTAAAAGGTGAATTTCCTGAAAATCAGTATATTGAAGAAATATTTAATTTTGATAATAGCAAGAATGTAAAAATATAAAATGGGCAGATTGTTGAAAAGTATATAAATTTTTCATAAAGAATTATATAAAGACGATACAGAAAAATAAGTATCTATTCTGATAAAAAGTAAAAGAATTAAAAAGAGAAAAAGATTTGTATATAAGAAATTATATAGCACATTTTAAATTATATTCCAAATGCTGAAGTTTCACTTTTTAGAAGTGCTGGAAAATTTAAGAAAATTGCTTTCTTATGATAGAAAACCAAAAATGCAATTATAAATCAATAGTGGATATATTAAAGGAATATGGTTTTGTAACATTTAAAATAGGAGCAGATAGAAAATAGAAATTCAGACTTTAGAATCGGAAAAATTGTACATTTGAAAAATTTAGAAAAGAAAAATTAACGACTAATAGAAATTCAAAGAATTGTGTAAAACTTGTGAAAGTTATGTTTGAGTATAAAATGGAAGATCTGAAACTAAAAATATAAAAGTAGTTTTGAGTTCGAGTTTGAATATGAGTTTTCATTATGATATGATAAAATAAATTAATGGGGTAATCTAAATCGCTAGAGTGTGTCAGGGAACTATTAAAAATACATTTAATCAGCACTCTAAATAAACAAATAAATAAAATATAAAATATTATCCCATAATTCGATGGGATTTAGAGTACTAAAAATGAAGGGGACTAAAAACAATAATAATTCTTTTTATCTCTTTTACTTTATTGATTCTAGAGTACCCCAAAAATGAAGGGACTCAAAAACTTTGTTTTTGAATTGCTAAAATGTAGATTTAGAGTACCCAAAATGAAGGGACTAAAACAATTTCTATTGATATAAAACCGTTTTCTTATTGATTTAGAGTACCCCAAAAATGAAGGGGACTAAAACGTAACCAGGAAACCCTTCAGATTTCTTGATTTAGAGTACCCCAAAATGAAGAGGACTAAAAACGTAGTAGGGAATTTTTAAATGTAGATATTGGATTTAGAGTACCCAAAAATGAAGGGGACTAAAACTTTATAATCTTCAAATCTTCTACGAGTGGTTGATTGAGTACCCCAAAAATGAAGGGGACTAAAACGAAAAAGAGATAGATTTATGGAGAAAAAACAGATTTAGAGTACCCCAAAAATGAAGGGACTAAAAACCTATTCACGTTATTTTAGATTTTACCGTATTGATTTTAGAGTACCCCATGAAAAGTGCTGAAATATATAGGTTTCAAATTTAATGTTGTCTAGTTTGTTAACAAAATAAAAATATTGATTTCTAATAAGAGCTGTAAAGCTCTGTTTAACTTTTCAATAAAAAATTTTTAAATAAGTATTTTTCACGTATTTAATACGTGCTAAAATAGTTTTGTAATTTAGAAGTTGCAATAAAAAACAGATATAGAAGTTTATAAAATTGATTTTTAACTTTTTAGATGATTTTGGTATGCTTTTACAATTTTTAGAAAAATGTTATAATAATAATAAATCTTCAATTTAAGGAGAAAGAATATTATGAAAATTAGTTATAAAGTTGGCTCTGATTTAAAGAATATATTGTTTAAAGAGTTTGAAAAGAATGAAAATACGCTTTTTGTATTTGAAAATTCAGCTTCATTTTTGAGATAAAAGGAATTTTTACAGAATGAGAAATGCAGCAGAAATTAGAATTTTCAGAATTTTTAGATGATGAATAGTTATGATTTTTATGAGAATGTCTTTGTTACTGATAAAATGTGGTAAAAGAGAAGAAAAACAGGTTGATGCTGTTTTACAATGTTTTGTCTGAGAAGCTCAAAAAGGATATGAAGTTGAAATAATTATTATGATATTATTGATGTTGCCTATAATTATCTATAATTTATTTGCAGAATTGCAGGAATATAAAATTGATTTGGATTGAGGCTGGAGAAATGGCAAGTTGAAACTTTTCGGAACTTTGGTTGAGATTGATATGAGATGAAAAAGTTGTGCAGCAAAAAGGAGCTTATTTTACCATATAGCTTAGAAATGTGGAAAATATTTCGGATAATTTTTGAAGAAGTTTTTCTAAAAATTTGTTTTGTGAATAAAAGTTAAAATTACTCCATTTGAAAAAGGAGCTAATTGGAGAAATTGAAAACAGAGAATTAATGTAGAAAATATTTTGCAGCTTTCGGAAAAATGATTTTTAATGAGGAAAAAGTTAAAAAATAAAGGACAGTTTTTCATTGCCTGAGAAAAATGAGGTTTTGGAAAAAGTTTAGGGACAAATATTCAGATTTTTGAGTATGAAAATAAATTTTCACAGGTTTTTAGGGATTGTAAAAACTGGATAGAGAGTGAAAATGAAGAAAAATCGAAAATAGAGTAAATTATAAAATTTATGATTTGCAGGATAATGGAAAAGATGGAAAAAGATTATCAGCTTTTAAGGCAGGAAAAGATTTCTTCAAATTTGGAACTTACAATGAGAAAACAAAAATTTATAAAATATTAGAGATTAATTTGTAATATTTTGGAAAATGTAATTGTTGATTGGAAGATAATGAGAAATTTGAAAAATATTGAAAAAGATGAAAAAATTTTGGGCATGATTTAAGAATTAGAATGAAAGATTTGTATTCGGATTTAAAATCTGACGATTTTCTGAGAATTTTTGGCTTAAAAAGTCGTATGAATTTTTATGGAAATTGTGGAACAAGATTATAGATATATATCAAAAGATGAAATTTTTAGAATTCTAAGAAAATCAAAATGGGAAATTTTCTAGAAAGCAAAAAGATGTTGAAGCTGCTGGAATAATTAATTTTTATTGATGAAATTGAAAAATTTTGAATATCAGACACTTGGGAATATGAAAACTATCTCGAAAAAGATTTTTGAGAGAAGCGGAGAAATTGGATAAGAATGTAAGAGATAAACATATTTTGAGGCATTATCGGAAAATGGTAGTGCTGGAAGACTTTTCATTTGATAATCTCTGGAAAGGATTTTTAATGAAAATGGGATTTCAGCAAGTTTTAATGAAATTATTTTTGAAAATATTTGGATAAAAAGGCAATCAGCCTGAACCTTGAGAAACCGATGAGCAGGGATAGTGAAAATATTTCAAGATATTCAATTAATTCATTTTCAGCAATTTCAGAAACACAAAAGGAAAATCTGATATTTCTTAATATTCAGGATACATTTCAAAAATAAATATAAACTTATTTATTTACAAAAATTCAACGTGCAAAAATGGGGACTTCCAGTAAGTGATGATGAAAGCAAATTGAGATTTTAAATTCTATCAAAATATTTAGGAGCAAAAATGTATATTTGTCCTATGTAAAAAATCTAGATGAAAATATAGATTCTGCTGGAGTTGTTGAGGAAATTAAGTTGGAAAATACGCAATAGAGGCACATAAAATAGATGAAAATGATGAACTGAATTTCATTAAGAAATACTTTTTGGAAAATGTGGAAAAAGTCTTGGGAATCAAGACAAATTGGAAAATTTATTCCATCGAAGCTGAAAAAGGATTTGGATAGAATTAAGGCTGAAAAAGTGAGTTTGGGGTATTATTCGTTTGAGAGATGCAGAACTTTTGAGTATGGATATTACTGAAAAAGATGATTGAAATACAGAAGTTGAGAAAAATTGAGGACAAAGTTGACAATCTGATGTTTGGAAATATTATTCATGGGCTTTAGTAGAAAAATTGTGATGGAAAACAAGGAGGTGCTTGAGAAGGGAAAATTTATTTATAAATAATGAGGAAATTAAGAAGACATTGAAAAAGTATTCTAAATTCGTTTGAATATAAAATTCGAAAGAATATCTAGAATTTTATAAAAAGTTTCGTTTGAGGAAATTAGTAAAATCTGTTGAAAAAAATATTGACAAAAGTTAATGAAAACGTTGGAAATGAAGAAGAAATCGAAATTTATTCGGAAGAAAAGAATAAAACTGAAATCTGAAAAGGAAATTTATGAAAAATATTTTTATAAATGGAGATGATTGATTTGCATATAAAAATTGAAAAACAAGGAGATTTTTGTATGACTATAAACTCAGTATTTTGAAAAATAAAAAAGGGGGAAGAAAAGAAGGAAAAAGTTGTAAATGCCTTTAAACAGCTGGATTACTATTCTGTTATGCTGTATGAAAAAAGTACAGGAAATAGAGAGATTTGTGGTAGATGTTTGGAACGGTGATATAATTGGGGATACAAGAGAAAAGGAAGAGGAATTTCTGAGTGAAAAGAATATTCAGGAAGTTGTAAAGATATGAGAAACTGACTGCTATGATATTGGCGATGTAAAAGATGTGCAAAATTACACTTTATCAAACTTTTAAGGATGTATGCAGAAGGAGGACGAATTAAATGATGAAAATAAATAACGTAATGATAATGACAAAATAAGATTATTTTTGAAGAAGTAGCAGGAACTGGAAAAAACTTACAGGTTGTCATCATGGAATACATTGCAAAACTTAATAAGAGGCGTAAATTATAAAAATATTGTTGTGATGACTTTTACTGAAAAAGGCTACTGCGGGAAATTAAAGAAACTGGATTTACGACTTTCTGCATCATCAGATTGCGTTTGAAAAATATGACTGGATAGGATTGGAAAACAGCCTAGAAAGAACTTTATGGGTTTTCTAATGAAGGAAATCTTGAAGGAAAATTTGCAAATGTATATTTTGAAATGATAAAAATAAGGATGAAATAAGGATTTACACAATTGACTGGATTTACAAACAGAATTTTTAAAAATACTATTGCTCCATATTTTGGTATTTTACAATTATGAAACAATTGACAAGGAAAGAAGATGAGTTTTACAATGATATTTTTGATAAAAATAATCGAAAAACAGCTATTATTTTGAAAAATTTAAGTTTATATTGAATGAGGAAAAAGATAGAAAAATATTTCAACTTATGTGAAAAATTGTAAAATCGCTATTGGACATGCAGGAGAAATTTTTGCTAGTTGGTGATAACTACAAGGAAGCGAATTTAATTTTAAGAAATAATAAATCAGGTAGAAGTTTTGTAGAGAATTTTGAAAAATATTTTTGAGAAATGCGAAAAAGATTGCTGAGATAAAAGGAAAACTACTACTGAAATATTATGTGAAATTTACTGATGTTTTTCAAAAAGTTTGAGGAATTGAATCAAGATAGTTTTGATACATCTAGTGTTCAAAATAAAAATTGAGTTAATATTAGAGAAATCTGATGATATGCTAAAGGTAATATTTGAACGGAGAAAAAACTGGCGAAAAAACGCCAAAGACTTACTGGATGAAATGGCTGAAGAACAGGAAATTTTACGGGGAAAAATTTTCGAACTATATTTTCAATGAGGAAGTATTGCCAACTGACAAGAAATAAAGGAATTAGCAAAATTATATTCGATATTGCAGAGCAGACGAAATTAAGTACAAAAAGATTTACTCACACGGATATTTTCTACATACATATAAATTTATTTTTGACAAGGAACTAGGATTTGTGAAGACGGATAATCAACAACAGCAGCACAGTTACGGAGGATTTTTCCGGAACTTATCGGTGGGCAGATTGACACAATTATGATTGATGAGTTTCAAGATACGAGTATTTTTGCAGTGGAAAATTTTAGAATTACTGCTTTTCAAGTGCCAAAAATATTATTTGTGTTGGCGATGAAAAACAGAGTATTATAATTGGCGTGGTGGAGAAAAGGAACTTTTTGAAAAAATTTGGAAAAATTTAATTGGTGGAAAATGTTCAGAATCTGGAAAAAATCCTATCGAAGCTACAAGCAGATTATCGAAAAATGTGAATAAAATTTTTACTAATTATAATGAAAACTGGAAAATATACGAATTCGTTGTATCGTGATGACAAGGACTATCAGAGAGGATATTTTGGATATTATTTTTCAGGAAAGAAAGTCTAGATATAATGAAAGATGAGGAAAAAGCCTGAAAAGGCGTATGAAGAAATGATACGAAACTTGAAGGAAGGAAAAAATTCAGAATTTTGGGAAAAGTTGTATAATTTGCCGTGAAATAAGGAACTTTCAGAAATTACAGCAAGATTGAATGAAGAAAAATTCCATTTACGCTTGAAAGCAACTCTTCAATTTTTGGATTACAGAGCTGTTAAACTGCTGCAACAAGCTGATAAAATTTTTGTTTATCATAATTTTATTTATTTGGAATTTATGCGAAGTGAGTTTAGATTGGCTGCCTAAATGACCATGCAAAATATTTGGTAGAAAATAAGGAATTAATCGAAAATATATTACCAAAAATATTAAGTCATCTATTAAAATTTGAAAAGTAAAAAAACAGTTTTTGAATATTTTTTATAGAAAAACTTGGAAAATTTTGAAAAAAGAAAATTTGCTGGAATATAAAAATATTGATTTTATGGAAAGAAATGGACTTTCGTTTTCTGAAATTTTGGAAAAATAAAGGAACTTTACAAACTTTCAATTAATTTGAATGATAAATATGCAAAAGAAAAACTTTTCATTATTCAAAGATTTTTGGTGTAACAAGTTTTTATTCAACAAAACAGCGATATAAAAATATTTTTCAATTTTTCAATATTCTAAAGAATTTGACAACTTGTATGAATTTGTTGTACATATTGAAGATGAAAAAGGATAACTTGAAGCAAATAAAGCAGTTCAGATGAAAATGCTATAAATCTGATGACAATTCATAAGTCCAAAGGGCTGGAATTTGACACGATAATCTATTACCGAAAAAGGAAAAACTGGAGGAAATAATTTCAAAACTTTTGAAACATATTTTGATTATGATGAAAATTTTACAAATGTAACTAATTTTTAATAACATTTTCAAAAATATGCTAAAAATTTGAAAAAAATATAAAAGAATATGGAATAATCGCTGAAAAAATTCTCAAAAAGAAAAATGGAAGAAATAAATGCTGACTATGTAGCTTTTGACACGTGCATCTGCTGTTGTACTTTTGGGAGGGCTATATAACCAAAAATGGATATTCTGATGATTTAGTCAATAAACTAATTGATGTTTACGATGAAAACACAGAATTTTGGAATTGGAGAAATCACTGAAACAGAAAAGAAAAATTGTGTCAAATTCTGAAAAATTTAAAAGAAAATACTAAATTAGAAGAAAATAAAATAAATAATAAAATCTTAAAAACTTATTTTTCTGAGGATAAATTTAAAATAAAATCAAGTATAACTTTGGAAAAAAATTTAAACGAAAAAGGACTTGCAATGCATTACTATTTTGAACATATTTTCAAAATAATCTCGAAAAATGATAAACTAATTGCAAAATCTGCACTTTTTGAGCCGATATGGAAATATGCTTGGGAAAAAGATTGTAGAAGAATTAATTGTCCGAATGGAAAAATTTATTGAAAAACAGTGATATTTATAATGAAAAATATAAAGTTTATACAAATTTGAAATTTATGATTCTGAAGGAAGAAAGCGTATCATTGATAGAATTAACATTGATGAGGAAAATAAGAAAAATTTATATTTATGACTACAAGACTGGTTTGAGCCTGAAAAATAGAAATATCAGGAACAGATTAATGAATATAGAGATATTTTAAACAAAAAGTTTCAGCAGATTATGAAATTGATATCCAATTATTAGAAGTTTAGGAATTTTTGAAAAACGAATTTTTCTATTTCAAAAAATAAGATTAATAGGTTATAATAATATGAAATGATTAAAATTTAGGGAGGAAAAAATATGTCAATATTAGTTTTTGGACACAAAAAATCCGGATACAGATACAATTTGTTCAGCGATTGCTTATGCGGAACTGAAAAATAAATTGGGAAAAAGATGTTAGAGGCTGCAAGACTTGGAGAAATTAATGAAGAAACCAAGTATGCCTGAACTATTTTTAAAGTTGAAAAGCCTGAATTAGTGGAAAATGTGGCTGGAAAAGAAATAATACTGGTGGATCATAATGAGAGAACTCAAACTGCCGAAGGATTTTGAAGAAGCAAAAGTTACGGAACTAATTGATCGTCACAGAATTTCAAACTTTTAAATGTGGACGAGCCTTTATATGCAAGATTAGAGCCTGTTGGATGTACTGCGACATTATTTTAAAAATTATTTAAGGAAAATAATTTTGTGCCAAGCAAGGAAACTGCAGGACTTATGTTAAGTGCGATTATTTCAGATACATTATTGTTCAAATCTCCAACTTGTACAGAATGTGATGTGAAGGCTGGTAAGGAAACTAGCTGAAATCGCTGGAGTAAATACGATGAGTATGGTCTTGAAATGTTAAAGGCTGGAACTGCACTTGGGGATAAATCTGAAGCAGAACTGTTAAATATGGATATGAAAATCTTTTGAAATTGATGGTGCAAAAATCGAGTGTTGCACAAGTTAATACTGATAAATGAATCAGAAGTTTTGGAAAGAAAAGAAAAATTACTTGCTGAAATTGATAATATCATTTGCAAAAGAAGGATTAAAAATTCTTTATGTTTGCAATCACAAATATTTTATCAAAAGTGATTCTGTGGCTCTAGTTTCAGGAGATGGAAATGATATTATCGAAAAGCGTTTGGAGAAAAAGTTGATAGCAACTTAGTAACTTTTGAAAGGTGTAGTTTCAAGAAAGAAACAAATTATTCCGCCATTGACAAAAAGCAGATTCAAGGATAAATTTATAAAAATAAAAATAAGGATTTTCAAAATGGCAATAGTAAAAGTTTAGGAAAAAGAGAAGAATTAAAAATATTTTTGCAATAAAAGCTGCCTACAATAATTTCTAGAACTTTATAGAAGTCAGAAGTAAAAAATAGCAGAATGAAGCGATAAGAAATTCTCTTAATATGAAAAATAGAGTAATTAATACATTAGAATTAGTTGATGGATTTGGAAATCAGTTTTCTGTTCTTGTAATTTATGATAATATTATGGAGGAAAAGGAGCTTCTAAAAATATAATTTGGAAATTGAGGACATAGATTTCAGAATTCGGAATTTGATTTCAATGGTAAAATGGAAATTGAAGAAATGATAGAGCATATAAAAAGGCTATACTAAGTGCCTAATTTAAAAATAAAAAGAGGTAAAATAATGAAGAAAAATAGTGATATTGGTTAGTGTTTTAATGCTTTTAATAGTTAATGTTGTAAATGCAAAAATCAAATAAGGCAAAAAGAATAGGAGATAAAAAATTTGAGAAAAATAATGAAAGATTTTCAACTTGAAGCAGATAATAGAAACGACAAAAGGAAATATTTCTGTATACTTATATCCTGAAGCAGCTCCTAAAAATGTTGCAAATTTTGTATTTCTTTGCAAAAATAATTTTTACAACGGACTAACTTTTCATAGAGTTATTCCTAATGGACTAGTGCGGGGTGGAGACCCTCTTGAAACAGCACTGGAACAGCTGGATATTTTCTAAATGATGAAATTTCTGACTGGTTAAACTTTGATAATGAAGGTATGCTTTGCTTTTTGCAAATTCTGGACCAAATACAAAATAGTAGTCAATTTTTATAACAATGCAGGGCAATGAGCAGCTTAAATGGAAAACATACAATTATAGGTGGAACAAAAATCACGTGAAGATTTAAGTGTATTAAGGACAATAAGGCAAGATGATAAAATATTAAATATTGATATCAAAGGGTAGAAAAGTTGATAAATTTTTAGATTATTTCTCTGAAGAAGTTAGCGAATGGGAAAAGAAAGCTAGAAAAACCAGTAAATCATGAATAGAATACAGATAAAACTCTCATTAAATTGAGAGTTTTCATAAAACTATTCACAAACAAAAATAAAAATATAATCAAAAATGATTTTCAAAGTATTTTTTTAAATATTGTACTTGATTATACAATACACCTAAAAAGAAATTATCAAAAATCTAAAAAAGTAGTTGACATTTATTTTAAATTATGGTATTATATTTCTTGTCCGAGAATGGAAATAAGAATTATTCTTTGGAACGGTGTATAGCGCAGCTCGGTAGCGCACCTGCCTTTGGGAGCAGGGGGTCGTAGGTTCAAATCCTACCACACCGACCATCTATAAATTTTGCGGGAGTAGCTCAGTTGGTAGAGCGTCAGCCTTCCAGCTGAATGTCGCGAGTTCGACCCTCGTCTCCCGCTCCATTTTATTTATAAGAACAATTTGGTTATAAATATTATGGTGACCGTAGTTCAGTTGGTAGAGCGCCAGTTTGTGGCACTGGTTGTCGCGGGTTCAAGTCCCGTCGGTCACCCCATAATACGAGCCATTAGCTCAGTCGGTAGAGCACTTGACTTTTTAATCAAGGTGTCACTGGTTCGATCCCAGTATGGCTCACCATTTTTAAAAATAATAATAACTTTGCGAGAGTGGCGAAATTGGTATACGCACTAGACTTAGGATCTAGCGTCTTCGACATGTGGGTTCGAGTCCCACCTTTCGCACCATAAAAACCCCACATAAAATAGTGGATTAGTTCAGTAATATCAGCACTTCTAAAGGTTGATATTTTTTTATTTTTACCCTTTTTATTAGCATTCTGAACACCAAAAACAAATCATATCTGTCTGTTTCATCCATATTTTCTAACACTTCTTTTAAAATTTTTATATTGTCCAATTTTTTTCTTCGCTTATAGTTTTATCTTTTTATTATTCTATCAATATCGTTCAAGGAATCTTCAAAAACTCGTTTTCTATTTTTTTCAATTCCTCAAGTTTATCATTTAATTCAAATTCATTTATCAATTCTTTTAGTAAACAATTCTAAATACTTTAGTTCTTTCTCTATCTATTTTTAATTTGTTTATCTGTATTTTCTCTATCTTTTATGTATTTTTCCAAGTCAGGCTTTTCATTTAAAAATTCAATTCTTTTTAAATTTAATAGTTTATGTATTATAAACTTTTCAGCCTTGTTCATAGATATTGCCTTTTTACATTTATCACACCTATAATTAACGCCATTTTTAAACATTTTACCACCACAGGTACATTCTAGTATGCCTGTAAATAAAAATTTGCCTTCTTTACGTATTACACGTTGCTTAAATAACATTTGACGTTGTACTTCTCTAAAAACATCTTCACTTATCAATGCTTCGTGATTTCCTTTAAATATTGTTATTTCTTTATTTATCTTAACTTTCTCCAGTATTAATATTATTTTCTTTTTCTGCCCATACATCAAATTGCCAATGTAGAATTCATTTTGCAAAATCCATTTAATAGATGAAATATTTCTGTTAAATATATTTGCTGTTTCAGAAATGCTTTTAGTATTTAAATATGTATTGAAAAATACTTATTACATCTTCGAAGTTTCAGGATCTATTACAATATTATTATGTTCGTCTTTTTATAGCCAATCGGGATATTTCCGCCTTGCCATATCCCAGCTTTGGCTCTAGCCCATTTATTTGACTTTACCCTCATTGATATTTGTTTTCTTTCATAATCTGCTAACACAGCAAATATTTGAAAGAATAACATACCAGTAGGGGGTTGTTGTATTTATTTCAGACTGTGAGATAGATACAAATTTTATATTGCTTTTGCAACTCTAAAACAAAATTCAACATTGTCAAGTTATACGAGAGATACGAGAACTCTCATAAACTACAAGCACATCAAATGATTTCTTTTTGATTTCCTGTTGTAATTTAAGAAAGCCCTCACGATTATCGTTGCCTCCGCTTTCTACATCCTGTATAACTTCCTTGAGCTTATAACCGTTCATTTTACAAAAATCTTCACATTTTTCTTATCTGAAACTCAAAGTGAACGCCCTCTTCCTGCATTTCTGTACTAACTCTAGCATATATAATCGCTTTCATTTATGCTCTCCTTTTATCCTGTTCTGCTTTAATTTTGTATAATAGTTTTAATATTTCTTCTTTATTTTTCATTGCTTTCCTCCGTTTCCGTCATATCAAAAGTAATTCGATATAATACATCCAGCACTTAGTCATATTTTATCGCTTCCTTGATGAAACAATAAGCAAAAATCTTCCTCTCTACTTCTTCTCTGTCGATATATACTTTTATTAAAAATCTTATTTCTCCTTCAATCCCTAATTCCTATATTTCAGCGTGTTTTTATCATTTATCCTCTTTTCGTGCCATTCAAGGCTACGTTTTTAATATATTTTGCATACTTCTCTGCTTCTTCTTTTTGTTTTAAAATAATTCCCAAAAACAATATCTTGCTTTTATCTTGATAATAATCCCTATCACTAGTAACAGAAATCCTGCAGGAATCATCTATATAAAAATAATCTTTCCCCGTTTTCGCTCTCCAACGTCTCTAATACCGTATTTTTCGTTTATTAATCTAACTTTTTCTTTCAAAGTTCTATATCAGAGTTGGCACAGCAAACGGAAGATTGTCGTATTCTTTTATAACTCCTGAAGTATAAAGTTGTTTTATTTCTAATATCCCATCCAGGATATTCAAAACTTTTTGGAACATTCTGTATGTTGCTCCTCTTTTTAAAACTTCTGTATTTTTGTGATAGTTTGCATATTATATAATCAATTCCGTCCTCTGTGATTAGTGTATCTATTATTTTTAATTCTAATACATCTTCTCTTTTCATTTTAATCCTCCTGTTTTTGTTTACAAAAAGCACCCTTTTCAATTAACCCTCTTTTTTTAAAACGGGTCTCCACTATCTTCATTTTCTCCAACAATTTCAGCATCATCAATATCGTTTTCATTATGCTCATTGTCGTAAATTTTCAGTTTCGTCCACTTTGAACTGGCGTATCATCTAATTCGCTGTCATTTACTCCGCTTTCTTCTGCTTCGTACATTCCGCTTAATTCTTCAATAAATGCTTCTCTTAATGCTTGTGCTTTTGCTACTTTTGTTATCATTGTGACTGGGTCGATTTTTCCCAGTTTGTGTTTGGTGTTCCATCCTTTTTGGTTCCTATATTCATCAAAATTCACTTCTTTAGTAATAGAGTTATCCCAATCTTTTCTGATAAACAGTACACCAAGCCCCTAACCAATTCTTCTTTATCTTTTTCTAAATATAGAGCCTTCACGTTTTATTAATTCTCCAGTTTCTTTATTTTCAACATATATCCCAACTTTTTACCATTATATTTGTGGATGTTGTATTGCCCTTTTTCGATAGCGTCCTTTTGCAACAACCACTGTTGCAGTGGGTCTTTATCAGTATATTTGATTAAATAGGCGTCCCTTGACAAAAGGATTTAAATTTCTTGCCTTTACAGTTTCATAAAATACATAATTTCCTGATACTGTTACATTTCCTGTCCACTGACTAAATATCTTTTACAAGATTGTTGCTTAACTTTACTTGTCATTTCCTACTCTAAAATATCATTAATCTATCATCATTTTGTGTTTTTCGTTTCTAGTCTTCCCATTTCTATATCCTCCCTAAATTTGTTTTGCTTTCTATTTTTTTATATTCCAATCTGTAACTATCCACCAATTCTTTAAAAGTCTTTCAGAAATTGGCTTGGAGCTTTTGAAAATCTTAATGTAATATCGTAATACTTACTGTTTACGGCTGTTTTTGGGTTTCTTTGTTTTTCATTGTTTTGTTGCTGTAGCCTTGATTTGTGCGTTTTTGACTGCTTCCTCTTTTCACGTTCTTTTTGCTTCAAGTTCAGCCAGTTCTCTTTTGTTTTTCTTCTTCGGCTTTCTGTCTTAAATTTTCTTCTGTCCGCTTGATTTCGTTCTTCTTGTTTTTCGATTTTTTTCTGTAATAACGTTATAGTCTTCGGTCATTAAAAATTTCATTGATTCAAAAGTTATCATAAATTCAATTTCTGAATTTGCCTTTTTCAATTTGTGGATTTATGAAGTCCTGCTTTTCTCCAGTTCTTCATATTGTTTTTGTACTTCATTCTCAATTTTTTTTAAAGTAAATGATTTATCCAGCCATTTGTCGTTCCATTCAAGGAAAATTTTTAATCCTGGATTTTTGTGAAGATATTGTTTATTCTCTTTTGTACTTCAACTTTCTTTTCTTCCCTTATTTTTCATCATACCCTTTAAGCTGTTCGCCAATAAAGTTTGATATTCCTTTACTTCTTTTTCATAAGTTTTAAGATTTTCAATAAGTATTTCAATATCAGCATTTGCTTTTTCTGTATTTTTCTTTCTCTCATCACTTATTTTCTCAAGTTTGTTTAATTTGGTTCTTTCTGACTTTGCTATGTCAATATCATCTTCAGTAACAATCCAGCCCTTGTATTTTTTGCCTAACAATTTCCATAAAATTTTCCAAATCGTCAATGTTACTTATAACTTTGGCTGGCACAAGTTCTGTTACTTCAAATTCAATTACCTGTAATTCCTGTGTTCCCATTTTTCCTCCTATATTGCTAATTTTATTTTTTTGATGGTGGCTCAATGTCATTAATTACAAATGAATTAAACCATATTTCTTTTTATAATTTCTTTTATGTCGTCCTCATCACGTTCGATGTAAAATTTTTTAAAATGCTTTCATCAGTCCATTCTAACTTTATATTTGCAAACAAAACTGCAAATTTCCATCCAGTCACAGCCAAGTAATGCTGAACTTGTAAATGATAATGTAATGGCACTTCGTCTTTCCAGTCTCTCTCAAACTGCTTCCAGTTCATACATCGTGCTGTCTTTATTTCCAGTATCCCTTTTTCCTTACTTTCGTCTTATTTTCTAGCACACCATCTAAATTTGCAGACATAAAAGGATATTTTAAGGATACAAGCGTTTTTCAAGTGTATCTACTTTAAATTCAGGATACTGTAGCTTCAAAAATTCCTCTTAAATGTGGCTCTTGCAATATTCCGTTTTTACTGCTGGAACATCGCTTATATCTTTTGTTTTTCTCTCCTGTTTTTAATTCGCCATAATTCCTGGATATCTTCATTATAGGGATTATGCCCCATTATTATTGAACAGTCTGAGCCACCGATATGTTTTTGCCTTATGCTGTGCCACTCTTCTTTGTTTTTGTAACTTATTTCTTTGTATTCCATAATCCTCCTTTAAAAATTCTTCCCTTTTACAAGACCCATAAATTCCTCAATTCTGCTTGGCACGTACCATAACAGTAATGCCATTAAAAATGGAAAAAGCCACATTACCGCCAAATATCCAACGCCCTTTAACTCTAATCGTTTCAATCTGAATCCATTGATGTCAGTATCAAAATCATCCATTTCATCATATCCTTTGTTGTCATCAATGCTATTTTCTCCAGTTCCTTAATTTCCTCTTGATCCATTTCTTTTTCCAATTGTTCTCTTATGCTCAATTTAATCACTCTCTAAAATAAATTTTTAAAATTTTTGTATTAACTTAATTGTGCTATCTATTTAAAAAAGTTAAAAATAATAAATAAAGAAAGGAATTCGCTAGTTTTTCTGCATACCTCAAGCAGTGTACTATGTGTACAGTATACAGAGATTAATAGATAGCACGATTAAATTAACACTTTAGGGTTATTTTAAGTTATAATATAGCGGGGCTTATTATGAAAGGGGAATAATGAATAAAATAGATTTATTTAAACAATATCCGCCTTATTTTGAAGGTATTTACAACAAAACAAGTAATAATTTCAATCAATTACAAGGACAGCTATAACGGGAAACTTTTTAATTATAAAGTGTTTGGTGTCGCTTCCAGTATAGAAGAAGCTGAAAACGATTTATTTAAAAAGTTTCTTGTTAGACACAGCTATACATTTAAACGGAACTTTAAAACAAAATTGACCGATTAAATCATTTTTGAAAAAGAAAGAAATATCAAATATTGATATAAAAATTCTTAATAATCCAGCAGACGAAATATTTGTTTTTGTCTCTTGAAATCGAAAAATTTAATAGTACTTTTCTTTCGTCTGAGGATTTACAAACAGCTTATAACGAATTATTTGCTAAAGCAGTAATGTATTTATAAAATTAGTTAATAAGCCCACGTTATGTTATTTAATTAATTTTTGTACTTCATCGACAAGTTCAAGTGATTGTTTTACACTTGAAATGTTAAAAATGGCTTTTTCCAAAGTTTCGATATATTCTTTTAATTCGTTAAAGCTCATATCTTCTAAGAGTTTGCTTTTTCGTTTTTCAACAATTTTTGAAAGATCCATAATTTTTCCTCCTGAAATTTTTAAGATTATTAATATCTTATCCAAACCCACAATCTCTTATGGGCTTGGTAAAACATTAATTACTTTTTGAATAATCTCTTAATTCTGTTCTTTAATTTTTGTCTTCCTTTTCTTTTAAAAACTTTTTGTTGTTTTTGTTTACAATTTCTAACGCTTCAAATTTCATTTTATTCCTCCTTAATTTTCTTTATATAAAATGTCAACAAAATACTTTTGTAATTATGTCGCATTCTTTATCAAATCCTTTTCTTCTTCATCTGTGTAATTAGGATTTTTTCTTTTCCCAGTCTTCAAATACTTTCACATCTTGAAAATAATCAAGAGCAATACTTTCAAATGATTTGAAATCAAAGTCTGCTTCTTCGTATCTGTTAATCAGATAGTCATGAAAAATCTTCAAGTGAGATATATTTTAATTGATTTTCGTATTTTGTTTTAAATTCCTTAAATTCGTTTTTCTAAATGGTTGCAGAAATTTTTGATACTCTTCTATCGCTTGGTCTTCTTCTTCGCATTTTCTAGCCCAAGCCAAGTCTCTTGTTCTTTCTGCTCCTGCTGCGAATTTTTAGGTTTTCGCTGTAGCTCATTTTATTATCTCCTTTGTTAAGGTAATGTTTTTGTCTATTCCGTTTGACAAAATGCAAATAAATAGTTAAAAATAATGTATTTTTCATTTACAAAATTATTATACTATATTATTTTACATTTGTCAAATAAATATTTGATTTTTTTCAAATTATTTTACAAATGTCAAAAATAGGGTATAATTTTAATAATAATAACGGAGGTTTTTAAGATGAACAAAATAGAAAAGGTTTCTAACGAAATTAGAAAAAGACGTGAAGAACTTGGCTATTACCAAGAAGATGTTATTGAAAAATTAAAAAAGAAGGTGTAGATATTTCAATTTCAGGGCTTTCAAGGATTGAAAGTATGGAAAGACAAAAATTAGATACTAATTTATTAATTGCATTATCTAAAGTTTTAAAAAGATTTTATTGAAATGCTTGGACACAATCCTAAAAAAACAAGAAAAGCAATGTATCGGATGAAATATTTACAAGTTTTATTCAAATACCAATATACGGAATGGCGAGTGCAGGAAATGGATTAATTGAAATGGATGAAAACGTTGAAGAAATAGATATATAAGTATTCCCAATATAAACAAAAACGTAAAGAAAAGAGACTCGCCTGCCGAGTTAGAGGAGATAGCATGGAACCACATTATCATGACGGAGATATAATAGTCGTAGATGTTCAGGACAGTATAGATATAAGAGTTTTAAATGGGCAGGAAGCGTTAATTTATCAAGAAGATTCTAAATATTTAAAGAGTATTTTTTTGAAGAAGGAACAGGAAATTTAATATTAAAATCTTATAATCCAGCTTATGCGGATTATATAATTCTGAATCACGAACTCGATAAAGTTGAGTGCAAAGGAGTTATTAGCATGGTAATAAGTATGAAATAAAAATTTATGTTTTAAGAATGAAATACTCTAAAAACGGATAATATGGATTATAAAAATTTGGGAGGAAAATTGCTAAAAACAAAAGTTAAGATATTTTATTTATTTTTGGTTATAAGTTTATTTAGTCAAGCTCAGGGGAATAACAAAGAATTTATAGTTGATGATTCTGCTATTGTACTAGCACTTTGCTTGGATTGCAGTATTGTAATCATTACTTTATTATTAAGGAAAAGAAAATATAAAAAGGCAGGATTGATTCTTGCACAAGAAAATATAAATTTAGAAGAAAGAATCAAAAAAATTAGAAAAAGAATTGAAAAACGAACAAAAGTCTTTGAAGTTGAAAAAATGGATTTATTGGAAGCTGTAAAAACTGATGAATTAAACAAAAATATCGAAGTTAGAATTAAAGAAAGAAAAGAATAAACAAAAGCATTATCAGAAATAACATACGAACTTAACGAGCGAAAAGCATTGTTGGAAAGCTGTTAATGATGAATTAAATGTAGAAAGTTTTGATTGTATAAACCTAGATATGATTTTGCTAATTCTAGCCAATATAAATTTAAACTTGAGGAAATCCAGAAATAAGCAAAAGGGAAATGATAAAAATAAAAAGCAGTGCATTATTCAGAAAATTGGACTGTTGATGGTTCTGCCTCAAAAGGGCGTAAAATGACCAATGATAATATAAAGATGATTTTAAGAGCATTTAATTCTGATTGTGAAGCAGCTATCAATAAAATTAAATTCAATAATTTTAGAAAAATCGAAAAATAGAATATATAAATCTTTTCGAACAATTAAATAAATTAAACAGAAGCTAATAAAGTTTCGATAACACAAGATTTTTTTAAATTTAAAAATTTGATGAGTTACATTTGGGCTACGAATACGAACAAAGAAAAAGAACTGAAAAAGAATTACTACGTGAAGAGCGAGAAAAAAGAAAGAGAGAATAAAAAGTATTGCAAAGAAATAGAAAGAAAAACGTAGCATTAATAAAGAAATTTTGCATTATGAAAACGCCCTTGATGAATTAGAAAATAAAATTTTGATTGCATCGGATAACGAAAAATTGGAACTAGAAAATAAATTATCTGAAATTAAAGAAATTATCGAAAAAGTATAATGATGAAAAAGAGGAATTAGATTATAGACTAGAAAATATTGGTGCAGTGATATGTTTATATTATTTCAAAATATCGGTGCATTTGGAGAAAATGTCTTCAAAATAGGTGTAACTAGAAGACTTGAGCCTTTAGAACGTATTAAGGAGTTGAGCAGTGCGTCTGTTCCGTTTAAATTTGATGTTCACGCATTGATTTTCAGCTATCAAGCATTTGAACTTGAAAAAGAATTTCATAATTATTTCAACAACAAAAAGAGTAAATATGATAAAACAATAGGAAAGAGTTTTTTTAATATAACTATAGACGAAATAGAAAGTGTATTGAATAAGTACAAAAGATTTGACATTTGAATTTAATAAAAATTCGGATGCGGAAGAATATAGAGAAACGTTAAAATTACGAAATTGAGAATTTTTATTTGAAGAGCTTTTGAAGAAGCTCTTTTTAAAATTCATTTGACAAAAATGCAAATAAAAGTTATAATAAATTTGAGGTGAAGAATATGAATAAAAAGAAGCAAAAAATTTTAATCAAAAACGACTTTTGAAATTGAAAATTGATAAAGATTTGACTTGGGAAAACATCGAAGAAATAACAGGATATACGAGGGCAAAAATATTGATTATGCATTTAAAAAGAATACTCAAAGAACAATACAAAAAGTTTTTGAAAAACTGGGAACAGTTTAATTTTTATGCAAAATTGTTTGACAAAATGCAAATAAAACCCAAAAAGAAAAAGGGTAAGAACTTTTAAATATAGAAATTATCAAATTAAAAAGTAAAGGAGTTAAAACAATGAAACAAGGCACAAATTCGAGACCAACGGGTCCGAAACCCAAAAAGCCTGGAACTAAAATATTTCAATACAGTCCAAAAAGAAAACTTGAAAAATAAACAAAATCGCTTTGAAAGATTTTGGAAGTTGTTGAAAGATGAAAGGTAATTGAAGATGAATTTGACATAATTGTCAAATCAATTAGAAATGAATTTAAGAGGTTAAATGGAAATAGGAATAGAAGCGTTGAGTTTAAAATAAAATTTAAAAAGGCTTCGTTTGAACGATTTAAGAAAATGCTTGAAAAAAATATGTGATTCAAAAAGTGTTTTTATATCAAAAAACACTTCAAATGAAGTGTTTGAACAACAAATTTATATTTTAGACATATTGCATTTTAACACAAAAATATAAAAAAATGCAACATGTGGGAGAGGAAAGAAATGGAAAAACCTAACTATTTTGGTATATTGCCAGCTAATGTAAGATACGATAAGAATTTAAAAACCTATGGAAAAAGATTTTATATACAGAAATTTCATCTTTGACAAACAAAGACGGATACTGCTATGCAACAAATTCATATTTTTCTAAATTATATGAAGTGCATAAAAATACTGTTGGAACTTGGATTAACAATTTAGAAAAAAACAGGGCTATATAAAGACGGTTTTTAATTTACAAAAAAAGGTACTAAAGAGATTATTGAAAGACGTATCTATATCAAATCAAAAAATGATACTCTATCAATGAAAAATGTTGATACCTATCAACAAAAAAAGATTTAGAGCCTATCAACGAAAAAGTTGATACCCTATCAATGAAAACATTGAGGAGAATAATACAAGTATTAATAATAAAATTAATATATATTTTATATAAGGGCGAGGAATTTCAAAAAGCATTTTCAGATTTTCAAAAATCATGAGAATTGGTAAAAAGAGCCTCTGTCAAAAACCAGCAGAAGATTTAATTCTTATGAAGCTGTATAGATTGGCAGGGGATAATGAGCAGTTAGCAATAGAAATATTAAATAAATCGACTATAAACAGCTGGAAAGATATTTTTCCGATAGATAAAAAACAGGAGGAAATAATAATGCAAACACAGGTAATAAGAGAAACTATACAGAAATGCTGAAAAAAGGGTTTGACAAGCACAATGATTATAAGCAGACTACTCAAAGGATTCGATGACTGAATTAATACTCGAATACGTACCAGCCAGCGTATTTTAAACAGCAAGAAATCTACAAAATATATGAGTTTATCAAAACTAACGGAACAGGATTGGCATAAAAAGATTTGAAAATGCAAGTTAAAACGACTGAAGAAATTGAATTTAAAAAGTCGTTTGAGAGATATTGCAAAAACTTTGAAAGCAATCAAACAAAAAGGAGCTTGGAATATTAATGAGCGGTAATCCTGGAACTGGGAAGACTTATTATACAACTGCATAATGAATGCTTTGAATCAAAAACACCTTGTTTATAAAACGACGTTATCTGATTTGTTGAAGAAATCAGAAAAAACTATAAAAAGTTTTGAAAACGAAAATGATGATTTTTTTATTTAGCAGATTATCAAAAGCAGAATTGATAATTTTCGATGACCTAGGGAAATGAATTTTTAAAGCGACTGGGGAAAAAGAAAAATGTTTATAATCCTTAATTTTATTTATGAAAATAACAAGCTTTTGATAATGAATACAAATTTAGATGCTAAGCAATTATCAAGTTTTTCAATATAAACGGTAGTGATAAATTATTAGACAGAATCCGTAGTAAATGCAAAAACTTATATTTTTAACTGGGAAAGTCGAAGAAAAAGATTTATATATAAGACTTTGAGGAATTATATTAGGAGGATAAATGCAAAAATTACAGAAAGAAAAGAAAATACTTGATGCATGCTGCGGTTCAAAAATGTTTTGGTTTGATCAAAGAAAACGAAAAACACAGTTTTCATGGATAAAAAGGGAATTCGAGGACTACGCAGTGCGATGGAAGAAGTTTAAAAATAAGTCCTGACGTTGTAGCGACTTTAGACAAATACCGTTTCCGGATGAAAGTTTTTATCTAGTTGTATTCGATCCGCCACATTTGGTAAGAGCCGGGGAAAAATCTTGGATTGTTAAAAAGTACGGAAATTAAATTTGAAAACTGGAAAAGTGATTTGAAAAAGGATTTAGTGAGTGCATGAGAGTTTTAAAAACCGAACGAGATGTTGATTTTTAAATGGAATGAGGAGCAGATTAAGCTAAAAGATGTTTTAGATACATAAAAATATAAAGCCACTTTTTGGAAATAAAGGCTAAAACACATTGGCTTGTGTTTATGAAATGTAAAATCAGGAGGAAACAAAACGAAAATAAAGTTAATTTGTCTAAGAATAGATAATACGAATTAAAGACAACCAACAAAGATGAATGGTTGAAATTCATAAAAAGTCATCGTGGCAATGTGAAAAAGCATAGAGCAATTTAATTGGGAGATCTCCAGAAATAAATTGCAGAAGGCTTTTGAGTCATCTTATGATGAACTTTATAAATTTAAGCTGGAAGAAGGAGAAAAAGGATTGATAAAGTTAGAATTATCCATAATGCCACTGTCTGTAAACACATTGTGGGTAAATATAGCCAGAGGACGGTATAAATCAAAAAGGCAAGGAGTTTGAAGAAATAGCCTGTGACGAACTTAAAAAGCAATTTCAGGTATAAACCTTTGGCTAGTAGTTTCATCCACATAAGGCTTTATTTCAAGGATAAGAGAAAAAGGGATATAGATAATTACAATAAAGATTTTGGATTCGATGACCAAAATTATTTATGAAGATGACTCACAGATTGAAGAACTGAATGTTAAAAAGTTAGTTGGCTGTGGATTTGACAAAGTAGAAATAGAAGTGGAGGAAATTAAACAATGACAAACGCAGAAATATTAGATTTAAGAAAATGGATATCAGATACTTAGAAAAATGAAAAAACTCGTCAAGGAGTTCATATGGCTTTTGGACAAGAAAAATATCTGAACAAGGAAGTATATAGAGAGATAAACATTGAGCGGATGAGATTAAGAAACAAATTGTTTGATGAAGAACTAAAGGAGTTTTTGAAAGCTGAAACAGATGTAGAGAAATTAGATGCCATTTGTGATATGTATTCATATAGCGATAGGGCTACAACACTTGAACTAGAGCATATGGCAAATCAGTTTTTTGTACTGATTATTACAAACAAAGAACTTGGTTTAACGATGAACTAATTATGGAAGCATTTGAGGAAGTCCACAGAGCATATATGTCAAAAATCTGAAAATGGAAAAAGCAGTTTTCAGGGAAGATGGAAAAATTTCTGAAAGGTAAAAATTATTTTAGACCTAACTTAAAACAATTTATTGAATAAAATAGGAGGAATATTGATGAATGAATTGATACAATAGAAAAAGTAAGAGGATTTATTGGAGAAAAATGGAATAATATTTTTAAATTTGGAAGATGTGGCAAGAGGATTGGGATTTGTTGATATAAAAACGGAATTGAATACATAAGATGGAACAGAGTGGAGAAAATATTTGAAAGATTAGTTTTCGCCACTTGTATGAAAAATGATTTTATACCTGAAAATATCTTTTATTTATTAGCAATGAAAGGTAAAAATGAAATCGCAAGAAATTTTCAGTTAAAAGTTGCAAACAAGATTTTACCAGCGATAAGAAAAACAGGAATGTACGCGACAGAAGAATTATTGAATAATCCTGATTTAGCAATCCAGGCTTTTTATGAAATTAAAAGAAGAAATGGTAAAAAGAAAAGAATTAGAGAAAAAGTTGAGGACAGCAGCCTCAAAGTTGATTTTTACAATGATGTGACTGGCAGTGATACAACAGCAGAAATTGCAACGGTGGCAAAAGTATTGAATTTTAAAAATATTGGAAGAAACACGTATTTGATATTTTTAAGAAATCAGGAATACTTCAAAAAGGACAATATGCCATTTCAAACGTATGTTGACCGTGGATATTTTCGAGTAGTTGAAAGCAAATGAATGCTCCAAATGGCGATGTGAAAGTAAATGATAAAACTGTTGTATATCAAAAGGGATAAATTTTTATATCTAAATTATTAAAGGAACTGATATAAAAACAGAAGTGATGTCATGATGAGTGAACAAGATAATGTATTAGAAAAATAAAAATCAGATTATTAAGCGGATTGAAATAAATGAAAGTGATTTCAACTTTATGAAATTGAACGCCAATTTATTCAAGGGTATTAAATTTGATTAAGAAAAAGAAAGGCAAGGGAAAAATGGCTTTGACACGGAAATCTCGAATCAAGAAATAATACTAACTCTTGCTGTGGAAAAAGTTTATCCAGGAATAAAAGAAAATTGGAAGAATATTTAAATCATTTTTCAATCAAGGTTATCTCCTGTAAAGAAATTATCACAGGCACAGAATGGCTGATACACGTTTTATTAAAGCAATTTGGAGATGAGGTAGGATACACTTTGATAGAGATTAAGGAACTGATGAAAGAACAATTTGCAATATCCACAGACAGATTAGACTTTTCAACAGCAAAATGTGATATGGAAGCGGCAAATGAATTCATTTCTTTCATCATAGAGCAGGCATTGAACTTGAATAAATTTATATTTCTAGGCAAGCACGACAAAAGATATAAACATATATTGAAATTGACAATATAACACAAAGATATGTGATTGCCTGTTTGAAAAAGAGTTTGCTGGATTTGCGGAAAGAGCACAATGAGTACAGTACAATAGAACTGGATCATTACGATACCGTGAGCAAATACTGTTGGAACTTATAAAAACGATGATGGATTGCACGGCAGATTTTTACCTTTTGTGTAGCTATCATCATTTTGAAAACATTCAGAAAAAGTTTAAAAAGAATTTGAAGAGAAATATCACATAGAAGGCGTTTATTTGAATCCTCAATTGGTTTATGATTTATTACAAGTTTATAAAAATCATTTTTAAAAATTTAGAAAACAGTATATGAAGGCAAGAGAAAGGAAACAAATGAATGATGTGACTTTGGAAGAAATCAAAGAAATTAAATATTTAGAGAAGTCGAAAAGCTGAAATTAAAGAAATAGCTGAAGTACTGGAAAAAAATTTTTAGAAGAATAGGGCTATATATCAATAAATACAGTGATTATAGATATAAAAAAGAATTTTTCAGAAATAGAAAACAAAAATAATCAAAAATGTTTGAGTCAGGATACACAAAAACAGATAGCTGGAACTTTGGAGGACATTCTATAGTATATCTAACTTTCTTACTAGATATTATAAAACTACAAATTCGTACAGTCTTGTGAGAAAAATAATTTTAAAATTTGGACATCTGAAGAAGAAAAATATATTTTAGAAAATTATAAAGAGAAAAACAGCCAGGAACTAGCAAAGGATTTGGATAGAACAGTTTTAGGAGTGAGAACTAGAATAATTAAAATGAGAAGAGAGAAAAAAGTTACAGACATCAAAGAAGATAGGGAGGATACAGTAAAGAATTTGTAAAGCGTCTATATGTTCAATAAAGTTCAGTCACTGAAAGTCGTTTTTATTAGAGAAAGGTTAGGAGAAATAAATGGAAATAATAATAAGAATCATACAATGCTTTAATCACAGCAACAGCTACTTTTTAGTGTTAGTAAGATACATCTACGGATTAGTTATTGTATTTAAAATAAGGCAAAAGACGTTGAAATTCAACATAAAGCAACTTGGATAATATTTTTCGGTTGCTATGATTGTAAATCTATCTGTAATTTATGGATTAATTTGGATTATAAAGTTTTTGCGATTAGAGTATAAAGTGGTATAATTAATTATAATAAAAAGGTGTTTAAGGAGAATAAAGAATGAGTGATATTCTAAGAGAGGCAAAAGAGCGAGTAAATGGGGAAGTATGATGTTTATGATTTAATGGGTGACAAAAAAGCTTTTTATGAAAAATTTAACAGATTTTTGGTTGGGAGGAATTTTTATAAATTTAAAAGATTTTCTAAAAAGAACACTTTCGAGAAAAATTCAAAAACAAACAAGTGATTGTACTTTTTAAAGAGAGAATTTACGGAAGAAATGGAATTAGAATTGATAAGAGAATTTACAGAAAAATGATTCGAGAAGAAGGAAAAAGATTTCTTGAATTTGCAGCAAACTATCTAGAAGAAGAAGAAAAACAGAAACAAAAAGCAAAAAGAAGTGAACGAAAACATCAAAAAGTTTATTGTAAAATGGTACAATTAATCATATTTAAAAAGGAGACAAAAATGGAAAGAAATTTAAAGTTGTTGAAAACACTTTTTCGATGTGGCAAGTGCAGAACTATATTAAAGCAATAAGACAATACAATGGTATGAAAAAATTGTTGATGACGGATGTTTTAGAATTTAGAATTTTTAAAAAAGAAAATGCCTGACTATGAGTACTTTTTGTTGCGAAAAGTGTAAAATAGAAAGCGATTCTTTGGGAGCTTTTAGAAAAATTATTCCACCTAAAGAACGGGCAGACTTCTGGTTTGTTAAAGGATACAAAAGAACAAAAAGACTAAACAAATGATAGAAAACACTCTAGACAATATGAGATCATATAGAAAAAGCGAAAAAGGAACACAAAAACCTATGGTGGAGTTCTGTAGTATGGTCGATTAGGAAATTATTATTCAAAACATAAAGCGTTGAAAAAGGTTTGGATGAATTACAAACAGAAATAACTAAAAACAATTAAATTATTTAAAAAGGGGCGAAAAATATAGAAGAGTTATTAGATTTTATTGGATTTTTATCAAATAATACTTTAAATAATCATAAAGTTTATATATCGTATTTTTATGCAAGCGCGATTTCAATTTGAACGAGGAGCAAGTAATATAGTCTGTCATAATTTGAAACATGTGAAAAAGTTGTTCGAAAGGCATAAAAGAAGTAATGGAAAAATCAAAAAATTATTGTTTAGAATTTTAAATTTTTCAAGAAAAACAAAACTCAAACACTTGAAAAACTGACAAAATAGGTTATAATAAAGGGTGATAAAAATGCTTACCAAAGAGCAGATAAAGACAAATTGAAAATGATAAAAATATTTTTTTGCGTTGTAGAACTACTCAAAGTGATTTCGATGAAAGGAGAAGTCAAAGTGACTTTTAAATTCAAAGATAAGAAATTAAAAGGGAGAGAACTATGGCGTGATACAATAGAATAAAGACAAGAGCAAAAAGTTTGTGAGTCGATTTATATGTAGATTGAAATAGTCTATTTATAAGTCGGCTCTTTTGTCTAAAATCAAAGAGGGGCAAAATGAAGATCGAGAAAAATAAATATCAGCAAAATAATAGAGTATTCAGGAAACGCAAAGAACATCCTGAATGGCAACATAGAACAAATTAAAAACAGTATTCAAGAATTTGGATTTAATGATCCAATTGCAATTGATGAAAAAGGCATAATAATCAAGGGCATGAAGATATTTGCATTAAAAGAACTTGGATATACTAGAAGTTGAGTAATTAGATTAAATCATTTAACAGAGGAGCAGAAAACAGCCATGCTATTGCTCTATACAAATTAACTATGAATACAGAGTTCGATGTTGAAAAATTGCAATACGAGGTTGAATAAGCTGGGAAGTAAATGATTTTGATTTAGAGTGTACTTTTGGTTTTGAAACAGTCTGAACTTGATGAGATTTTGCAAGAGGAAATGGAAGAACTTGAACTTGATAACGAGGATTCGGATGAAACAGAAGTCAAACGTGCTAAATTAATTTGTCCCTGTTTGCAATCACATCACTGAAAAGCGGAATTTAAAGGAGGTAATAAATGGCGAAGATACATAATGACAAATATTACACTCCTGATTCAGTTGTTAGAAAGTACTGAAGTTTTGGAAAAAGATGTACTACCAAATTAATAAATTTTCAAGAATTATAGAGGCCAGTGTTGGTGCTGGAGCATTTCTCAAAAGACTTCCTGAAAATGCACTGGATACGATATAGAACCGCAAAGCGAGAATATCATAAAAGGCGATTATCTAAACAGAATATTCTATGAAAAGAAAAAGCCTTTGTAATTGGAAATCCTCCGTTCGGAAGTAGCGGAAACTTACATACGGAGTTTCATAAAGAAAAGTATGAGCATTCCGACTATGTGGCATTTATACTTCGGGCGATATGTATAAGAAAGATAAGTTTGAAAATATAGAACTGTATAAATCATATATAGTTGCTAGCGGTCAAATACAGTGAGTTAAGTTAAGGTGCTGTTTCAATATTTATCGAAAAGAAAGGTAAATTAAAAGAAAAGAATATCAAAGATGCTGAAATTTTAACATTTTCAAAAAACTAAGAACACTACAAAACAACAGGAATTGGTTAAATATAAAGTCTGATTTTCAGATTCATGATTTGGAACAATAAGATTGTTGAAAAGCACAGAATAAAGAGTTCGTGCAAAAAGAAATAAAAATAATCTAAAAGAAAAAGTTAATTTAAAAACCAGCCTTTGGAAAAATATGAAAGAACAGATCTCAAGTTGCAGTGTCAACTCTGAAATGTAGGGCAAAAAGAAATCGTTGAGTTAATATATGATAATTTTCCACAATTAAGGGTCAAATATGACTAAAAAATTATTGCTGAACGAGATGGGAAGAACTTTGGAGGAGAAAATGCAGAAAGAACACTAAAGAAACTAGCTGATAAATATGGTGTCCGGAGGGAACTGGGAGGCGTTGGAAGAGTGAACATTTAAAAAGAATGAAATGAACGTTCGCAATAAAAACGAACGAGACAGCGAAACGAATAAATGAACGTGATATTGAGAGTGAAAAAGATATTTTGAATGATATGACAAAAGAAGAAGTTATGAAAAACACGGCATATCGAACACAACTTATTACAGAAAAAGAAAGAAGTATCCGTAAACTTCGGCTTGAAAAACTGAGAAGCAAATGGACGAGATAATCGAAAAGTTTAGTGGATATGAGCGATATACTGAAAAATATTGGGAAATTTCAAAACGTAACTTGCTAATAAGAATGGCTAAGGAAAGTCTCGAAAGATGAACAGCTGGACGCCAAAAGACTCTCAGACAATTGACAAGGCATATGTAACTATAAAGAAAATGAAAAACGATTTAATGCGAACTGGAAAAATGCTGACGTGCTTATGAGGTGTGGAAATTGATGAGACAGCTGCTGAAGAGGAAATATCAAGAGAGAAATTAGAAATTGAGAAATCTAAGACTAACATAGATAAGATTGACAACAAAATAGAAATTGAGCTGATGACAGTGTGAGAATAAAGACTAAAGATAAATAGATAGTTTCAAAGATTTAATAAAAGATAATGAAAATCATATATATTTTATGCTTGGTGGATGCGAAGTGGAAAATCTTATAGTTGCAGCCTTTAAAACTGATAATAAAAATCAGCAACAGAGAAAAATCTTAGTAGTAAGACAAGTAAAAGAAAAATTTGAGAGGGAGTTTGTTTTGCTGATTTGACAAGTGCTATTGAAACATTAGGATTGGAACAATATTTTTGATATAACTCATAAGTCCGCTTAGTATTAAAATGTGTGCACCTGGAAGCGAAATTTATTTTTAGAGGATTAGACGATGTAAGAAAAATTAAATCACTGAAAGACATCGACACTATTTGGATTGAAGAATGCGATCAAAATTGATTTTAAAATCATTCAAAGAGTTGAAAAGTAGATTAGAAGTATCAAAAATTACAACATTATGATTTTTAACCACAAATCCAAACGAATATGGTGAATGTGACTTATAAATATTTGGTTGGATTATTAAATAAATTTAATATGCAAGAAAATGAGTATTTATGAGAAAGGATAACAGTTAAAAGATGTAACACAATTGAAAAACGGAAGTGTATTTACAGAAAATGTATACTACACCATTCTGTATACAGATAATAAATTTTTACCTGACAATTTTTATAGCAGACTTGGAAACAGAAACAGATGATTCATTTTCGAGGCAATAAAGACGTTAGGAAGATTCTGAAGTGCCGGAGGTACATTATTTAGAAATTTACATCATATGGAACAATCAAGAATAGAGACAATTGAAGGCAAATGGAATAGATTCACTGGATTTGACTTTTTGGTTTTGAACATTCCTATAACTGCAATAGTCATGAATGGTAATTGACGAAGAATTGAAACGATTTGTACATTTATGAAGAGTTTTACGATAATCATTTAACAGATCCTGAAATGTTAGAAATGAAATTATACAAAATGATAGCGAAGGCGAAGTAATATATGCCGATAGTTCAGAGCCGAAAGCAATTACTTACAATATCGAATGGACTTTTGATTAATTCGGTGAAAACAACTCGATATGAGTGAGGCTGGAGTAAGAAAAATACAATCATTCAGGAACATATTTATTGATAAGAACGTATGTCCGAATACATACAGGGAACTAACAGAAATGAAATGGTTTATATACAAAGACGATTGATTGCTAAAAATCCTAAGACACAAAAACCTTTCAATATTGACCCACATACATTCGATGCAATCAAATATGGAATAAGTGAATATACGCCTTATGTTTCAAAAACACTATACAAAGGAGGGTGGATAATGAGACTTAATATTTTTCTTTTTCAAAAGGATTCTGGAGTACCAGGTCGCTAGATACGTTATCAGAATTTATAAATAATTATTTCTTGAAGACGAAAACCTGGAAAGTTTTTGAGTCAATTGTATAAAAATCCCTTTTTACATCTAGTGGATAACAGAATAAAATGAAGCCAATAAACAATTTCAAAAATGGGGAACGTATAAAAAGGATATATGATAATGTAAAGATGTAAAAGCAGTTATGTAGTAAACACATTGCAAAATCCTAATTCTTTGCTTAATACAGACCAATTTATTAATTATTTTGCTTTGGATATTACATCTTGTTTGAATTGCTTTATGTGAGCTGATTTATTCACAAAAGCTGAATTAATTTTATTTAAAAGGCTCTTATCACATTGAATACGATAATAAGAATGTATTAAACGGTATCAAATCAATAAGAATTAACAACAAGGAATACAAGGGCGAAGATTTAAAGATGTTTCACTATATCAAAGGTGTGAATATATACGACAATATCGCTGGAGCAGGACACGGAATAAGCAAGGTGCAATCTTTAACCGCTTTTGCACAATTATTGATGGTACATAATGCAATGGAACAACGAGCATAAAGAATGGTGGTAAGAGAAATCTACAATCATTGTTAAAAGTTCTGAATGTTTTTAAGAAAAAGGGAAATCAAAGATGAAATTGAACAGAATAGCGGTGCTAGAAATGTTGGAAACCAATTATTCTAGATGGAGAAGGAGCAGAAATAAAAGAGGCAGACTTTTCACCACAGACTTTGATTTTCTGAATGCGATGGACGAAATAAGAAATACTACCTGCGCAGTAATGATGTTCTAGTATCTAATCGGAGACAGAACAAACAGTAAATTCACTAATTACAAGGAGGCAAAGATTTATATACTGAGAATATATTGCCACTTGCTGAACAGATAGCCGAATATCTTAATAACATTATGAAGGATAAGTTGAAAGCAACGAATACATAGATTTTTGATACAAGTACAATCGGAGTATTGAAAGAGGACAGAAAGAGAAAAATGGCAATGCTTAATAATCTTAGTTATTTAACGATAAACGAGAAGAGAGCAGAGCTTGAATATCCGCCAATTGAAAATGGAGATGATATTTTAATCAGTACATCAATGACACTCGCTCAAAGAAATATACGAAGATGTAAAACCAGTTGAGAGAAGAGTGTGACAGAAGAAACAGAAAACAAAGAAAGGTTGACTAACTCACATAGCTGGCAAAGAGGCAGTTGAAAATGCGAAACAGATTGATATTAAAAGCAATTTAATAGATTAAGACTGTTTTTAAACAATTGCGAGGAGAAATTGATGTAGATGAGCAGATGCTGGAGTGAATTTGCTTGGAAACATTTAGTGAGTCAATTATTCAATGAATTAAAAAGGGATACTTGAAACAGTAAGCGAAAACATCTAGTTCAATTGCACATCGTGGCATTGATGAAAAATTAATTCCAGCAGTTAAGAATAAAACATTAAAAAGCATTAAGACAAAAGGTAATTGCTGAAAAGGTAACAAATATATTAAAACCACAGAGATATTTTAAACAAAATCATAGTTCGTGGACAGGACGGAACAACATAAGGGATATGCAAAAAGAGATAACTCAAAAAAGTAAAAGGTATGGAAAGAAAAGATGTGATTATTGCAAGAACTGGAAACGGCCACTACTGCAACAACAACGTATCACATGGATTGAGCAGGCAGGGCTGGAAAGACTTGGTGGACGTTGGTGGCGGAAAACACGACAGGAAAGCCATTTAAAATGTGATAAGGAAAACTATCCCAGCAAATGAAACTTTTAGTTGTGGACCTAAACATCCACATCAGTTGGGAGCACCAGCGAGCGAGATTATAAATTGTCATTGTGGAATTGATCTAGGGAGGTGTAAAATGGAAAATTTAATAAAAAGTATCGAAAATGATTTTAAAAAGGATACGGAAGAAAAAGGAATAATTGAAGGGCACTAATAACTCACAGCGTTATTGACAGCTATGGCGATTATTTCGATAAAACAGCACTTGATAAAGTGGATAAGAATAAGACTTATTTCTTGTTACATATGCACGACCAGAGTAAGGAAATCGGAACTTTGAAAGTTTATCAAGATGAAATTGGAAATCTAAAATTCTCGGCTAAACTTGATTTGTCAGCAGATGAGAATGGCAACGCAATAAATCAGGATGCACAAAAAGTTTATTCAATGATGAAAAGTGGAGCAAATTAAGGAAATGTCTGTTGGCGGATTTCTAAAACAAAGAGAGTTTGGGAGAGTTCAAACTGACAAAGGAGAAGTTGACGCTAGAATAATTAAAGAGTTTGAAGTAATTGAGGGTAGCGTAGTTTTAAAAGGTGCAGTACCTGGAGCGACTGTACAAACAGTAAAAGGCGATAATAATATAAATAAAAATAAAGGAGATGATAATATGCCAAAAATATTGAAGATTTAGAAAAAGGAATGAATCAAAACACAGAGGATATTAAAAAGCAAATGAAGATTTAGCAGCAACATTGAAAAAGAATGGAGAGTTAGAAGACAAAATCAACAAGGCTAATGAGAACTTGAAAATATGGGTAAAGCATTAGATGAAGTTATGAAAAGGTGTACCTGAGTCCTGAAACGGAAGAGAAAAGCAAACGATGCGTTTGAAAATATTTAGAACTGGAAATAAAAGATTGAGGGATTAGAAAAGGCTGCAATAGGGTACAGGACAGGCAAACTAGTATTGATACCGACAATCTTGTCGCACGAGATTTTCAAAAAGAAACAAAGAAACATCACATTTCTCTGATGAAAGGTAAATTTTATACAGGAAGCGGAGATTATATTAAAACTCAGTTAGAAATGAAATTACAGGTAGCTAAACTAAATTGTAAAAGAGGGCAGGGAACACTCAAGACGGTGCACTTGGATATACTCACATCGAGATTAAGAGCAGGGTGTAGACAAGTAAGATACCCAATTACTGATGAATTAGTGCAAGATAGTGCATTTGACATGGTTGGAGAACTTAAAGAAGCAGATATCAGAAGATTTGGGAAACTTGTCTGAATTAACTGTAAAAGGAGCATATAATGCTTCAACAGAACAATTTATTGAGGGATTTTTAACAAATGCAATAGTAACTGGTATGCAGCTATTACAACAGCAACAACAAAAAGTAACAGCTGATGACTTAGTAAAACTAGAAACAGGAATGAAAAGCAAGTTATAGAAAGGGGTCGGCTTACTATGTTTCACCTAAACTTATGAGGAAATGAAGTTATGGAAAGATGGCGACGGCAGATATTTGTGGATGAACATTCTTGAAGGTGCAACAATGAAATTCAATGGTTATCCAGTATATGTCGAAGAATTTTTAGAAGACATAGACACAGGTGAAAATATCCAGCAGTAGCCTGTGATTTTTAGAAAGGTTATGCTATTATCAGTTTGACAGAACTAAAACAGAAAAGTTAATAGAGAGATAACTGAATACTACAGAATAAGAATGATGGAGAGTACTTAGACTCTAAAAGCATTCTGTACTAAAAGTAAAATAGAGGTGGTTTTGAATGCTTATTACTGTTGAGACTATAAAGGATAACAAGCAAGACCTAGCTGATGAAGAATTGGCTAAGGTTGAAACCTTGCTTGGTATTGCAGTTTAGTCAGATTGAAAATGCAACTGGACATTAGAGGAAGCGACACGAAAATTATGATTATACTGCGGATTTACTTTTCAAATAAACGTCCAGTTGCTGAAATCAGGCATAATTCTGATGATGACATAAAAAGTCGTGAAATTATTGGGTTTTTAAATTTTCAGTAATTGTCCATGCAAAGAAAAGAAATTGATATAACTTATAAGGCTGGATATGACGAATTACCGGACTGGTTTGAAAATAAATTGCATCCTTTGTAAACAATTTTGATAAACAGTATGGATGAAAGTATATGATAAGACTGCAAGATTGATGACATTTATTCTAGTGGTAAAGTGCAAAGAGAAAAATCTAGAGAGTATTGCGAGGCGGATATATAGCGAAAATAATTTTTAACTCGAAGACCTGGAAAAACTTGATAAGAACTGAAATATTTTGAGTTTCTCATGCTGTGAAAGTTGGAGTGCTGGGTGGGTGGAAGCTTTGAAAAAGTAATACGATAGTTCAAGAATATGCAATATTCAACGAATATGGAACAAAGTAAAATGCCAGCTAGACCTTTTTAGATTGTCGGTGGGCTACTGATAAAAGCTGCCAAACAGACAAGACTATAAAAAGCAACTGAACAAGTTATTCAAGGTGGAGATGACAGGACAACAGGCTTAGGAAAACTTAGGAACTTTGTAGTTCAGAAATAAAAGAAACATAATGAGTGGTAATTTTTGCACCAAACGACCCCAAAACCGTAAAGGCTAAGGACAAAAGTACACCACCTATTGATACACATCTTTATTTCATTCAATGATTACGAAATTGTGGGGGTATAAAAATGGCACACAAAACATTTATTCGAAAAATATGTAAATGCAGAATATCAAAGAAAAACTACGAATGGATTAATTCAGGAGTTGTTGAAGTTGATGAAAGTATAGAGTTCGAGGAGCAGTATTTAATCTTAATAGGCAGGACATGAAAATGCTTACAGACCAAGGTATTCGAAATTACGTTGGATAACAAGAAAATATATTGCTATATCGACATTGACTTGAAAAATACAATTGAGTTCGAAGGGAATAATTACATTGTAACAACAGCAAATTATATGAAACGCGATGAATTGAGAGTTTACTACATAGCAAAGGGCTACAAGAATGAAAAAGTATTAAAGAAAATCATAGCTGAGTTTCGTAAATTTCCAAGTTATTCGTGATGACTATGTGGCAAAACCAAAGAGTGTGCTGTGATGCATACAATAGAGTCTGATAAGTCAGCGTATAGTGCATTATAGAACTGTTGAAACAACAGATACGCAGATTAAAGGAAAAGGGTCTAGATTGGTTGTCGCTTATTTACAATTGATTTTTATGCTCCAAACACAGACAAGGGCAGAAGAAATGGCGAACAGAATTGCTTAGGTTATAGTATTTAAGAAAAAGAGCGCATCTTTATCGAGAAACGGATTTGGATTAAGTGATGACAATAGAGAAATAAAAAGATTTAACTTTTCCCTTGGAGGAAGCCATATGTTACAGATTTAGCTTGACGAAATGAATTAGGAGAATCAAGAAAGAACTAGAGAATTAATGAAAAGATGTAGAACAAGAACGGAGGTAAATAATAGTTAAGAAAATAAAAAGTAACAGTAATAAGACCGACAAAAACCTTTATTGTTAGGATGGAAAGTCTTATTTATAATCAAAGAAGCAGACAAGCCTATAAGAAATACACAAATTGGATGATGTAAAAACAGATTTTGGGGCTAATTCTAAAATGTATAAGGGTGTGAAACATTTTATCACAAGAGGATAGCGACGGAAATGTAATTCAGCGAATTTGGTATTGTGCAAGTAAAGTAACGCCAAGTGAATTTTTTGGATGGAGTTTGTCAACTGGCGATTTTTGACGGTGTGATTGTAGATTTTAGGATGAGGAATTTACAAAGCATTGGCTATGGCTAACTAGAAATGTTAGTTTGTGATTGTGAGCTAATTCGACAGCAGAGAGAACAACAAATTGAAGAAAGTAAGAATATATTTTATGGCAGGGAGCCGAAGGCGGAAACTTAGATATATTCGGATTACCAGCCCACGTTCGCTCAAGGAATTAACTGGGCGTTGGAGTGATGGAAGAATATTAGATGGTCAGTCAGCTCAAAACTGTACAGAAGAAAGTGATAACGAGGAAGGAATATAAACTCACTAGAAATTTTGTTGGATCATACAACAAGTGGCTCTTGGTGTAAGGACGGTGTTAGGCATGCAGACCAAACAATCAAGATAGATGCTAGTATAACATTGAAAGCAAATCTTTCAAGAATGTTAATTGAAGAAAAGAACACAACAATGGACGGTGAAGGTGATCTCAAAAAGTTGAAATATTGAATAGAGAATGCTGCAATGGGGGAACAAGAGCAGTTGATAAAAATAATAACGAGAATATTTGTTTTAAGTTACAGTGCCAAGCATTGAAGATACTCGGCACAGACAGGATTGACTTCGAATGATTACATCAATCGTACACTTAGAAATGTAAAAATTGATTTTACAATCGAGTCAGAAATAGAAAATTAGCACTGTTTGCACGACGAACCATTGCATGGTATAAGGAGGTAGAAAATGGGAAACAATAGAAAAAGCCGATTGATTTAAGTAAAGTGGACTTGATTATTACGTTTTCCAGAATAGGAAACAGATATGATTAAGGAAGCAAAGAGTACAGAACAATCCAACCGAGGACAGCATACAATGGGCGACCCCGACATTAGGAAATGTACCAATAATCCAAACAAGAGACACAAAAGAGAAATTAAATTAACTAACGATGGGCTCTGATGACGATATGTTTTAAACAAATGTAATGCAAATCAAACGAGGTTAGTGACTTTGATATAGATAACACAGGAATGAATAAAATTGTTGGGAAAACTGCACAAGGGGTTTCTATTCAAAAAGGTGGAGAAAGAAAATAATAAAAGATGTTGACATTGAATACACAATATCAATGTGCGAGAAATATGATGAAAAAGTTTAGGAGGAATTTAGAAAATGACAACAAAGAAAAATGAAAAATAGAAGAAAGCACAAAGAGTAACGTTTTCATTGACAATCTAGGAAGATTAATAGTAAAAGGGCAAGAGATATATGTGGACGCAGAAGGAACTTAAAAGAGTTTGATTTTCAGATTAACTAAATGCAAAATTACCAAATTTATACAAATGCTCTAACAAAATTTTTAACAGATAAAGATGTTACAGTGTTTAGCAACTGTATTGCCTAAAATGGTTGAAAAACCGAACGAGGCTAGAATGAATACGACGAGGAAGCATTATTTTGAATTAGTTACAGCTGTCATTGATTATATGGGTAAGCCCAAAAGAGAAACAAGAAGAGAAAATTAACATGACCTTGAAATAGCAGAAGAGCAACATGAAGACCCTATGATTAAAAATGAAATGGAATTCATATTAAAAGGAATGAAAAGACCCTAACATTGTCTTGGATATGGATAATAGTTAGGTTTTTCAATGGTCAGGCAACAATGGACTTAAGAAAAGGAGAAATAAAAATGCTGGTGAAACAAATTGAAATATTGATGAAAATAAAATCCAGATAGTCCTTGAATAAATGAAAAATCAAAAATGCAAGCCTTATGCCAGCTGCAACCAAAGTTGAGAAAATTGTCAAAATTGGGAAATAAAGCAGGTCGACGATTTGAAAATTAAAATCAAAAATGGTTGATTGATTCCTAGTGTTTCACAATTACAAGTAACTAAAATTTTAAACGTTTGAAAACCTTACTAACGGGCTTAATAAACGGAGTTGAAAAATACCGTTAATTGGTAAAAGAGCTTTCAGGCTTAGATTCATATGTGATAGGGTTTAATGAGCTAAGAGGTATAGGAACTCTTTAGGAAGTTTGTCTCTAAATTGGGGGAAAATAGCATTTAAAGGAGAAAGTTTAAAGAAATTCGTGATCTAAATTAAAAGAAATAGAATAAAATTTCCGTATTTTCAGAGTGTACCCTAAATTTGGAATGATTAGCAGTATGATTGGTGGACTTTACTGGTGACTTAGGTTTTTGCAGGATTAGCCAAAGCGTCTGATGAAACTCATTAAGAAATTAAGACTTGGAATGGTAACAAATGATGTTGTTGGGTTAAAACAAACAATTGCAGCATCTCAACAGAGTGGTGCAGATTACAGGACAACAACTGATTCAATCCAAGTTAAAAATGCTGGACGAGGATTATTTAATGATGCAGAAGCAGTCAAACTTTACAAGTACACTGGACAAAGCTATCAGAAAGTATCCCGGAACTTCGGCAGAAGAGGCAAAATCAGCAATGTATCAATTACTCAAGCTACATCTAGGTAAGTTGCAAGGAGATGAATTTAGATCAGTACGGAAAACGCTCGATATTGGCTCAAAAATAGCCGAAAGTATGAGTATCAATGGCTGTGACAAAATTAGGTTCAGAAGGAAAATAACATCTGATGTAATTAAAAAGCCGTTTTGAGGAGATGTGATGATATAGAAGCGAAAATATAATCAAATGCCATTAACTTTTGGTAAAAGTTTGGCAAATGTACAAAGTGCAGGACAACAAGCTATGGATGGATTGCTTACTAAAATAAATCAGTTGTTGAACTCCTATGGGGCAAAAATGGCTCAAGATTTGCAGGGCATTTACTGGATTTGCTGGAATAGCTAACGGGCGATGGGACTGAATATTAGTATTTTTGGTAAATTAAATTTTGTCTGTTGCTAGAACCTTTAAAAGGCATAGGACAAACTATATCTCAGCGTTTAGCGGAATTGGTGGAGAAAGGACTTACAAATGGAATTGCAGGACATTAAACGGCATTATTTCTCTTGCCGGAAAAAGTTGCAGGAATAGCTGGGCAAAATGATAAGTGGGATCAATTTCGGACAACAGCCAAATATTCGGAGATATTATGAATGCCTTTAACTCGTTTTTGGAGTTCGCTTTGATTTGAGGAAGTATCGGAAACATGCAGTATGGCTTTTGGCGGATTTATGCAAGTGGTTTCAATGATTACTCCAGCACTTGCTCCAATTTTACGAAACATTAGCAGTCATAATTAATCTAGTTGTGCAGCTTGCAACTTCTCTTATGCCTGCTATAAGTGTGATATTACAGATAGGTGCTGTACTGATTTCAGTTGTTGCTACAGCAATACAGATAGTTGTTGGTTTATTTGCTGGTATTGCTGGTGTTGCAATCGGAGTATTTTCTGCAATATCCGCAGTAGTTACAGGAGTTAGTGAGTGCAATACCGGCAATTGTTTCGGGAGTTGAACTCGATTGGTGCAGTTGTCAGTGGATAGCTGTATTCTTTTACCCGCGATTCAATAAGGCTAAGCATTGCTCAAGCGAGCACACACATGCGATTAAAGGTTTTTGACGGACTGGCAGGAACAGTAAGCGGAATCGCCATGTAAAATAGCAGGAATGTTTAAAATCAAACCACCTTCTTGGCTTGGATTTCTTGGTGGCGGTAAAGGACGTTATATAGAGATAAATCGTGGGAAGGTGGACCAGTTACAGTTGCCGAAAAAGGTGCAGAAATGATTAGGTTGCCAAGCGGACAACAGTTCCTAGCTAACTGAAGAAATGACTATGAACTTCACACACAGGTACTAGAATTTCAACTGCTGAAGCAACAAGAAGAATGATGAGAGATCGGTTTGGAAATTCTTCTAAAAACCAATTGACAGCAAAGCCAAGTTCGGTTCAAAGCAAAAGCAGTGGCGGAAATAATCAATACACATTTGCACGACTGTGGTTTATTGAAAATACAGGTGGAGATACTAAAGATTTAAAAAGAACAATTAAAGAAATCTTGAGAGAGTTCTTTGAAGAGAAATTTATAGCAATGGGAGGTTAGACGATGGACTTTGTCAATTTGAATGCCAGCAAGGAAAAATTAAAAGGCAATCCTTTGGAAAAATGGCTATGAGGGAACAAAAACAAAGGCTAGCAGCATAGGTTTAAATAGTTTTTTAGGAACTGCTGGAGCGACTGCTTATGGCATTGCTCTTGCCTATCCTGATGAAGTTAATAAATTTTTCCAAGATAGATATGACTATACACTTTTTGAAGAGTCTGAAAGATGTAAGATTAATGATATTCACGCTTGAATGGGTACAAATTAAAAACGATGAGAGAGAAGTCAGTGTCAAAACGCACTCACTCGAGAGATAGGGATGTACATTAATAAGTAGCAATGTTTCACACAGCAATAGAAAATACAACATTTCAGTAATTTTAACTGATTTAGTAACAAAAACGCTGAAAAGTGTTTATGAACAGATAGTGGAACTGTGTAAAAAGAAAACACTTTTGCACAATTCCCTCTACTGTCGAAAACGATAGAAGACATTGATTATCACTAAGTTTCAAGAAGTTATAAAACACAGACAGCATTGGAATTTGAAATTGATTTTGAAGTACCGAATTTGCGTATTTTTAATGAGAAAAAGGCGATATTTTAAGTTCAGAATCAACTATCATTGAAGAGGAACAAAAACAGATGTAGCAGGAACTAAAACGAGCAAACATTGAGTATAAGGGGTTTTATAAATGAGAATAGAAATAGACAAAAATAAAATCCCTTTATGTATTCACATTTAAAAGCGGTAGTGAAATTTACCTACTTAGGATAAAAGCATTTTTAAAAACAAATAACCGAATTTATTTGGATATTATGGATGAAGATGGCGAAATGTTGTTGCGAACGAAAAACTTGTATACGGTGAGACCTGTTGGATGGTTTGTCAAAAAGGTGAAAACGGAAATATTAATAACGGTTTTCTACGTTATACATTGTACCACTTAGTTTCGATAAAAGGAAGTCAATAACTTTCGAAAATTTTTGTGACTGTATTTTTAGAATATTTTGATATGGAAGATGATGAGGAAGAAGATGCTGAATAAATTATTTTTAGAAAAGAACTAGAATTAAAAGATTGAAACAGATGACGGAGATTTAAATTTTGTTTTTCCAAAAGATTACAATTTGAGATCACACAACAATAAATGAGTTGAAATTAAGTGGAGCTATAAGTCTGTGGATGAAGAGCTGAATGAGTTTGATATAGAAACAAAAAGGCTTTGACGAATACAACAATTGCAAAAATTAAATTAAAGGACGATATAGGCTCGTTGCTGGATATGGTACACGGACATAGGAGAGGTGCAAGCAGTATTATTACTAGAAAAGAAGCGGAAAAAGGAACTTTGAAATTAAAATGTCGTGAAGTTCAGCGGACTTCATTAGTGAGTGCCGCATATGCTCCGAATACAACAGCAAGCACTATAATCAATGATTTGGCAAGCAAATGCGGATTTACTGTTAAGCAATGTGAACTAAAGAATGATAAAGTTTATAGCATTGGAGAAAGCATTTGTAGGCGGATTATATGAAAATAGGTCAAACGTGTAAAGATTGCGACAGTCAGATGACTACAGTGACTTTATTTATATTTACCACAATGAAATCAATACTGAAAAAGTTATCAAACTAAAGTTATCAAAAGCGGACTTTTTAGAAGAGCGAAACTCAAAAATGTTGAAGAAACAAGCTACAAAAGTCGAGAAGAAAAAGAAAGCAAGTCAAATAAAAAGACGGTAAAAATTCTAAAAAGGAAGTAAAAATCTTCATCAAAGAAAAAAGGTGGCGTAAGCAAAGGGAGCAAATCAAATAAAAATAGTACCAAAAATCGAACAAGGGAATAGACAACAAAAAGGGAGCTTAAAAATTCAAAGAACAACAAACAATCTATCTGAGAAAAGGAAGAAATAAAATAGATTACGAAGTTAAATGTTTGATTTATTATCTTAAAAGGCGATTTGAATCGACTACTAAGCAACGATATCACTATATGTCAGATTGTAGAAATTGCTGACATAAGTGATTTTAAAAATGACTTTTCGAAAGTTAGAGTTGTTAATAACGAATCCGATGTTGAGAAAAATACATGAAATCAAGAAAAATTGGAAAGTAGGAAAATAAAAAGGAGCCGCAAGTAGCAAAAAGAAATAAAGGGAAAGGCAGAAGAAGATAATGGAAGAGTGCACATAAGCAATGCTTGGCAAAATCGACACTTTTTAATAGCAGAGATAACATACATCCTAATGGATTTTGGCGGATGTAGAGTGCGTGGCAGAGTTCAGAGAAGTTAAAGTGCACTGATATTCATATTTCCGATGTGCCAGTTAGGAAACAGAAATATCAATATCAAAAATTAATTTCAAAACAGGGGATAGAGTTCCTGTTTTCGATTTGCAGAGATATAAGTGGATATATCACAAAAAGAAGTCAAGCACGTAAATACAAACAAAAGGCATAATTTAACAAATGCTATTGCCTTTTGCCAATTTTAATTCCTACTGATTAACAACCGTTGATATTCCTCGAAGCATTGAAATTGACGAGATGTGATTTAGATGGGAATTTAACAGTTAGGTGGGGATGTAAATATTTCAGGAACTTTGATAGTTGAGACATTAAGGCAAAAAGTCTTGATACAGAAAGCGGAGCAGTGGCGGTGGTCTCCCACAATCATCCGTAGGAGTGTGAGTTATGGACGCAAATTAAATAATGCAACTGGAGAATTATATGTCGAAAAGGGAGATATACAATGGAGACAAAAGAAAAATATTTTAGTTATACAGCAAATTGTTTTAATGTTACATGTTCGTGAGGAGAACTTGAATACGATATAAAATACGGACCAAATTTCTTGAGAAATTATTTGCGCTAATACGGGAATGAAAACGAGTGCTGGAGCATATAAGAGATATGACTAACAATTTCAAAGACCATTTTGAGTAGATGTTATGTTGAAGTTTACGAACATGAAAACAGACTTGAAAGAGTGAATATGGACTTATTTTAACGACTACAAGTCGGCATTGATGCAGAGGAGTTGGGATTGGTTGGCGAGAATAACGGTGAATACAGTGCACAAGACAATATGAATATATTGAATAACGAATTAAAAACATTACTAAAAGACAGACTTCTCTAATGACTAAGCGAGTGCTTGGTACATGCTTATGTATCCCAGCAAGGCTAAGGGAGAAATGGAAAGACAACAGATACAAGCAGAAAAATGAATTTAGCTAAACTGTGAGGTATAGAAATAGACGAACATTTGGCAAATAGTCCGTTTTTCTTTTACGTAACAAGAAAGCTGCTACTGTTAAAATTGAACTGATAGGGGGAGTAAAATGTAACACTTGAAACAGGAGATGTAATTGTTGAAGCAAATGACGGTATTAGGATATACACTTTCTGGAAAAACGGAACATTAAATAATAAAACTACTTTTTAGATTTACTTGCGATACAGCAGGAGAACAAGGAAATAGGAAATTGGGTATTAAATTAGTTAAGGTTGTAAATGGTAAGCATGATTTTAAGCAAAATGAAATTGCGGTATTGGAGGACAGGAACAGGAAAAGTTGACAACGACTACTGATAGATGTTGGTTTTAAGCAACGAAAAGTGAATGGATCTGATGGAATTAGAGCAGAAGTTTTAAACAGGAAGGTGTCAAGTCTTATTTATGTTGATGAAAAATAAAACAATGACAGTTGATAGTCAGGTTAGAAACCAAAATCAATTGTTTTAATAGTAGACGGTGGAAGAAATGAAAGATAGACGAACGCTAGTATGGAAAGAAAAAGATCATGTCTATCCAAATGAACGGAGACACAGTTGTAACTGCAAAGACAATCAAGGAATAGACAGGAAATGAAAGATGCTACAGACAAAAGAGAGACAAGTGACAAAATCGAATTCCAAAAAGCTGATGGAGCAAATATTCTTGAAGAAAATTTAAGAGACATTGTAAAAGAATATATTAAATCTGTAAAAGTAGGAATATATTACAAGTTATAAATGTGAAAGTGAATTTATAAGAACAGTATATTCAGCTGATAAATTATTGAATGTAGATATTACTTTTTAAATTCAAAAGAAACTCCTGGAATAGTGAAAAAGTAATGAAGCCAAGATTTAACGAGGTGGCAGAATATGCAGAGTAATTTTGATTATTGATGTCAAAAGTGTCCGTGGTGGCTACCAAAACGTAAAAATCTCTTTATATGGCAATATCCAAATTATTTGATGAAGTTGATAAAATTTATAATTTACTGGAAAAACAACATTTAGTAGATTATGCAAATGGAGAATTTTTGAATGATTTAGGAGAAAAATCTGATGTTTTCGAGAACGCAGATGACGACAGATCGAAATAGAATTAAAATTTAGCAATGAGAAAGTATAAATTAATTCCAACTTGGAAAACAATAAAGCAATATCGGAGAAATGTTTACAGGATTAACCCCACGATTGAGTACATCACAACGAGCCAGCACAATATGATGTCAAATTTATACACAAAGATTATGATTATTCTTTAATTGATAATTAGATTTGAATGATAATATGGAGGAGAAGCGAGTAAATACACATATGCTTGATAATTATGTAGTCGGAATGAGGTTTGAACAAAACTTTAGGACAAAGCGTAATTAAAAACGAAGTCAGAAGAAATCCAGTTGTAATGCATATTCCAAGATTCGGATTGGTTTGGACGAAATAATTTAGGAGCAATTTGATATAGGGAGAAGAAATATAATCAATTTAAAATAGGAGGTAATAATGCTACAAATTGACAAAATTTAAGGCACAACAAGTTGAGTTTGGCACACACCACAATCGAAGAAACAAACAGGGAGATACTAAAATAAAGGTATAACTCCGGCTTTTGAAACGTAAGAGAAACCAGGTTACCTGAACAGAAGAAATTGTATGATTGAGCTCGGAAATGCACATTACATGAGCTAATAAAACAACAAATTTAAACATAGATTATTATGTATGCAATTTAGACGGATTAACAGAATTCGAGTAAATAATGACTTAAAATTAAGAATAAATGTTGATACTGAAAACACAAATGAAACAACAAATTGCGACTTAATGAATTGATTATACATTGTTAAAAGAACACAGCGGAACTTTAAAAACACAATAGCGGGAGATTTTAAACCAAACAAAAGTTACAATTAGTATTTATCGGGAGCCAGTTTATTACAACAAATATTGCAGAATATGCACAAACAGCAGGCACAGCCCTCGAAGGTAACCGCCCAGCGAAATAATAGGACTAGAATTTGGAGGTAGTATTCAAGACGCAGGAAACAAGTAAAAGGAAAATTTTAGCAGATAATGTTACAAAAATTTTATTATGAGCGTATAGCAGATACAAATTTAAGATAATGATGTCAAGAAATCTAAGGCTATTTCTAATAAAGCCACCTCAGATAGAGTGGAAAGATTTTTCCAAAACCGAAACTGAGTTTGCAGGCTGAAAAAGGGATTGCACTCTTCCAAAAAGGGGATCTAGTGATTCTACTTGGGACAGCAACTATATCTGACGGGCTCTCGTCCAGGAGGAACTGTCTTAGCTACATTGCCAGCTGGGTATCGTCCAACTCAAATATTTCTGCCCCAGTTGCTTTTTGGAACAAGCAATAACTCAGAACTATAAAAATAGGGCAGATGAGAGTGTAACTTGGGGAGTCGTCAATTAACTAAGGCACAATTTATGCAAAACGTTTCATATTTTTGTTAAAATAAAAAACATCAGAGGATAAGGAGGAAAATGCAAATGAACATCGTAATTTTATGATAAAAAGTCTCGAAATAATAGCTGGACCGATTATTACTAATCTGGAAGAATTTAAAAATAATCCTAACCTGTTTTATCCGGACTCGATCTGGGAAACATATATGGAGTGAACTGAATCACGAAAATCCAGGTTTTTGGATAACGGAAATCTAAGAGAGGCAACAAAAAGAGGAGCTGTATAGAGCAAAAATACACTTTAGCTGAAAATGAATTGATTGAGAACGGAAAAATCAAGACTGATCGAACTATCTGACTTGAGTACATTGAGAACAATCAAATCAAATACAGTGAAAAGAAAAGCGAGAAACTAAAAACAGGAACTTTACGAACTGAGACTGAAAGGAGAAAAAGCCTTTGAATTTGAAGTGAAAGGACAAGTATCTTCAGCACAACAGGACACGATGTATCATATCATAACCAAGATACTGTTTAGCTTTTAGTCTCGGTTTTATTCTTAAATTAATCGGGAAAAATAGCCAAAGGTCAGAAATTGATTTCTCGCAAGTTATGACTCTGACTTAATGGCGACAGAGTACAGCAACTGGAAATTCTACACAGAGTGACGGTCTGAAAAATATATGAGAATGTAAGTGTTCAAAATTCACAGAAATGTCTGAAATAATGAAAAACATATACAACTACTTGATGGTTGCTGAAACAACTTTTGTCACATAGCTTAGAAAACAAAACTGTCGAGGAACTATTTAATGCTGAAATTGAATATCAACAAATTATTTGAAAGTGAAATGAAGCAAGGATAGGGAGGTAAATATGACTACACAAGTTGACAGGAAAACAGAATTAATACCCGTATGTTTTTAAGCGAAAAACTGCTGAAGAAATTTTGGAAGGAACTTTAGAAAAATTAGGAAAACTCTCTGACCAAAACCCAAATTGGTAGGGCACGCACAAATCGGAGGAGAAACACTTAAAAAGTTAGTTTATGAATAAAGGAGGTATTTTATGCATCTTGAAAAAGATAAACTTTATATATCATTTCACAAACCGAGCATACATAGGCTTTCTGATAACATTAAGAACGTTAGGAAATATAGTCATTGTGAATTCGTCTATAATGACTATGTATATTTATCAAATCCTGGTGGCGTAAGGATAAAACCTTTTGTCTATAAGGATAATATGGATATCTTTTGAACTGGATAGCCATATTGAAATTCGAACTAGTGCTAGAAGAGTTTAAAAAGCTAAAAGGGCAAAGGATACGATTACGGTGCAATTTTCTTTCAGCCAGCTACTTGAGTTAGGATTGAGCATAGGACAAATATTTTTGTTCGAGGTATGTATACATCTAATTAACAAGGATTAGATGAAAGTTTGACATATAATTTAAAAACATTAAAGGATAGCGACTTTAGCTCAAGGCAAGTTATTTTAAGTATTTAAGGTTTATGGAATTAATAAAAGAAAAAGGAAGTGGTATAAATGAACAGATTTGACAAAATTTTTGATTATCTGCTGAAAGTTGAAGGCAGCTATACTAACGACAAGCTACGATAAAGGTGGAGAAACAACTGAATTACAAAAGAAGAAGCAAGAGAATTCGGATATAAAGAAAGTATGCAAGATTTAACAAAGGATTTTGCAAAAATATATATCTGAAAAATATTACTTAGGAAACAAGCTGGATAAAGTTGCAAATGATAAGTGGCATTGTCTATATGCGATTGGCGCAGTTAATTCAGGAAGAAATGGAACCAAAACGTACAGGTGAGCATTGAATCAAATTAACGGAAGTGATTTGTTGTAAGATGGAATAATTGGAATAAAACTTTGGAAGACGCAATGCGATAGATCCGAAAAATTTTTAGAAGCTTTACCACATCTGCAAAGAATTTATTACAGCGAAAAGTTAAAGCTGACAAAAACACAGGAAGATTTTTGGCTGGCATTAGATAGAGTTCAAAGAAAGAGGAATATTTGAAAGATTGGGACAAAGAAAACACAGTAACAGAGAATATATATTCTTTTCGTCAGCCGTTTAGACAAAATGGAAAAAGTACATCCAAAACTTGTCGAAGTAATGAAAGCTGCAATACAGATAGCCCATTTGATTTTAGAATCACAGACGAAGCAAGAACACAGAAAGAACAGTTTGCTTTGTATCAAATTGGAAGAAGTAAGCCAGGCAGAATTGTAACAAAATTGTGATGGGAAAAGAGCAAAATCAAACCATCAAATCAAAGCTGACGGATACGGACATGCAATTTGAGCATATTTCTGTGGAGTTATTGAGAACGGTGTGACAGAGAAATTTACATCTGAAGAAGGGTATGATGAGATTGAAATTGATTGCTAATCGCATATCCTAGCAGTAGCAAAAAGCAAAATATTAACATTGAATGGGTGGAAATTGGAAAATGCACGATACGCCATATTTTGAACTAAAGTAATGTACAAATGGCTTGGATATAAGCTTACAAGCGTTAAAAATAATTTTAGTATAAATGGCTGGCTAGCAAGCAAAAGATTTTATTGTAGAGCCCATGATCCACTTTACAATATCTAATTAAAATAAGAAAGGGAGAGATAAAAATGGATAAAGTTAGCAGCAAAAATATATTTAATAGGAAAATTTTAGAATTAGGAAAAACTCAATTTACAAAACAGAGATAGTTGTGGAAAAAGCTGGAGCAGAAAAATTTAATCAAGCATATACGTAGCTTTTGGGATAAAATTGAAGAGTTATTGGAAAAAGACAATTGACAGAAAATGGATTCCTAATTTTGTTGAAGAATTGGGAGAAGAAGTGCTGTCAGAAGTTTTAAAAGAAGCTAGAAAAACATTTGACTTTAAAAGTTATATTACAACAAATTTTCGATGTAGAAAAAGCAGGAAACAGAAACATACTTTAAATTTCATAAAAAGGAGACAATAATGGGAGAATACATTAAAGATATTATATTTATAGCTTATGGGCTGCTTTTTGGGAACTTTGAAATTTATTGTACAGAGTAAACAATCATTTAAACATCAGTCCTATCATAATTAGGATTTTTATATGGAGCTATGGCATTGGCATTATATGTATTAACATATTTATCACATATAAGAAAGTTCCTTCGTTGCATTTAATCATAAATGATATTGATTATATTTGTAGGATATTTTGTTGAACTTCTTATAGAGTTCTTGAGGATAAAGTACCTAAGGTATTGAATAAGTTTATCGATAAGTGGTTAGGTGGTGCACATGTGCGACAGTTAGAACAGAAAGAAAACTATTAAGATTTAATATTTAAAAATAAAAGACACAAAGATTTTCAAGAAAGCGAGAAAATCAATTTTGCGAATCAAAGGTATAGTGAAATTAATTTTTACTTTATACTATAGCTCGATTTTTCTCAATAGCACAGAGACTGGCAATACAAAAGAAATATAGAAAGAAGTGATTCTAGAAATAAATGGCAAAGGATACCTTTTGATAGAACAATCTAAGAGAAAATCATTGATAGAAAATCTCTATAATAGTCATTCAGCATATATAATATCTTTAATAATAATATATTATTATAATATGAATGAAGCGAATAAAGGATAGCAGAAATGGCTATCTGTGCATATTTAACACTTTTAAATATTTTATAAACTGTTGACATATAAAATGTGGTACTATATGTATGTAGAAAGGAGGTGAAAGGAAATATATGATGGGCAGAAAATTGAAGATTAGAGAACTCCGATGTCGAGATTTCGAACTATACAATCTTCAAATCATTTATTTTGACAGGCTGCAGCTATAAGCGTCCTCATAACAACCTGTCATATCACAAATGAGAAATCAAATTAGAAAAATTACTTTTGAAGTACGACTCTAGAAAGATAATTTTTCTTGTAGCACAATGATTATACGATAGCCACAATAATTTATCGAGTCAGGGAGATAGCGACGACAGAGCCAAAGAAGTCTAAAGGCGAAAGCCCAGGTGGAAAGTTGGTAGAAAACCAACGGGACTAGGGTATCAGCTCGACAGCATTGACTCGGAAAGAAGGACTGGAAGGAAAGTCAAGAAATATTTTTCAGAGTGAGCAACAAGAAAACAGGCGCTTTCTTGTTAATTATGAAAATACTCAGGAGAATTATCAGAATAACATGTAACGAAGGCCTATTTTCAGAGCTCTCATATTTCAATAGCTGTTTTCAATCTTAGTCTCAGAATTTTCGATCCTGAAGTTCCATTTCCTTTCAGCTCAATTATAGTTTGTTTTAGATTCTGAAATATCTTTTCGTCAGAAAAGATTTTGTTATTTTTAAATTTTCATCGTCTATCAGCATATGATGTAAGGATTTGATAAAATGAACTTGTAAAGATGCTGTTTTCCTCTCGTCAATGTTACGGCATTGACAGGGATATGTGTCTAATACTACATAGATAGTGTTCTAGCATGTGTGTGGCTAATATTAGTGCGTACTTTCGCACCATTTAAAAAGTGAGAGCCACAGATAGATATAAGAGCATAAATTGCTCTCCTATAATTATACTGCTAAACTCCATATAGGAATTATATTTTAAAATTTTAGTAGAAATTAGAAAGTTAGTGTATCCTATGAGGAATCTATTGATTTTGGCATATTTTTATTCTAAAATTTTAAAGTAAATTGACTATAATAATAAGTAATTTTGATATTTCTTACTCTTTACTCTAAAATTATAATAGAGTCATATATAGCAAAACTAGCTTTAAAACAGAACTCAAAAATTATGACTATTTTACTCAAACCCAAATTATATAATTTCTAATAGTTCAATTTTAAAGGAGTTTGAGGTATAAATGGAAAAGTAGTAGTAGGTTGCAAAACATATATTTTAGATACAGCTATTAACTGGAGAAATAAGAGAGAAAATGGAGACAAACAAATGCAAGATGGTTTTATCAGATGATGGAGAGTAAATGAAGTACGTGGGTTTCAAAGACAAATGATGAAAAACTGCACACGGGAAATTGAAAATTATTTTGGACATTTTCACAAAAGATAAATATGATTTCATCCGGGAGAACTGATAAAGGAGTTCTTCTGATGGAACAGGTTTCTAATTTTTGTGATTGATAGCAAAATTCCGCTTGAGTAAGCGATGAAAAGACAGTAATAAAGTAATATGCCTGAAAGAGAAGTTAGTAGTTAAGTATTTGAGAGAAAGCAGATAAAAATTTTAATGCAGATTTAATGCAAAAGTCGAACTTATTTGTATATTATGAGGGACGAGGAGAATATTACACCGTTTGAGAGCAAATTATGTGACTGGATTGAGAAAAAGTCTAGATGTGGGAAAGATTTCAGGAAATAATGAATGATTTTGTAGGAAAAGTATGATTTTAGCAGTTTTATGAAAAGATAGCAGCCAGCAAGAAATCCTGTGAGAGAGATGGGTGTGAACAAGGTTATTATGATGAGAAATGGAGACACATAGCAAATGTGGAAATTTATGGTAACGGATGAAAACACATGGTCAGAATTATGATTGGTCTCAGCACTTTGCAGTTTATTTTGGGGAATGAAGAAAAAGATTATATTAGGAAAAGACTGGAGAAACCTAATGTTGATGGTATCCTTTGGCAGCTTCAGAAGGCTGTATTATATAAAAAGCAGAGTTATTAGATCTGTTTGTAAAAATCGAAACAGCTAAAGAAATTAGTTAGCGGCCAATTAAATTTGGATATTATATAGCTACTAATTTAATAAAATTTTATTTAGATTTCTAATATTATTTAGAATGAATTAATTTAATATAGGAAGATGTTTTGTAAATAAAAATATTACAAATTAACTCAATCTAGTTTTGTGTGTTAAAATGACCATTATGAAGAATTTATGAGAAAGGATGATTTCCATGGATTATAAGATTAGGGCTATTTGGATGCGAAAAGATTCAGAATTGTTATTTAAGATTGTTAAACATGAAAATGAAGTGTTTGGAGAAACAACATGTTGGAAACTGCAACATTGCTCACCATTTACTAAATATGGAAAGCTTTATGCAGTGCTAAGTAACGATGTGAAAATGGAAGAATTGATGTCAGTTAATTGATAGTTTTTGAGCAGTTTTGATAGAAGTAGCTTATGTTTATGGAGTTTCACTGTGCCGAAATTTGAGAGAAATGGATATGCTAGAAAGTTGCTTCAGTATGTAATGGAAACTTTGAAAGAAATGGGAATAAAGAAAATAGAGCTTACTGTAGATATGGGATAAATTTTACTACGATTTATGAAGAACTGGGATTTAAAATATAGAAACCTTTAGATAACGAGTATAGGGGATAATGTTGAAAGATACTTGATGAGATATTTGGATAAACAATAGATTTATTTGATAACTAAAAGATATGATGAAATCAATATTTGAAAATATCAGAATACAACCTAGAATAATCCCAAAAATTAGTGTAAAATATGAAATTATAAAGTCTTTAGAGTCAGAGTTTTGTTACGTTGATTATGCACATAGAAGCCTAAAAATTACTAGCTTCTTGTATAAAGAGAAAACTTATTTATAAAAATTATCTAAAAAGATACATATTTATATTCTTTGTTCTGTTCTTGAAAATAATATCATTCTGTAGTCTCTGTCATGTAACAAATTGAGCGCAGTATCCAGCCACTCATCTATTATATCTCTATGTTTTCAGGTTCAACTTGTGCTTGTTTAGTTTTTCCTCGAAATAATAGCTTAAATTGAATATGCCATCCTTTTGAACTTTATAAATGATTTTATTACATTTACAAATTTTTCAAATTGTACTCGAGTGTTTACTAATTCGAGGATATTTTGATTCAATAACTGTCCACCTGTAATCATTAGAGTTATAATTTATTTACAGAATTTAGTACTGCTGTTGGACGTTGTGTCAGTTGCCCTGAGTTGGTGAACCACCTTCTAGCCGCTGGTGTGCTAGGCATATCTTCCATCCGGAGTTGCACCGCTCACTGTTCCTATTGGTACATTTGACGAGATTCCGAGATGTAGAAACTCCATACCACCACAATTACAGGGGCCTCTTCCATATCTTTGTATTATGATATTTTGAATTTCGTCAATATATGTCCGAGTGAAATATTTGCATAATACATCCGCTTCATCAATATCATTTCCATATTTGAGGTACTTCTAACAACACTTTTCTGATTCGTTGCGTTTTCTCACATAATGAACGTCTGAAGGGCATTTGTAAACTTCTTCTTTGTTAAGATTTTGTTACAAACAGTGAAGTCTTTTGAGAGCGGTATAGTGAGTCGTGCAGCGTATCGCACTCCACTTGAAGTCCTGAAAATGATGTCATAAACAGCCCACCTTCTTTTTGCAGGAAAGTCCTCTGCCGATACAGAAATCATCAATAAGGCTAGATAATCAAAATGTCAGGAAATTCTTTCCAAATGTGTCAGACAATGCGTCAAGCGCTACTGACAATTTTGTATAGTGTTCATATATTTTTCCATGTTTCCCACAAATCATCATAAGTTTCATAGTCAGTTAGTTTTCCAGCTTTTGGTAATTGAAGTCCAGTTCTAGCATCATACAGCCGTCAGTCAATACAAGTTCAGTTGCTTTTACAAAGTCTAAGAGAGCCATACCAGTGCATCTATCCCCATTTTTCCAGGAACGACACTTAGCTGCATCCGCCATTGGAATAATTGTAGGCATTCCTCAATTTTACGCACTTTTATTTAACAATGCGGAAACTGTTATTTCATCTATGGTACGCATTGCAGGCATTCCATAACCTGTTACAGCTACTTGGCACATTTTCTAATAAATCTTTTCGGAGAGTTTATATGGAATCTTTGCTGACAGGTTTGGCATGTGTAAAGCTTTATTTTCTCAACACTTTCAAAAATTAAGCCAAGCTTTAATTCATTTTGTAGAATCTTTCTCAGCTGGAGTCGAGTCCTCCTAGCCTGTAACATTTTGATAGGATTGCATACCTGCACTGCAACTGAGAATGTGAAGTTGAACGGACTTTTATTACAGAGTAAGTTTACCCATAGGCATTGTAGCATTTCTTTCTGCACTCTCTCTGTCTAAGTCACCTTCAGGAACATCTTTGTAAAGTGGATATAACATTGATCCACTCTTCCAAGAGAAGCTGAATGTCCATTGCTTTTCAATCTGAATTACTAGATGGATAAACCTTTTAGTTGCTTGTACCTTCCTTCGAATGTTTGAGGCAGGATTTGTCAGGTACGTTAGACAATTTTTGTGAATTTGAAAGCATTCTTCTTTTCTAACGCGGGAATCCTGTTTCCTTTTCAGCAAGTTCCTTTGCCAAATTTGCAAATCTAGTGAGTTACAAGTCAATAGTTGCCTCAGCCACACCTGTGCAGCCTTTAAAGAAGTCGATTTACATTGTATCCGCCATAACTGTAATGTCTATCCATAGAAGCCTTAGCTTCTTCCAATCCACCAACACTTTAGCCCTTTTACTGCAAAAACCTTTTTAAAATCTAGGAACACATGTCCAGTCACCGTAAGCTACATATTCCTTTCTCCGTGAATAATGCGATTCCAGCTTCTTTGTTCTGAGGGCATTTGAGCGTGAGGCTTTTGTCGCTGTTAATGTTTTTCCACGCCACTCATCTGCTACATATTTCAAGCACCGAATTTCTTCTTCGGGTATTCTGAGTTATCTCCGTCTCTGCTGGTCAAAGTTACCTTTTGTCTTGATTTTAATTAACACAACCAGTCTACTGCATATTCGGAAAAGACAGTTCTCAAATCTACAGCTGATTTCCTACGACAAGCTCTCCATCTTTTATATAAGTAGTCATATTTTCCATTTCGCCTTTAACTGCATAAGCACTGAAACTAATATACTTTTGATTTTCCTTCATGTTCTTTGTATGCTTTTGTCAAAAGTCTCCTCGACTACAGACACCTATGGGGAAATTTTGATAAAGCCGACTCTTAATACTCTTTTCCTGCTTTCAAAACAAATTCTTCATTGTTTTCCTCCATTTTTATATTTTATCTTTATCTTTGCTAATGATTGTCCATATATACTTTTGCTTTCAATCCGTAACTTTTCATTATGCCTACAGCAGGCGTCCAGTTCCGCTTGTGTATGTTTCTTCCAATGTTTTCATAGGATATTCACGACCTAGTTTTCTGCTCATTTTCTAATCCCATCGTATGATAGGGTGAATGTTTTACTTCTAGAAGATTCAAATGAGAATTTACGCTGTTTAGACAGGCAAAATATTTTTCTCGTCATCATTAATTCCTTTATAACGGGCAAATCGATAGCAATGAGTGTGACATTTCTGAAAGTTTTGTAAGATTTTCTAAAATACTCATTTGAGACAGAAGTGTATTCCTTATGTTTTGGCTATTTAAATGCTTTATGTCAGTCAATACAGTATCTGTGGTTTGCTACAATTTTCAAGATCCTTGTAATTTCCATATCCTGTCGTTTTCTATGGTCGTGTTAGCCTCTTCTTCTTTTAACTTTTCAGTTCGCCTGTGCAAAAAGCTGAATTTACAAAGTGGCCCTCCGCCACTCAAGGTAACACCTCCACCAATTTCTATAAAGTTTTCATCTTTCCTAGCGATCACATACTTCCAGTGTCGTCATGTCTTTTGCACCTTGTTTTAGTGAATAATGGCGGCAGGGGCAGCTAGAACATGGATTTTTATTTTCGTAAAGAAGAGCCATCGTAATCCCAAAATTCATTTCCAATTTTTGTGTTTCAGATTGGAAACACCACCAGACATCTAAAGTGGACATCCTTTGAAAGGTAGACGACTGTTCTAATTCCTGGTCCATCAAATGTAGCTCCTCTTTCAATATCTGTAACCACTGCTTCCTCATAGATTATCTCCCTCTTTTCTTTTATCTATAGTTTCAAATTGTTTCTTTATATTTCGATTTTATCCTATTTACGACACTGTCAATAGTTTTATTTAATTTTGTAAAGAACCGTATCACTGAAGTTAATTTATAAATGAGAAATAGATTTGTTAGTGGAGTCAGTTACTAATTTTAAAATATTGGAATAGAATAATTGTATTACATGATTTTGTTATAGTACTAATGTATGCCTTCAAATAAAAATATAAAACCCAGTTTAAAATAAAATAGCTCATTGATAAGTCTCAAGTTTGATTAGATTTCTTCAAAAGATTTACAGATATGCAAGGTTTAATTGACTCAACTTCAAAATTTTCAAAAGAATTATAAGATTGCATACTTAAATTATGTATTGAAATTATATCGAAACACAGAACTAATTAAAATATTAAACTATTTGGTATACACAAAGGAAGGATGACAGAAATGCAACATTTTATTGATACAGCAAATTTGCACCGAAATTATATCAGCGATATTTTCCAATAGCGAGCGTAACCACAGAATCCTACTATTATTGCCAAGGAGAGAGATTTTGAAAGATATGCTAATGATATTTTTGATATTATTGGAAGAGATAAAATTGTGCATGCATGAGCTGTGGAAGCACTGCTGAAATAATGATAAAGAAGTGAAACTTTGCATGATACTTTTTGAGAAAAATCTTTATACAAAAATCCCTGTAACGCCTGAAGGCATAAAAAAGCCACAAAATTTGCAAAAGATGGTCATAAAATTACTGCAACAGGTATTTTGTCGTCTCAGATAGATAATTATATACGCTGAAGCAGGGCAGAAGAATATAGTCTATATCAATCGTTCTGATAACATTGGAGAAAATGGAATTGAGATTGTAAAAGATGCATATAAAATCTAAAATGACCAAAAACCGATGAGGAAAAACTGGCACGGTACAAAGAATTTTTAGCCAAAATATTAGGAGCTTGATTTAAGAACAAGATGTCTGAAGCTATTTTAGCTTTTGATCACTGTAACAGTCGCCTGCGAACGTTTTTTGAAAAATTAATTTATCATCCCACAGACTGGAGCATGACGCATTTTAATTCAGACTGGGGAAAGTTTTAGCCCAAAAACATTGCTTGATTTATTATGATTTTTTGTCAAAATTTTGAAATATTAAATGAATTTTGGTATAATCTAGATAACTATAAAAAGAACTGAGAGTTTAATATGTTTTTGGATGAGACTGGATACTGGAAATTCTAAAAATGAGAAAAAGTAAAAAGTTGCTGATTTGGTGTAAAATTTAATGTTTCATGAAGTTATTATAAGAAAAGAACTCTAAAAGGCTGGAGCAGGAAGGAAACTTAAAAAGAACCTGGTGGAGAACAATCTTGCTAAAGGAACTAGCACATTCAAAGCACCTTGAAGAAAAGTCATAAATAGAATAAAAGCTCAAAAGAAATTATCAAGAAAACAATAGAAAATATTCAAAATGGGAAACGATATTTTTGATATTACAAGCATAAACTATATATGGCAGGAATATCTGCACTCAAAAAGAAATAACCCTTATTACAAATGCCTAGTAACAACACATTTTAATAAAAATTCGAAAATAAACATCATTATGATAGGTGGCGAATACAACAAGGAAATTGGTGGAATGTAGGATAGAGCAATTAACTACATATACATGTGGATAAAGCCTTTGTTGGAGTGAGAATAGATTTGGAAGCTGGAAAAGTGGATGAATTTTGAAGCAAACGATGGAAATACGAAAAGAAATAATGAATATTTTCATATTTTTAACATGAATATAGAAAATAGATTTTAGGAAATTATAAATTTTAGTAATTTGTCTGATTTTGATGTATGTATCGTGAGATAAAAAGATAGAAAGCTATAAAAATATTTGATAAACCGCGTGGAAATTTTATAGTTTATATTTTTGCTAATATCTAGTTTAAGGGTAGTTTTCTATACATTACACTTTATATATTTGAAAAAGCCGATGGAAATTTGACTAGTTATGTTATAAAATTTAATTATAGTCAGCTTAGTTGACAAAACGCTAATAATTATAATCCTTCCCATTCTTCATCAGTTAAGTTAAATTGATGTCTTCTCTAAATATTCTTCATCTGACATTTCTCCTTCATACCATTTAGAGGAAATCGGGTGTTTAATTTGTACTTCAGTGTAGTCATATCTGCTTGCACATACAGTTCTGTAAATACCTGCTTGCTGTTTTGTATACTCTTCCATTAGGTGCTTGTGCAAGAAACCGCTCTAATTAAAAATTCCAACATAATTATTATCACAATCTATCACTCTTTTTATTTGAATGGGTCGCCATACGCTATATTGCCAAAATTCTATACCCATTCGAGCAGTTCAGCCATTAAAATAAGTAAATGGTATTGTTGTCTTTAAAATAAAGATACTGGCTTTCCATATACTGTACTGCATAATAGTTGCTGCATCAAGACATTCAAAAATATTACCTTTGGGGCCAAGTGGGGTTTCGCCCTCTATGATAACACATTGAGCGCAGGCAGTGCTAGCCCCGCCATCATCTGAGACTAATTCATCATTGAATCCGTAGAGCTTAACACAATAGGTATTATTGGTTTGTAAAATTTCCGATGCAAATATAAAGCTTGAAATTAATAGAAGACCTACAAAAATAAGTTTTTCATATTTAATATCTTCTTTCTATATATATTTTTAATTAATGCTGCTTTGAAAATGAAATGAAATATTTGTTTATCTTTGATTTGGTAACATTATGCTTATTTTCCTTTTCATATATTTTTCAATTACCTGTCTTTTAGATAATAGTGCTTGTATTGAGAATATTTTTCACTGAGATTTTGTATTATACTCGCCATTAGATATAAAAATTCTAAGTAACAAATGTTATTGGTTGTTTTCGCATCTATCTCAATTTTCTAATAACATCATTAAAGTTGTCTTTTGATATTTCTTTTAATTCTTTGATACAATAAATATTTCTTCTTAAATCAAAAGATAAAAATACAATAAATTGAATCGTCAAGTTTTTCATGTGGTATAGGTGTTTCCATTGTTTTCTGATTTCGTCTGGTATTTTCCTCCTGAAAATTAATCTTTATGTTATCATATTAGATAAAAACTTAGAATAATCTTTTAAAATAATTTGTTTTAAATATTTGAATCAAAACAAAATAATTAATAATATTCACACTTTATAATAGATTTTAAATGTATAGTAAAATACTTTTAAGAAAAGTGATTGGATAAACAGATAAAATGGATTTATGTTTGATACCGAGAGGATGGGATGCGAGATGGATGAGAAAAAAGTGTTAAAAAATGACTGGAAAATGACAGATGATGAGATCGAAGATATGAAAATGCCGGAGATTGTTAATAAAAGCTATGATGAGCTGTATAAGCAGCTGGCAGACAGAATACAGGAAAATAATCTGGATGTAGATATGGATAAAGTGGCAGAGGCTTTTACACTTGCTTACGAGTCACATGTGGGACAGAAGAGAAAAAGTGGAGAGGACTACATTTTGCATCCTGTAGAAGTAGCAGAAATACTCGCTGATATGAGAATGGATACAGATACGATTGTAGCAGGGCTTCTTCACGATGTGGTTGAAGATACGCTTATAACGCTGGCAGATATTGAGACGAGCTTTGGAGAAGATGTAAAAACTTGGTAGATGGAGTTACTAAACTTAGGAATTTACCAAGAACGGACAGTAAAAGCTGGAGAATATAAGAAAAATGGTAGGTTGCAATGTCGGAAGATATTCGGTTGTAATTATAAAATTTGATGGATAGGCTTCATAATATGCGGACATTAAAATATATGAAGCCTGAAAAGCAGCAGGAAAAATCAAAAGAAACCATTGAAATTTACGCACCGATTGCACATAGAATTGGGATGGCAAAGATAAAATGGGAACTGGAAGATATTAGTTTTAGATTTTTATATCCAAAAGATTATTACGAGATTAAGGAACTTATAAATTCCAAAAAGGAAGGAACGTGAAGATATACAGCAAATTTTATTGAAAAATTCAAGCAGAACTTGAAAAATCATATAAAAGGAGAAGTTACAGGACGTCCCAAAGCATTTATATACAGCATTTATCGTAAATGAATGAAAAAGGAAAAAGATTCGTAGATTTGAATGACTTGATTGCGATAAGAATTGATTGTTAAGAAAAATGAGTGCTATAATGTGCTTGGAACTAATTCACGATTTATCTCATTCCAGTATTTAAGCGTTTCAGGACTATATTTCCAGCAAAACCAAACGGCTACCAATCCATCCATACAACTGTGAAAAGGGCCTAATGGACCAAAATGTGGAAATTCAGATTAGAACTCAAGAAATGCACGAAATAGCAGAAGAAGGGTTATGCACATTGGAAATATAAAGATCTAAGTCTAAAATGAAAAATTTTATGCAGATGCAAAAATTGACTGATTCTGTTCAAAAGCAAATCGGATGAGAAGGAACAGAAGGATTTGTACAGGAAGTTACAGGAGATGTTTTAAAACAGACAATATTTGTATTCACACCAAAAGACGATGTAATGGAAATCTAGAAATTCAACAGCTCTGATTTTTGCATCTCAAGCACATACTCAAATTGGGTACAGAACGATTGGAGCAAAGGTAAACGGAAGAATTACGCAGCTAAATCAGGTACTTAAAAATGGAGATAAAGTCGAAGTCATGACTTCCAAAAATGTTAATAAAGGTCCTGGAAAAAGACTGGATTGAAATGAAACAATCACGGTTCCCTGTGAAAATCTGAAAATGGTTTAAGGATAAGGAATTTGAAGAAAAAATCAAAGAAGGAGAACAATCTAGAAAAAGGAATTTGAGCAGCTTGGACCAAATTGAAGGATATGCTTGAAGATGAACGTGTTTTCCTTTTATATGAAAAATTTAATGTAGCTGATACTAAAACATTATTTTGACAGATTTGCTTATCGGAGATTTGTCGCTTGACGGATTTATGAACAAATTTGAGAAAAAGAAGAAAAAGGCTCTTGAAAAAGTGCTTGAGGAAGAAACAGAAAAAGCAAATAGACAAAAAGGGAAAAATAATGGCGGAGTCAAAAATATCTCGAACTGAGAATACGATGTACCGCTTTTTTGCAAAATGTTGCAGTCCGCTTCCTGGAGATGAAATACGAGGTTATGTAACAAGAGGACGTGAATGCAACACACCGCTCAGATTGTCAAAATTTCATCATCCCTTATGGAAAAAGGAGCCTGAAAGAGAAATTGATGTTTACTGGGATGAATCTGCAATGTCTGCCAATACAACATATGAATTTAATTTTACAATAAAAGCTCGATAGAAACGGGACTTCTTCTTGACATTATCCGAATTCTAAACGAATACAAAATGAATCTTTAAATGTAAATACAAATACATTTTAAAGGAAAATAATAAAAGAATACTTATACATTTAAGAATAACAATAAGAAGCCGTGAAGATTTTGATAGATTGGCAAATAATTTGAAATCAATGTCAGAAGTGATAGATATAATCAAAAATAGTAAGTGAAAGACTGAAAAGGGGAGTTATAAATGGAATTAAAAATACTAACGCAATAATTATACTAATATTTTTATTTAAAATTTTTATAAAAATTACTAAAAAATATTATTTTCTGTAATTGTTATTTTTGCAGTTATTTTAAATTATTTGAAATAAATTTTTAGAGTAAAATTACTCTTGTTATATAGATAAAATAAAAACCTGTAGAAATTATTAAATCTACGGATGACTTTTAAAATGCCCAATTTCCTTTTCTAAATACAGGAATTTTGTTCCATCTTCAAAATTCCATCAATATCCATTTCCGCATGCACCAATCATAAAGTCAACGTGGGAAATAGACTGATTAATGTGAGCTTTTTCAAGTTCTTCTTCAGTCATTTTTGTACCATCTTTTAGGGTAGTTGGGTATGCAGCACCCAATGCTAGATGGTTTGAGGCGTTTTCAACAACAATGTCCTGCAATAAATAGCCGCAGTTAGAAATAGGCGAATCATTCGGCAAGGCAACTTCTCCAATCTCTTCTCGAACCTTCATCAGCATCAAGCAGCTGCTCAAAATCTCATATCCTTGCTCCGCTTCAAAATCCACAACTTTTCCATCCTTAAAAGTCAACTTAAAGTTATCAATGATATTCCCTTGATAAGAAAGCGGCTTTTTATTTGAAACATATCCATCTACACGATCTCTATCGCCGTAAACACTCTTCAGTAGGCATGTTTGGCAAGAAATCGGCTCCTTTCGCATTTTTTGCTCCAGCTGCTACCCAAATGTGATTTTTAGGAAGTCCTACTGTCAAGTCAGTACCTTTTGAAGTATAGTGAAGTGCTACAAAAGTTTTTATTATTTAAAAATTCAGCTTTTTCAGTCAAGTTTTGTCTATGTTCTTCCCAAGCCTTACACAGGATTATTTATCAACTCTTACAGTCTTTTCAATATTGCGTCAAGTAGTTTTTCCTGTGCAATGTCAGTATTTGCTCATCCGGGAATACAAGCTTTTGCCCAGTCTGCCGAAGGATAGCTATGCGATTGTCCAGAATTTACATCTGTCATAATGCAAGTTCTGTAATGTTTATAGGCTTCTCCTGCATTTTTGTCAATGCTCCCAGCTTTTCAGCATCAATTCCAGCAAATAAATTTGGAGAACTGCTTAAAAATGTGGATAAATACGACATTATTGTCAAGATAATCATTTCTTTCGTCAATTGCCCATTGTGGAATGTGAATAGACTTCTTTCGATTGATATTCAGCATGAAGTCTAGATAATTTGTCATCTGTCAATTTTACGTGAACATCACTTGCTCCCCTTTGATAAGCTAACTCTGTAACCTTATAGACTAATGGCAAAGCATCAGTTGTACAGTTTACCCGACTTTCTGCCCTTTCTGCTTGTTTGACGTTTTCAACTTTTACCATTGCTATAATATTTAATTTTTCTTCAAAGTTGTTCATTTTTATTTTCTCCTTTTATTTATTGATAAAAGATTTCTTTTTCATTTTCCTATTATCTTTATAAAACTGTAACTTATTATATCATCTTCAAAAATATAGATCATCGTCATCTGAATTTGGGTTACTATTTTAAGTTTTTAGTCCCTTTATAAAAATTTTTATGGATTTTTGCTTTTTACATAACTTTTATATTTATCAATATCCATTTTTCATTTTCAATTTCTGAATCTTTTATTTTCTCGGCTTGAGATACTGCTAATTTAAAAATCTTTTTCCTAGTATTTCTAGTTGATTTATTAAGTTGTTATCGTCTGCAAGCTCATCATCATAAAAGTATTAATTAGAGAAATAATGAATTTTATACGGAAAATATTGTATGCAGTTTGTCCGCTATTTTTAAATTATTTAGTAAAATGTTTTTGTCGATAAGGACTCTAAATTTTGAAATTCTGATGCAAGACTACTGTCATAATAACTGTATGACATAAGAATTTTCTTCGTATTCTTTGTTCAAAAATTCTACCTTTCTGAAAAATTATCTTTTTATATTCGTTACTTTTTATAATAATTTCAATTCTTCATTTTGAAATTTTCTTTCAGAATACACTAAAATATTCATTTAATGGTTTTTCAAAAATCTTTAGAATACTATTATTTTGAATCATATTCTTTAAAAACTTCTTTATTTCAAAAATATTTTTCTCATTGGAGTTACTGGATATTTTTCTCAAGTTCTCGTATATTTATTTCTGAAGTGAATAAAAACCTCTTTTTCGCCTCTTTTTATCCTAAAATACATGTTATATTTGTAATTATATTCAGAGAATACATCACCATCATACGGATTAATAGTTTTTAATACCCTAAAGACATGGCGACATATTTTGAAAGTTTTTCAAATTTTACCTTTTTCTTTCTGTCAGTTTTATCAGATTGTGTTTCTTTTAAATTAGAACTGTTATTACAGCTAAAAATAAAAATAGCTGTAAAAATTAACATCATACACACACTCCGTATTAATCTTCAAATCCATTTGCGATGCCATGTTCAAGAATCTCTGCACATATCTTTCGATAGTGTATGTTTGCCCAGTTCTAATAATTTTTAGCTTTGAGGCATCAGCATAGGAAACGGCAATATCTCCTGCTCACGACCGTCAATTACATATGGAATAGTTTTTCCAACAGCTTTTTCAAAGTAGAATTTCAAGGACGCTGTAACCTTTTTCACTCCTAAATTTATTGCCTCAAATCCAATATTTCCACTAAACAATAATTTATAGCGCTGAATGTCCCGCTGCTAAGTCATTTACGTGAATAAAGTCCCTCATACAAGTCCCATCAGGTGTATCATAATCATTTTCCGAAAACATGCAGTTTTTCTAATTTTTCCTACTGCAACTCTGAGTTATGTAAGGGGCAAGGTTGTGGAATACGTTTCGGATCTTTCCGATTCGTCGTTCATGAGCTCTAATGTTAAAATATCTAAGGGCAACAATATTCCAAGAATCATCAGAAGTTGCTACAACCAACTAAAATATTTTCAATCATAAGTTTTGATTGTCCATATGATTTGTTGCACCCATTGATCACCTTCAACTAAAAGGCATTTTTCAGAATACCGTAAACTGTAGCTGAAGAACTGAATACAATATTTTTACATTAAATTCTTTTCATCATACTTTCAAAGTAAAGTAATCATACCAAATAAATTATTTTCATAGTACATAAGTGGTTTTTCCACACAGATTCTCCAACTACCTTAAACCCTGCAAAAGCTAATTACAGCATCAATTTTATTTTCACTAAAGATTTTTCTCAATCCTTCTTTATTTTTATATCCAGTTCATAAAAAGATATTTTTGTTCAGCAAGCTCTTCTAAAATTGCAGTAACTTTTTGCTTGAATTGCTAAAATCATCTACTATTATTGGATTAAATCCTTTTCTTTTATTAAATCTAAAACTGTATGGAAACTCAATATATCCAGCTCCTCCTGGCACTAAAATTGTTTTTCATAAAAATATCTCACCTTCTTTCTAAAAATTTTTAATTTTTATATTATTTTAGTCAAATTTTAAAATTACCTAATTAATCATATATATTGATTTTTCCATAATCTCATCAAAAGTTTGAAAACCATTTAAAGTTTCTACAATTTTCCCATCCTTAAATAAAATACATAGGCAATCCTCTTATTTTAAATTTTGGTTCCAAATTCAGGATAATCGTCAACATCAACTTTGACAATCTTGCACTCAGAATTGTCAGCTACTTCGCCAATAACCTTTTTCAAGCATCGGACGAGGTCCGGCACCAGATAGCATAAAAAATCTATAATGTAAGTCCAGTTTGTAAAATTATTTTCATTATCAAAGTTCTCGCCAGCATAATTACGATTTTTACTCATATTTTCACCTCATATTTTAATAAAATTATATTTTCAGTTATTATACCAATTTTAATTAATTTAGCACTTTTATTTTTGACTAATTTTACGTGCTTGCAATTATTTTTAAATATGATATAATCAAAAATGATAAAGACAAATTATTAAAAACAAAATCAAAATAAATGGAGGAAAAATTAAAATAGGCAAAAGCAAATTCGAGAGAGCAAACCACACGTAAACGTAGGAACTACTAGGGTCACGTTGACCACGGGAAGACAACAACAACAGCAACTTTCAAAAGTATTGGCTGAAAAAGGGCTAGCTGAAAAAGTTGATTTTGAAAACATTGACCAAGCGCCTGAAGAAAGAGAAAGAGGGATTACAATCAACACAGCCTCATTGAGTATGAAACAGAAAGACACTATGCCCACGTTGACTGTCCAGGCATGTGACTACGTAAAAACATGGTTACAGGAGCAGCTCAAATGGATGGTGCTATCTAGTAGTATCAGCAGCTGACGGTCCTATGCTCAAACAAGAGCATATCCTACTTGCAAGACAGGTTGAGTACCTTACATCGTAGCTTTACTTTGAACAAAGTTGACATGGTAGATGACGAAGAATTAGTGAACTAGTAGAAAATGGAAGTAAGAGAATTACTAGAATACGGATTCCTGGAGATGATGTACCAGTAATCAAAGAGGTCTTCTATTAGGAGCATTAAAATGGAGAAGCTCACGTGAGACAGAATCATGGAATTAATGGATGCAGTTGATGACTATTCCAACACCAGAAAGACCAGTAGACCAAGCATTCCTAATGCCGATTGAAGACGTGTTCACAATAACAGGAAGAGGAACAGTGCTAACAGGAAGAGTAGAAAGAGAGTAATCAATGTTAAGAAGAAGTAGAAATCGTAGGAATCAAGCCAACAACAAAAACTACTGTAACAGGTAGAAATGTTCAGAAAATTATTGGATTCAGGACAAGCTGGAGACAACATTGAGCATTGTTAAGAGGAACTAAGAAAGAAGAAGTGAAAAGAGGACAAGTACTTGCAAAAACCAGGAACAATCAATCCACATGATGGTGATTCAAGTCAGAAGTATACGTATTGACAAAAGATGAAGGAGGAAGACATACACCATTCTTCACAGGATACAAACCACAATTCTACTTCAGAACGACTGACTACAGGAGAAGTAAACTCTGCTGAGGTGTAGAAATGGTAATGCTTGGAGACAACATTGAAATGACAGTTGAACTAATTCACCCAATCGCAATGGAAGAAGGATTAAGATTTGCAGGATAAGAGTAGTTGTGAAGAACAGTAGCTTTCAGGAGTAGTAGCAACTATTACTAAATAGTTTTCTGTAAGGAACTTTCTTTAAGATAAAATAAAATAATTATTTAAAATTTTGATAATTTATTTGAAAATTAAACAGTTATAGGCAAATATAATCAACAGCACCTGGTAAATAAAAAGTATGCAAATTTATCATAGTGCTATTGTGAGATTATAGGGTATACGTCAATAGAATGACATATGATGAAATTTTTAAATTAATTATAAAATTTCATATTAATAATTATATACTTATATTCAAAAATTTTTATTAACAAAGTATGACTTTAAATTTTAAAAAAGCATGGATTATACAATTTTATTTTATTTACTAAAACTTGTTATCTCTAGTCTTTATTGTAAATAAATACAGTTTTCATATTTGTATTTTAAAGTGCTTTTTATAGTATATAAATAACTTTAAAATTGATTTTGGTATTGAACATGTTTTACTTTTACAAATGTACTTTTACTTACAACTATATTATTATGCTAAAATTAACTGTGAATTAAGATATATATTGCTATAAAATTATTTTATGAGGACAACGAAAAGTAATAGAGGATTAGCATTAGACACGTACATCAGTCAGCTTGAATGATCAAGACCAAGATACAGTAAAAGAAATCCATTTTCACAGAATTGAGACGAGGCATAGTACGCAAGAGATACAGGAATGGATGTTAGGAACTCTGGATTCAAAGGAGCAAATGGAAGATGGAACGACGGAGAAGTCTCTATGCGGAGATTTGCATGGTAGATGACGAGATCTAGGATTAAAATGAAATCTGCACGACTCAAGATAGATACAAAAACACTGATTTGATTATGAAACTAGAAACAGGTACAGCGCGAACTTAAGAAGCAAATCTTCAAACTTTGGGAAAATACATATCGCATTATATAGAGATATTGCATCAGGTTCTTTGACCACAAATGGACCTATAGGATGGACAAATAAAATACAAGTGGTACCAGACGTAGACATCAGAGAGAGTCATCGTCAAATGAAATTAGACCACTCATTTGGAATTAAACTCTTTCGGAATATAACTGACGCAACAACTCGCCAATTTAGTTTCTCGACCGAATCTAGGAAACAAAGTGTGATAATGCATGAGAGCGAAAACGATTTCGCAAAGTTAGCAGGCGTGGTCCGGATGGGGGAATCAACTTTCATTTGGCTAGAAAACAACGGACAAATTCTGATGTCTGTTTGAATCCTGAACCAAAACCATAACGTTGGTTTAACAATAAATTCAGAGATGCAAAGGTAAAATTATCGAAAACAGGAAAAGATGCAGTAAATCTACTGTTTATTTAGGACTAAAGTTGCAGGTGCCATATAAAACTCCTGACGAGGATCTATGGATTAATCAATGCGAGATGAACTGAGACAAAACTGCTAGACATGGATCAAAACAACTTCGTATGGACTGGATCAGACACAAAAGGATTGATTTGCCATGCAGGAACATTGACCCAAAACCCCGAAGTTAAATACAGAGTTGTTAACAAAGAAACTGTTAGAAGAAGTAAATCGATGATTACTTCAACAACGATAAATATACAAGAGAATATAATGAATTAAGAGCCGATCAAGTTGGAGCTAGAAGCTATGCAATCACTAATAATTCATATAAAATAACTTAGCATGGATCATCAGCTTTCTTGAGTTTAGTATTATAAATATGATGCTACAAAATTTATTTAAAAGTAGATAAACTGAAACTTATAGTATTTATCGATCTTATAAAAAGAAATGAATTGTTTTATTTGAAGAAGAGTGTCATATATAATTTATCATTTTAAGAGAGTAGTATAAATTCAGGTAAAAGATAATCCATATATTATTAAACAGACAAGGATAGAAAGTTAAATTACATTATAGGATGCAAAGTAAAGCTTATACAATTTTTGACAAATCGAAACTAAGGAATCCACAATAACATCACTCAGGATGAGTAATGCATAATTTATATCTGACCAACAGAAAAAGTGAAACTTTGTTTTCTTCACAAAACCTTTCTTTAACATGCTATCACAAGGTAGCATGTACAATTTTTACAAAGCAAGGTATTACAGTACCAGCAGTATTCAGTTACCTCATTTTTAATATTTTTATTTATTTGTGATCATAAAAGGTACTCATTTACCTTCGATCCGCTGGACTAGCGTTGGACTAGAAAGTGACATCAAGAAAAGCCTATAATTACGCTTTCTTATGAAGCTCAGCATCAAATCCAGTCACTGATAGTCAGTTTTGTCTGTCTGGAATATACAATATTGTTTTGTTGTCGCAATGGTTTTCGTGTCCCATTATATCTGCATATCGTGACATTATTATAATAAAGGTGATTACCATAATGTCAGCAGTGTTTTCTGCAATCGTGAGGTTTATATTAATTTTAAAGCAATGTTACAAAATTTCACGAAAACATTTCAAAACTTATTCTCATCTTTTTACTAACATCCATTAACTAGTACATCAAACACCCATACTGTTCAAAACTCTTTATAATTTCAAATATATCTAAGAATAGTACTTCATTTTCCTTTTTAGTTTATTTCCTGTATAACCTTCCCAAGTCTACATTTCTTTCATCCACAGTTTCATTTCATACCAAATCATAATTAAAACACACCCTCATAATATGTCCTTTCCCATAATATTTCACCATAATTAAAGGTTTTCTTTAATTTCGCTCTTCGCAAATCATAAATTCTACCTATTTTTCCAAAATATATTTCTCCGCACAGTCCAAAATTTAAAAACTTTTGTTACTTTTGGTTGAAATACTACAACTATTTATTAAGATTAAATACTGGAGTGCTAATATCTTAAAACAGGTAACTCACATCGTTTAAAACATTGATGTAACCACCAAAGTATTTTAAAACAATATCTTACTGTTTTAAATAACCAAACAAATTTTAAATAATTTATGATTTTCTAAATATGAGATTACAAAATATTTATTTAATATTTCTGCTGCTTCTTTTAGTACTGAAATATCCAAAGAATATATTTTACTACAAGTTAGTAACCCCAACTCTAAAAGAGATCCGTTCTTTATTTTAACTTTGTTATACTCCCTGTACCATTGCATTTTATACTATTTCTCCATTCAGAAATCAATAAAAAGCATTAACTGCTTATACCTTAATATCTTTGATTTTTTCACGTTCAAAAAATATATGTACCAATCATCATTCTCAAATCTAATTTTTTAACTCAATATCTTCCTATAAAAATATCATTTATTTTCCATTAAATCCACTTGAATACTCATTTTTCAGACAATTTTATAACTCAACTTTATCTCTAATCTTTTCTTTAAAATATTACATTTCTTTTTTTAATTCAAACCACCTCACTCATTTTCAAAAATTCTTTATTAATACAGTGAATAAAAGTCCACGAGGGTTTTATAAAGTCTACTCTTTACTATTCTCACCCATCATATCTTATTACTTTAATTTTGTTTAATATTCAAAACATTTTAATGTTATAATCTTGATTTATAACCATTATTGCAAATATCCTTCACATGATTACTATAACCACTGTATCTTTATATACAGGTTACTTACTTTCTGGTCCGTTACCTTTAACCTATATTTCCAGCACAACTCTTAAGGACAATAACCTTCTCCTTGTCATCATCCTCAGCACTCAAGACAATGCTTTTCAATGGACTTCTTTCATATCATCTTTTTCATCCATCTCCTTTCCTTGCTTACGTTTAAGTCATAGCTATTTAATTTAGTTCTTTAATATATTTTTACTCCAAACAAAAATCTTATTCTGAATTACTTAAATGAACCTTAACTGACATTACTATCTAAATGACAAATTATATAACTGTATTTCTGTCAAATAAGACACTCTTTTCTATCCTTGTTCAAACTTTTTAAATACACATTTGCATTGAACCTTTTAAATTTCTCCATTCTTGTGTAATCATATCTAAATTCATTTATCTTAAAAGTGTTTGTATATTCCTTTTATTGTCAAATAAAATAATATGAATATGTGGAAGTGAATCATAGTAAGTATATTAATTTCACCATTTTAAAAATATCCTCACAACTTTCTACAAAGTGCCTACTCAATAATATTTTTAACTTTTCATTGTTATCCTTATTTCCTTTTATTTATCTTATCGAGTGACTTCAACATTATTGCATTTAAGACTATACAAAATAGTTATATTTTTCTAGCTAAGGCCCTGTCTCATGCTTATAGTACATCATTCTTTATTTTTCATATCACACAGGACAAAATGACTTTTCACATCTAAAAATTTATAGGCCATTCTGATGTTCATACCAATAGGTACTCATTATAACAATTTTTCAGATCACACCCTCTTTTTAGAAATATCTTTAAATCTTCTCTTTTCATATATTTCAATGCTTTTCTTATAATACCTAATATACTCTTCTTCCCTATTCAATCATCATCACCTAATTTTTCACCCCTACCTTACTAGATTATAATTTTGAGTTAAAATATTAATTTTCTTTTTCTCTCATACTACTATTTAATAATAGAGAGAAAAATAAAAATTTCTGACTATTAGTCAAAAAATATATTATATATGTATATATCTATGTGTGCATATATATTCTCTTATGTAACTATCGACCTATATTTACATTTATCACATGAATATTAACATTATGAAAAGACGGGCTACTGGTTTAAGAGGAAATTTCAAAAGGAAAATTGAAAAAATTTAAGAATAGAAAGATGATCTTACTCAAAGAGGATTAGCTGAAAACTGAATTTCATTACAATGATAACTAAAATATGAACAAGGCTAAATATCAAGCATAGAAAATCTAAGAGTTTTAGGCTATTGATATTTTTTAAAAGTATCTATACGTAATTTTTAGAAGAAGATAGATATAGGATAGAGTTTTAAGGTATCGAAGAAGAAGATATAGATATTGAAAATATGATTTTCTACTCAATGATAAAAATATTTATTATCATCGAAAGGAAGGCAAATATATTTATCATATTTTAAAATCTTTTAGAAGAAGTGTAATTTATGAAAATTTAGATGACAGAATATTTTTAATATAAGAAGTTCTCGACCCTAAATATACTATGAATAATTTATTGGACAATCAATAATCTTCAATTTCAGATACAATTTTTAAGAGATATTATTATTGATTATTCTGTATGTAAAGATATGGATAACCATATAAAATCGAATTGATACACGAAGACGTGTGAAAATGTTAATTTGACAAATGATGATATAATACATAATACTTATTAAAAGATGTTTTTCTGAAGATTTTGAGGACATAAGCTAGAATATAGAAAGAAAATAGAGACATTACTTATTATTATAAGAAGAGATATTCAGAGTGTACTTGTATTTTTACACTTTACTTTTTAACTTAAAATTTATTTTTATTGATTTACTTTTTCTTATTTTCTTATATTTTCTAACCAATAAATAAGTTGGCAAATTTTGTATCTCATTTCATGTAATATTCAAAAATAAATTACTTATTTTTAATTTCTAATAACTAAAAATTTATTTTATAAAATTATTTTTGTTTGATTGCTTTTGACCAAAGGATTAAGTATAGAGGATTTCTTTTTGTCCTCTAATTTGAGCGGAAAAGGGGTACAAAGCGATTTAAAAGTTTTTGATAAAATAATACCAAAAATTGTTTTAATGCTCTAAAATGCTAAAAATCTGACTGTTTTATTTTGAAGAAATAAAAAGTTACTCCGTGATTGAGAAGCAACTTTTTGTTTTATTTTTCAAAAATATTTTCATCATTGTATTAAAATGGGTAACAAGTCGATTACTTAAATAATCTTTCTCATCAGCAACTATCTTTCGCCTTTCTTTTACAATTCTACAATTATTTTTATAATAATAATTTATATTATCACCAACTGATGAACTATAATCATAACCTTCCTCTAATAATTTTTCATTAATCGCTTTAACGACTATTGTTACTTTGTTTAATTGTTTAATATGTTTAGGGATGTTTTTCTCCAAGGAATTCTAGAGTTAAACCACTTACAGCAAGCATAAGATAGTAACTTCCTATTTGCTTTTACAATATTTTCCTTTTCCCGAAAAATTTCATCATTAAATGATAATCCACTGATATTTCTAACTTCTGAATATCCTATATTTGATATAATAAATACACTTAAAATTAAAAATATTATTTTTCTCATTTCGTCCTCCTAAAAATTTATTTATTCATTGCCGTATTATCTTAAATATACAAGCATTATTATTTTGTATAAAGCAAACGATTACTATCAGATTTATTTTCAGTAACAATAATTTCTCTTCCATTTACCACTCTAGAATTTTTCTTTATAATAAGACTCTATATTCTTAAGGTATTGTGATGAATAATTATAACCATCTTTTGATAGTTTTTATCAAGGTCTTTCGCAACTGCTGTTGATATTGCATTTGTCTCAATACTTCAGGATTATTTCACCCTAATTTTTCTTCTGATAAAGCTAATTGAGCAAACCATAAGATAAAAACTTCCTATTACTTTACATATTTTTCCTTTTCCAAAAATTTCACTCATTAAATGATAACCATTGATATTTCTAACTTCTGAATATCCTATATTTGATATAATTAAAATACTTAATAATAAAATTCAATTTTTCATAATTTAATTCCTTTCATATTTTTTAATTTAATATTTTTGTATTTCTTTTTCCATTTCATCGTTGTAAAACTTTGTTCCATTAATTCATTTATATTTCTATTTTTAAGCCCATTATGATAAAATATTCCATTTTCATATTCTATATTAAAATCTCTCTTCTGAAATTGCCCAAATTTTTACTTTATTCCTTTTAATTCTTTTGGAATAATATTTTCAATATTTTATCTTCTTTATTTTTAAAAGAAAAAGTTGATTTTCCATCATAATTAAAAAGTATCATAAATTTACCTCCTTTCTATTCCAAATAAGCAAATTAATTATTATATCCAAAACTCAAAATCACTCAACCCATACTCTTTCCTACTAAATTTCATTTCCTCAATAGTAAAATTACTACTTCCATTGATTTTTCCTTGAAAATGCTAGGAAGAGTTATTTTTAGTTTATGTGCAATGTTTTATTGTTATCTCCGTATAAACTCATTTTTTGATTTTAAAGATTTTTTCATCTTTAAATCTCCTGATCTTTTGCTAATTAGTAAAATAATTATACCATAAATTGAAAATTTTGTCAAGATAACTTTCAATTAAATTGATAAAATATCAATTTTATGGTAAAATTATTGATTTTTAAAGGGAGAATTACTATGGAAAAATATAGGAAAAAGATTAAAAAGTTTGAGAGAAAAGTACAAATTTTCTTTGGAAGAAGTAGCAAAAAGATAAAAATCATCTGCTGGAGCTATTTCAAGATATGAAAATAACGAGAGGAAAAATAAATAGTGAAAGTTTAATTAGACTATCCAACTTATACAATGTTTCGCCTGAATACATATTATACGGTATAAATAAAGATTCCAGCAATTTAGAATCATCTATTATATCGTTCTTTAATAATGAAAAATATAGATTTTAAGAAAAAGGAAGAATTGTTCAATAAAGATTCAAAATGCCTTTTTAAAGAAAAGTTCAAATAAAATCAAGAAAATAGTAGTATGTTTACAAATTATTGAAATTGGGACTGATTTTAGAGTAAGTCCCTCTATTATCTGCTTGTATAGTCGTGTATTAGCCTTGTGCGTTCCTTTAAATTGTTTTTGATAAATACCTTGCCTTTGAAATGAAAAGTTCATCAAAAACTATACTAATTGTATTTTAGAAAAATATTTTAAAGATCACAGCTCAATTTATAACCGTGATTTTGATTTTTATTCTCTGTATTATTTATATATTTACCTATTGTTGTAACAAATTCTCTTGCGTCTAGGAAATAGATTTGGGTACGCTTTTCGTAAGTTCTTTAGTTCTCAACCGATACTGATACGACGTTATTTTGTGTCCTCTTTGTATTCACGTTCATACGTCGAAATAATCTCGACTATATTTTCTTCAGGTACTTGAATATATCTTATGCTGTGCCCTTATAATCCAATATCAATATCAAATAGCCTTCTCCTGTGATTTCTTCAAGCCGTTTGGTTATAACTCGTAAACTGCTTAAAGTTTTCAGTATATTAAATTCTCTGTTTAATTTCCTCAACTTATCCAGTTCTTTTGAAATTTCTGAAATATCTTTTGTTTAATTCAATGTATTCTATCAGTTTATTTTGATAATTTAAAACTCCTCATAATAAATGTCTCCCCCCAACCTGTCTTTAAAGATTGCTGTTTATGCTGTCTATTATTTCAACTGAAGTAGCCCATTGGTGCTTGTAACTTCGTTCTTATCTGCAATTCTATCTGATACCCTCAAGCCTCTTTCCTTTTTCCCTTGATACTTAAATATCTGATGTATTGACCTGTAGCAGTCCTCTTGGCTCTAGATATAATCCTAATAAATAAAAATTATTCTTGTCTTTTTGTTTATAAACTTTATAAGTAATTTGCACTTTCCTCTGTATCCTTTATATTAGGCAATATTATTCTTGCTCCTACCAAGTCCTGCATTCTTCCCAATCATGTAGTTCTGGAAATCTTTTAAGTTTCTATTATTGATGGCAACTCTTTTAATCTTTGAGAAATAATTGAATTTCTATTATTCGGTAATTTTATTTTCTTGTTATTTATAATACTTCTCAAGCTCCATACAAAACTTTTTATTATGAGTGTTCAGCCCTAAAATCTGATAATTTCTGCAAAATCTAATAGTTTCAGTATTTTCAACTGTTCTTTTGCTTATCCGTTCAGTTCCTTTTAGATACATATCGTAATATAAACCACAAATGTACCTTCTTTCATACCATTATTTATACAGTATTCTTTAGTGTTTATCTCTTTATCTGTATTATCTATCTGACACACTATAATAGTGGTTTGCATGGCTTATGTCACATACACGCTTAAACTTTCTATTCAGTTATCACAGATATACAGCATAAATATTCTTATCTGCAATCTAATTATACATTATTTGTTGTACTTTTACATAAAAATTTAAAATTTTAACAATTAATAAACAGGTTAAATTAATCGTTTACTAATTTTCAGACAGTTTGTATTTCAAAGCCACACTAAGTAGAATCAAGAAAATAGTGCTGTACTTATAGGGATGGCTTTTCAAAATCTGGGACTTGATCTCACAGACTATGTCAAAAATACAATCTCGGATAACCTCTGTATAAGCTCCATAGAGAACGTTTAAACTCATTTTGATATTTCCCTGAGTATAAGCACCTTAAATCGGCTCTATAAGATTCACTACCTGAATTAACATAGTTAGAAAAATAATACAATAACTAATTTTAATATTATTTCTAGTTGGATTTTTTCTTTTTAGAATTTGCAGATAATGTTGAATATGACCGAGATCTGCAATGTTGGACCAACGCTGGACTATTTTTAAAAATTTTGAGTCCTTATTTTACTAAGTTTTATTTAAAAGGATGTTGATTCTTCAACTCCTAAATATGCTTATCTACAGAGCATATATATAGCTATTCTTTCTGCATAAGCCAAATAATACGGTATTTGAGAGGCGTTAATGAGTGTTAAATTGATTATAATTTTACTATATCTTTTTAAAAGTTTGGGAAAATAGTCCATTTCACCTTTTGTCACTGGACTAGTGTTGGACTCACAAAATGAAGATTCAACGTTGGACATTTACTATAGTTTGCTATATAATGTTGATACGAACAAGATGACACTCATCTGACTCAACATATAATATTTGCAAATTTATAAATAGAAATATTTGCTATCACAAAGTATAATTCATTCAATGGTTTTATTTATTTGAATATGAAAATTCTTCTGTCGTTCACGATTTTCATTCTTATCATATATGTCGGCAACAATATCACTTATTTTGAGTTACCTCATAAAGGTATCAAACGTTTTATGTGATCGTGGAAGTTTGATGTTTTCTCAATATTTTACGACTTTAATTAATCTCTAACGAAAATAATTTGTTCTTAACAGCTTATTCTCGTTATAATACCTACCTAACATCAAAATCGCACTAAGTACGATAAGTTTATAGTAATATTGAGATAAATATCACTAATTTATGATTAATCAGAGTAGTTTTAATATCAATGTCTTTATATAAAATGGCGCACCCGACAGGAGTTAGAACCCATAACCTTTCCGACCAGAAGTCAGACGCTCTATCCACCGAGCTGGCCAGACGTGCATGACATACACCATTTATGGCGAGAAGGAGGGTTTGAACCCTCGACAAAGTTTTAGTCGCCGGATACCCCTTGTAGCAGAGCGCATTCGGCCTCTGCCACTTCTCCAAAAGCATAAATTAAATGGCGGGTGAACGCTGGGATTCCAACCCGCACATCTATGCGATTTCGCCCGTTTCTTCAAGACCGGTCCTTCAGGCCGTCTCGGACATCCACCCACGCGTTACTCAGTTAGTATATCATATTTTCAACACTTTGTCAACTACTTTTTCGTATTTTCGCTTTTTGTTGAAGTAAGGATTTTTAGTGTGAAATACAATATTTGATCATTGTATTTTATGATAATATTTCTTTAATGTTTTGTAAATTAAAAGATGTCAAAGTGTTTATCACATACTCTAAATTCTTCTTTTATCCAAACAGTATAATATCTTCCCCCATGCTATGCACTATTTGACTCGACGAAGCAGTTGCATATAAAATATTTGAAAATGATTGTCCATATTCTGTTGAGTGTGTATTCTACCTTTTGGGCATCTCTTCATACACTATTTTCTCATATTCCATCTTTTCCAGCTCTTTCAATTTTTCAATAAGAACCTTTTAGAAATACCAGGATTAATCTTTGTAATTTCGCCTGTCCTTTTTGTTCCAAAAGTAGAATGTATGTAATCAATGCTCATTTTCCGCCAAATATTTCAAAGTAGCTTCTATTCCTAAAATATATTGTTTCATGGTTAATCTCGTTGTAAATATTATTATGACCATTATCGCATAAATTTTCAGTTAAAGTCCAGTAGTTACGTTTAGGTAAGTATATGATTACGTTTTCAAGTGTGTAAATTTAAAGTTAGGGATTATATAATATAATAAAATTAATGAAAGAATGGTTTATAACTATGAAAACTTTTAGTAATTTGTAGCAACATCCGAGACTAACGAATCAAGAACAAATAAGAGATGGAAGGAAGGCTGTTAAAATATCCGCAAGTAAAGTTCATGAATTCAGCATAAGAATATTCGGATTGGGAATACAGATGTGAGCTGGACACAGGATATTGGTTAAACATGAACATTATTATTTTCAGTCTCTGTATTGGTTTAACTGTCCGCCTTTGTTAAAATGGCTGATGAAGTAGCTGAGTATAATTGGGCATGGCGGATTGAGATGAGGGACAAGCAGAATGAAAGATTAGGTTGTGTTGCAACTGGAGGGAAGAGAGAATATTACAAGCATGGTGGATAAATTTTCTCTTGATGAAATACTCATTCCATTTTGGAAGAAACCATAAATTATGCTCGCGTCGACACCGTATTTCAGTGTTTACGAGTTTCTCCACACATAAACGAATTGTGATGATGAGGAAAACAAAAACGAAGGTTGAACATATCTGCAAACAAGAAGAGGATAAAAATGTTTGCTAATTTAAAATATAAAACAACAGAAGAAATAAGGTTTTAAGGCTCATTTAGAATATCTAACAAATATTTTGAAAGAAATTTATATACAGGAAAGAAAAGCCTGAATTATATAAACCCGCTGATTTAACAATTTGGAAGAAGAAAAAAATACAAGATCCACTATATTGAAAAATAGCGATATGAATAACACCTCAACCAGTTGTTTAATCAAAATTTTCTTCAATAGAAAATTTAATCACAAAATAATATAAAAGAGCTGCTCAAATTATATAGATGACAGCTTCACAAATCAAAATATCTAATAAATTAAATTATCATTCTTTGTATTCAAAAACAATTACCTTTATTTTCCATTTCAATATAAGTTTCCGCCAGTTCTATATACATTTCCTTTAGTATCTACAGGTCTATATTTTTGTGTCAGGCGCTAAAGTACCACACATTAAACTGTTATTTGTTTAAGTATTATCATCTCTTGAATATTTTCTTAACATCGGCATTTAATCGGAATTTATACAAAGCACCTTTTTAACGATAATCATAATGAATTTGCCAGCTGTTATTTTCCATCTGATAGAGTTACACCGATAGACAATTAGGAACAGCATAGATAAAAAAAGAAAGCCTTTCCATTATTTTTAAAATTGAAACCACTTTTACTGTAAAGAAAGTTTTTAGTGGTTTCAAAGTTATCAGCATTAAAACAGCTTCTTTGTATTTTTTATTATCAGAATTATTTACATATTCGTAAGCAATATCTTTGTAACTTACAGCTACATTAGCAATGACATAATTCCACCAACTTCAAGAAGATTAACTCATCATCTGAAGATGGTCCATGTTCTATGACTGAACAATTCTTTCAACGAACACAAAGTCATGAACATTTCTATCACCATAAATAAAACATGACTTAACCCACGACTACAGGATTATCTTTTGTATTGAACCATCATATTTAATCAACAGAACCCGATAACTGCTAAAGTCTTTTTGCACACTTCATAGTGCAGCAGAATGTACGTTAGATTCAATAACATCCAAATATTTCCCCGACATGTCCTCAATCCCCTATTGTAATAAAGTTTTACTGTCCTATTAGACGTCCTGAATTAGATCAATACCATTAACTTATCATTACAGTCTCGTCAACTACTGATTTTTTATCAAGACGACAATTTCAAAATTTCACCTTATCATTTTTATATATAGGCTGTATAAACACAATTTACCTTCCTGATAAAACTCGAGACTCAATACAAGTCCCAACACACCCTGTGCTGAGGTCCAGCCACAAAATGTTATTAATGTATAATATTTGATTCAACTGTCTCAGATTACCTTACTGCATATTCTCTTACCACACTTGTAACCAGCTGTTTATTTACCCAACCATTTCCCCAACAAAATCAAGACCACCTACAACTCTTCAAAGGCTCATGTAACAACTTTATTCCATACTTAGTATTAACAGAAATTGATCCCACACCAACATACCCATCAAGCAAAAATATTTTTCAAAAATTAAACTAATTTAAATTCTTCCTAATTTATTATATACACTTACAGAACTATGTCAAATTCTTTGTCCCAACATAAATTAAAAATGTACTAAAATCAACATCCATAATTCTTTTTATAAAATTTAACATAAACAACTCAAATCAAAAAATGGAACACTTATAATATGGGATTATTCACTTTAAAAATAATAAAAGACAACTATAAAGTAAAACAAAACAATTATCTAAAGAGGCTCACAAGATGGTAGGAATTATCGTTGCAAAGTCAGAATTTGCAGCTGAAAAAACAGTCAGCTCAATGATTCAGTGAAACAGAATTATTAACAGTTGTATTATGCCAAGTAATAACCAGATGACATATAAAAAAATTCAAGATGCCACAAACTAAGAACGAAGAAGTTCTATTTTAATTGATTTATAGGAAGCCATTCAACCAATCAAATCGTTTCTTCGAAAAACCTGAAAGAGCAATTGTAGCAGGCAACCACAATGCTGTTACACCTTATCAGAAAAGAAGACTTAGTCACAGCCTGAAGCAAAGCTATTGTTCCGAAGAAGATCAACAACCTGAAGAATTACAGCCCCAAAGAAACAGTAGCAAAAAAGTTCACAGATGACGCCAAGAACATCCTATTGAACAGTTATCGAGATGGGAAATAAATTATTCTAGCTCGTAATGATACGTTTGTTACACGGAAGTTGCAACAAGCTGACAAAACAACAACCAAACAATAATCAGTTTCAGACAGTTTCAAAGATGAACTACGTAAAAATTAATTAACAAGCAGCGCCCAGGTGTACGTGACATATATTCCACTTGACAAATTAGTAGTTTTCAAGATCCAGATTGGAAATACAAAGACACATATGAAAACTCAGGATCACTTATGTAATTGAAAAAGGTGTAGATATTGCAGTTAAATGTAATCAATGGCACATAGTGTTGGAAAAGTTATGGTAACAATAATGGATCAGAATAATGTTACACTTATAAGAAACTAAGATTAGTTAACTTACGTAAAAAAAGAAGTTCATGATAAGAGAGCAGACCCATTTAAACCACCCCAGAAAACAAAACTAAGATAAAACTTACCTTAGAGGTTATTATAGATTAACATTTATCACTATTTTATATTAATCGTCGCATTTCTACAGGAATGGAAATAACTCAACCGTCCAATCCCATCAGCCAATTATTGCGTGTTCATTAATTGAGTAATGACATATCAAAAGAATGTGTTATGTTAGGTGGAGCTTACAGTTAATGGCTTTAGGTTGGCCAAATGTAGAGCGCGAAGTCTCCACGCAGCTCTTGCCTTCTGGCCATCGCTATACCCCTTTTGCAAAATAATATTAAAAGCATCAATGTACCAGATTATACAGCTATTGCACTTGCAACAGCAGGATTAGTTTAACTATGGTTGTTCGTACTTATCAGTAGTTATTGTTCACCGCTGATAGAAAACGAAAAAGGAAATTTCAGTGTAGAATATGGCATAGTTTTGCATGTCGAGTTTGCATATCATTCCCCCTTTATTATACACATTACTCCAATGTTACTCATTTAAATTCATTACCAATGGCTACTAAAGGCAAATGAAAATTGATTGGATTCGTTGTAACAGGATAATGCAATGGTTAACTCAATGGCAACCAAAAATATGTCGTTCTTCTTCCTAGGTTTGCAAGTACCATTAAATCAATCCTACATTAATTGCAACATGGAATTATCGGTGTATGTGCACATTATTTTAAATCATACAAACAACAAAGGTAACGGTGTGGAGAAGATGGAGGCATCTTCTTCCGAAATCCGCTAGAGACATTTTAAATGATTAATAATAAGGAGGAACAAGAATGGCAGAAAAAATGAATAAAATTATCAAAATCATCGTCGGTAATGCCATTGCAGTTCACAATTCTTCACAAGTTCAGAACCACGAACGTACAAAATGAGGTTGGTACTAATCCAACCCAGCATGAAAAAAAAAATTATATCCAAACAAAAGATGATGTCAGCAACTTAAAAAAATACATTAAATTCTTTCAATACTCCACATTGACAACAACCTTATAACTCTTTTTTGAAGAAGAAAAATACCTAGACAAAATTACGATGCAGCTATTCAAGAGTAAAAGTTGAATGACAACCACTTGCAATCGGAGACCAGATCGTTCAGTACGTCCAATTTAGGAACACCAGCTTCCATCTGGAGTGTATCACTATAGCACCTTTTCTTCTTTTCTTTATATGGAATGCATAATACATAGGTTTTTATGGTATATCAAAATTTGTTTACCAAAAGCAAAGAAATTACAAAGACTACAGGGTTATTACAAACAATTACTAAAGGAGCATCACATTTTAGAAATATTTGTTATGGAATACATTCAACGTTGACAAAAATTAATTTCCCAATGAATGTATCAAAATTCCTTTAACAAAAGGCTTATATAGACACTTCCAAAAAGGACCTATAACAAGTACCAATTAAAAATTCTGGAGATGTACAAAGGATTACTCAACATCTCGAAAAGTAACTTTAAAAACAACTCTAAATCAACTAGCAACGATTAGCAGCTCTTATTAACTTCCTATGCATGTAGCTACTAAAGAAAAAAATAAATCCAATTCTAATTATTTCGGATTATTCTTGGTAGAGATTTAGGACACTTAGTTAACATTCTAAAAAAAAAAATGACTACTAAAACTAATTTAAATAACTGGAACCCATTAAAAGAGAAGTTGAAACAAAAAGCCAAATTTATATATAATAAATTTGAATTGAAAGAATAAAATGCTATTTAATGAATACAAAAAATATTACAAAAGCAAAATTCTATCAGAACGTTTGAAAAAAAATGAGAAATACTAGAAAGACAAAGCTTTCAATTTATAATAACAGCAATCCGAAGACTATATTCAGATTCTTAGGAGAAATTAGAGAGAGCACAAATCTTTTTAAAGATAAATATATTCGGATTTTATAAATACAAAAAGTATACAATATAACTGTTGTAAAAAACGCTGGAAAACATCAAAGACAATGCGTGATTTTCTTGAAACGAAAAAAATTGTGAAATAAACAGTATTATCGCTGAAAAGTGTTTAAATGGTTTAAAAAAAAATGAACAGATTAATTAAAATGGACTAACTTTATATGATAGTCCAATTTTTAATTTATAAATATAGTAACACAATTTAAAATAGAACTCAAAATTATAATAATTTAATGACCTAAATTATATAATTCTAGCAAGTTCAATTTAAATGGTTCATATATTATCAAAATTTTGTTCCAACTTTTAAAAATATTATTCATTTTTATCAAACCCCAATGTAACCATTTTCCTTTTAACAAATGTATTTCACCATTAATACAATTGAAGTATTATTTCAGAATCAAGCATTTTTCAAGTTTTGATTTGCGTCTTCAGCTTACATCCTGCATTTCTTACGATTGCAACCTTATGTCTTTTGATTTGTGTTTTACACCCACAATTTCTACAACTTTTGTTGTTCTTCCTTTACTTTTGGATTGTATAAAACGATGAAATCACCCTGTGCAGTAATTCCAGACACGTTTTTTATCAGTTCCCAGTCAGAAGGTTACTAGCTGATTGTTACATAGTCAGTACACTGAGCTCCTAACGATTGCAGCTGCAGCATTTGTTACAACCTGCAATACTTCGATTTCCACATCATTCTCCGATTACCATACATTATCTCCAGCCATACCATATACCCAGCATCTCCACTGCTAATCAGCAACATTTTACCCAGAATTTGCAAGTTCAAAACTTACATCTGTCAACTTTTCATCATACTTGAACTTTATCTCTATTTGGGAAATATTATCTCAATCAAGTCAGTATAAGTTTATAACACAATAATATCACTTTTTCCATTGCTCAAGCCTTGAAAATCAGTCTGCCTTTTCC